>Ga0172371_10002089_pt1 | contig 31881 bp, 32 predicted proteins | sample Lak12m_FD_114543 | JGI IMG/M metagenome (GOLD analysis project Ga0172371, IMG submission 114543) | Freshwater microbial communities from Kabuno Bay, South-Kivu, Congo - kab_022012_12m | ecosystem: Environmental > Aquatic > Freshwater > Lake | place: Democratic Republic of the Congo: South-Kivu...
AGATAACGAAAAAGTGGCAAATATTGATACCCAAATTAAGAATGGGCAAGTTTTAAGGATCGGAAAAAAGAAAATTGTCAGAATATCTTCTTGACAAAACAAATAAAAAATTATAATTTTGTAGCACTGCCAAATCAAATGGCAAAAAGCATAAAAAACATTCAAACTAAAAAAACCCCAAATAAAAAATATGCCCTCTTAAGTGTCTACGACAAAACAGGAATTTTAGAAATTGCAAAAGTTATTCAAGATTTAGGATATGAAATTATATCTACAGGCGGAACCGCAAAAACACTCACAGACGGAAAAATTAAAGTTACTCCCGTACAAAATATTACCGGAAATCCGGAATGTTTTGACGGAAGAATGAAAACGATTAGTTTTCAAATAGAAGGCGGCATTCTTTATAACAGAAATAAAACTTCTCATGTAAATGACGCAAGAAAGCTAAAGGTTCCGGCAATCGATATTGTTATTTGTAATCTTTATCCCTTTGAAAAAACAATTCAAAAAAAGAGCGTCAAACTTAACGATGCAATAGAGAATATTGATATCGGTGGACCGGTAATGGTTCGCTCAGCCGCAAAAAATTTTAAAAGTGTTTTAATAATTGTTGACCCAAATGATTACACAAGAGTAGGGGAGTTGTTAAAAATCAACAAAGTTGATTTAAAAATGCGCCAGAGTCTTGCTGCAAAAGCGTTTGCTCATACTGCGTTTTATGATTCACAGATTGGCAAATTTTTAAGAAGAAATGCAATTTCTGCAGAAGAAATATCTATCCCGGGAAGAAAAGTTTCCGATTTAAGATATGGAGAAAATCCACATCAAACAGCTACTTTTTATCTTCACCCAAATACAAATTCCCCGCTTGGAAAACTAAAAAAAATGGCAGGGAGAGATCTTTCCCTAATTAATTTAACAGACATTAATGCCGGTCTTGAATCCGTAAAAGGATTTAGCGAAATTACGGCAGCAGTAATAAAACACAATAGCCCCTGTGGTCTTGCTTTAGGAAAAACTTCCAGAGAAGCGTTAGAGAGAGCAATTGAAGCAGATCCCGAATCCGCTTTTGGAGGTGTAATTGTTTTGAATAATTTAATTGACATAAATGCCGCCAAAGTAATTGCCGGTTTTAAAAAAGCGGGCAGAGGAAACTTTGACATTATTGCTGCACCTAAAATAGATCGCAATGCGTTTGAATATCTTAAAGATATTAGGGAAAGCATGGGAATTTATATTTTTGGCAAAATTCCAGGCAAATCAAATGACAATATTAACATTAAGTGGCTTAACGGAGGCTTTGTTATACAAAACGGTGATGAAATAAAAAAAGGGCTTTCCAAGTGGAAAGTCGCAACCAAGAAAAAACCAACTAAATTACAGTTAATACAAATGGAAATTGCCTGGAAGTTTATATCAAGAATTAGATCAAATTCCGTAATTATCGTGGATGGCAAGCTACCAATGACCAGAGGGATAGGATCGGGTCAAACTTCAAGATTTAGATCAACGGCAATTGCTTTGGAGCAGGCCGGAAAATTTACCGAGGGGGGAGTTTTAGCAAGCGACAGCTTCTTCCCGTTTGACGATTCTGTAAAGCTTGCCGCAAAATACAAAGTTAACGCAATAATCCAGCAAGGAGGATCCATAAATGACAGCGCCTCTATTACAGCCGCCGATAAAGCTGGCATCTCGATGGTATTTACCGGCCGCCGCGCTTTCTGGCACTAAATCCAATGTCGCAAGCATTTTAGAAAAAAATATAATAAATCTTTCCTAAGTTAAGCTATTTACCATAACTAATTCTTTATTTCATAGTCTAATAGTTCGAACTATTAGACTACTAGAAACCGTTGATTTATATTTTCTTTAAGTATCTTTAGTCATTTTGCAAACTTCCTTCTGTTTAACTCCCGTTTCGCAGTGAGGCGAGTGCTAAAGATAACCCGCCTTTTCTTAGACATTCGCGGGATTTTTTGATATTATATCTGTATGGACTTATTTAGAAAACATAAATGGATTTGGACAATAATAGTAGCCATCTCTTCGATCGCACTTATCGCAACGTCTTTCCTTCCATTTTTATCCCTTCGTTGATATGGATTTTGGACAACCTATAACTGAAGCTTCCAGGCTTTATAAAATGCATGCCAAACGTTTGGCAAAGCTAGGAATAGTAACTTTTGAAGATTTTCTTTACCACTTTCCTTTTAGGTACGATAACTTTTCTATTATTTCTAAAATTGCTAACGTCCAGGAAGGAGAAGTCGTTACGGTAAAAGGGCAGGTTGTGGAAATAAAAAATGAATATACCAGAAGAGCAAAGAAAATTCAGAGAGCAAAGGTTACAGATGAAACCGGAACAATCGACGTAATTTGGTTTAATCAACCTTTTTTACTAAAATCTATTCACGTAAGCGATACTATCTTTCTATCGGGTAAAGTAGAGAAAAATGCCGGAGGTAAGTTAATTTTTCAATCTCCCGAATTCGAAATTAAATTAAATGAAAATTATAAAAATATTCACACCGGGAGATTGGTACCGATTTATCCGGTAACACACGGAATATCTTCTAAATGGTTTAGGCGGCAAACCTATAAAATCCTTTCTGAAAGCATAAATAATATTGTTGATTTTTTACCGGATAAGATTATTAAGGAAAATAATTTTATAGATTTAAAAAAATCACTTTCGCAAATTCATTTTCCTGACGATCTAAATTATGTACAGAAGGCAAGAGAAAGACTTTCTTTTGATGAGTTATTCTTAATGCAGCTTTCCGCCACTAAACGGCGGATGGAATGGGAAAAAACTGCTTTAGGATCTCCATTTGCGGTAGAAAAATATAAAAATAAAATTGATAGTTTTATTAAAAGTTTACCGTTTAAGCTTACTAGTGCGCAAGAAAGAGCAGCTGCCGAAATTGTTACCGATATTAAATCCAAAAAACCAATGAACAGATTACTAGAAGGAGATGTGGGAAGCGGAAAAACAGTAGTTACCGCGATTGTAATTTACCTTGCGTTTTTAAACGGATATCAATCGGTTTTAATGGCACCTACGGAAATTCTTGCGATGCAACATTATAAAACCATCTCCGATTTATTATCACCTCTGGGATTAAAGGTAAAGCTTGTAACCGGTTCTAGGAAATTATCAGTTACTGATTCTGAATTTTCAATTCTTATCGGTACTCATGCGGTATTGTCTAAAAAAATAAATTTTGAAAATTTAGGTCTGGTAGTTATCGATGAGCAACAACGCTTCGGAGTAGAGCAAAGAGCACTGATTAGAAAAAAAGGTAAGAATCCTCATTTTCTAACCATGACGGCAACACCAATTCCCAGAACTGTTGCGCTTTCCATGTATGGAGATCTTGATTTATCCTACATTGATGAGATGCCCATTGGGCGAAAGAAAGTTAAGACTTGGCTTGCCCCACCGGGGAAAAGAAACGGTGCATATAAATGGATCGAGAAAGAAATTATTGATAACAAAAGTCAAGCATTCATTATTTGCCCATTTATTGAAGAATCCGAGAGTGTGAACACTGTAAAAGCTGCAACTGTAGAGTTTGAAAGGCTTAAGAAAAATGAGTTCCATAAATTAAGATTAGGAATCTTACACGGAAAACTTAAATCAAAGGAGAAAGAAGCGGTCTTAAACGATTTCAAAGATAAGAAAATTGATATTTTGGTTGCTACCCCCGTAGTTGAAGTGGGAATAGATATTCCTAATTCAACAATTATTGTTATAGAAGCATCTGACAGATTCGGACTTAGTCAGCTTCATCAATTACGCGGCAGAGTAGGTAGGGGAAATAAACAATCTTATTGTCTTTTATTTAGCGAAAGTAAATCCGAAAAAACATTGGAAAGATTAAGGGCAATGGAAAAAATTAATTTTGGCGCAGAACTTGCAGAATTAGATTTAAAACTAAGAGGTCCCGGGCAGCTATTTGGAACATTGCAGCATGGTATTCCAAAACTGAAAATCGCCAGTTTTTCAGATTTTGCGCTTATTAAAAATGCTAAAAGTGAGGCGGATAAAATCTATCCAAAATTAAAAGAATTTCCTCTGCTTGAGCAAAAAATTAATGAAATCAACACAAAAGAAATAACCCCGGACTAAAATACCTTGCGAAAAAGCTGAAAATAAAGTAAAATACGATCATGTCACAAGAACCAAAAAGAAGACATTCCAAAGAAAGAAAAGGCAAAAGAAGAGCAGCAATCAAACTAGCTGTTAATACATCTATTTCTTGCGCAAATTGCGGAGCAACAATGCTCAGTCATTATGCATGTAAGAAATGCGGATATTACAAGGGAGAATCCGTACTTAAAATTAAAACCAAAAAAAAAGAACAGGAAAAATAAAATTATAGAATGAAAAACCCTCTGGATCCACGGCATACAAATAGACAAACATTAGTTGAGGATTTGTTTAGAATAGAATTCCATAAACAAAGAATTAGTCCGGAAGCAAGAGAGATTATTGAGCAAAAAGATTTTATTGATGAAGTTATTCAAAAAGCAGCTACAGAGTTTCCAATTAATAAAATTAACAAAGTTGATCTTGCAATTCTAAGACTTGCAGTATACGAACTTTTAATTAAAAAGAAAGAACCGCCAAGGGCAATTATTGACGAAGCGGTTGAACTTGCTAAGGAATATGGAGGAGATACAAGTCCGTCATTTGTAAATGGCGCGCTTGGAAAAATTTTAGAAAATGATAAACCTTCCAAAGTTTAAAAATAAAAAACTTTTCGAACAAGCGTTTACGCATAGGTCCTATTTAAATGAATCTAAACAAAAAATTTCGTCTAACGAAAGACTTGAGTTTTTAGGCGATAGTGTTATTTCTTTTGTTGTCTCTCAATATATTTATAAAACTTATCCGAATTATAACGAAGGAATATTAACCAATTTAAGATCGTTACTCGTTAATACAAAAAGCCTTGCGCAAGTCGCCAAAGAGCTAAATTTCGGAAGCCTGTTAAAGCTCTCTAAAGGTGAGGAAGAATCTAAAGGAAGACAAAATCAAAGCCTTTTAGCAAACAGTTTCGAAGCATATGTTGGAGCTTTGTTTTTAGACCAGGGAGTTGAAAGCATTTGGGAATTGTTAAACAAGGTTTTATTGCCAAAAGCAGATTATTTTGTAGAAAATAACGTCTTTAAAGATCCTAAAAGCTTATTGCAAGAAAAAGTTCAGGCACAAAAACAAAATTCTCCCGTATATAAGGTTTTAGGAGAAGCAGGTCCCGCTCACGCAAAATTATTTACAGTAGGAGTATATGTTTTCAGCAAACTTCTCGGAATAGGGGAGGGGAAATCAAAACAACAAGCAGAAGAAATGGCTGCAAAACAGGCACTTGAGAGAAATGCGAAATAATGGTAATATATAGGCTATGGCAGTTGTAATTAGATCTACAAGAACAGGCAAAAAAGGAGAGAGGAAATTTAGAATAGTTGTGGCGGAAAAAAGATCCCGTCGCGATGGAGAACCAATCGAAACGCTCGGTTGGTACGAAAAGGGACCAAATGGAGCAAAAAAAATAGATAAAGAACGCTACCAATATTGGATTTCTAAAGGAGCAAGATCAAGCGACACAATTTTAAAACTTATATCTTAAGTCATGGATAAAATTTTAAATTATATTGTTACATCTATTGTAGAAAAACCGGAAGAGGTAAAAATTACCGAAGAAGAACAAGATGGAGTGGTAAATTTTGGAATTGATGTTGCAGAAGAAGATATGGGTAGAATAATAGGCAAAAACGGCAAAGTAATTAAGGCCATCCGAAACATTATGAAAATTTCCTCAATTAAACAAAATAAAAGAATATATATATCGCTTTTGGAAAAACCGCAATAAAAGCTACAGGATATGAAAATCAGTATTCTCACGCTCTTTCCCGAAATGTTTAAAGGACCATTCGAGCATTCTATTGTTAAAAGGGCTCAAGATAAAAATTTCGTCAAAATTAACTTTGTAAATATTAGGGATTTTGGGATTGGAAGACATAAGGTGGTCGACGATCGTCCATTTGGTGGGGGGACGGGAATGGTATTAAAAGTGGATGTTTTGCACAAAGCCCTCCAGAAAACAATAGATAAAAAACTAAATAGTAGTGAACAAAAAGTCTTTTTACTTGGAGCGCACGGAAAAAAATTTGATTGGAATATGGCGAGTAATTTTTCCAAACTCAAGCATTTAATTATCGTTTGCGGGCACTATGAAGGAGTCGACGAAAGAATTAAAAATTTTATTGATGGGGAAATTTCCATTGGAGATTTTATAGTCACGGGAGGAGAAATACCGGCAATGCTAATTACCGATGCAACAATTAGGCTTCTTTCAGGGGTGCTAAAAGAAGGAGCTGCAATTTCGGAATCTTTTTTTTCTCCGCCAACTGGCGGACTTGAATACCCACATTATACCCAACCAAGAGAATTTAACAAATTAAAAGTACCAAGCATACTGCTCTCCGGAAACCATAAGGAAATAGAGGAATGGCGGCTTGATCAATCAGTAAAAATTACCTCTAAATTAAGACCGGATCTTTTAAAAAAAGGTTAGAAAGGCATTAAATTTACCGATCCGCTGGAAGAAGCAGGTATGGCAGAGGACGTATCAAGAAACGATGCGTTTGACCATTTGGAAATATCATCAAGGATCGCTTGACTTTTAGGGGATAACGTTTGCAAAGGAATTTCTTCTTTAAAATTTATCGGTGGAATAGTCTTGTAATAAAAATTAATCGTTATAGACATTGAGCTAAAAGAAGAATTTAGAGAAATTACCTCCGAAAGAGGAGCAGTTTTATAAAGCTCGGAAGTAAAGTTTGAAGCACTTGTAATGTCTCCAAGTAAATTTACGGACAGTTGAAGAAACGGAAATTTTGTAACCGCAGTTTTAGGTTTTGAAATATCTCCTACGAGAAAATCGTAATCCCCAACTGACAATCCTGTCTTACTGGCAGCAATTGAAACTGCATTTATAATTCCGGCAAAATCTTTATTTATCGGCAAAACAGCCGTTGTTATTTTATATCGTGAATCCAAAGCAGAAGAATCAAGATTGGTAAGAGAGCTGAGGTTACCTTTTAATGTTGCTAATTTATCCTGTTCAATCTTTGACTGTTTTTGTAACTCAAATAAGCCGTTTATTTGCGGTATGATCACTTGAAAGAAAAGGAGAATACAAATTAAAATTACCGAAATAGGTAAAATATAATTCTTATTTTTCCTGTAAAGAAGCACTATTGTCTCCTGATCTAAATTAATCTTCTTTTTCATAAGATTGTTGCTCCAATACTTAGCGTATATTGACCTGTTTTTGTGTTTACAATTATTCCTTCCATAACTAAATTCCTAATTATCTTTTTTTGGGAAGAAAAACTCACAAGTGCGTTTAGAAAGGTATTAATCGAGGAAAGCGAACTTGAAGAAACGCTTATCTTAACACTGTCCTTGTCAAGGCTAAATGCTTTAACTACAACTCCTTGCGGAATTAAGCCTAAGAGAGAATTAGAAACAATTGAATAATCTTTTCTTTTATTTAAGATCTCAGTAATTCCTTTTATTCTGTCGTTTACTATTAATAATTTTCCTGCCTTACTCTTAAGTTGAGATATTCCAAAAATTGCTGCGTTTTGATCTCTTTTAATTGAGGATAAAGAAAATTGAGTACTAATAATAAAAATGATTACTGCACAAAGAACAATTATTGTAAGAAAAGAAATAGCTATGAAGTTTAAAATTTTTATCTTTTTCTTTTCTTTTGTTACTTCTTCATCTTTGTTTTGGATTAGATTTATGTAGTTACTCATAGTTTCTCATGGCAAGTCCTATTGCAATTGTATAATCAGGTCCATTGTCTAAAATTTCTTTTGGAATTTGTTGTGAAGCAAGGATTTTCCAAGGATTTGCAATTGCAGTTTCTATTCCCGAATTGCTGGCAAAAAATACATCAATTCCCGGCAATTTCGAAGTACCTCCGGAAAGAATTATTTGCCTTACGGGGGCATCGTCCTTATATTTTTGATTATAAAAAGCAACCGATTTTTTCACCTCTAACAAAATTGAAGTCAGGATTGGCTCTGTGGATTTTCCAATTTTCCCACCTAAATTCTTATCGGAAACCCCATATGCTCTTTTATATTCTTCTGCCTGCTCCGCTGTTAACCCCAAATCAGAAGCAATAGCCCTGTTAATTGCAGCTCCGCCGATTGACATTGAATAGGTAAAGATCATTATTCCGTTTCTGACTATCGCAAGAGACGTACTAACCGAGCCGATATTAATTACTAAAGTTGTCGGAAAATTTTCTCCAACAACTAAGGCTCTCACTGTTGCTAAAATTTCGGTTTCCATAGAATTAACGGTTAAACCGACCATGGAAAATATTCTCTGATATTTATTTATTAACATTGTCGGAGCACCAACCATTAGAACTTGCATCTTTTGATTTGATTCTGCCGTTTCCGGTTTGTACAAAACATTCCAGGCTAAAGTAATGTTTGCTAATGGAACCGGAATATATTGTTCCGCCTCCCAATAAATTGCAGACCTTAATTCTTTTTCCGATAAGATTGGCATTTCCAATACCTTTGTATAAACTTGGTTTTCCGCTAAAGCAACGTTTACATACTTTGACGTAATCCCGGCAGTGTCAACTGCTTTTCTGATTGTCTGCGCCATTTCTTCTTCATCAAGAGGGGATTCCGACAGCATTCCTTTTGCGGGGGAGGGGACAATGATTGAAGATTTATACATATAGCCCTCTTTTCCACTTAAAAGCCAGGCTAATTTAGTTGTCGTAGCACCTATGTCAAGGCCAAACGGCTTTTTGTTGTTCATATTTTAAGGTGTAAATAGGCTATATGGAAATAATTCCGAAGGAACTCTAGGATAACCTCTGAAAACTGTTACTTTTCTTTCTGTCTCCCTAAGACTGCCTTTTGACTCTATAATCGATCCTTGAGGAGGCAGAGCACTAGAGCCTTCTATTCCGATCGGAGCACTATAATATAAAGGGATAATTCTAACCAAAAATCCATTGGCAACCGTTATTGAAGATGCGTAATAATAAGTTTTGTTATCAATGACTCCTTGATTTTGACCAACTTGCGAAAAATGATTCAAGCTATATCTTGAAGAGCATTGATCGACAGCGTATCTTGTTAAGATTGGATCAGTTTTGGTTCCAGACAAAATTACTATTTCCAGTGCTGCGTTACTGCAAGCACCGGTAAAGTCCCCCCATCTAACAGTTAATGTTCCGCTCCAAGGGTTTGCATAGATTAAACCAGGATCTGTTGAATAATCCGAAAGCCAGAGATCAAATCCTTCGTTTTTTGCAACAATATTTCCTCCGTTTAAGTTAAAACTGGTTCCTTTTACCTGAGTAGCCGTTGTGCTAAACGATGCATTGTTATCTAAAGTTCCGCCTATTGATACGTCTGTCGAAGATTTTAAAACCTGCTCAATTCCTGCTTCTGCAGCGGAAAGTGCTTTTTGTGACTCTGATTGCTCAGTTGATGTACGCATCCCAACAATGCTTCTTGAGGCAACAGCAAGCCCAATCGTTAAGACAATAACCATGACAAGCACAACTATTAATAGCGCTTGCCCACTTTGACTTTTAATAGGGTATTTTACCATCCATAAATAGAGTAACAAGACTAAAGAAAACTGTCAAGGCTATCTGCCTAAGTTTCTCATTGTAACGTTTGTTTCAAACGGAACCGAAGTATTTTGTTCCGTAACGTTACCTGAGGAATTTTTTGAAAGAGTAAAGTAAATTCCTATAACCGGCGGTTGAGACAAATAGTTTTGGGAACAAGTAAAATAACAACCGGATACAACTATAGCGTTTGTATCTATTAAAGAAGCACTATTTGAAGAAAGCGTAGGCTCATTTGTACCCTGATCAATATTACAGGAAAAAATAAGCTGGTCGTTAGTAAAATTAGTTACTTTTAAGTAATAATATCTCGTAGGTTCAGGTGTGGGCGTTAACGGTTCCACGGGTTCCACTGTACAATTTTGTTGATATGATACACCATCTACGCTTATCCCATCAAAGCTTCTGGCAAATTCAATCATTTTAGACATTCCGCTTAACCGATTATCTCCTTCTTGTCTTATTTCGTTTAAAGACGTTGTTTTATTTGCTCCCCTTAAAGTAGAAGATATTATGCCAATAATTACAGCACCTACTGCGCTTAAAACTATCATTACCGCAAGAAGTTCTATTATCGTATACCCCTTAGAAGAATTAATAAATTTTATCTCGCTTATTGTTTTCCGAAAATTAATCATTTTGCTACTCTGAAACATTACTTACGTTAGAAAAACAAGATTCTAAACTAACCGAATGGCAAAATAAATCTTCGGGACTTCTGCATTTGTTATCCGACCAGAAAACAGTAACAATAATTCTGCTGCTGTTTTGACAAGAGGGAGAAGACGTTTCTATCTGTACTTGTCTTATAAAAATACCTACGTTTTGATCACAGCCTTTGGGAATTCCCGGGTCAAATGCATCAAGATTATTTGATCCTTCCTTAAGGCAATATTTATCGTTTAGAGTGGAGAAGTAAGTCCAATTTGTCTTACTAATATTTCTGAGTACTTCCATCCCTTGCTTTGCGTATTGAGTTGCTAAATCTTGGTTTTTTGCTGCAACCGCACTACTTAAAGCAGAAATTATCATTGACGTTATTGCTGCAATAATAACTACTGCTACTCCTAGCGCAATTAAAGCCTCCACCATTATTTGCCCCGCTTGTTTATTCATTTTTAATTGTAATTCCGCCAACAGTATCCACTATAATAGTTTTGTTTTTGTTATATCCGGAGATAGAAACTTTGCCAGATCCTTCAACGCTTCCTGTAAGAACCGGAAAGAAAAAAGAAGTTTGTGTTGTATTGCCGTTAAAAGTTATATTACTCGGCAAAATTTTAGTAGAAATTACATTAATATTATTTTCACAAACCAAAACCAAAGAATATGATCTATTATTAATATCTATGTCTACCTTGTATCCTCTTAGAGCTCCATTACAAATTCCCGAATCTTGAGGCTTAACCTGAGAAATTGCCCTGGAACGAGCCAAGTGAAATGTAGATACAATATCGTTTAACGCAGTATCCACCGACGCTGCTTTACTACCGCTAGAAAAAGAAGCAATACCAATGGTTGATAAAATCGTTAATGCAGATAGAACAATGATCATTTCAAATAAGGTAAATCCTTTTTCGGATCTGTAAATTTGTTTTATTTTAAACATTTTATGGATTTTGCAGTGTAAATGATGTATTTGAAACACCTGTAGTATCGCATGGAGAAACGCTTGTTGTATCTTTTTGCGAGTCATTAACATTTTCCAAACAGGCAATAATTGCATAAGTTGTCCCGTCGGAAGAATAAACATAAACATAAGGAGCATTATTTATTGGATCGCAGGGAATCTTTTGCATATATGTGCTTGAACCAACAACTAAGGAAGTATCACAACTAGGAAGAGGATTCGGATAGCTACCCTGGTCTGCTCTATAAAGTTCTAAAGCCGATTGAATTTGCCGCAGATCGGATTTTCTCTGCGCATCTCTACCTCTTTGCCTAACGCCAACAAAGTTTGCCATTAAAAGTGTGGCCAAAATTCCAATGATCGATATAACTATTAAAAGCTCTATTAAGGTAAATCCCCTCTGCGATCTTAAATCGTAAATCTTAAATCGTAAATCTTTTCTCATGGGCTTACATTTTGACTCGACACTCCGTAGTTACATAAAGCAATGCAGGAAGTTGAAATAGGAAAATCAGGCTGACCTAACGATTGACAAGCCTCCCCGTCATTGCACAAATTTTGGTCTGCCCCCCTAATCAGGTTAGCATATAAATAATATGCTTGTCCATCAGAAGTGGAATAATAAACATATTTACTTGAAGAGTATGGACTTTTTGGGACTATATTCATATACGGATGCCACGGTCCTCCCCAAACTACAACATTACCGGCAGTATCTTTTATTCTAAAATCGTTTACGGCATTTATAGATGGGTATCTGCCATTATCTTCATAAAACTGCTCTAAGGCCTTTTGAATCTGCGACAGATCAGTCTTTACACGCGCATCATTTGCTTTTTGGAATTGAGTTACAGGATCTAAAACGGCCATTCCGATAGACGCGGTAATAGCAAGAATGCCAACCACGATAATCATTTCTATTAAAGTAAAGCCTAAAGATTTAGGATTGTGGCAATGATTTTCCAAATTTGATTTCCTAAAAACATTGCGGCAAAAGTTCCAAAAACCATAAACGGAGCAAACGGGATTGTGCTTTTTCCAAACTTCTTTTTCCCACATAAAACGAGTATGATAGAAACAATTGCGCCTGTCAAGAAAGCTACGTAAAGAGCAACAACTATCTTGGGAAAACCAAGCAAAACTCCCATTATAAAAGCCAGTTTTACATCTCCCAGCCCCATTCCTTTACCTTTAGTTATTAAGAAAAGCAGAAAGAAAAATGCAAAAGAACCTAATGCGGCAAATAAAAAGCTTAAAAAAAGATTTTTCTCAAAAACAATAGAGTAGGGGAGTAAAATAATTAGCATTAATGCTAAGATTTTATCCGGGATTATGCCGTATTTTAGATCTATTACAAAAATTGCAATAAGCGAAGAAATAATTGTTAGGTAATAGATAATAATTACTAGATAATAGTTTAACTGAAGACCCCCATTTGCCATTAGGAATATATATGTAACAACAAACATTAACCCCGTTACTAGCTCTACAATCGGATATTGCCAGGAAATTAATGCCTTACAACTTTTACACTTCCTTTTTAAAATAAAAAAGGAAATAATTGGAATAAGTTCCTGCCAACCAAGTCTTCTCTTGCATTTATCACAATATGACCTCCCAAAAATTATCGATTCTTCTTTGGGGATCCTATCAATAACAACATTAACAAAAGACCCAGCACAAAGTCCGAATATAAATAATATAATTAAAAAAACAGATTCCATCACTTTATATTGCTTACGCTTTTATTAAATTCCTTAGCAAGATCTCCTTTAAATAAACTTTTATATTCTTTAACAACTTTTTCTGTTTTAGACAAATCTCCAAAGCAAAATTTGTAATTTGTATATGAAAGTAAATAGGCGTATCTGTTAAACGGATCAACACTCATGGATTTTTCAATATAATCTCCTGCCTCTTTGCACTTCTTATTTAAACTTGAATGAGTTGCAAGCCCTAGATAAACATTACCATTTGTTTCGTCAACTAATTGTGCTTTTTGGAAAAAAAGAACCGCAAGCGATAAATCCTGATATTGACTGAGAATAAAATTTCCTTCGGCAAGCAGACCGTCTGAGTAAGCTCGCGGAATATCGGAGATGGTAAGACTACCTCTGGTTAAACTAACTTTATCAAAATAGGAATTTTTAAATTTATTCCAAATTTTTTCTTCTTGAATTAAAAACTCTTTCTTTGATGGAATTTCTTTTTCCGAAACCAAAAGTTTATACACTATTCCATAAGGAACCCAAATAAGCTTATCTCTTTTTTTTGTTTGCACCATATTTGTGGAAAAAACAGGTTTAGTCTTTACTAACTCTGCTAAGGCTTTTGCCGTTACATCCATATCTTTTGCTGCCTTCGGAAATTTTTTAATGTAATCTTTGGTTAGTTTTTGTAAGTTTTGATTTCCACTATCACTTAATAAATTAACATCCCGCCTAAAATTCAACGCATAACTTACATACCAAGAATTAAATAAAGCTGTATCTCCAATTATTAAAAGATTTGAATTTTGAGGAAGAGGAGACAATATATCGTAAGCAAAATTATCTCCTATCCATTCATTATGCAGATCTGTTTTGTTAAAGTTGTATTTGAAAAGAAGAAGAGGGATTAATAAGAATACAGCTATAAATAATTTTTCGAAAATGTCTTTTTTAAAAAGCATATTCAATATTCCTACGAACGCTTGAATTCCCAAAGGAAGAAAAAGCAAGATTACAACAGCAGACATTGTAAAAAATCTTTCATAAATTCCGATGTAAAAACTATTAATAAGGGGAAGCCCTAAGATGGCGATAAAAAAGGGACCGCTTAGTATAAACGCAAGAAAAAAGGAGAAAAAAACACGTCTGCTTTTTTTAAATAGTGAAAAAGAACCCAATAAAACCAGAAGAATTACGGGAATTGTGAGTTGGGTAATTAAAGAGAAGAAATAATTTCTTTCTATTATTAATCTTTGAAAAAGGTTAACTTCCGGAGTAGCACCAACCCCGATATATCCATAATCTTTTCTTAAAACAACATTTAAAAAAGAACCTAAATCGTTTACATTGTTCCAGTTGACCGGAGGATTAAAAGAAGACGCAATGGGAATATAAAGATATAAAGAAAGACCGGATAAAAAAAGCAGGAAACAAGTAAGTAAAATTTTCGGTTTAAAAAGAATGTTTTTGTAATTAGCAAGTATTAAAATTAGAACCGAAGGAAATACAAAAGCAATAATATAGTTGTTGCTTAAAGATAAACCGGTTAGAAATGATAAAACAAATAAAAATTTGTTTTTTTTGTATCTATAATATAAATATGCAAAAAAAATTAGAGAAATGGTAAATAAATTATTTAAGGCAAACACTTCCGCAATTTCGCTGTAAAACCAAAAAAGATAATTAAAAGCCAAAATCAATGAAGAAATTATTGATATTAATTTATTTTTTGTAAGTTCACGCGAAAGATAATAAAAAATTACGACAGCAAGCGAAGAGGAAACTACGGAAACCAATCCAACCATAAAAGCAGGGGTTAAAAAGTTTATTCTTGTAAGAAGAAAGCCTAAAAATGTTATAAGCGGGTAACCAGAAGGGTGCGGAACTCCCATTACTTTTGCCGAAGTTACAATATCTCCCACGTCTCCGCCATAAACACTTAGTGATAAGTTGTGTAAATAAAAACTTAAAACTAAAACAAATAATATTAGGGAAATTACAATTTTTTTCAGAGGTAACTTAGAAATTATTGTGTGCACCAGTAACAACCATTATCTGTACCTGTAGTTGCGCAATTTTTAGAACCGCTTGTTTGTCCATCCGAGTTATACTTAGTATTTGCATCATTCTGTTGAGATTTTGATTCAGGCTGGAAACAAACCGTCAATGTTTTCGTACCGGCGGTAAAATTAGCATATACTCTAGCTAATTGACTAGTTGCGTTAATAAAACCAACTTTAAGTTCATTATCCGCTATTAGCGCCTGCACACAGGATAACATTCCCGTTGCTGTACTGCCATCGCTAAGCGGCACTGTTCCATCCGGAACCACCTCTCCATTGCATCCTCCTCCTCCGCTAGCAGTTGAATCCCAAGGAAAAGCTGTATGAGTAGTGTAGTATCTTACGTTTGCATTAGCATATTCAACCGCTACGTTTTTAACGTTAGAGTCGTTTCCTTTTTTAAGCTGTTCGAAAGGATCGATGGTTGCGATTAATGCTGCTGCCAATACTCCGAGGATTCCGATAACGACAAGAAGCTCAATTAAAGTAAAACCTTGTTGTTTAATTGCGGACAGTTGTCTTTTCATGATCTTATTAAGTTTAACCATATTTAAAAACGCTTGTCAATACCCCAAAATAGGCGGAATCCGAAGCCAAATTATTGAATGCTGGATATTAAACTATAGATAGGTGTAATAACCGAAATAATTAAAAACGCAACTCCAACACCCAAAACGACCATTATAAAAGGCTCCATTGCTGTTGTTAGTGTTTTAACTGTTTGATTTACTTCTCGTTCATAATATTCCGATGCTTTTAGCAAGTTTTCATCGACTTTACCTGTTTGTTCTCCAACTTTAACAAGCTGAACGATCATAGACGGAAAGAGGGGACTGGTTTGTAAGGCATCTCCTACGGATACTCCTTTTTCAACCTGCCTCGAAACTTCTTTTATAGCATTCTTATAATAGATATTGCCTGTGGTTTCTGCTGTTTGTAAGAGCGCATCTACTACCAATGTACCTGTTCCAACTAAAAGCCCTAAAGTTCTGGCAAATTCCGTAAGAATGCTTTGCTTAATTAATAGCCCAAATACCGGAAGTTTTAAAACTAAGTTGTCCAGCAAAAGTTCTCCTTGTTCCGTATTTTTCCAGCGTTTAAAAAACAAGAAAAATAAAACTACACCTATAATAACTAACGGCCAAAAATTAACTACAAAACTTGACATTCCGACAATTATTTGAGTTGCAACAGGAAGCGGAATATTAAGATTCTTATATAAGACGGAAAGTTGAGGGATAACAAAAATCATCATTACAAAAACAACAACTACCATAAGAGATAAAACAACAAGCGGGTACATTAAGGCGGATTTAATCGTGCTTTTCAGCTTTCCTTGTTTTTCCAAATTATCCGCAAGCCGCTCCAATACTTGATCTAAAAGACCCGATGATTCTCCTGCTTTTATTAAGGAAACGTAAATACTGGAAAAAACTTCCGGGTATTTTACCAGCGCTGAGAATAATGTTTTTCCGCCTTCTATATCTGTGATAATTCCTGTCACAACTTCTCCCATTGCCTGGTTTTGGATTTGGTCTCTAAGAATTTCAAGTGCTCTCATTAAAGTTAAACCCGATTGAAGCATAGAGGAAAGCTGTCTGGTAAAAAGCACTAGATCCGAAGTTTTTGGTTTATTAAAAACCGCAAGAATTTTTAATATGGAATCCGGATCTTTTCTTTCTATTTTAATTACCATGTAGTCTTTTCCGCGAAGATAATTTGCGGCCTCACTAATTTCCTTGGCATCTATTAAACCTTGTATTATCTTTCCCTCTTTTGTGGCAACTTTATACCTTAATCTCATAGATTATCCAATCATTCTCATTAGCTCGTTGGGTCTTAAGGAGTAACTTCTGGCAACTTCCAGGCTGATTGATCCGGATAAAATTAGGGATGCAAGAGAAGACTCGAGTGTTATCATACCTTCTTCTTGCGATGTTTGAATAATAGAGTCTATTAAATGGGTTTTTCCTTCCCTAATGTTACTTAAAACGGCAGAATTACCAAGCAAAACTTCTACCCCAGGCACTCTTCCTCCGCTAATTTGCGGCAACAGCCGCTGAGAAACAATACCTTTTAAAGAAGACGCAAGTTGAATTCTGATTTGAGCCTGCTGAGTTGCAGGAAAAGCGTCAATAATTCTGTCTATTGTTTGGGAAGCCGAATTTGTATGTAAAGTCGAAAAAACCAAATGTCCTGTTTCGGCGATTGTAATTGCGGCAGAAATTGTTTCCGGATCCCGCATTTCTCCAACGAGAACCACATCAGGATCTTCTCTTAAAGCCGATCTAAGCGCCATTGCCCAAGAATGAGTGTCAATATCGATTTCTCTTTGCGAAATTGTGCTTTTTCCGATCGGATAAACGTATTCTATCGGGTCCTCTATGGTAAGGATATGGCTCGCACGTTTAACATTAATTTCATTGATAATTGCCGCCAAAGTTGTTGATTTACCATGTCCGGTTGGTCCTGTTACTAAAACAAAACCTTGTTTTAAGTCTGCAAAAGAATGACAAATTTTAGGCAGTTTTAGTTCTTCTATGGTTTTAATCTTTGGTTCCAGAAACCGAAAAGCCGCACTTAAGTATCCCCTTTGGTAATAAATATTTATCCTAAATCTTCCCAAATCTCCATATGAACCTCCGCCGAAACCAAAGGAAAAATCAATTTCTTTATTGTTTAAAAGCAGCTCTTTTTGATCCGGTTTTAAGATCGAAAAAAGCATAGTTTCCATATTTTCAGCAGTTATTGGCTCATAACTTGTTATGTAATTTAATGCTCCATCGATTCTAATGGCAGGAGAAATTCCAACCAAAAGATGTAAATCCGAAGCTTTATTTTTTATTGTAATATCTAAAAGTTCTTGAATTGTCATATTATTCCTGTGCCACCCTAATAACTTCTTCTATCGTAGTTATCCCTTGTAATGCTTTTAGGTAACCATCTTGTTTCATGGTAATCATTCCTTCGGAAATTGCTTCTTTTTCGATTGTACCACTGTCTGCACTTTGCAAAACAAGAGCAGCAATTTTTTCCGAAATGGTAAGTGTCTCGTAAATTCCGATCCTTCCGGTGTAGCCGGTATTACCGCATTCGTTGCAACCCTTTCCCTTGTAAAGCTTTACATCCTCTTTCTCTTTATAAAGAAGACCTAATCCGCTTTTTATTTCATCAAGTATTTGCGGCAAAGGAGTATAAGCTTCTTTACAAGAATCGCAAATCCTTCTAACAATTCTTTGCGCAAGAACCGCATTCATAGTCGAAGCAAGTAAAAATGTTTCCGCTCCCAAGTCTATCAAACGGGGAAGAGCACCGGCAGCGCTTGAAGTATGTAGGGTTGAAAAAACCAAATGACCGGTTAAAGCTGCTTGAATTGCCAAGTCCGTGGTTTCTTCGTCTCGGATTTCTCCAACCAGAATAATATTTGGATCTTGCCGCAAAAAAGACCTTAGTCCTGTGGCAAAAGTTAAACCAACTCCGGGATTTATTTGAACCTGATTTATTCCTGCAATTTGATATTCAACCGGATCCTCAAGGGTCATAATGTTTACCCTAGTTGTATTTAGCTTTGACAAGACAGAATACAATGTAGTTGTTTTTCCCGACCCGGTAGGCCCGCAAACAATAATTATTCCATGTGGTCTAAGAATTGCCGTTTCTAAATTTTTAAGAGATGTTCCTGCTAAACCAAGCTCATTTAACGTTGGTAAACCACCTGATTTTCTAAGAAGCCTCATAACGATTTTTTCCCCGAACGTAGTTGGCAGCACCGAAATACGAAGGTCAACCTCTTTATCTTCTACTTTAAAATTAAATCTCCCGTCCTGCGGGGAACGATGCTCATCTATTTTCATTTCCGACAAAATCTTGATCCTGGAAATAACTGCTTCCTGTACTGTTTTAGGAAGACTTAAACGGTCGTACAAAATTCCATCAATTCTGTAACGAACTCTGACTCTGTCCTCTTGAGGTTCGATATGAACGTCTGATGATCTGCTTGTAACTGCATACTCTAAAATTGTCGAAACGATCTTTGCAATCGGCGCTTCTTTTATTATTTCGGCAATTTTACTACTGTCTATTGTCCGGGTTTTACTAAACTCTTCTGTCTCTTTTAATGCTTCACCTACTTGCCCGACAATTTCCTGACGATATTGTTGACCTATTGACCTTTGAACGTCCGTTTGGGAAGCTGCAAACGCTTTAACCGTAAGACCTGTTTTCTGCTGTACGAAAGAAATTGCTTCCAGATCAACAGGATTTGCCATTGCGATCGAAAGCGTTTTGGCTTTATCATCAAAAAGAAAAGGGATTAATTGAAATCTTTCAACAACCGCCCTGGGAATATAACTAAGTGCCTGGGGAGAAAATGAAGTGCTTTCCAGAGAGATATATGGAATTCCTAACTGAAGCGCTTTTGCTTCTGCTAGCTTGTCTTCGGACACAATGTTCATGTCTTCTATTACACTAACGTCGCTTATGGCAAGACTTGCGCTTTTTACTTTAATATCTTGATACTGCTGAGGGGTAATTAGATTCTGGCTAAGCAGGATATCCGCTACCGACTGATTATCCTTTGGTGATTGTTGATCGTTGGGCATTACCTTTAATAGTACGGAAAAATGAAGTAAAATGTCAACATCCACAGCCTATAAAATACGTGGCTATGATATACTCTAGCAAAAGTAAAAAAGATTTAAGATTTATGAAATTTGCGGGGAGATGAAAAATTTTTGTATCGACCAAAAGCAAATCTCGATTTAAGACTAAAAACTTATGACTTACTCGTTTTTAATTTCTTCAAAAGATATTAATAAAGCTTTAGAATTTTCCAAAAAGATTTGCAAAGAAAATAACATTGATAACTTTGACATAACTATTTTGGAACCGGAAAAAGCAACGGGGATCGGAGACGTTAGAATATTGCAGGAAAAAATCTTATTTAAACCTTTAATGGGTAAGCAAAAAGCCGTTGTCTTAAATGCAAGCAAAGGAATTTCCCAAGAGGCGCAGAACGCTCTATTAAAAGTATTAGAAGAACCACCTGCAAACACTTTTATATTTTTAGTTGTTTTAAATAAAGATGTTGTTTTACCGACAATTATTTCAAGATGTAAAATTATTGACCTTAATAATCAAGTAATTCTATCCAAAGAGGAAACAAGAGAATTTGAAGAAAAATTTTCCGAACTACTTAAAAGTAGCTTGTCTGAAAAATTAAAACTTGCGGAAAGTTTAGCAAAAGACAAGGATTCTGCTTTAGAATGGCTAGGCAAAATAATTCTTGGGGCAAGAGCTAAGATGATTAATTTGGAAACGGATAGAAATGGCAGTTTAAATTATCAAAAAAAAATTACGGTTTTGCAAAAAAGATATATTGAGTTAAAAAACAGTAATGCTAATTTACGTCTCGGTCTTGAAGAACTTTTTCTAAGCATCTAGAACTAAATTGCAAGGATTTTTAGGGAAATAGGGTCAAAGTTTAGATAGACTTTCTCCGATTTGTCAAGTCTTTAAAATTAATTCATTTTCTGTTAACATAGTTAAAGTAATGGCTAAATCGACAAGTAAACAAACCTCGGAATATTCCGCACAACAAATTCAAGTCCTGGAAGGATTAGAGCCGGTTAGAAAAAGACCGGGAATGTATATTGGATCTACCGATTCGATTGGACTTCATGAATCATTAAGAGAAATTATAGATAATGCTGTAGACGAAGCTCTGGCAGGTTTTGCTAAAAATGTTTGGATTTTTTTAAATAACGATGGCAGCGCAACGGTAGATGATGACGGACGCGGAATCCCGGTGGATATAATGCCACAATTTAAAAAAAGCGCTCTAGAAGTCGTTATGACTAAACTTCATGCAGGGGGAAAATTTGGAGGCTCTGCATATAAAATATCCGGAGGACTCCACGGAGTCGGATCATCCGTCGTAAACGCCTTATCCGAATGGACATGGGTAGAAGTAAAAAGGAAGGGAAAAATCTACAGACAGGAGTACGAAAGGGGAGTAGCCAAAACCCCGTTAAAAACTGTTGAAAAAGCTGCAGTTGACTCATTAAATGAAACCGGAACAACAGTTGGTTTTCTACCGGATAAACAAATTTTTCCGGATGTAATTTTTGACTTCGATACGGTAAAAAAAGCAATTATAGAAAGAGCATATCTTGTTCCTAATTTGTATTTTCATCTAATTGATAAACGTGAAGGACAAGAAAAAGAAATTAATTATTATTTTGAAAGCGGAATTATTTCCTTGGTAGAAAAATTAAACGAAAATAAGGGCTCTCTGCATGATGCGATTTTAATAAAAAAGATGGACAAAGATGTCGAGGTAGAAGTTGCTCTTCAATACAATAATGTTTATTCCGAAAACGTAGAAAGCTATGTAAACGTAATTAATACCGTTAACGGAGGGACACATTTAACCGGATTTAGAACAGCACTAACGCGTGCCATAAACGATTATGGGAAAAAAATCGGTTCTTTTAAAAGCGACGAAGACTCAATAACCGGTGATGATACGAGAGAGGGCTTAACTGCAGTTGTCTTTGTAAAAATGCCGCAAGACAGAATTCAATTCGAAGGTCAAACAAAAGGAAAACTGGGCAATTCCGAAATTCAACCGATTGTACAATCGATTGTAAAAGACGGACTCACAACACACTTTGAGGAAAACCCCCAAACCGCCAGAAAAATTCTGGAAAAAGTTTACTTGGCGGCAAGAGCAAGGCTAGCAGCAAAGGCAGCAAAGGAAGCAATTCTAAGAAAAGGGGCGCTAGAAGGATCTTCACTCCCCGGAAAATTGGCAGATTGCCAGGAAAAAGATCCTAGTGTTTCGGAACTTTATTTGGTTGAGGGAGATTCTGCGGGAGGTTCTGCAAAACAGGGAAGAGACCGAAAATTTCAAGCCATTCTTCCTCTTAAGGGTAAAATTCTCAATACCGAAAGAGCACGTTTAGACAAAATAATTGAGCATGAAGAAGTAAAAAACCTAATCATTGCCCTTGGAGCAGGTATTGGAGAAAGCATCAGATTTGAAAAACTTAGATATCATAGGATTATCATTATGACCGATGCCGACGTTGACGGTCAGCATATCGAAACTTTGATTTTGACATTCTTCTACAGACACTTACCCGAAATTATAAAACAAGGTTATCTCTATATTGCCCAACCGCCGCTTTATAAACTAAACTTTGGCAAAAACTCCCAATATGCATATACCGATATTGAAAAAGATACTATAATTAAGACTCAGGGCAACACGGCAAGAACTTCCATACAACGCTATAAAGGTTTAGGAGAAATGAATCCGGACCAATTATGGGAAACAACCATGAATCCAAAAAACAGAATTTTAAAACAAGTTCAAATCGATGATGCGGAAGAAGCAGACGCGGTTTTTACAATGCTCATGGGAAATGAAGTACCGCCGAGAAAACATTTTATTCAAAGCAACGCAAAGCAAGCCACACTTGATATTTAATGATATGAAAAAAAATGTAATTAAAAATTTTACAGTTGACACACCGGAGAAGTATTGGGCAGTTGTTTTTGGATATCATATTCATAAGGGTGTTTTAGGAATAATTTTAATTGTTGTAGGAATAACCTTACTTTTTAATAATTTATATTTATCTTTTGCGCTGGTAACGATTGGAGTAGGAATTATAATTATGGACACTATTGGTCATATTCACACAAATTGGCATAAGACTTTTTCTTTAATTGAAAAGCACAACGGACCGAAATATAAAAATGGGGGATATAAAAAACAGGAGGTGATTATTAATGGATCTTAAAAAATTACCGGTTGGAAAAAATCCTCCCGAAGAAGTAAATGTTTTGGTGGAAATTCCAAAGGGTAGTAATATAAAATACGAGCTTGATAAAGAAAGCGGAATAATTTTTGTAGACAGATTTCTCTACACAGCGATGAATTTCCCATTTAATTACGGATTTGTGGCTAATACATTGGCAGACGATGGAGATCCGCTTGATGTAATTGTTCTAAGTGAACAAAGCGTTGCGCCCGGAACCGTTATTTCTTCCAAAATAATTGGATATTTAGAGATGGAAGACGAAGCTGGAAATGACACAAAAGTTATTGCAGTTCCAAATGCCAAAATTGATCCGCTCTTTGGAACCTACAACGATATTAAGGATGTCCCGGAAGCGATTAAAAATAAAATTAAACATTTTTTTGAAAATTACAAAACCTTAGAATTGGGTAAATGGGTAAAGCTAAAAGGGTGGAAAGGCAAAGAAGAAGCGCTTGAAGCTGTAAAAAAAGCAATTAAATAAACCTTGATATTTAGCTCAGTATGTATCTATGGTATTATTTTGTTTTGTGCTTAATTTTAGACATTCACATTTATTTTAAGTTTTAAGTTTTTTAAAATATGACCGAAGAAAAATTAGAAATAGTAGAAAAAAATAGCATTGGGCAGTTAAGCAGAACCGAAATTAGTACGGAAATGAAAAAGGCGTACCTTGATTACGCTATGTCTGTTATTGTTTCCCGTGCGCTGCCTGACGTTAGAGACGGACTGAAACCGGTTCACAGAAGAATACTCTATGCAATGCACGAAATAAATCTTACCCACGCGGCAAAGTTTGCAAAGTCTGCAAAAATAGTCGGAGAAGTCATGGGGAAATATCATCCTCATGGAGATATTCCAATCTACGATTCTTTGGTCAGAATGGCTCAAAATTTTTCCATGCGTTATCCATTAATAGAAGGTCAGGGAAATTTTGGCTCTATGGATGGAGATCCGCCTGCGCATATGCGTTATACCGAAGCACGTATGGCAGCAATTACTACGGAAATGCTTTTAGATTTAGAAAAAGAAACTGTCAATTATTTAGATAATTTCGACGCAACTTTAAAAGAACCTGTTTTTCTGCCTGCGCTTTTACCCAACTTGTTATTAATGGGTTCCGAAGGAATTGCGGTTGGAATGGCAACAAAAATTCCACCTCATAATCTTTCCGAAGTTTTAGACGCGGTAATTCACATGATCGGTAAAACAAAATTTGAAACAGTTCCAAATTCCGACACTCCGCATATTAACTCCGATGTAAACACCGACGAACTCTTAGAGTTTATAAAAGGTCCTGATTTCCCAACAGCCGGGGCAATTTACGATATTGAAGAAATAAAAAATGTTTACACAACAGGCAGAGGGAGAATCTTGATTAGGGGCAAGGCGGAAATTGAGGAAATCGGCGGAGGAAAATCGGCAATAATTATTACCGAGCTTCCGTACCAGGTAAATAAAGCTCTCCTGGTTGCCAGGATAGCAGGGCTCGCAAAAGAAAAAAAGATCGAAGGAATTTCCGATCTTCGTGATGAATCCGATAGACAGGGAATGAGAGTTGTCGTTGAACTTAAAAGAGATAGCTCTCCAAAAAAGATTTTAAATAATCTTTTTAAACATACTTCTTTACAAACAACTTTTCCCGCTAATGTCGTTGCTCTCGTAGACGGAACTCCTCAAACGTTAAACCTTAAGACAATTTTGGAAGAATACCTAAAGCACCGTTATTTAGTGGTTAAGAAAAGATCCGAATTTGAGCTTAGACAAGCAAAAGCGAGACTTCATATCCTTGAAGGACTAAAAATTGCCGTAGACAATTTGGACGCAGTTATAAAAACCATCAGGGAATCCAAAACCCAAGATGACGCCAAGAAAAATTTAATGGATAAATTTAAATTGTCCGATCTTCAGACAGTCGCAATATTAGATCTCCAGCTAAGAAGACTGGCTGCACTTGAAAGACAAAAAATTGAAGAAGAATACCAGATGGTCAAAGAAACAATTGCGTACCTGGAGGATCTTTTAGCTCACCCTGTTAAGATTTTGGCGGTAATTAAAGGGGAATTGATAAAATTAAAAGAAAAATATGGGGACGGACGACGAACAAAAGTTTATAAAAGCAAAGTCGGTGAGTTTTCCGAAGAAGATCTAATAGCAAATGAACCTACCGTTATAACCTTAACAGATACCGGTTATGTAAAAAGACAAAGCCTCTTAAGCTTTAAAACCCAACATAGAGGAGGAAAAGGAATAAAAGGAATGACTACTAAAGATGAAGACACAATTGCACATATTCATTACGCCCAAACTCACGACAATCTTCTTTTCTTTACCAATAAAGGTAAAGTTTACCAATTAAGAGCATACGAGATTAACGAGTCCTCTAGAACCAGCAAAGGAACTGCTATTGTTAATTTATTAAATATTGAGTCGGGAGAAAGAGTTGAATCATTTATTAGTTACAAAAAAGATCAGAAAGGCGGATATATTTTTCTTACCACCCGCAAGGGAACTGTAAAAAAATCAAAGCTTTCCGAATTTGAAAACATCAGAAGAACCGGAATACTAGCAATAAAACTGGACAAAGGCGACGAACTTGCTTGGAGCAAATTAACAGATGGGGAAAATGATGTAATTATTGCAACCCGCAACGGGAAGGCGATTAGGTTTTCCGAAAAAGCTGTAAGACCAATGGGAAGAGCAACCAGGGGGGTTAGGGGAATAAAATTAATGGAGGATGATCAAGGAGTAGGAATGGATATTATAGATAAATCTCACGAAGTAGATTTATTGACAATCATGGAAAAAGGCTTAGGTAAAAAAACATCCTCTAAACTTTTTAGAGGACAAAGTAGGGGAGGACAAGGAGTTAAGGTTGCAAAGATAACAGCAAAAACCGGAAAAGTTGTCTTCGCTCAGGTTGTTCCCGATAATTGTAATGAGATGATTTTCTCCTCCGAAAAAGGGCAAATCGTAAAGCTTGAAATCACCTCAATCCCAAAGCTTTCCCGAGATACACAAGGAGTAATTTTAATGAGATTTTCTAATCCTAACGACCGCGTTGCGGCTGCTACCTACATAGATGAAAATTGACGGAAACTTAATCGCCGAGAGAATCTTAAAAGATTTAGAAAAAAAAGTAATTAAATTAAAGAAAAAAAAGGTCACTCCTTGTCTTGCAATTATTTTAATAGGCAAAGACCATCCCTCCAAAACTTACGTTAACCAGAAAAAAATAAAGGGGGAGGGGATTAAAGTAAAAATTTCTATTTTTAAGTTTGAAGATCTTAGTTTTGAAGAATTAAAAAAACTTGTGGATAAATTAAATAATAATCCTGATGTTCATGGAATTATTATTCAAAGACCTTTACCTGTCCAAATTGACGAAATAGCAGCTAGGCAAATCGTAGCTCCGAAAAAAGATGTTGACGGTTTTTTGCCAAATTCAAAATTTAATGAGCCAATTGCCGAAGCGGTTTTGGAGATATTAAAAACCGTATTTGAACAAAAACCCGCAGATGAATTTGTCAGCTGGCTAAAAGCAAAAAAAATAGTTGTAGTTGGTAAAGGCAGAACCGGAGGTCGGCCGATAATTAATTTATTTAGAAAATTAGGAATTGAACCGGTTATTATAGACAGCAAAACTAAAAAACCGGCAGAAATCGTAAAATCTGCTGATATTCTTATTTCTACAGTCGGAAAACACGGTATAATTCGAACAAACGAGGTAAAAAAAGGTGCTATATTAATTGGAATTGGCATGCACAAAGGTGAAGACGGAAAACTTTATCCCGATTACAACCAAGAAGAAATCGCTAACATCGCTTCTTACTACACTCCCGTTCCCGGAGGTGTCGGACCTGTTAATGTTGCAATGCTCCTCAAAAACCTCATCAAAAACCTATAAAGAAGATATTCTTATAAATTCCCTGTTGACGGGAATTTTTATTTCTGATAAAGTTTAATCCCAGAGCGAAAAACAATCTCTGGTTTTTTTATGTCTAGTCTGGAAAGAAGAATTAGTGTTGACACCCTTCCTGTTGCAAAAAATTGCGGCTTAGAAACAGTTGCAGGAAGACCAAAAATTTGCATATATAACGAATCAAGATTTGGAAAAAGCACCGAAAGTTCTGCAAATTGCTTCATTTACCCAAGGGACTCTAGCGCAGCTAAACCATTTGAATCATTGCCTGCCCAAGACAATTTATGACAGGTAAATTAATTTTAGAAGACGGATCTATCTTTACAGGAAATAGCTTTGGGTACGAAAAAGCGACTGCGGGGGAGGTAGTTTTTTCTACCGGAATGGTTGGCTATCCTGAAAGCTTAACAGATCCTTCTTACACCGGACAAATTTTAGTTTTAACTTATCCTCTAATTGGTAGTTACGGAGTTCCGGAAAAAAAATATTGGGAATCTAACGGATTAAAAATTTCCGGACTAATAGTTTCCAACTATATTGATACACCTTCTCATTTTCAAAGTAAGCAGACGCTTTCGAATTGGCTGAAATCGGAAAAGATTCCAGCCTTAGAAATTTCCGATACCAGACTCCTAACGGAAAAAATCCGTAACAAAGGAACAATGCTCGGAAAAATTATTTTTACTAAAAATATTGCATTCTACAATCCGGATAAAGACAACTTGCTCGAAAAAGTTTCTGTTGAAAAAATTGAAACAGTGGGAAAGGGAAATAAAACTATTCTTATGCTTGATTGCGGAGCAAAACTAAACATCAAGCGCTGTTTTCTAAAAAAAAACGTAAAGCTAATTATTGCCCCATATAATTTCGATCCGTTTGCAGAAAAAATAAAATTTGACGGATTGTTTATTTCTAACGGTCCGGGTGATCCTAAAACCGCAACTAAGACTATTTCAATAATTAAAAAGTCTCTTTCTAAAAAAACTCCGACTTTTGGAATTTGTTTGGGTAATCAGTTGCTTGCACTTGCCGCAGGAGGAGATACAAAAAAACTAAAATTTGGTCATAGAAGTCAAAACCAACCTTGTATTTTAGAGGGGACAAAAAGATGTTTTATAACCACTCAGAACCACGGATTTGAAGTAAGTAAGATTCCAACAGGTTTTAAGCCTTGGTTTACAAATGCAAATGATAAATCAAACGAGGGAATTATTCACAAGAAACTACCGTTTATGTCTGTGCAGTTTCATCCGGAAGCGGCGGCAGGACCGGTAGATACCGAATGGATCTTTGATTTTTTCTTAGAAAAAATCTGATTCATGATTTTAAATTTAAGAATTAAGAAATTGAAAATTGATAAAAAATTAGAAATTAGAAATTGGAAATTATGCAAAATATTAAAAAGGTATTAATCTTAGGATCAGGCGCTTTGAAAATCGGTGAAGCAGGGGAGTTTGATTATTCCGGTTCTCAAGCAATTAAAGCACTTAAAGAAGAAGGGGTTAAAACAGTTCTTGTAAATCCAAATATCGCCACCATTCAAACTTCCAAGTTTCTGGCAGACACCGTATACTTTCTGCCAATTGATAAATTCTTTGTCGAAAAGATTATTAAGAAAGAAAAACCGGATGGAGTTTTACTTTCCTTCGGAGGACAAACCGCTCTAAATTGCGGCCTAGAGCTTAATAAATCCGGCGTATTAAAAAAATATAATGTAGAAATTTTAGGAACTCCGATTTCGGGAATAGAACTTACAGAAGACAGACATAAATTTGCAGAACATCTTAAGAAAATAAATATTCCTGTTCCGAAAAGTGCAACGGCAACTTCAGTTAAGATAGCTTGCCAAATTGCAAAAAAAATAGGTTTTCCTGTAATGATAAGAGCGGGTTTTGCGTTAGGAGGACAAGGATCGGGGATTGCTAAGGATGAAGGCGAACTCAAAAAAATTGCTCAAAATGCTTTTTCTTTTGTAAAACAAATATTAATAGAAAAATATTTATATCACTATAAGGAAATTGAGTATGAGATTGTCAGGGACAAAGACGACAATTGTATTGCAGTATGCAATATGGAAAACATGGATCCGTTGGGGATTCACACAGGAGAATCAATTGTCATTGCTCCAAGCCAAACTTTAAATAATTTTGAATATCACACTCTAAGAGATGCAGCAATAAAAATAGTTCGAAGCCTAGAAATTGTAGGAGAATGCAATGTCCAATATGCTCTTAATCCTCAACCAAATGGAGAGATTGAGTATTATGTTATCGAAGTAAATGCCAGGCTATCCAGAAGCTCAGCGCTTGCCTCTAAAGCAACAGGTTATCCGCTTGCATATGTTGCGGCAAAATTAGCATTAGGCAAAAATTTAACCGAAATAAAAAATAAAGTTACCCAGATAACTTCCGCTTGTTTTGAACCTGCTCTGGACTATGTTGTTGTAAAAATTCCGCGCTGGGATATTAATAAATTTAAAAAAGCGGATGAAAAAATCGGAACTTCTATGAAATCTGTCGGAGAAGTAATGGGGATTGGCAGAAGATTTGAAGAAGCTTACCAAAAAGCAATTAGAATGCTTGATTTGGAAATCGAAGGAGCAACAAGTGAGTTTATTTACAAAAGTGACAAAACACTCAAGGATTATTTAAAAATCCCAACTCCCAAAAGAATATTTGCAATTTCTCAGGCATTAAAAGAAAAAATGACAGTTGAAGAAATTTATAAGTTAACAGGGATTGATCCTTGGTTTTTAAATAGGATTAAATATGTTGTCGATGAAGAATTATCAATTCCAAAAGACATAAAAAAAATTAGCAAAGAAAAACTTCTTCTTCTTAAAAAAATCGGCGTTTCCGATAAAAGAATTGGAGAGTTAACTAAAACAACCGGACTCGAAATTAGGCACTTAAGAAAAAAATTAAAAATAGTTCCTTCAGTTTTTCAGATCGATACCCTTGCAGGAGAATTCCCTGCAAAAACAAATTACCTGTATTTAACCTACAATGGACAACATAACGATATTGATCCGTTAAAAAATGATGGCGTAATTATTTTGGGATCCGGTCCTTATAGAATTGGGTCTTCTGTGGAATTTGACTGGATATGCGTAAATACGGCAATTAACCTTAAAAAGCATAACAAAAAATCAATAATTATAAACTGTAATCCGGAAACAGTTTCTACGGATTATGATATTTCCGATAGGTTATATTTCGAAGAATTAACATTTGAACGGATTGCGGATATTTATGATTTTGAAAACCCTTACGGAGCGATAATTTCCGTAGGAGGACAAACTCCAAATAACAGAGCTTTTTCATTAAAATCTTATGGCGCAAAAATATTAGGAACTGATCCTGTTAATATTGAAACTGCGGAGGATCGAAGTAAATTTTCTAAATTACTGGACGATATTGACGTTATTCAACCGCCTTGGAATAAATTTATTACGGAACAAGGAGCTTTAAGTTTTGCAGAAAAGACGGGCTTTCCTGTTTTAATCCGACCATCGTTTGTTTTATCAGGAACCTTAATGCGTGTTTGCTACACCAAAGAAGAATTATTAAATTTCCTAGAAGAAACAACCTTAGTTTCCAAAGATTACCCAATTACTATTTCTAAATTTATAGAAGAAGCAAAGGAAATAGAATTTGATGCAATATCTTTAAAGGGAGAAATTAAGGCGTCTGTAATTTCCGATCATGTTGAGAATGCCGGAGTCCACTCAGGCGATGCAACCATTGTTTTGCCTCCACAAAGAATCTATATGGAAACCCAAAGGAAAATTGAGCATATTGCTCAAAAACTGGCAAGTGCTTTAAATATTTCCGGTCCATTTAATATACAGTTTTTAGCAAAAAAAAATGAGGTACAGGTAATTGAAATAAATCTAAGAGCATCCAGAACTTTACCGTTTATTTCTAAGGTAACAGGAATTGATTTTACAGCACTTTGTGTAGATGCATTTTTTAGAAAAGATATTGTTAGGTTAGATTTAGAAATTAACGATTTTGTTGCCGTTAAAGTTGCTCAGTTTTCTTTTGCCCGACTTACAGGAGCAGATCCGCTTCTCCAAGTAGAAATGTCCTCAACAGGGGAAGTTGCTTGTTTTGGTGAAGATCTGGAAGAGGCTTTTCTTAAAGGAGAAATTGCCGTAGGCGGAAAAATTCCGGAAAGAGGAATTTTTATTAGTCTTGGCGGAGATGAAAATAAAATTAGATTTTTAGATAACGCAAAAGACTTGGCTAAACTTAATCTGCCTGTCTTTGCAACGGAAAAAACTGCCGAATTTTTAAAGCGGAATAGAATAAAAACCAAAGTGCTCTATAAAATCCACGAGCATAAACCTCCATCTCTTCTTGATTATCTTCAAAAAGGGAAAATCGACCTTGCAATTAATTTAGTTGATTCGCACATTAAAAAAGACATTGATGATGATTATGCAATAAGACGTGCCGCTGTAGATAATAACGTTCCGCTTTTTACCAACTTTAGAAAAGCAGAGCTTTTTGTAAGAGCAATTATTAGGATCAACATTAACGATATTCCGATTAAATCTTGGGACGAATACGTGCGCAATTGACAATCTTGTTTAAAATAAGTAACATTTAAAGAATGAAGGATCTTAAAATTCCATTTTTTACAGTATTATTTATTTTTATCGGCTTAACTATATATACAAAGTTAACCGTAACAATTCCCCTGGTAAATAATGAAACAGAAAAAACTAATGTTTTTCATGTCCAAGGAACAGGAAAAGCAACCGGAACTCCGGACCTTGCAACTGCAACTATCGGAGTAACATACGACGGCGCAACAGTTTTAGAAGCACAAACAAAAATTAACGAAGCTACTACAAAAGTTGTTTCCGCACTTAAAAAAATCGGCATAAACGAAAAGGATATTAAAACCCAAAATTATTCAATTAACCCAAGATATGGTTATATGCCTATGCGAAACACTCAAGACGGATACACTGCTTCACAAAATATCGAAATTAAAACAAAATCAGTAACTCTTATAAACAAAGCCATTGA
>Ga0172371_10002090_pt1 | contig 31879 bp, 22 predicted proteins | sample Lak12m_FD_114543 | JGI IMG/M metagenome (GOLD analysis project Ga0172371, IMG submission 114543) | Freshwater microbial communities from Kabuno Bay, South-Kivu, Congo - kab_022012_12m | ecosystem: Environmental > Aquatic > Freshwater > Lake | place: Democratic Republic of the Congo: South-Kivu...
CCGGACTACTTCCACATCCTGCCGGTGTTCTACCAGTGGGACGGCAGCTTCGTCCTGCTGCCCCTGGGGGGGAAGGTCGGGGACAGCGCGGCCATCGGCCCGGTGTGGTGGGGCCCGGACTACTGCCACGTGTTTCCGCTGTACTGGAGCTGGGATGACAGCTTCGTCCTGCTGCCCCTGGGGGGGAAGGTTGGGGACAGCGCGGCCATCGGCCCGGTGTGGTGGGGCCCGGACTACTGCCATGTGTTTCCGCTGTACTGGAGCTGGGATGACAGCTTCGTCCTGCTACCTCTGGGCGGGAAGGTTGGCGGCAAGGCGGCTGTAGGCCCGGTGTGGTGGGGCCCGGACTACTGCCACGTGCTGCCCCTCTACTGGCACTGGCGCGATAACCACCTGCTCTTCCCCCTGGCCTGGAACGTGAACGGACACCGCGGCATCGGGCCGATCCTATGGGGCCCGGACTACACCACCCTCTTCCCCCTCTACTGGCGCAACCAGGACGGCCAGGTGCTCTTCCCCCTGGCCTGGAACACGCAGGAACACAAGGGCATCGGCCCCGTGTGGTGGGGCGAGGACTACTTCACCCTCTTCCCCTTGGTGTGGCACTGGGACAACAAGACGCTGGTCCTGCCCCTGGCCTACCACTCGTCCTCGCCGGATGAGTCCGAGTTCAACATCCTGTACCGGCTTTTCCACCGGGCGCGGCAGGGCGAGACCAGGATCACCGAGGTCCAGCCGTTCTTCAGCCTCGAGACAGCGCCCGAGCGCACCCATTTCTCCTTCCTGTGGCGCGTCTTCGAGTACCAGCGAGCCCCCGGAGATTCGTACTGGCGGGTCCTTTTCTCCCCAAGGGTCCGCAGAGGCTAGTGCCAGCGGGCGTGAGCTCCTGCTCATAGCCTTGAGGCGACGGCCGGCCGGCGCCGCGGAGAGGCCTGTGGACCCCACGGCTGGCCCGCTGGCAATGCCCATGGCAGCGCCATGGGCGCCACCGTGGCCGGCGGGCGCCGACAGGCGCCCTATCGGCGGGCCCGCTGGCGCCAGCGCAGGGCTCCATGTGCCTGCTTGGCGACCTGCCGGGGTTCCCGCCCGCCGGTACCCGCGAAGCTGTACTCCGCGCCACCTGGATGTCACCCCCGGTCTGGAAGCCGGGCTCTCCGCATCCCGGCGGCGGGTTGCGGAGGACCCGCCCTCCAGGCGTTCCCGGCTTGGCCGCGACCGTGGCTCGGATGCGCAGACGTTGCGTCAGCAGGCGCAGCCTGTGCCAGCGGGTACCCCCCTCGTTCCTCGGCCGTCGCAGAGCCACAGCTCCAACCGGCCCTGCCGCTGGAACTCCAGGCAGTGCACCAATGCCAGTGCAGCCCAAAGCGTTGGAGTTGTGAGGGACAGCCGCACGGCTCGCCAGGTCGTACCGTGCAGGCGATATGGGCGGTCTGTCCCCGGAATACGGGCTCCAGCATGCCCCGAGACGCTTGGTGGACGGCCTGGATGGGGTGCAGCAATGAAGTGGTACAGCCGGCGGATCCTGCGCGAGTGGGAGCGCTGCTGCCTGTGGGGCAGCGCCCTGCTTCTCACCGTACTCCTGGGGGTACACCTCGCGGCGCTGTTGCCGCAGGCCGAGGCGGCCCCGCTCAGGACGGTCGGAGGGAAGGCGGTCGCGTCATACCTGAACACCGATACCGCCTTCGGGTTCCTGGAGGCCCGTTCGGGGCAGTCTGAGCCGGTGCGGAACCCGTTCGCCTTCTCGATCCGTCTGCCCAAGCCGCCCGCCAGCCCCGTCGCGCCGTCTGCGCCTGCCAGCCCCGCGCCCACCGCGCCGGCGCCCGGCGTTCCGCCGACCCCTGTGGCCAGCCCGCCTGGGACGACGGTTGCCGCGACGGCAACGCCGGCGGAGCCGCCTGCGCCCGCCCCGCTCAAGCGCGCCGCGAGCATCCTCTTCCGCGGGCTGTACCGTGGGGGCTCGGACCGGGTGCGGCAGATCGCCTTCCTGAGCACTTGCGTGACCCCCGGCGGCGCGCCGCAGGCCGTGGTTCTGGGGGAGGGCGAGGCAACGGCTGGAGTCACACTCAAGCAGCTCAGCCCAGAGCGGGTCGTCGTCATCGGTCCAACCGGTGCCGAAGTGACCATCGGCATCGGGCAGCAGGCGAGCGTTTGCCTGGAGTAACGCAGACCGGAACGGCTTCCTGTGCCCCGCGGTCGGCTCCGGCTCCAGGCGTCCCCAGGCAGGCGTGGTCGCTCCAGGGCGGGACGCGGAGACCGCATGACCGGTGGGCTAGGGCCCAGCGAAGCTGCGCTCCAGACCGCCGAGAGCTCCCGGAGGTCTGGAGGCCGGGCTCTCCGCATCCCGGCGGCGGGTTACGGAGAACCCGCCCGCCAGGCGTTCCCGGCTTGGCCGGGACCTTGCCTCACCGGTGCAGAGGTTGCTTCGCCAAACGCGCCTAGCCATGGCTCTACGGCAGACGTGAGACTGGAATCAGTACCCCGCGAAGGTCTCGGGATGGTCGACCAGAGTGTTCAGGACGCTCTGCCAGCGCTCTTGCTCCGCGCTCTCACAGACCAAGGCCACGAGCGTCGCCCGGTCAGCGTCGAAGGGGACCTGGAGGCCCCGACCCGCGGGCATCGGGAGCGACTCCAGGACGCGGAAACGGCCTTCGTATAGGTCCCCGAGAAGCACGGCCGGTTTCCGCCATGCCAGCGCGGCGGTGAGCGTCACCGGGTCGCTCGAGAAGGGCAGTACCAGCACGGCCCTGGACCGGCGCAGGTCCGCACCGTCGACACTGACGGCCGCCGCGAGTCCGGGGCTCTCCAGCACCGGGTCTGCGCCGACACGGCAGCCCCCGGCGCCGCCCAGTGCGGTGACGCGTCCGTCGCTTCCTACGCTGGCGATAGCGGGGTCGTGCGGCCGCAGTCCGAGGGTCACGGGTCCCGCCGGTGTCAGCACGGTTGCATCCAGGTCACGGCCTGCCTGGCGCTGGCAGAACAAGACCCAGGTTGCGCCGGTCCTGGTCGGCGCCCGGAACGCGTGCACCTCCGGGTCGTCCGGCGACACGACCAGGGGCTGGATGCCTGCGTCGGCCAGGAACCAGCGGTACAGTTGACGGATGGCGACGATGTCGGTGCCCAGTTCCAGCGGGTCCGTGCAGCAGACCACCCGCCCCCGCCCCACGGAGCAGGAGGTCAGGACGGGGACTCCTGTTTCCGTGGCGGCCAGGACTGTTGCCGAGGCCGCTCTGGCCATCATCGCAGGTGCCGCGCCGGCCAGTACGGGCGGCATGCCGGGCGCGGCGGCCAGCGGGAGCCCAGCCTGCGAGGCCCGCAGGTTGGGTGGGTACAGCGCCGCCACCCACTCCAGGCCGGCCAGTTGGCGCAGCCGTTCGGGCCGCTCGTGGCGGCGCTCACCGGTGTAGCCGAAGTCCCCTGACACCAAGAGGATGCCGCCCTGCTCCACCCAGCGCAGAAGGGCAAGGAAGCTGGCATCATCCGGGCAGAGCGCCGAGGGGTATACCAGCACGCGGGTGCTGGCCGGAATCTGCTCTGCGAACCAGTCGCTCAGCACCGTGAAGTCCACATGCAGCCCCAGCAGCGCCTCGAAACACCGGTAGCCCGCGTCAAGGCCGAGGTCCTCCTGGTTCCCCAGCCGCAGGTTGTCACAGAGCAGGACGGTCACTGGCGGGGCTTCGTAACGGGGTGCAAACCAGCGGAGTAGCAGGCTCAGGTTCCGGTGGACATGGGCGATGTCCTTGGGCACCAGGGGTCCCGGGTAGAACACGCCCCAGGGGAAGACGTTCTGGGCGCCGTCCCGCAGGCACCAGTTCTGCACCTTGGAGGCGCCCATGCCGAAGCCGTAGCTGGCCACTGCCATGAACAACTGCTTCTGCTCCTCCTCAGTACGCCTGATGTGGTAGGCGTTGCCGCCGTTGGCGACGCTCCAGGCAGGGTGGGTCTTGACGCCGTATTCGCCCAGGCTGAGGGACTTCCCCTGGGAGCGCAGATCATTCCACCGAAGACGCATAGGGAGCAGCTTGAAGTCCCTCTGCGGCTCGTCGAAGAAGCCGATGTTGGCGACGTCCTGGCCCTCGATGGTGAGGCGCAGGTCGATGCCCGAGAACGGCGAGCTGTAGTATTCCGAGGTGATCGGGTGGACGGGGTCGACGCTGCGGATGGCCTGCACGTGGGCCCGGTTCCACTCGGTCATGAGCTGGACGTGGAAACGCTGCAGGTCCACCTGGGCGACGTCGTCCCAGCGGCCGCTGTTGGCCGGCGGGAAGGGCATCTCCCCCAAACGCGCGTCAGGCACGGGCTCGCCCCAGGCTAGCCGCAGGGCCTCCACGGTCTGGTAGCGCTGCTGGAGGAAGCCGTTCCATTTGGCCTCGAGGGCCGCCTTGTCGTCGTGGCGCAACTGGTAGTCGCCGTTGATGTACCAGAGCAGGCGCGGGGTGTCCTTCAGGTGCTCGGCGTACTCACGGCACTGGCGGCTCTCCTCGGCCATGGCCGCGTCGGAGATGGCGACGTTGTGGCCAACGAGAAGGCCGGGCATGAACACCAGGTTGTGCTGCTGCGTGAGCTGGGCCATCCCGAGGAAGTTGCGCCAGTCCCAGTCGCCCATGCGGTGGCCCGGGTTGCTGTACTGCAGGTTCTCGTAGATCTGGAAGCCGTAGTCCTGGCAGGCCGCGTGTTCCCGCGCCCACCAGAGCGGGTCCTCGGTGCTGGACTGGTAGGTATACGCGTACGTGTCGCAGCCGAAGAGGAACACCGGCCGGTCACCGTAACGCAGCGTGTTGTCCGCAAAGCGCAGGCCAGGGCCACCATACGTACCCGGCGGCGCGAGGACGACAAAGCCTGTCTCCATGCGGTCGAACTCCTCCTCGCCCAGAAGGGCCGTGACGTCGACCCGGCAAAGCCCGGCAGGAGCAGAACTGGGCAACGCAAACTCCAGGTCCGCATCGGCGGTGGTCCCGGGCGCCGCCGTCCCCGGCTTGGCCGCCTCGAACAACGCTCCGCCGCCCGCTGCGGACGTGACCACGACGCGAACCTGGATGGCCTGGGCTGCGGGACCCCGGTTCCCGATCCTGACCTGGAGCTTGACGCGGTCACCCGGCGCGTAGCTGGCCGCATCGCAGCGAAGCGTGCGGAGGTACATCCCGCGGACCATGGCACGGACCAGGTTGCACAGGCCGGTGCCCATGGCCTGGTTGCCGGCAGCGAAGAGGTCCTGGTCATCCACGCCGAAGTACGCCCAGGCACTCCCGGCATAGAACCCGCTGTAGTGGGTCATGAGGGCCGCGGCAGGGCCCCGCGGGCGCCCATACCGGTCAGTGGCCTCCAGGAGCGGGGTCCAGCGGGTCTGATCGCCGCCGCGCACGCCGCTGGCCGCCCACCCCTGGACAGGGCCGAACGCCACACCCGCCGGGAAGAGGCCCTGCCCACTGGCAGCGTGTATGGCCGCCGCCCGGCGCAGACGGTAGTCGGCATCGAAGACGCCGATCTGGCTCGGGCTGACGATGAGTCCGTCTTCGGGTCGGCCCAGGGCGGTGTTCATAGGCTTGGCCTCGATGCCGGTCACGTCGGCCAGAACGAAGTCATCGAACCAGGCCGTGCCCGAGGCCCGGTACATGCCGCACTTGGCCACCAGCGCCGCCGTGCGCGGATCCGCTGTGGTTTCGAAGGCGTACTCCGTCCAGCCGCTGTCGCCGCGCACCTGCGCGACGTCGCGGAAGGTCACCAGCTTTCCGTCTGCATCCTGTTGATAGAGAGCCGCGTAGGCGAAGCCGGAACCGGTCACGTCACGGCTGCGGACCGCGGCGCGGAAGCGGTAACGGCGTCCGGCGACCGCCGGGATCTGCTGTTCCCAGCCTGCCTGGCCCTCGGCCTGGCCGACCGGCACGCTCAGGCGGAGGCAGCGGGTCCCCGCGCGCGGCGACTCGGTGACCCGCTCTCCGCCACCCCGCCGCCAGGCACCGTCAGCCGCCGCCCCGCCATCGGGGTCCTTCTCGAAGCTGCCATCCCGGATCAGGCACCTGGCTGGCGACATGGCCTCGGCCAACTGCGCCGCCACGACCTCGGTCTCCGGCAGCCAGCGCTCCCCTTGCCGCCGCAGCAGGTGGCTGAAGGCATAGCCCCCCATGCTGATGAAGTCGCCGCCGCGGTGCAGGTACGAGATGAAGCTCTCGCGGGCCTCGGCGGGGAAGGCCTCGCCGTAGGGCAGGATGACGATGTCCACCGCCTCGGGGCGGAGCACCTCGGGGCTCGCCAGGTCGGCTGCGCTCAGGAAGCGGCCCGTGATCCCGCCGGCGGTCAGGGTGTCGTGCAGCACCTGCGGGTCCGAGGCCGCTCCCTTGGCGGGAAAGCCCGCCTCGCGGAAGATGCCGACAACACCCCCAGCCGCGCCGGTGCCCGGGGCCGGCGAGGCCACCTCCACGAAGGCCATGGGTACGGTCCCTTCCACCAGGGTCCAGTCATCGAACCAGGCGGTGCCGGTGGCGTTGAAGATGCCGCAGCGCAGGGAGAGCGTCTCGGCGGTGGGGGCAATCTCGAGGGTGTAGGGCCGGCGCGCCCAATCGCAGGCGTCCGTGACCTGGACGAAGTCGAAGAAGGCGACCAGTTGGCCGCCCTGGTCGTACTGGTACACGGCCGCGTAGGCATAGCCCCGGCCACCGTCGGTCGCCACGATGCCCTCTGCCCGGACGTCTACCGCGACCGTCAGGGCGCCCCTCCTGCCGCCCAGGAAGATGTCCTGAGCGATCCCGGCGGCCCCGCGGACCTCGAGACACTGCCCGCGGCCGGGGACAGCCACGACGCCAGCCACCCGCTGGGGCAGGACCCAGCCGGCAGCACCGTCCTCGAAGCTCCCGTTGACCGCGTACGACCGGACCGGGTCCGCTCCCCCCGCGATGGCGGCGCAGAGGATCCCCGTTGCTGCCGCGATGCCCAGGCTGCGCACTTGCGTACCTCCACGGGTTGCCGCCGAGCCGGCCAAGGACCTATCCCCGGCGGGTGCCACTGGCAACCGGGGTCGATTGCCGCCTGCCGACCGTGGCTGGCTTCAGCCGATGTCGACCGGGGCGACTGGGCAAAGGATAGCCGGGGCCCCACCGGGGTTCAAGGTTCAACCGCCGCCGTGGCGACCCAGGCCCTGATGGACTATGATACGGGTCCACGGGACTGCCCGGTTGGCCGCGAAGGAGTGCGGGCAGATGCACGGTGACCCGGCGGGCCGGACCGTTGCCGCGTTGGGGGGCAGTGGGTGCGCCTGGTCCGGTCAAGGAGTCTGATGATGCCGAACATCCGACTGAGTCTGCTAGCTGTGGGGACCATGCTGGCCAATGTCCAGGCTGCCGAGCCGGCCGCGCCGCTGGCCTTCCCGGACGAGGTCATCGATACCTGGCAGGGACACGCGCGCCATACCTTCACCGTGGCGGGATGCCGGGCCTGGGTGGTGGAACCCAAACAGGCTCTGCCCGGGAAGCCCTGGTCCTGGTGCATGGAGTTTCCCGACGCCTTCACCGAGCGCTGCGCGGCGCCGGCCCTGCTGGCGGCGGGCCTGCACCATGCCCACGTCGTCGTCGGCAATACCTTCGGCAGCCCGACCGCCCTCACGCAGTTCGATGCGTTCTACGCCACGCTGCGGGAACACGGTCTGGCGGGGAAGGCGGTCCTCATTGGCCTGAGTCGTGGCGGGCTGTACTGCTACCGCTGGGCCGCCGCGAACCCCGGGAAGGTGGCCGTGATCTACGGGGATGCGCCGGTGTGCGACTTCAAGAGCTGGCCAGGGGGCAAGGGGGTCGGTCCAGGAAGCCCGGGTGACTGGGCCAGCCTGATCACGTGCTACGGCTTCAAGGACGAGGCCGAGGCCCTGGCCTACAAGGGGAACCCGATCGATACGCTGGAGCCGCTGGCCAAGGCCCGGGTCCCCCTTATCCACGTGGTCGGAGATGCCGATGTCGCGGTGCCCGTCGCCGAGAACACGGCCATCGTCGAAGAGCGCTACCGGGCCCTCGGTGGCCAGATCCAGGTCATCCACAAGCCCGACGTGGGGCACCATCCGCACGGTCTGGAGGACCCGGCCCCCGTGGTCCGCTTCGTCCTCGATCACCTGGCGGGGACCACGCCGCAGTGACAGGGGCGCACCCCGATGCTGGCCGAGCCGCTGAACTTCGCCGTGGTGGGCTGCGGGGCCCTGGCCCGTGCGCAGCACATTCCCAATATCGCCCGTTCCCGGCGCGCCGTGCTGCACACCTGCTGCGACCTCTCTGACGCGGTCCTGGCCGAATGCGTCGCCCGGTGGGGTGCCCGGAATACCACCCGGAGCTGGGAAGAGGCCCTGCGCCACCCCGAGGTCCAGGGTGTCTGTCTGGCCACCACCGAGAAGCTCCGTCTGCCGGTGATCGCTCTGGCGGCCGAGCTGGGCAAGCCTATCTACGTCGAGAAGCCCATCGCCACGGAGCTCCCGATCCTCTACGCCATCCAGCGCGTGGTCCGGCAGAGCGGCATCCCCTTCTGCGCTGGCCACAACCGCCGCAACAGCCCGGCCATGATCGACGCCCACCGCATCTTCCGCGACCATATGGCCGCGCCCAGGCCCTGCCCCTGGCGTTGGGACCGTGAGCCCGAGCAGCGGCCGGCCCTGCCCAGCGATGGGACCGCCTCCTTCAGCGTGCGCATCAACGACGACTGGTACTCGTGGAAGAGCTGGGTCTTCGACAGGACGCAGGCGCCGCATGGGCCCATGCTTTTCGAGATGACCCACTTCACGGACCTCTGCAACTGGTTCATGGCCGCTGAACCGGTGGAGGTGTTCGCCGCGGAGACCGGCATGCTGAACCATGCCATCATCGTGCGCTATGCCGGGGGGGAACTGGCGACGCTGAACCTGTGCGCCAATGGCACCTTCGGCTACCCCAAGGAGCTCTACGAGGCCATGGGCAACGGCGGCCTGGTGGCCATCGACCACATGTGCGAGGTCCGCACCGCGGGCATCGTGGGCGCTCCGGCCCGCACCCCGTATCCACTGCTGAACGACCGGCACCCCCACGTCGGCACCGAGGGCGGCATCGCCGGCTGGCTCGCCAAGAAACGGGCCGCCTGCGAGGAGGCTGCTGCCTCCGGCGACCCCATGAAGCAGTTCACCGCCGAACCGGACAAGGGCCACGCCCACGCCATCGAGCGCTTCATCGACCAGATCTCCCGCGGCGGCCCCACGGTCTGTGGCATCGACGAGACCGTCACGGCCACCCGCGTCGCCTTCGCCGCTATCCGCTCGGCTCACGAACGCCGAATCGTGGCCCTGGGCGAGGTCTGAGGTCTGCGGCCGAAGGCAGGCGAGCCCCGGAACGTCGGAGGCGCGCTCCACCGCGGCGGTCTGGGCGGGGCGCAGCCGCCGGCAGTGTGGGAGGCGCGCTCCGCCGCGGCGACTCCTCCCGGGCGCGGGCCTGGCCCCCACGGAATCTGGGAGGCGCGCTCCACCGCGACGATCCCGGGATGTTGGCCTGGCCACACGGTCGCGGTACGGAGTGCCCCTCCCACACTGGCCGGCCACTCGGCCGGCGGTGAGGGCCCGGCTGCGGGCAGCTCCCGCACCGCCGCCCCCGACCGCGCGGTGGCCCGCGCCCCAGGCGGCCTGGAAGCTCGCCGGTGCCGGCGCTACGTTCTCCGAGCAGGCGGTCAGGCGGTCCGCGCCCCGGTGGCCGGGCTGGACCGCGAGGAGCTGATCCATGCATTGCCCATCCCTGCTTTCGCTGACCCTCGCGGCGGCCGGCCTGCTTGCGGTCCAGGGGCAGCCCGTCCCGCCGCCCGCCCTCACTCTCGAGACCCTCCGTGCTCAGCGCCAGGAGCTCGCCCTCCGGCGCCGCGGCCTGATCATGAACAACGATGGCTGCGACGTGCTCTATTTCCCCAGGGATACCCCCCTGTCGGCCCAGGCGTTCCTCGACCAGCGCACCACCGCGCTGGCGGGTACCCAGGTGGGCACCATCGCCTACTGCACCATCAGTTCCGGGTTCAGTTTCTTCACCCACGATACGAAGGTCGGGACGCTCCTTACGCGCCAGTCGGCAGACTACGGCATCGAGCCGCAGATGCGGAACGTCGCGCCGGACCTCGTGGCCCAGGGCGCCGACTGCCTCAAGCTGGTGGTGGACTATGCCCACACCCACGGCCTCGAGGCCTTCTGGTCCATGCGCATGAACGATACCCACGACGTCGAGCACCGGTCCGACAAGCCCTACCTGCTCTACCCGCCCCTCAAAGAGCAACACCCCGAGTGGCTCGTCGGCGAACCCGCGAAGCGCACACCCAAGGGCCGCTGGAGCTCGGTGAACTACGGCATTCCCGAGATCCGCGACCTGGCCTTCCGCTACCTCGAGGAGGTCTGTCGCGGGTACGATGTGGATGGCATCGAGCTGGACTTCTTCCGGCACCTCTGCTTCTTCCCCAGCACCGCCAACGGCGGCAAGGCCTCGGCCGAGGAGTGTGGCCAACTGACGGAACTGCTCCAACGCGTGCGCACGATGACCGAGGAGGTCGGACTGAAGCGCGGACGGCCCCTGCTCGTGGCGGTCCGCGTACCGGACTCCGTGGAGTTCAGCCGCGAGCTGGGACTCGACCTGGAGCGCTGGCTGGCTGAGGGCTTGGCCGATGTCCTCATCACCACCTGCTACTTCCAACTCAACCCGTGGGACGTCAGTGTCGAGCTCGGGCACCGCTACCGCGTGGCGGTCTGGCCCTGTCTGAGCGATTCCCGGGTCCAGGGCGGTTCCGGCGGGCCTCTTTGGAGTCCTACCGTGGGCGGGCGGTCAGCGCCTGGCAGGCAGGTGCCGACGGTCTGCACCTGTTCAACTCCTTCAACCCCAAGTCACCTCTGTGGACGCAGCTCGGTTCGCTCGAGGCGCTGCGCGGGCTGGACAAGCTGTTCTTCGTGACCGTGCGCGACGGCAACCCCGAGGCGTGGCTGGCCGGCGGCCGGAGCCACCGCACCTTGCCCACGCTAACACCCTTCAGTTCGCTGACTCTGGAGCCGGGGGCCAGCCAGGAGGTCCCCCTGGTGGTCGGCGAGGACCTCAAGGCAGCCCGGGCGGCAGGCCTGGAGCCCTCGGTGAACGCCCACGTGCGGCTGCGTGGGCTGGCTGGGCTGGAGCGCTTCAGCCTGGCTCTCAATGGCAAGCCCCTCACCACGCCTACGGTCACGGAGGACTGGCTGGACTTCGCCGTCCCGCCGGAGGCCCTGATCGTTGGCAGTAACCGCGCCACCATGGTCCTCGCTCCGGCGCCGGCTCGGCCCGACGCCGCCGTTGCCGAGACCTGGCCTGCCCGCTTCGAGGGTGGCGCCCTGCCCGGCAAGGAGTGGACCAAGGACCCGCCCGCCTCCAACTGCCTGGTGGAGGTGCGCGACGGGGCTCTGCTCATCGCCGACCGCGGTACCGCCAATGGCGACTACTGCTACTTCCGCAACCCGGCTGGCATCGCACGCGGGGGCGAGACCGTCATCGAGGCCAGAGTCAAGGTCGTCTCGGGCGTCAGCAGCCTCATCTTCGGCAACGGTGACACCGGCCAGCGCCTGCGCCTGTACCCCGACCGCGTCGAGTTCTACCACGACCCCACGGCAAGCGTCCAGATGGATACCACAGACAACTTCCACACCTACCGGCTGAGCCTGCGCGGAGAGAATGCGGCCCTGACCATCGACGGCCAGCCAAGACTCGACGGCAAAGGCTGCTTCCGTCCAGGCCGCAGCGGCTACCGCAACGGCGTCGCCTTCGGCGCCGCCAACAGCCCCGAGGTCGGCGAAGCCCTCTGGAGCTACGTCCGGGCCCGCAGCGACGGCGCCACCCTCCTGGACCTGGTTCTCAGTGTCCGCTACCCGGCGCGGCCGTAGGCGCCATAGCCCGCCGCCGCCGGCGCCCGGGCCGGCCGCCCGACCGAGCAGGCCGATCCGACAGATCCGCCCGATCCGACAGATCCGCCCGATCCGACAGATCCGACAGATCTTCCGCGTGCCTTCTTGCATACCTCGGCAGCCGATGCTATTGTAGTATCGGATGCCGAGGTATATGAGCACTGGTTGGACCGGCGACGGGCCGGGTTCAGGCAGGTCACGGGGCCAGGACAAGGAACCAGGAGGTGTGCCATGGCGATGTCCCCAGAGCTGGTCAAGGGAACGGTGGTCCCGATCATCCTGAAGCTCCTGAGCGAGAAGGAGATGTACGGCTACGAGATCATCCGGGTGGTGAACGAGCGCACGGGCCAGGTGTTGGAGTGGAAGGAGGGGACCCTGTACCCCTGGCTGCACAGCCTTGAGCAGGACGGGCTGATCACGAGCGCGTGGCGCGCCTCGGAGGCCGGGCGTCGGCGGAAGTACTATGCACTGACGCGCAAGGGGGCGTTGGAGATGACCCGGCGCGTTGGCGAATGGCAGTCGCTGGCCCGGGCCGTCAGCGCGGTGCTTCTGGTACCGCTGCCGGCCTGAGTCCCGGGAGGCACGTGTTCACTGGCCACCTGCGGGAGGGCACCCCCATGGACCCAGACATCACAAGCTATCTCGACAACGCCACGGCGGGCTTGCGTGACGACGAGGAACTGCGGCTGGACGTGCGCGCCGAACTGGCCTCGCACGTCGAGGACAAGGCGGAGGAGTTGCGCCGAGGGGGTCTGGCGGAGGCCGAGGCCGAGGCCCAGGCCCTGCGCGCCCTGGGGGCGGTCACGGAGGTGGCCACGGAACTGGAACGCGGGAACCGTCGACGGCTCCTGCAGCGCGCCTGGCTGCGGCGAGCCCTACGCTTTGCCCTGGTGCCGGCGGCGGTGGTCGTCGCCGTGGCCTGCGCCGACGTGAAGTGGGCTGAGGCGCTGGGCATGATGGACTCATTGGGCGACGGGAGTCCCCCGCGCCCCACGTCCTGGCTGCGCGGGTTGGCCGAGCGCGCGAGGCATGGGCGGACGCACTCCCCCCTGCTGACGGCCACCCCCCGCGAACTGTGGGAGGGCGACCGGGCCAACCGCCTCTACTACGCCAATTTCATCACCCACGACCTGGTGGCCCGGGAGTCCCCCAATGAGGCAGGGCGGCGCGAGTTGCTGACCCATCTCGAGGCGGCTGGCGAGGTGGATCCTGGCAATGCCCGCTATGATTACCTGCGCGCGGCGGTCCTGCTGGAGGGCGCCGTCGAGGTCCAGAGCGAGTCCGAGAAGGGGCCCGACGGCAAGCCGCTCCTCGGCAAGCTCTCCTGGACGATCTCCGACCGGGCCCGGGTCGATGAGGCCATGGCCCATCTCGCCCGCGGCCTGGCCAAGACCGAGTTCCGGCGCTACGGCCGGGAGATGCTGGCCGCCCAGATCGAGGCCATGGGTCCGCCCCGGAGCCTGGTGGACCAGGTCCGCCGCGTGGCGACCTCGGCGGCAGCCCTCCTGCCGGACATCGCCAAGATCCGCGAGCTTGGCCGAGCCGGCTTCCTCTATGGGCAGACCCTGGCCGACGAGGGCCGGGCGAGTGAGGCAAGACCGTTCCTGGACGCCTGGAAGACCCTGACCGTGCAGCTCAACCGCGACTCGTGGACCCTCATCGACTGCCTGGTGGTCACAGCCATCGCCAACGGCGTCGCGGAGCACTCGGCCTTGGTCTATGAGCGCCTCGGCCTGGCCGACGAGGCGGCGCGGAGCCGCCGCGAGGGGGCCCTGCTTGGTGGCCCCGGGAAGGAATGGCGCGAGCGGCGGAATGACCCTGCGGTGAAGGAGGCCAACCGCGGTCACGAGGACGAGATGCGGCTCTATGGGGGCGTTCTCGTGGGCATGCTGCTGCCGGCCATCAACGAGTGGCCCACCCGCGCCGAGTACGACGCCAACCGCCGGCTGGAGTACGTCTCGGCGATGCACGCGGCCCAGGCCCTGCTCAGCGCCATCCTGTTGGTGGCGATGCTCGCCTGCCTGGTGATCAGCCTGCGCTGGCGCCTGCTCAGTGACGGGGCTGTGATCCCGGTGCTGCTGCTGCCGGACGGACGCCAGGCGCTGCGGGTCCTGCTGCTGGGGGTTCTCCTGCCGCTGGTGGGGTTTGCCGGGGTGACGCTCTTTGTGCCCATCAGTGGCCAGGCCTACGCGATGAAGTCCGCCACGCACAAGCTCCTGGCGGAGTTCGCGCTGCTGGCCGTCGCCCTGCTGCTGGTGCCGGCGTGGCTTGTCGTGAGAGCCGCCCGCCGGCGCTGCCTCGAGTTGGGGATCCCGTGCCACTCCGCGGCGGTTTCTGGGGCTGGCGTCACGGCCCTGATCTGCATCGGGCTGGCCGTGGCCCTGTGTGCCTGGGCCAGCCTCCAAGGCCCGCGGGTGCGCGGGCTATCCGAGCTGACGGGCGGCCTGGGCGTGCTGATGGGGATCGTGGGCCTGGTCTGGCTGCTCGTTCGCCTGCGGACCGGCCTCTGGCTGGCCCTGGGCCTGACTCTGTTCTGCAGCCTGGCTGCCGCCGTGTGCTGGTGGTGGCCGGCCGCGCCTGGGCGCAGCTTCACTCCAGGGGTGGTGGCTGCCGCTGCCGCCCTCGGTCTCCTGGTGCTGACCGCCGTCGTGGCCGGGCTGCGGCTGCTGCTCGCAAGCCGGGATGTGGGCCTGTTCTGCGGCACCGTCGCCCGCTCTCTCATCCCCACCCTCGCCGCGGCCCTGATCGCTATCTGCCTGACGGCCCGACCCTGGCTCGTCCACCGGGAGCGCAGCCTCCTGGTGCAGGACAGGGTCCTGGTCACGGGCCCCAACGAAGCCGGCTTCTCCCGTATCGAGAACCAACTCGCCGAGCGCCTCAGGACTGCCGTCGAGAGCGCGGCCGTCAGCCTCGAAGGGCACTGAGCGGCGCAAGTCAGCTCCGTAGGCCCGTCCTCCCCAACCCGCATGGCCACGGCATAGGGTACGCCTGGACCCCGTGTGCACCCACGCCGCGACCGCCGTGGCGGGGAGACCTGCCGGGAGCACGCCCCGCGGCGGGGGTTCGTAGTGGCGCCTTCAGGCGCTTCCCTAGCCCCGGAAAGGGCAGAAGCCCTCACTACGAGCCTCAGATGCCGCCACGGCCGGGGTCCGCCAGTGCGTTGCCCCGGCGGCAGGGCCCACGGAGCTGACATGCGCACCACGCTGAGTCGGCCCATGGCCGAGCGCCCGCGTTGGCGGTAGTGTATCCCCGTGCCGGCGGGAGTGGCCCGACGGCATCGTCGCATGAGATGCCCGATGAGCAGACCCTGTTGCCGATCATTGACAGCCGCCGGTCTGGCCCTGTGCGCCGTCGCCGGAACGACGGTCGCAGCCGAGGCCCCCGGTCGCCCATTCTGCATCCGGGTGGTCGACGAGCAGACGGGCAGGGGGGTCCCTCTGGTCGAGCTGGAGACGACCAACAACCTCCTCTTCCTCACGGACTCGAATGGCATCGTCGCCTTCGACGAGCCCGGGCTGATGCAGCAGGACGTCTTCTTCCACGTCCGCAGCCACGGGTACGACTACCCGGCGGACGGGTTTGGCTATCGCGGCAAGGCCTTGCGGACCACGCCGGGCGGGTCCGAGACCCTTCGCCTCAAGCGCACCAACCTCGCGGAACGGCTCTACCGGGTCACCGGCCAGGGGGTCTACCGGGACAGCGTCCTCAGCGGTCAGCCCGTGCCCATCCGCGAGCCCCTCCTGAACGGGCAGGTGTCCGGCCAGGACACGGTCATGACGGTGGTCTACCGCGGCCGGGTGCACTGGTTCTGGGGCGACACGAGTCGTCCCGCCTATCCGCTGGGCCTGTTCAAGGTCTCGGGGGCGACTTCGGCCCTGCCGAGTGACGGCGGTCTCGACCCCAGCCGCGGCGTCGACCTGGCGTACGTCGTAGGCCCCAAGGGCTTCAGCCGGGCCATGTGCCCGATCGAGGGGGAGGGGGTGGTGTGGATCGATGGGGTGATGGTGCTCCCCGGCTCCGGGGGTGGCGAGTGCATGGCGGCGCACTTCGTACGCATGAAGAGCCTCGGGGAGATGCTCGAACAGGGCCTGGTCCTGTATAACGATGGCAACGAGACCTTCGAGAAGCTCGCCTCTGCCGACCTCGCCGAGACGCTCGTGCCGCGGGGACAGGCCTTCCGGGTCCAGCGCGGCGGGCTGGACCACTACTACTTCACCGTGCCCTATCCCTGCCTGCGGGTCCGGGCCGCCCTGGCGGCAGTCCGGGACCGCAGCGCCTACGAGGCCTTCACCTGCCTGGCCCCCGGGGCGCGCTATGACAAGGCCGCGCCCACGCTGGACCGGGATGCTGCCGGGCGGCTGAACTGGTCCTGGAAAGCGGGCACCGATCCCCTCACACCGGCCCAGGAGAAGGAACTCGTCCAAGGCCAGCACATCACCCCCGCCGAAGCCTGGTACCGCCTGCTCGACAGCCAGACCGGCAAGCCCGTGCAGATCCATGCTGCCGCCGTCGCCTGGAATGAGTACCGCCAGCGCTGGATCATGATCGGCGAGCAGTTCGGCGCCGAGAGCTCGCTGCTGGGAGAGCTTTACTACGCGGAGGCCGAGGCGCCCGAGGGACCCTGGTTGCGGGGCCGTAAGGTGGTCACCCACGACCGCTATACCTTCTACAACCCCGCCCTGCACCCGTTCTTCGACCAGGATGGCGGCCGCCTGGTCTACTTCGAGGCCACCTATACGGCCGAATTCTCCGGGAACCCGCGGAAGACCCCGCGCTACGACTACAACCAGATCATGTACCGGCTCGACCTGGCCGACGACCGGCTGCGGGAATGATGGGTGCACCGAGCGGCAGGTCAGGCAGGTCGTTCCTGCCTGCCAGTCCGAAGAGGGGTGCGGCGGCGAGGAGGTGCCGGTCGCTGCTGTGGATCTCGGTGAAGCCCTGGTCCCGAGCACAGACGAGATGGACCGCGTCGCCAGCCCTCACAAAGGTATCTGTGGGAAGCCTCTCGTAGGCGCGGACGACCGCATCCAGCAGGGACTCGGTAACCGGGAACCAGCAGACCACTCGTTCCTCCTCATCCAGGCGGATCTGCCGGAAGACGACCTGCAGCGCCTCCGCGGTCAGCACCCCTTCCCGCGCCTTCCGATGGACGGCTGAGGCCAGCTCCGCCCGCCCGTAGGCACAGCAGGCCACTCGGCCCTCCTCCGAAGCGAGGCGGCGTACCTCCCGTGAGCCGGGTTCAGGCACGTAGCACTTCACCAGATACGCTGTATCCAGGTAGATCACGAGCGGTCACGGCCTTCTGAGATGTAGGCCGTGGAGTCCCCCGCGGTCATGACCAAGTCGTCGAACCCCGGCACCCGCTTGCGGTCCCCGAACGCTGTGCCCAGGTCGTCTGGCGAGAAGGGAGACAGGGTCGCCACAGGCCTGCCCCGGTCCGTGATCACCACCCGTCCGTCACGGGCCACTCGCCTCACCCAGTTGCCCGTGCTCAGGTGCAGTTGCCTTATCGTGAGAGTTCGCATGTGCACAATGTAGCACATTGCCCGTCTACAGGCAATGTCGGCAGAGGCCCAGACCCGACGGGCGCACCGAGGAGGAGGCACACGGCGGGCGAGTCGTGTCCGAGCGCCTCTGCGGAGGACGCCCTATGGCCGTAGCGCGCCTGTGCTGGCGAGGCCCTCTGTGGAGCGGCGCGGCCCTGTCCGCAACCCGGCCGCCAGGGCGATGGCTGCTTCCACGAGCCGCTCCGGCTCGCCCTGGGCGACTCGGCACCAGGGGCCGAGGCCGGCCTCGTAGCCGCCGCTGGCCCAGCCCGCCCTGGGCAGCAGGTAGCCTACGCAACCGTTGGCCAGCTCCGCCACCAGGGTCGGGGAGAGCGGGCTGCGCCGGCGGAGTTCGTGGCCCAGGGCACAGAAGACCTCGCCGGGCAGGCCGACGATGGCGGCGGGGCCGATGCGCAGCACCTGGACCTCCACGGGGATGGGATCCTGCCCGAAGGCCGCCAGGCGCAGGGCCTCGGAGAGCTGGGATCGGCGCTGGACGGCGGCGGCATGGCCCGGGTCGCTGCCTGGCAGCGCCGCAAGTCTGGTCTCCAGGGCCTCCCATTCCGCCCTCATGGGCTCCACAGCGGGCACCGGCCGCGCGGCCACCTGCAGGGCGGTGGATGCGCAGCGCAGCGGGGCGCGCCCCACCCGCGCCGGGCAGGCCGTCAGGGCTGCCCCCAGGATCGCGTCGCCCAGACGGCGGCCGTAGTCCGCGACGTCGGCCCAGTCACGGGTGCAGCCCCGTACCGGGTTAAGGTCGCCCGCGGCGCCCTGCAGGAACAGGCAGTGGGCCCCGCCGCCGAGGGCCTCGCCGGCGCGCCGGCAGGCCACTCCCGGGAAGTCGGCCGAGACCAGCTCCTGGACCTGGACGGTGACGGGGTGGCAGGCGGCGTTGGCGAGGAGGATGTCACCGTCCTGGTCGCGGGTGAAGCGCAGCACCGAGACCGACGGGTCCGTGGGGTGTTCCTCGCCGGCCAGGTATTGGCGGCGGTTCACGGCCAGGCCATGGAGTTCTGACCGGCCGATCAGTAACCGCGCTGGTCGACGGTCCTCCCACGCCTGGCGGACGGTGCTGGCGAGGGCCGTGCACCAGCCGTCAGCCCAGTCCCGGTAGGCAGGCGTCTCCCAGAGACGGGTGATGCCGTAGGTCTCGGGCACCGAGTGGGCATGCGTGGCAGTGGCCATGATGGCGCCCGGCTGCAGGGGCAGTCGGTCAGTGGCCCGTTGCCGCAGTTCGGCGACGAAGTCCCGGCCAGGGCCGAGAAGGTCGCGAGACAGGCCGATGGCATCGACGCTGAGCACCGCCAGGTGCTGGCGCCCATGGCTGAGGACCAGGGCCCGCGCGAACAGCGGGTCGTGAAGGCCCGTGAACTCGCCCTGCCGGCGCGGGTGGAACCCCAGGTGCGGGATGGTCAGCGGCGGCGTGACATCGATGGCCGCAAAGCCGGCGAGCAGTGCGGGCGCAGGCATGGCTCAGGCTCCTGTGGCCAGGCCTTGGGCGACCTTGAGGACCGCGGTCGCCATGTCGTCGATGTCCTCGCCGGCCATGGCCTCATGGATGCCCCAGTGCACCATGCGGTTGAGCAGGTCGCGGGCGCCGGGGCAGGAGGACTCGTCGTAGCGGATATCGTGGACCCCGGGCAAGGTGTAGGGCAACCCGGAGATGCCGAAGGTCTCGCGCTGCCAGCAGCATTGGGCGCACTCGAAGATCGGCTCGCCAATGTAGCCGGCACCGCAGGGGACCCCTTCGGCCCGGAGGGCCTCGGCGAAGGCCTTGGCCGAGAACGCCGCATCGGGGTCGATGGTGATGCCATACTGCCAGTAGGAGTGCTCTGCCTCCGGTAGGACCCGTTGCGGCTTCAGGCCGGGTGCGCCGCGGATGGCGAGGGTCAGTCGACCGCCCAGGGCCCGTCGATGCGCGACGATGTCCGGGAGTTTGCGGAGCTGGGCTAGGCCGATGGCCCCTGAGAGCTCCGGCATGCGGTAGTTGGGCGCCAGGAAGCGGTAGGCACGCGGGCCGTAGGCCGCCCGGGCCCAGCCCTTATCCTGGAAGAAGGCGCCCCGTTCGCCGAAGCGAGGGTCAGCGGTGATGGTCATGCCACCCTCGCCGGTGGTCATGTGCTTGCTGGACTGGAGCGAGAAGGCGCCGATGTGGCCGATGGTGCCGCACAGGCGCTCGCGCAGACGGGTCCAGTGGCACTGCGAGCAGTCCTCGATGACGGTCAGGCTCCGACGGCGCGCGATGTCCATGACCCCGTCCACGTCGCAGGGCGTGCCGAAGAGGTGCACGAGCAGGATGGCGACGGTCCGCTCCGTGATCAGGGGCTCGATGGAGGCAGGGGTCAGGTTGAAGGTCGCGGGGTCGACGTCGGCGAAGACCGGCAGGCACTGCTGGTAGAGGATGGGCGAGATGGTGCCCAGGTCGGTGATGGGCGCGGTAATGACCTCGCTGCCGGGCTCGGGATTGAGCATCCCCAAGGCCACGTGGATCGCCGCGGTGCCCGAGGTGGAAGCCACTGCATGGGGTACGCCGTAGGCCTCTGCGAAGGCCTTCTCGAAGGCCTCGACCTTCTTCCCACCATAACGACCGGTGACACCGCTGTCGAAGACGTCCAGGACTTCCCGGAGTTCCCGGTAGTCCCACTTGCGGAGGGCGGGAAAGGGCTTGGTCCGGACCGGCTTCCCGCCACGGCAGGCAAGGGTCTCGCTCATGGGCGCACCTCTCGCTCGGTGGGTGGCCGAGGGAGCCGGGTCAGCGCGGGCCGGCCAGGGCGAGGACCCGGTTGGCGGCGTCGACACAGGGACCCAGGCCGCTGTAGGTCGAGGCCTCCTCCAGGGCGACCGTGCCTCCCAGGGCCTCGGCGGCCTGCCGCATCCAGGCGGCATCGGCGGTCTCGCCCGCCAGCAGGGCCGCCTCGGCGGCCGTTGTCAGCGCTCGCGCACACCAGGGCCCATCGCTCTGCGCCACGCTCCCCGCGGCCTGCTCGCTGCGCAGCCATTGTGCGCCGGCCCGGATCGCCGGGTACGCCCGACGTACCCAGCCCCGGTTGTCGGTCTCGGCCGCATGGGACGCCAGGGCGAGCAGGGCCTGCGCGTGCGACCCGTGGCGGCCGCGAGTGTCCTCCCAGTGGCCATCGCTGCGCTGGCTGCAGGCAGCCCACGGCCCCGGCGCGGGCCGATCCCAGCAGAGGCGCAACAGGCGTTCGGCGTCGCGGTACAATCCCATCCGGTCCAGGGCCTGGACGATGCGGGCGGTTCCCGCGAAGGTGAAGCCGGCCTCCAGCCTGGCGTCAGGGTCCCCGAGCGTCAGGTAGTAGTCATCCGCCTGCATCCTGGCCACCAGGATCTCGCTCAGGGCCGCGCGGCATTCCGGCGTCGCCGGTCCCAGCCCCGCAAGGGTCTTCTCTGCCTGGGCCAGGGCCCCCCCCCAGACCTCTTCGGCCGCCTGCCGCAGACGCGCCGGCGTCCAGGTCGTCGCCGACCAGGCCGGTACGGACCCGCCGCCGACAGCCACCAGGAAGGTCAGCGTCTGCCGGCCCCCGGGCTCCACGTCGAGCCGGTATGAGGGGCAGCCCCCGGGGAACTCGATCTTGCCCGGTACGGAGATGGGGCCATCCCCGGGCCCGCCGACAGCGACCACGCAGAGGGCCTTCGCATCCGCCCGTCCGGCCTGTACCTCACCCAGGTCCACCGCCGTCTCCGCGGGGAACACCCAGATGGCGTTGAGGATGGTGTTGCGGTCGGGCGCGCCCGGCACGGGGAGGACGCCGACCTCGATGCGGGCGTCCCCGTCGGCATCGGAGGCATCAAACCGCAGGCAGCCCGGTCGGTGCTGACCCCACTCGGCGACCGGGTCCACCCGGCGCTCTGCGGCTCCCTCCACCCGGAGGATCAGGGGCCGTTTCCCGGCCTCGGCCCAGTGACTCTCGCAGAGCCCCAGTACTACGGTGCGCCGTTCGCCACGGCGGTCCAGCAGGAACTGGTAGGTGATGGGGACCCCGCCCATGCCCGCGCGGATGTTACGGAAGGCGCTGTGGCAGGGGGCATTCGGGTGACCCCACCCGGGCAAGGGCTCGGCGGTCGTGATGCAGCCGGTGCTCCGCAGCACCACCGGCGGCGGGGCCAGCGCCACCACAGCCCGGCCGCCCTGACGCGCCAGGTTGGCGTCCGCGACGGTCCCCTCGGGCAGCCGCAACCGCACCTCCGCCCGGACCCGGGTCTCGCCGGGGTTGGCCAGCTCGGCCTCGATCACGTCAAACCCGCCCTGGAAGACCGGCGCCCGGAAGGCCCGCACCGTCAGCCGGACTCCCCCAGCGGCGCTCTCCGTAATCGCCTCCAGGACGGGCGTCTCACCCCGGCCCTGACGGGTCACCGCGGCATCGGCTGCCCCGGCTTCAGCCGCCAGGCCCAAGCGCACGGTACCCCAGGCAGTCTGCAGGCCGCCGTCCGGCAACACCCGCGACGGCGGCGTGTCCGGCGTGCCGATCAGGAGGCCGGCCTCGCCGGCAGACACTCTCAGTACTACGCCCAGCGCAGTCACGCCGGCGACCCAGGCAATCCGCCGCAGCAGCGACGTCATGGGACTTCTCCTCCGTTCCGGCGCCGGTTCAGGCCGAGTGGCGCACCGTGATGCCATAGAGTTGCGCAAAGGCCTCCACCTCGCGGCGGTGATCCCCGAGGAAGACCACCTGGTGGAAACCCTCCACGTCGCGGGCGTCCTGGACCCCGTCCATGCGGATCTCGAACGACGTCCGGCAACCGCCCGCCGGCGGCGTGTTGAGGTTCTCCTCGACCACGCCCGAGTCCAGGATCAGGTCATGCGGGCTGCCAAAACGCACCAGCGTGACCGGCTCCCCCCGTGGCCACAGCACCTGCATGGATACCCCCTTGTCCGACTCCGAATGCGAGCGCAGGATGAACGGCTCCGGGTCCTGGGCGAACCCCCGCAGGCGGGAGCCACAGGTGCAGTGGGAGGCGATCAGCAGGTTCTTCCGCGTCTCCGGTACCGGGTCGTTGATGAAGCCCGGCTTGTCGAACAGGTAGCTGGTGAACATCAGGGACACCGCCGCAAACAGGTCCGCCTCGCAGCCGGCCGTGACCCCGGCATCTTGGAGCATGGACCAGGCCATGCACGGTGGCGTGGGCACCAGCCGGCTGCCCACCATGCCCAGGCAGTCCATGCTGAGCGCGTTGGCGCCCTCTTCGCGGAGCAGCTCCTTGGCGGTGACGTACGTCCGGGAGGCGTTGCGCAGGTCCGCTTCCGCCGGCTCCACGACGCGCTTGGCAGCCCGGCGCATGCGCTTGGCGACGCGGTGGACCTCGGCCGTTTCCGGCGTGATGTCGAAGCGCTCGTTGAAACACCGGCGTGGCAGGGTGCGCACCTTCACCCCAAGGCGTTCCATGACCTCTTCGCCGCGGCTGGCCCCATGGATCCAGAGCACTCGCGTGGCCTCGAAACGGCGCTTGGCGCGGATCATCCGCAGGCCGTACTCCATGCCACCCACGTCCAGCGAGGAGACCACGTAGACGCCCGGCTTGCGGGAGAACTCGCGGACGTGGCCGGTGAAGGCCGTTCCCACCGGCGCGAAGACGATGGTGGGGACCCCCAGCGCGGCGATGGCCTGGGCCTGGTCCCAGCCGGCCATGTGCTGCAGAATCACCACCACCCCGTGCGGTTGTTCCGCGCGGATACGCTCTTGGAAAGCCTGGTGGCTGGCGGCGTCCTGGAGCGGGACCTCGTTCATGGCCACGCGGACGCCGAGGGTCCCCGCCGCGCGCTGGAGGGCATCGGTATACTCTCGCTCGAAGCGCGGCAGGTCATAGCTGGTGCCGGGCCAGCCCAGCCAGTAGGGCGGCGGGATCCGCACGATCGCCGCCAGGACCCGGACCTCCGGCCGGGGCCGCAGCGAGGCGGCCTCCACGGGGCCCTCATCGGCCACGCCTTCGGCGGCGGCGCGGACGACCCTCGGCAAGGCCAGCGCCGCCGCGGCTGCGGAGCCCGTCGCCAGGAAACGCCGTCGGCTCAGACTGCAGCCACAACACGCTGTGCAGGAATGCCCTGACTCGATCGCCATGGCCCATGCCTCCCGTCAGTCCTCGACTCCACTCCTGCGGATCCCGCACGCCGGCCCCCTGGAGGGCTCTGGACGGTCTGCCACCGAATCTACCCGGCGAGGCTACCGCCTGCAACCCCACGACGCTGTTCGCTGTACCCGGGCTCTGGACTGGGGGCGGCGCCCCTGCTGCGTGGCGCCGGACCCGGTCCGGGCGGGCTCGTCACCCGCCACCGGCGCGGCGTGAGGCTGTCTGCGTGTACGCACAGGCAGAGGTACGCGGCCCTACTTCGTCGGCGGCCGCCGCGGCCTTCGGCCCTGCCCGCAGTCTGAGGGTCTCGCGAGGGGACCTTCTCCGCCGCTACCCAGCCGCTTGCCGCCGCATCGAGAGGTGGTAGCGTAGCATCTCATTCTCCCGGCCAGCCGGCGCGCTTCCGGAGCATGGGACGGATGGGAAGCATAGGACGTATGGGACCGATGGAGCCGCAGCGCTGCGCCGCCGGTCCCAGCGGCAACTCCGGTGAAGGGAGCTGCCGGCGGGGGCAGCGGTTCGCCGCGAGGCGACCCTGCCACGCGGTGCACGGAGAGCTACGAATGCCGGTAACAAAGGCTCACATGCCGTTCGCCCTTCGCGACGAAATCCCTGCCGACGCGGACGCCATTGCCGACGTCACCCTCGCCGCCTTCGCGACCCTGGCGGTCAGCCGGCACACGGAGCAGTTCATCGTCGCGGCCCTGCGCGCGGCGAAGGCCCTCACCGTCTCGCTCGTGGCGGAGTCGGATGGCCACGTTGTGGGCCACATTGCCTTCTCTCCCGTGGCCCTTTCCGACGGCACCCCTGACTGGTACGGCCTCGGGCCGGTCTCGGTGCGGCCGGCCTACCCGCGGCAAGGCATCGGCAAAGCCCTGATCCGGGAAGGGCTCGCGCGCCTGCAGGGGCTCCGGGCCAGAGGGTGCTGCCTGGTGGGGCACCCGGGGTACTACACCCGCTTCGGCTTCCGGAACCCGCCGGGGCTGGGGTGCGCGGGCGTGCCGCCGGAGGTCTTGTTCGCCCTGTCGTTCGACGGGTCCATGCCGCAGGGCACCGTTGCCTTCCACCCCGCCTTCATGGCGACCGGTCCGGCTGCGGCTGCCGACCGGCCCCAGCCGCACGCATGAGTCCCTTACGCCCCCGGGTGACCCGGCAGGAGAGTCCTATGCGCGCTTCCGCCATTCCCCTGGTCATGGCCCTGGCCTGCCCCATCGTGGCCCAGGATCCCGGCGCGGCGCCCGAACGCCGCGGTACCCCGGGCGGCGAACCCCGCGGCTTTGGCTGGCCCATCGAGCTGAAGGCGGATGACAAGCCGGCCTTCCCCGAGCCGCCAGCCGGCTGGGATGTCCCGCGTGAGGGGATCCCCCACGGGAGGATCGAGACGGTCCACTACGAGTCCAGGACGGTGGGGACCACCCGCGCCCTGCGGGTCTACACGCCGCCGGGCTATTCGGCCGACCGCGGGTACCCGGTGCTGTACCTTCTGCATGGCATCGGCGGCGACGAGACCGAGTGGCAGCGGTATGCGGCCCCCGATGTCCTCCTCGACAACCTGATCGCCGACGGCAAGGCGGTGCCGATGATCGTGGTGATGCCCAACGGCCGGGCCCAGAAGAATGATCGCCCCGAGGGCAACGTCTTCGCCGCGGCACCCGCCTTCGCGGTCTTCGAGCGGGACCTTCTCGACGACGTTATCCCTGCCGTCGAGGCGCGCTACCGCCCCCTCGCCGACCCGCAGCAGCGCGCCCTGGCCGGGCTCTCCATGGGGGGTGGCCAGGCGCTCAACTTCGGGCTGGCCCACCTCGACACCTTCGCCTGGGTGGGAGGCTTCTCCGCCGCACCCAACACCAAGCCGCCGGCCGAACTCCTGCCCCAGCCGGACGCGGCCAGACAGCTCCGGCTGCTCTGGCTCTCGTGCGGCAACCAGGATGGCCTCTTCCGCATCAGCCAGGAGGTCCATGCCTACTTGAGGGACAGGGGCGTCCCCCACGTCTGGCACGTCCCCAGCCACGGCCACGACCCGGCGGAATGGAAGCAGGACCTGTACTACTTCGTGCAGCCGCTCTTCCGGTAGCCTGCGCTGGGCTTACAGGATCCCGCGCAGCAGTCGCGGGACGCTCACCGGGCGGCCGCCCCGGGCCACCGAGGCGTACCCGGCCACGGAGATGGCCAGGCTCCGCACGCCCTCGTCATAGGGCACCTTCGCCGGCCGGCCCTCGATGACGGCGTCGAGGAAGTCGTAGAGAACATAGCTCACCCAGTTCTCGCCGGCTTCCAGGCTGCCTTGTTCCTGGCCGCGCCAAGAGACATTGCCGCCGTCGATGGTGACGATGAGGCCATCGGCGACGATGCGGAAGCCGGCATCCCAGGCGGTGCCCGGGACCATCGAGCAGCTCAGGGTGCCCAGGGCGCCCGAGGCGTACTGCATGGTCATGGCCGTGGTGTCCGGGATGGTGAACGGGTCCGCGACCCAGAGCAGGCCCCCGGGACGGGGCGAATCGGGCCTGGGCGTCCAGTCATGGGCGCGGGCCGTACGCGCCGACACCGACACCACGTCCCCACAGAGAAAACGGCCTAGGTCCAGCATGTGCGTCGACTGCTCGGTGAGCTGGCCGCCGGAGCGCTCGATGAAGGGCCACCAGTCGCGGTCCGGCAAGCCGGGCATGTAGAAGTGCTGCTGCACCATCGCGATCTTGCGGGTGCTGAGCAACTCCTTGACCTTGAGGACCCCCTTGCTGAAGCGGTACATGTAGCCCACCTGGGTGGTGATCCCCGAGGCATCCACGGCGCGCTTGGCACGGGCGGCCAGGTCGAGGCTCACGGCCACCGGCTTCTCGACGAAGAAGGGCACCTGGCGCTCGGCGCAGGCTTCCTCGATGTCCCCATGTGCATCCGGCGAGGTGCAGATGACGACGGCCTGAGGTCTCTCGGCATCCAGGAGCTTGGCGCAGTGGTCGTAGGCCTTGCCGCCGTACTTGGCGGCGGCTTCCTGCGCCCGCTCGATGCGGAGGTCGGCATGGCCGACGATCTGCACATCCTGGCGCAGCGCCGCGTTGCCCAGGTGCCGCTGCGCGATGCCGCCCACCCCGATGAAGCCCAGTCGTAGTGCCATCGAATGTCTCCCAGCCGGGGCGCGGCCCTGAGCCGTTGCCGGCGGCGTTCGTCACCCGGCCCGCGCCAGGGCCCTCCGTGGCCCTGCGTCGCGGCCGATCCGGCCCGCTTGATCCTCAGGCGCTCTCGCCGAGGATCTGCAGGGCCAGTTGCTCGTTCGTCAAGCCCTTGCGTGCAAGGATGATGGAGCCGTCCTTGGCGACGACCTCCGTGGGCATGGGCCGGAGGTTGTAGACCCCCCCCATGCTGTAGCAATACGCCCCGGCGTTCTGGATGTCGAGCAGGTCCCCTTCGCGCACCTCGGGCAGGTCCCGGTGCTCGGCGAAGCGGTCGCCGGTCTCGCAGATGTTGCCGCAGATATCGTAGGTGCCCGGCCGGCCGGTCGGGTTGGTCAGGTTGACGATATGGTGGTAGGCCCCGTAGAGCATCGGCCGGATCAGTTGCGGGAAGCCGGAGTTGCAGCCGGCGATCTGGCGGCCGCGGTTGTTCTTGAGGGTGTTGACCTCGACCAGGAGGTGCCCGCACTCGGCCACGATGCACTTGCCCGGCTCGAAGCGCATCTCCAGGTCGCGACCGTAGCGCCCGCAGAACTCGCGGAAGAGCCGCGCGATCTCGGCCCCCATGGCCCGGTAGTCCACGCGCTTCTCGTCCGGTCGATAGGGTACCTTGAACCCGCCGCCGAAATCCAGGAACTCCAGGGCGGGGAACCGCGCCGGCGTGGCCAGCCCCATCAGGTTGAGCATGCTCTGGTAGACGGACGTCTCCATGGTCAGCCCTGAGCCGGTGTGCTCGTGCAGCCCCACGACCTTGAGGCGATAGCGGTCGGCAATGGCCTTGGCGGCGTCAGCGTCCTCCATGAGAATGCCGAACTTGGTGGCCGGGCCGGCGGTCGCGGTCATGGCCGTCTCGCCGTCGACGACGTCCGGGTTGAAGCGCAAACAGACCCGAGACCCCGGGAACTCCCGGCCAAACTTCTCCAGGCGCGAGAGCTCGCCGAGGTTCATCAGCACCCCAGTGCGCTGCACTTCGCGCACCTCGGCATCCGTCAGGCTGTTGGCGGTGTAGAGAAGGCGGTCCGGCGTGAACCCGAGGCAGCGGGCCAGGTGGACCTCACCGGGGCTCACCGTGTCCAGGGCGGCGCCCGCGTCTCGCAGGATGCGCAGCAGGGCCACGCTGTAGTTAGCCTTCAGCGCATAGTAGATGCGCAGCGTCGGCCAGGTGATGAACTGATGCAGCTCGCGGTAGCGCTGCAACATCACGTCGGCATCGTAGACGAAGAGCGGCGTGCCATGCTCGCGGGCTGCCTGCACCAGCATGTCCGGACTCAGCGCCATGGGACCCTCGCCTCCAGCGTGTGACGACAGTCGACACAAGCAGAGCCAGAACGTAAGGCCAGGGCCCGGGAAATCAACCACCACCGCGAGCCGGGCCAGGGCCAGCGGGGCAGGTCCCTTACCGGCAGGGCTGCTTCAAGATCGCGGACCGCGGGGCGGCGTACCCGCGGTCCGGCAGGCCGGGCACGTGGGCGACGGCAGCCTGGACGTCGCTCTCTGGAGTCGCGTCTGGCCCGCACGCGGGCCGCTGGCAGCCGCGACCTACCGGGGGCCCCCGCGCAAGGCTGGCAACGGTTTCCTGAAGCCCTGCCCCTACCGGCAGTGCGGCTCGACGGCGGCCTCTACCCAGGCTACGATACCAGAACGATCACCGGCCCCGGCGCCGGTCGGACCTACCGGCATGCCGAGGCCCACGGGAGACGCGAATGGCCTTCGTACCGATGGGCGAGTTGCTGAACGCGGCACTGGCCGGTGGCTATGCCGTGCCCTCGTTCTGCGTGTGGAATGCAGAGTCCATGCAGACGGTCATGGCGGCGGCCGCCGACCTGCGTTCGCCGGTGATCCTGATGGGTGGGCCCTGCGAATTCGCCCTGCTGCGGCCAGCCCTCATGGCCGCGGTCGCCCGGACCGTGGTGCGACGGCACCGGGTCCCGGTGGCCCTCCACCTCGACCACGGCGACTCCATCGAGCAGGTCCGCGAGTGCCTCCGGGCGCGGTACTCAGGGGTGATGCTGGACTACTCGACCAAGCCCTTCCGGGAGAACGCCGACGCCTTGTCGCGGGTGGTGGCCCTGGCGCGCCCGCGCGGCGTGACGGTGGAAGGCGAGATCGGCGCCGTGGGACGGGTCGACTCCGTGGTCGGTGAGGGCACCAAGGCCAGCCAGCTCACGGACCCCGCCGAGGCCGAGGCGTTCGCCCGCGAGACGGGCGTGGATGCCCTGGCCATCAGCTTCGGCAATGCCCATGGGATCTACGCCAAGCTCCCCCAGTTCGACTTCCAGCGCCTGGCGGATATCCGCTCGCGGGTCGGGGTGCCGCTGGTCCTGCACGGCGGGTCCGGCACCCCCGATGCGGACCTGGCCCAGGCCATCCGGCTGGGTATCGCCAAGGTCAATATCGCCAGCGACCTGGTGCAGGCCGTGCGGCAGTCCCTGCTGGATCAGTGGGGCGCCAAGCGGAACCTCTGGATACCCCTGGCCCTGGGCGAGGCGCAGGCGGCCATGGCGCCCGTCGTCGCTCGCTGGATCACGCGCGTCGGGGCCGCGGGTAAGGCGTAGCCGTCTCCCGGTGGCGGCCGGGTCCTCCGTCACCCGGCCCATGGGACTGACGTTTCCGGTGGTGGCCCGGTCCTCCGTCACCCGGCAACGGGCACAGAGCGGGTACACGACATGCAGACTCCCTCAGCGTCCGCCAGACGGGTCCACTGCTACGGGGTGATGGTGTTGGATGCCCTGTGCGGGCCTCTGCCGCACTATCCTGTCCCCAAGGTCCAGACCCAGGTGAACGTCAGCCACGTGCGCCTGCAACCGGGCGGCGGGGCGGCGAACACCTCCGCGGCCCTGGCCCAGATCGGCGTCCCCGTGGCCCTGTTCACCAAGGCCGGTGCGGACGCGGTGGGCGACCTGGCCCTGCAGCAACTCGAACGACTCGGGGTCGAGACGACGGCGGTGGTCCGCTCGGACACCGTCACGACCCCCTTCACCTTCGTCGGCGTGCACCCCGATGGGGACCGTACCTTCGTCCACGTCCCCGGGGCCAACCGCACCCAGCGCGTCACGGACTTCGACCTCGACCGGCTGCTGGACGCGGGGTACCTCTTCTACCAGGACCACTGGGTCATGCCCGAGTCCGACGGGGCCCCGGGCGCCGAGCTGCTGCGCCAGGCCCGGGCCCGGGGGGTCGTGACCCTCCTGGACGAGTGCTGGGGACTCGGGCCGCGCGCCGATACGCTGGAGGCCATGCTGCCGCTGGCCGACTATGCGCTGCCGAGCTACGACGATCTGCTGGCCATCTATCCCGGCCTGGACCCTGCGGGCATGGCCCAGCACCTGTTGCGCCTGGGGGCGGGCTGCGTCGTGCTCAAGCTGGGGGCGCGCGGGTGCCTGGTCTGCGCTGGGGGCGAGTCGCTGGGGGTGCCCTCCTGCGCTCGCGGTATTGTCGACACCACCGGCGCCGGCGACTGCTTCGACGCCGGCTTCATCGCGGGGCTGGCCCGCGGCCTGCCCGCCCGGCAGGCGGCGGTGGTGGGCAGCCGGGCGGCAGCGGCCTGCATCGCCCACGTCGGTGGTGCCTGCGGCATACCGACCTTCGACGCGCTCTGCCAGGGGCTCTCCGCATGACGACACCAGCCGATCTCCTCTACGCCCTGCAGGATGTCCCCATCCTCGATGCCCACACGCACCTGGTGGCCGGCCGGCTCGGGGCCCGCGGCCTGCACGATATCCTGCTGTACCACATGGCGGTGAGTGACCTCCATGCCGCCGGGTGTCCTGCCGGTGCCCGCCTGACCCAGTACCCCGGCTGGCCCGACGCTGGGGAGGCCCACCGCCGCATCCGCGAGGCCTTGCCCTACCTGCCCCACGTCGCCAACACCAGCACGACCTGGGGCATCCGGTTGATCCTGCGGGACCTCTACGGCTGGACCGAGCCCATCACCGCCTCGTCGTGGGAACGCCTGGACGCACAGGTCCGCGAGCGGGCTGACGACCGGGCCTGGCAACGCGAGGTGGCCCGCAAGGCCGGCATCGTCCGTTTCTGCACCGAGCTGGCCCGGCGTCCGACCGACCGCGACGACGACCTCCTGCAGTACGCCCTCGAATGGGCCTTCTTCACGCGCTGCCAATGGGGCGAGTTCGACACCGCGCTCTACGAACTCGAACGCTGCTGGGGCCGACTTCCCGACAGCCCCATGCCCATCGGCGCGGGTGGCGGCCGGCCGCCCACGGAACGGGCCATCCAGACCCTGGCGGACGTCCATGCGGCCGTGGCCCACTACGTCCAGGCGATCCCCTATGGTTGCGTCCTCTCGACGGCCACGCACCTCTCCACCGACCTCGACCTGGCCCCGGTGACGGACTCGCAGATGGCCGCGGCCCTGTCCCGGCGGGCTCAGGCCGGCCCACGGGAGCGGGACGTCTACGCCGCCTACATCAACGAGGCCTACCTGACCGCCCTGGAACCCTACGGGGACCGCCTCGTGTTCCAGTTCAGCCTGGCGGCGGAACCTCTGCCCTTTGAGACCGCCAGTCGCATCTCCCAACGGACCCTTGCCCAACTCGCGGAGATGGTCAGCCGGCACCCGCGCCTGCGCTTCCAGTGTTTCCTGGCGAGCCAGCATGCGAACCAGTCTCTGTGCACGCTTTGCCGCGAGCTGCCCAATCTCTCGCTGGCGGGGTACTGGTGGCACAACTTCTTCCCGTCGACCATCCGGCAGGTGCTGGACGAACGGCTGGACATGCTGCCCGCCAACCGGCAGGTCGGCTTCTTCTCGGACGCCTACTGCGTCGAATGGGCCTACGCCAAGGCGGCCATCGTCCGCCGGCAACTGGCCGAGGTGCTCTCCCGCAAGGTGGAGCAGGGGCAGTACTCCCCGGCCGGGGCCCGCCAGGTCGCCAGGGCCATCCTCTACGAGGCGCCCCAGACGCTGCTGGGGATGAGCGCCGGGCAGTAGGCTACCCCTGGCCCATCAGGGCTTCGCGAGACCGAAGTCCGTTCGGCCCAGGGGTCCCAGTCGGAGCTGGGACCTACCGATGCAAGCACAGATCCGCCGCCCAGCAGGCCGCCATCTCGGACGGATGTTCCACCCGCCTGGTAACCGAAACTCATGGTCTGTAATGTGTTATGGGTATTGTGGCTAGTATATGTAGTCACTAAGCCTGGTTTTATTTGCAGGCGTAAGTTGTATTTGCGCAAGA
>Ga0172371_10002091_pt1 | contig 31879 bp, 22 predicted proteins | sample Lak12m_FD_114543 | JGI IMG/M metagenome (GOLD analysis project Ga0172371, IMG submission 114543) | Freshwater microbial communities from Kabuno Bay, South-Kivu, Congo - kab_022012_12m | ecosystem: Environmental > Aquatic > Freshwater > Lake | place: Democratic Republic of the Congo: South-Kivu...
GTCTGATGAAAGAATAGGCGCTAAAAGGAGATTTAGATACAAAACATATGCAAAAAGAACGATTATTGAATCAGTTATTAGTGCAATCAAAAGAACAACAGGGAACTTCGTGAACGCGAGAAACAAGGAAAATCAGCAAAAACAGGTTATCTTTAAGGTATTAACATATAATTTGGAAAAGGTTACTGGAAAAATTACATTCCAAATCTATTTAGAATGAGGATTTCTACAGGGCTAGATAGAAGAATGTTAGATTTAAATAATTATTTATTCTTTAGTTTATTTCCCAGAACACTATTTTTCTTTCAATATATTCAATTAAATAGAATAACAATATTCCTACAATTGAAATCATTATTATTGATGCAAACATAAGATCTATGTTAAGGTAATAAGAACTATTTACAATTAAATACCCTATTCCATGACTTGCTCCAATAAACTCTGCAATTGTGGCTCCAATTATTGCCATTGTGCTTGCTATTTTTAATGCAGGAAAAAGATAGCTATTACTACTTGGGATTCTTAGTTTTTTAAATATTTGTAGCCTACTTGCTTCCAATGTTTTGAAAAGATCTAGTGTATTTGAGTCAATAGAAGTAAATCCCTTAACAAGATTAACTAATATCGGAAAGAAACAAACTAGTGCAGACATAATAATTTTTGAAAAGATTCCTGTTCCAAACCAGACAACAAGTATTGGACCAAGTGCAAATATTGGTGTTGCTTTAAGTGCAATTGCATAAGGGTAAAGTGCATTTTTTGTTGATGCTGAGAAAACAAATAGACTTGCAAAGAAATATGCAAAAAGAAATCCAATAACAAAACCTATGATCGCTTCAAGTGTTGTTATTCCTGTTTCTTGTAATAGTAAAGGGATATTATTAATTATTGCTAAAAATATCTGGCGAGGAGATGGTAAAATTAAATTATTTATATTTAATACACAATCAAGTAGTTCCCAAGTTCCTATAATTAAGATAAAAGAGATAATTGGTAGTAATATTTTGTTTTTAGTTATAGTTTTTGTTTTAAGCATTCTACCAACTCTTTAAATCTTTTTGAATCTTTGATTTTTATTGTTCTTTTCTTTGGGAGGTTGATCTTTATTATTGATTTTATTTTTCCTGGTGTTCCATTGATTACAATTACTTTGTTTGATAGATATACTGCATCTGTAATTGAATGGGTTACAAGAAAAATATTATTTAAAATATTTTTATCCCAGATATCTAATATTAATTCATTCATCTTCTCTCTTGTAATTTCATCTAAAGCAGAGAACGGTTCATCCATTAATAAGATTTTTGGGTTAAATGAAAGTGCTCTTGCAATTGCAACTCTTTGTTGCATTCCTCCAGATAATTCTTTTGGATAAAATAATTCATAATCATCTAGCCCCACAAGTGCAAGATTTTTTCTTGCAATCTCTTTTATTTCATCTTTACTTTTTGTATTTAATATTTCTTGCGCTAAAGCTACGTTTTCTATAGTGTTTCTCCATGGCAGGAGAGTTGGGGCTTGAAAAATATAGCCTGTCATTCTTTCTTCCTTTATATTATTGATATCTATATCATTTACTTTTATTTGCCCCTCTTCTGCTTTAATTAGTCCACTAATTATTTTTAGTAATGTTGTTTTTCCAACTCCACTTGGGCCTATGATTGATATTATTTCTCTTTTGTTTATTGAAAGATTAATGTCTTTTAAAATATAATTGTTGTTATATTTCTTGGACAATCTTTCAATCTTAATTCTTGGAATCATAATTTATCCTTTCTTTATTCTATGAATTTTGTAGTATATGAGTTTTCTAAATCAAATTCTTTTTCAAGAACATTTAGTTCATTTAGTCTATCATATGTTTCTTTGAACATTTCATAATCCATGTACCCAATTGGGTTTGTGCTTGTGAATTTATTATAAATTAATAATTTATTGTATTCAAATTCTCTGTTTGTATCAGGCACTACTTTCATATATATATCCATTGCTTCTTCTGGATTTTCTAGAGTATATTTAATTCCTTTTGAAGTTGCTTTCCAGAACTTACCTACCGTTTGTGGGTTATTATTGATAGTTTCTTCTTTAGTAAACACAGTATAACCGTGCACTGTAATTCCATAATCTTTTGGAGAAATGAAATTTAGTTTTATTCCTTTTGCTTCTAAAGTAAGTAATGGATTTGTTATAAATGTCCACATTCCATCAACTTGTCCTGAAAGTAATGGTCCTGTGTTAAATCCAACATCTACTTCTTTAACATTTGTGTTTGTTTTCTTAAATAAACTTCTTAACACATCCGTTGATATATGTCCATAATAAAATCCTATTTTTTTACCTTCTAATTGTTCTACTGTTCTTATTCCTGAATCTTTTAATGTTATTATTCCAATAAAATTTGAATTTTTATGTAACACAGCAATAGCCTTTATTGGTACTCCTTTTGATCTTGCTACAAGAAATGTATCTATCCCTCCAATAATTCCAAAATCATCTGTTCCAGTGGATACCATTTTTACTGGATTTAATTCTGATGAACCTAAATTAAAATTTACTTTTAGTCCTTCTTGTTCATAATAACCTAGTTCTTGAGCTACATAAAATTGAGCAAACATAGAATCTTGAGCAGGAATTGGTAATCTTACATTTACCTCTTGTAATTCTTTTTGATTATTATCTTTTAATGTAACCAGTCCAGTTGTTTTTGTGTTTCCTAAGATAATAATTATTCCAAATATTATAATTGCAATTATTATTCCTATTATTATTTTGTATTTCTTTTCCATTTATATTCCTCCAAAGCAAGTATTAATTTTTTAATTAAAGTTAATTAAGACTAATATTATTTCTTAACTGTATTTAATTAATATGCTTGAAAGAATATATTTGTGTACCCCTCCTCAGTAGGTGGTAGTTTTATAAACAATTTGATATATATTTAGATTATGGATAATAAAATATTTACTCAACTTGGCCTTAATAATACAGAAGTTAAGGTTTATCTTGCTCTTTTAAAATTAGATGGTTCGACTGTTGGACCGATAATTAAAGAAGCAAAAATTTCTGATTCTAAAATATATTTTATCTTGAATACTTTAAAAGAAAAAGGATTAGTCAATTATTTTATAAAAAATAATGTAAAACATTATCAAGCAAATGACCCCAATAATTTATTATATATTATTGATAAAAAAGAAAATGATTTAAATAATCTTAAATTAGAATTAAAAAAGAGAATAATTCCTGAAATTGAAGCTAGGAAAAAAGAAAAGGAAGATAAACAAGAAGCTTTTGTTTATGAGTCAATGAATGGAATTAAATCTGCTTTTATTTATATGCTTGATACTTTAAAGAAAGGGGAAACATATGATGTTTTTGCTCATGATGATCAATTACTTGCAAATAAAGAAATAATTAATTTTTTTAATCAACATCATAAAAGAAGGATTGAAAGAGGTATAAAAGTAAGATTATTATATCCAGAAAATAATAGAGAAATATTTAGAAGGTTATATGAAAATAAATATCAACAATATAAAAGTTATAAATATATTTCTGAAAAATTACCTTTGGGGACATATATTTTTAAAAATCATGTTATGAATGTAATTTGGGGAGATAATCCTACTGCATTTGTAATTAAATCAAATGTAAATTATGAAAGATATAGATCATTCTTTGAAGATTTATGGAAAAGAACTAGATGATCTTCTGTTTATATATTCAACTATCTTTGGAAGAATTAGTTCATGATGTTCAAGAGCATAATGATTAATATCCTTTAGAAGATAAAATTCTCTATTTATTGAATTTATGTGTGATAGTATATAGTATGATTGACTTAATAATACAAAATTATCTTTATCTCCATGTATGCAAAGAATATCACAATCTATTTTACTTAGTTGTTTTCTTGATTCCATTCCTAGTTTATACATTTCAAGATATTTTTTTATGTCTGGTTTTTGATTATTTTTTTTAATGTTTTTAAGATTTTCAATTAAGTATTTTGCACTAATCTTGAACTCTTCATAATTATAATCTATGGGTGTTGAAATTAATATTAATTTATCTGGTTTAATTTTACTTGCAAGATAAATGGATATTACTCCACCAAGTGAATAACCAATTAAAATAACTTTTTTATATTTTTCTTTTAATAATTTTGCAAGTTCAAGGTTTGGTAAAAGTAAATCCTTATAATCTTTAATATCAACAATATTTGATTCAAAATGCCCTTTTAAGGTTGGAACGAAAAGATCAGCATATTCTTTTAGCTTTTCAACATACGGTCTATATATCTTGCTTGTTTGAACATACCCATGCAGTAAAAGTATAGCTGTGTCTTTGTTATTAATCTCAAAGAATCCATTGTTTAGATATTTAGAATATATATCTTGATTTATAATTTCTTTTTTTGAAATATCTTCTTGCATATTTTATCCTTCTGAATAATTAATATACATTTAGGTAAGGATTTTTAAGTATATTTTTTTAATTTATTAATTTAATATATGTTACATTTATTGGACAGTAATTGCTTTTTTACCAAAACCATTAAAATACCTTTCTTCTAGAAATATATATAGAAATATTATTTTAGCAGGAGAAATTATTTATGAGTGTTAAAGAAAATGATTGGGTAATGGTTGAATATACTGGTACATTTGATGATGGCACAGTTTTTGATAAATCAGAAGGACGCGAACCATTAAAATTTTTAATTGGTGGGGGAATGGTTATTCCTGGGTTTGAAGCAGCAGTTATTGGAATGAATATAGATCAAATAAAAGATATTAAAATTGAAGCAAAGGATGGTTATGGAGCAAAGAGTACAGAAGTAATTGAATTACCAAAATCCTCTTTTCAAGATTTATCAGTTTTAGTTGAAGGTAAAGAAATTAGCATGATGACAAATATGGGTCCAATGTTAATTGATGTAATTAAACTTGGAGATGAAAAGGTTTCAGTTATTCTAAACCATCCAATGGCTGGAAAGAATCTTAATTTTAAAATTAAATTAATTAAGGTTTTAGATGACGAAGAGGTTAAAGTTGTTGAGCAAGAAATGATTGAAATGCAAAAACAGCTTGAAGAAGTCTATAAGTCTCAAGCTCATTCACATTCTCATGAGGGTTGTTCATGTGATGATGATGATTGTCAAGGTTGTTCAGACAAGTGCGATTGTGAAGATGAAGAGTGCGAACATAAGCACTAACATCTTTTCTTTTTCTCTAGTATTATTTATATATTCTTTGTCTTATATTATACTTAACTATAACTCTATGCATATTTGCAAAAAAAACTTAAAGGAGGATGTGATTTATGCTAGATATAAAATATATTAGAGAAAACAAAGAATTAGTACTAGAAAACTTAAAAAGAAAAGACCAGGAGCATAAGTCATCATCCTTGGATACTCTTCTTGTTCTTGATGAAAAATTAAGAGAAAACATACAAACAGTTAATGCTCTTAAGCAAAGAAGAAATCAAATAACTGATGAAATATCAAAAAGAAAAGCTAATAAAGAAGGAATTGATGATCTTCTTGCAGAAGCAAAAACTCTTCCAGATAAGATTGATGTTTTAGATAAAGAGCAAAACCAATTAAGAGAAAAAATTCTTGAAATTCAAAAAACAATTCCAAACATAGTCTCAAAGTACACTCCATCAGGTAAAGACGGAACAGAGAATGTTGAGATTAAAAGATTTGGAGAGATTCCTAAGTTTGATTTTCCTCTTAAGAGCCATGGTGAGCTTGCAGAGTCGTTAAACATAATAGATCTTGATGCAGCAAGAGATAACTCTGGTAAAGGTTTTTATTATCTTAAAGGTGATCTTGCTTTATTAAGTAGTGCTTTAATGAGGTATGCTCAAGATTTTCTAGCAAAGAAAGGATATGTGTATGTTCTTCCGCCATTAATGATAAATAGACAAGCTACTGATGGAGCAGTTGATATGTCTTTCTTTAATGAAATGATATACAAGATAGAAGGCGAAGATCTTTACATGATTGCAACAAGTGAGCACCCAGTAATATCTATGTTTGTAAATAAAGTTATTGAAGAAGATAAATTACCAATAAAAATGTATTCTTATTCTACTTGTTTCCGTAAGGAGATTGGTTCTCATGGGCTTGATGAAAGAGGATTATTCCGTCTTCATCAGTTTGATAAGGTTGAACAAGTTGTTTTATGTAAACCTGAAGATTCTGAAAAGATTTATGATGAAATCTTAAATAATACATTTGAGATATTCACTTCTCTTGGTCTCCCAACAAGAATAATTGAAATCTGTACAGGAGATCTAGGTGATTTAAAGTACAGATCTGCAGATATTGAAGCTTGGTCACCAAGAAAAAATGAATTCATTGAAGTTGGATCTTGTTCAAATCTAACAGGAGCTCAAGCAACAAGGCTTAATATCAAAGCCAAAACAAAAGCAAGTGAAAAATATTTTGTGCATACTCTAAATAACACAGCAATAGCTAACTCTCGCGCTCTTGTTGCAATCTTAGAAAACTATCAAACAAAACAAGGAACTATCAAGGTTCCAGATGTTCTAGTTCCGTACATGTATGGTAAGACAGAGATTAAGAAGAATAATATCTTCTAATTTCTTTTTCTTTTTTATTTTGATTATATTTAATAGAAAGATATATATATATTTTCAATTACTATCTTGTTTAAATAAATTAATTTCTATAAAAAGATATGTGTTGTGATATTATGTCAAAACCAGTTATTAAACCAAAAATTATTTTAAAAGCTGAACCAAAAAGTAATTTGCCACAAAGAAATTCTAAGAGTGGTAAAGTAGACTGGCCAATTAAAGATATTTCTAGGTTTAATGAGCTAGAAAAATCTTTTTATAAAGATGTTAACAAGTCTCTTGAGAGGAAATTAAATCCAAACCTAAAAGCTAATTTGTTACCTAATCAAGAAAAAGAATATCTTGCACACAAAAAAAAGATTTGGAAAGTTCAAGAAGATAATAGAAATTCAAGAGCAAAGAAATTACTGTCTAAATTTAATTTAAATGAATCAGATTTAATGAACTATATAACTAAAAAATATCCAAATATAATAAATGTAGGTATTTTTGATAATGCACAATTAAATAAAGCAAAATCAATTCCACATGCATTAAGTTTTAAATGGAGATTCAATAAAGAGCTTAATGTTGTTCATTTGTTTGAATGGCATAATCAATATGGGCTCAATTCCAAAAATCCAATTTATAGGATATTTAAAGAAGAATCAATTAAGAAGCTAAAAGAGCAAGCAAAGGAACATGGTTTTAATAAATCCACAAAGTTTGTAGTTGATTCAGAGGTTATTGACAATTAACTACAATATTGTAAACAAAGATTTAAATACTTAATCTTATATAATTATATTATATTAGCTCCCAGCCATTGGAGTATCCTAAAGATACACAACGGCTGGCGTATGTTTGTGATTTCTATGCCTTCTAATTTAAAAATAATGATATTTATAGATGGCAGTAATTTCTATTTTTCGTTAAAGAAATCTTTTAATAAAACTAATATTGATTTCAAAAAGTTTACTGATTTTTTAATTTCGGATAATAAATTAGTCAAGCTTTTGTATTATAATACTCCACTTAATAGAAAAGAAAATGAAGATGAATATAGAAAACAACAAAAGTTTTTTAATTATCTAAATAACCTTGATTTTGTTCAGATATATTATGGTCGCCTCGAAAGAAGACCTGATGGGCACAAGGCAGAAAAAGGAGTAGACGTTAAATTAGCTATTGATTTAATTATTAATTCATATAATAATAATTTTGATATTGCTATTCTTGTTTCAAATGATGCTGATTTTATTCCTGCAATAAAAGAAATTCAAAGCAAAGGCAAGAAAGTATATAATGTTAGTTTTAAAAACACTAAATCATATAATTTAAATAAAGTTTGTAATTATACAATTATGATTGATTCCATAGATGATCTATTAAAATAAATAAATATTGATTCACCATGCAGATAAAAGAACTTGTAATTAAAAACTTCAAATCATTTGAGTTTGCTAAAATACCTTTCTCTAAAGGACTTCATGTTATTGTTGGTCCAAACGGATCAGGTAAGAGTAATATAGTTGATGCACTCTTGTTTGTGTTTGGTTCAACTTCTCTTAAAAGATTAAGAGTTGATCGTTTATCTGAATTAATTAACCATAGTTCAAGAGCAAAAACAGCAAGAGTAAGGGTTGTTATTGAACATAATGGTGAGGAAATTGAAATTATTCGTGAAATTGATGAAAATGGCAAGTCTGTTTTTATGTTAAATGAAAAAAGAAAAGCACTACATGAGATTACTTCTTACTTACATGAAATGGGAATGGATACAGAAGGATATAATACAGTTCAACAAGGAGATGTAAATAGAATAATAAATCTTAATCCTGAAGAAAGAAGAGAAATAATAGATGATGTTTCAGGAATATCTTTATTTGATGAACGAAAAAAAGAAGCAGAAGATAATCTAAAAAAAGTTGATGAAAAACTTTCAAAAGTAAATATTGCACTTGCAGAGAGAAAACCATATGTCGAGCAACTAAGAACAGAAAAAGAGGCAGCAATTAAGTTTAAAGAACTTGAAATACAAGAAAACAACTATAATTTCACTTTATATAAAAAACAAACAACCTTTTTTATTCAAGAAATTGAGAAAGAACAAAAACTAATTTTAGAAAATAAAAGTAAATTATCTTTATTAATTAAAGATAAAACAAATATTGATCAAGAAATTAAAAGATTAGAAGGGAAACTTGAACAAATTAATACTGAACTTATTTCTCATTCTGAAAAAGTGCAATCTACAGTTGGAAAGAATTATTCAGAGTATCTAGCAAATAAAGAAATTATGATTAATAATATTAATATTAATCAAGAAAACCTAAATTATCTTGAAGCAGAAAATAAAGAAACAACTAACGTATTATCTCTTCTTAAAAACAAAAGAGAAGAGTTAAATACAATTATTAAAAACCTTCAAGAAAAAGTAAGTTCAAAAATAAAGATTAAAGATTCATTAAAAAGCAAACTTTCTGATGATAAAAAAGAATTTGAAAAAATAAAAGCTATGCAAGATGAATTGTATACAACTCTTTCAACATACAATAAGGACCTAAAAACAAAGCAAGAATTATTGTATGATAAGAAGAATAAGCTTAATGCATATATTATGCAAAAAGAAATTATTGAAAAAAAAGATAAAGAAGTTATCGAGAATGTAAAAGCTCTTGATAAGAAAAAACAGGATATTGAAAAAGAATTATTTGAACTTGAAAAGAGCATAGTAAAATCAACAAAGAAACTAGATGACATTTCAAAAGAATGGAATCTAAAAAAAGAAGACGAACAAAAAATAGTTTCAAAAATCAATGAAAAGAAAATTAATTTAATGTCGCTTAATAAAGACCTATCCTTTTATTCTAATGAATTAAAAAAGAAAGAAGGAATAAAACCAGTTCTATTAAAGCATAAGAGTTATCTTGGTTTTTTAGAAGATATTGTTTCTTTAAGTAAAGACCAAAAAACATATTATTCTTCTTATGTTGTTCTTGAAAACGATTCTGAAATTAAATCTATAATTAAAGCAACAAATGAATATAATCTTTCTTTTGTTATTCTTTCTGTTCTTGGACTCAAGAAAGATGATTTTAAAAATTATTTTAATAAATGGGTTGAAGTTAAATCTAAATCAAGTATAGTTATTGATAATTTTTATTTTGATGGGTTTTCATATAAAAAGATAGCTTACAAAGATTCAAGTAAGATTGAAGCAGATATAATTGATTGTGAAAATGAAATTAATGGTCTTAATAATGAATTAAATAAAGTTTTTAAAGAAATAGAAAGAATAGATACTCAAAAAGGAATTGATATTAAAGAATCCTCTAGTCAACAGATCTGGTTAAACACTCAAAAAGAATTATATAAAGATGTTGTTGAAAAGATTGCTGCTGAAAAGTTTGAATCTCAAGATAAAAAAGTATATGTTACAATAACAGATAACTTAAGCTTAATTAAAAAAGAAATACCTTCTCTTGAAAATGAAATATCTGAATTTTCAAATAAGAAAAATGAGCTTGAAGAAAAGCTAAAGAAATATTCTGTTTCTGCAAATAATATTTTAAGAGATGAGTTTGATGATATAGCAGGAGAACTTAATGTTCTTGAGCAAAGTTTAATTGAGAAAATTTCTGAAAAGAAAATGCTTGATGAAAAGATAGATAGTAAAATGGATTATATTGAAGTTAATAATGATAAGCTTAAAGTAATCTCTGATAGAATTAGTTCTCTTTCTGATCAAAAAATGATTCTTGAAAATAAAATTAACGAACTTAAGAAATCTCTTGAAGGAGAGGACTCAAAGAAAGTAAATTTATTTTCCGAAAAATCAAATATTACAAGCAGGATTACAGAGAATCAAAATAAATTACATGCATATGATTCTGATATTTCTGAACTTAATCTTTTAATTAATAATTCTAATATTATTATTTCTACAACTGAAAATAAGATTTCTGGACTTGAGCAGAGTTTTAAACTTCAGGATATTAATACAGTTGGTTTAGTTGAACTTGATTTACCAATAGAAGAACTTAATTCAACAATTAGAAGAATAAGAAGAGATAAAAACGCTCTTGGAAATATTAATTTCAATGCTATTGAATCTTATGATAAACTTGCAAGTGAATATGATGAGATTATTAGAAAATGTGAAGTTCTAGTTAAAGAAAAAGAGCAAGTTAAAGGAATGTTATTAGAAATCAATATGAAAAAACAAACTGTGTTTATGGATTGCTTTGAAAAAATGAACAAAGAGTTTAAAGAAATCATTAAAAAAATGTCATCAACTCTTTCTGGATATTTAGCTCTTGATGGAGAAGATCCTCTTAAGTCTAAGCTTTTAATTAACTTAACTAAAGCAGGGCACACAAAAGATATTGATATAATGTCTGGTGGAGAAAAAACAGTAACTGCTCTTGCATTTATTTTTGCTCTTCATGCTTATAAGAAAGCTCCATATTATATTTTAGATGAAGTTGATGCTGCTCTTGATGATTATAATACTTTGAATTTATTAAGTTTTGTAAAAGAGCTCTCAAAGAACACAACTATTATTTCTATCTCTCACAACTCCACAAGTGTTTCTGGTGCAAATCAAGTTATTGGAGTAACTTTAAAAGATCACACAAGTGTGATTGGGCTTAATCTTGGTCAATAAATAATATCTGTTTGGTGATAAGTGTAATATGAAGAAACTAAAACTAGCTAATGTTCTAAAACCAAGAAAGCCAAAAGTTTTAAAAAAATCAAATCCAATAGGACTATCAGTTGAAGAGTTAAACTTATTAAGTAAAGAAAATTATATTTTAAAAGATAAAATTAATATTAGAGATGATTTACTTTTAGATCACGATTTAAGAAAAATTTTATATGGCAGATTTGAAGTTGCTACTAATTGTAAATCAGATAGGGATTATAAATTTCAAGAAAGAATTAAAAGATTACCTCTTACAAAAAAAATATTTGAAGAAATGATTTATAGACATGAAAATAATATTAAATTTAAGAAAATTAAGATTTTAACCACGAAGTTAATTGAATTTGTAAAAACGGAAGTAGAAGCAATAGATTGTGTAAAATTTAAATCTAATATCTTGTATAAAGAACAAATTTCTCTGGATTTAGTTTTATATTTTAGATTAATTGAAAATGTATGTAGTAATTCTTATAAAAGTATATATCAGAAATTTGGTACTAATGAATTTAATTTTGCACTTCTTAGAAAAAAAGGGAAAATTAATGTTACTTTAGATTTAAAAGATAAAAACCTTGTTCTTATTGTTCAAGATAATGGAATGGGTGTGCCTTCTAAGATTTTAAATGAATTAAAAAACGGGGTTAGAACTACAACTAAAACTACTGATGTAAAATTGCATGGTTTAGGGTTCTTATCTGCTAGAAAATGTGTTGAATATCATAACGGAACAATTGAGATTGATTCAAAAGAAGGAAAAGGAACAAAAATTGTAGTTTCTATTCCTGTAAAATAGCAGAGCTTTTCTCTATTTTTCTTTAAATCACTACCTTTAAAAACCTTTTTCTTCTTAATTATTATAAGTAACGTCTATAAGTTAACTAGTTAATCCTTTTATTTGTTTTTTAAAAAATGGTTATCTTATAATGTATTTGTTTTAAGTTTAAAGAATTTTTTTTTAAAGAAAAAAAATATGGAGAAAATAAAATGGAACAAACCAAGATTTCACAATATATGATAAATAAGAGTAATCATATAAATAAAAGTGATTATAGGTTCAAGTTTAAAAGAATTTTATTCTTAGTTCTTGCTGCTTTATTTATATCTTTTTTCTTGTATTCATTTAAAGCTCATGCAAGTGAATTTCAATTAATAGTGCCAGATAAAGTTGTTCTAAAAGATAGTTCTGTTAAATATCAATTAATAATAACTAACTTAGAAGACAGTACAAATCTTTATGAATTTAAGTTGTATAGTTCTCCTTTTTCTGGAACAATAAATCCTAGTTCAATTAGAATTGATGCAAGACAAACAAAGCAAGTTGAATTAATTATTTACCCAATTGAAAATAGTACTAATCAAGAATATATTTCAACAATATCTGTTCTTGTAAACTCTCAAATTCATTTTTATACTTTTATTATTGTTCAGCAAACAAATAAAATTTGTCCAATAGATATTAATTATAAGACTGATTATTTAATTGATTCAAATAGATTTCATCTTGATATAAACTTAACAAATAATACAACTAAATATCAAACTTTGATAATAAAAGAAATAAAACCAATTAATACTACTATTCAAGAAATGAGTGTTAATCTTTATGCTTTAGAAAATAAGCATTCAACATTTTATTTTGATACAAATGAAACTGAAGTTAAGCTTATTTATGTTTGCAATAGTAATTTTGAAGAATTAAGTATAAATTTACCAACTAAACCAATAATTATTAATCTTGAACCTAAAGAAAACCAAATCTGGAATAATATTTCTGGATATTTTACTATTTCAAAGTTCAAAGAAATATCTAATTCTTTGGCTTTTCAAGTTATATTAATAATTATTATTGTACTATTAGTTTTATCTTTTACATCAAGATACATTAAGCTTTTACAACTAACAAGTTATAAAAGAAAATAAAATTAAATGTGATTAAATATGTGTGATTTAAGAAAAAGAATATTAGTAATTTTTAGTCTAGCTCTATTGTTTTTAGTAATTATTTCTGGAGTTGCTTTTGCAGGAGTATTAGATCAAATTAATTTAGAGTTTGATAAAGAAGTTTATTCAACTGTTGATTATGGTACAATTAGAGTTGGTTTTACTTTAGAAAATAATAATACCTCAACAGTTAATCTAAGATTATACACCAATTGTGATGATGATGAACTTACTTGTAATTATTCTCAATCAATTGTTCTTCAAGATTTAACTAGCCTAACAAGTTCATTAGATGTTAAACCACAAGATAATGGCTCTTCAACTTTAACAATATATGTTAAAGATCTAAACACAGGAGATATAGATTCATATAATGTTACAATCTATTCAGATGATGGTCTTGATGATGGTAAATTTGAAATAGATATTGATGGGTCTAGCTTATGTAAAGACCAAGAAAATCAATTATATTTTATAGTAAATAATAATTTTACAAGTGATTTATATGATATTGTGCTTGTTTCAAACCAGTTAACTGCAAGTCCAGATTTTATTAATCCAATTTATTTATCTGGAAATGAAAAGGAATTGCATTTTAATGTTGCTGTGGCTTCACAAGTTGAAGTTGGTTCAACAATAAATGCAATATTAAAGATTACAAATGATAGGGTTACTGTTAATAAGCCATTAAACTTTTATATTAAAGATTGTTCACTTGAGGTTTATGACTTCCAAGTAACTGGACCAAATACAAATAATTTTGTTTTAAAGAAAGAAAATAAATTATATTTAGATTATACAATTAAAAATACATCTACAAAAACAAAAGACTTTTTTATATCTTTTGATAGTAATTCAGAAATTGAATTTAATTTATCAGTAACCCAAGTTAGATTAAATGCAGGGGAATCAAAGAAGATTAGTTTAAGTGCATATGCAAGAAAGGATATTTCTTCTGGCTCTTATCCATTAAGCTTACAATTTTTTGATGAGAAGTCAATAATTACAAAGAACTTACATTTCTATGTAGATCCATTGTTTAATTTAGATGCAAGAACTACTCAAAGCTCACTTGCATTAAATATTGGGCAAGTATCTGATCTATTAGTTATTCTTGAAAACAAAGGAGATATTGAAGAGACATTTGATTTAACTTATAATATTACTAATGATTTAAAGATATATAACCAAACAGACAAAGTAACTGTTCTTCCTCACTCAACAAGACCAATTAATTTAAGAGTTTCTGCAGGAAGTAATACAAGAGAAATTACAAGTCAAATAACAATAGAAATAAATGGAGAAACAAGTGATTTTTCAAAAACATTATTTGTTGATGTTGTGGCTTTTAGAGGTAGTTCTGTAATAAAATTAAATTATTTATCATTCCCAAGAGAAATTGAGATGGATGTAAATTCTGAAAAGAATTTTTCATTTGAAGTATATAACTTTAGTAATCAAGACATTATCCTATCAAAGATAGAATTAGTTGGTGTTCCTCAGGAAATTAGTTTCTCTCTTCCAAGGAATGTAACTATACCTTCACAAGAATCAAGAATAATATCTGGTACAATTAGAACACAAGACATGAGCAATCAAACAATAAATGCTAATCTTGTTCTTACATCAGATATGGGGGGGGTTCTTTCAAGTCCAATAAAAATAATTGTTGGGCATACTGATATTATTACTCCTGATCCAGAAGATGAAGACGAAAAGAGTCCAGCATCAGGTTTCTTTACTTTAAGAAATTCTTTGTTTTTAGGTATTGTTGGACTGGTAGTAATAATTATTTTATTTTATGTCTTGGGAGTATTTAAGAGAAGAAGAAAATAATTTAATGTTTTCAAAAATTACACAAGTAAATTATTAGTTGCTTGTGTGATTTAATTTCTTTTATTGTCTGGGTCTGTTTTTTTTATATATTCACCTAGTAAATAGTCCCAATTGCTTTTAAATCCAGTTTTGTATTTTTTTGCTAAAGTTTTTATTTTTTGGACTGTTTTTTCATCATCAAATGATGTCGCACATCTTAATATTGTATCTAAACAAGTAGTTATGTTCTCTGTAGTTTTTGGGTTAATTTTTTCATTATTTTTTTTATCTAAATATTCGCATAAATATATGCCTTGATTAATATATTCCTCTAATTTTTTGCCTTTAAATAATATGCTATCTTCTCTAGATGGGGGTGGCCCGTCTGTGTGTAATATATTGATTAAATCTTGAGATAACATTCCTTGTATAATATATTTTATTGCAAATAATTGTGGGTTGTAAATATAATTAATTTTATTTTCGTCATCTATCTTATCAATATTCTTTGCATTTATAATATTATCAATATAAACATATAGTTGATAAGCATTATTTAAATTTTCAATATCATATTTTGCTTCTAATTCTGCTCTTGAATTTTTTGATTTTTGATATACTGAATTTATTTTTTCGATTAATTCTGTTGTAAATTTAATAATATTAACTAAATTGATTTCTTCTTCTGGTTGTATAATCATTTTTACACCTATAAATATCTAATTTATCTTGAATTTATTTGTTTTACTCTTTCATTTAATGTTTGCATGTTTTGGTTCATTACTTCTATGTTTTTATCAATAACTGCAATGAATTGTTCTTTGAATTTATTTAATTCATCCATTTTTTCTTGTATTGAACTAATTTTACTGTAATCATTTTCAAGTGTTTTTTGAGTTTTGTCAATTTCTTTAATCTTTTCTTTGAATTCTTGAGTTAATGATGATTCATAAATTTTTAGACTTTGAGTTATTTTTTCATCAATTGAAGCAAGTAGGTGTTCTTCAAATAACTTTAATTCATCAAGTTTTTTGTTTATTATTTCTGGATCTGTCTTTTGAACAACTGTATCCTTTACATTTCTTATTTCTTTAAGTTCTGCATCTATTTCCTTTTTCATTGATTCTTTTGCTTTTGCTAAAAATTCAATTTTTACTTTTTCAAATCTTTCATCATATCTACTTGCAAGTTGGTTTTTAAATGAATCCAGTTCTGATAGTCTATCATAAATTTGTTTAGGATTAATTGTTTTTTTAATTCCATCTGTAAACTCTGTTAATTTTTTAATTTGGTTTTCAATTGAGTTTTGAGTGTTTTTTACAAGTCCTTCTGTTATTCTAGACTGTAGTGCAAGTGTATCGTTTATTTCTTTTATTTTTAAGTTAAGTTTACTTGTTAGAGTAGTTACAATTTTAGATATATCTTCATTTACTTTTTGAGTTAATAAATCATTTTGTTTTTTAGTTAGTTCAATTATTTCTTTTATTTCATTATTTCTAGCTTCAAGAGCAGCAGATATTTTTAGCACTGAGTTTTTATCCACTTCTAGTTTTGTTAAATCATTTCCTATTTTGGATTCAATCATTTTTAATTTTGCAAGTTCTGTTGCAACCTTAACATTTGTTTTTTCTATTTCTGCATTTACTTCTGCAGTAATCTTTGCAAGCATTAATTGTCTGGATGAATTTTGAACACTATTTAGTTTGTTTACTTGTTCATTAACTATGATGTCTATTTTAGTTTTACTTTCATCAATCTTAGCTTTTATATTTTCTTCTAATGTTTTTTGTTTATTTTCAAGTTCTGTTAATTTTGTATTAATTGTTGTAATTATTCCTTTTTGCCAAATGTTTACATCTTCTGCGATTGCGCCTTTAAAATCAATATCTGGTTTATATTCTGAATTATCTACTCCAATATTATTAATTTGATCTGTTTTTAGGTCTTCAAGTTTATTCATTTCAAGTCCTTTTGAAAGGTTTATTTCTTCAGGGAATAAATCTGTTTCTGGACTTTCTATTTTTTCGTTAATTGATAGATTATCATTGCCAAAGAAATCATCAGGTATTTCTTTTTCTAGTTCCATTTTTGGTTCTTCTTTTTTTGGTTCTATTGTTATTGTTTTTGTATCTGTACTTCTTTCTTTATTTATTTCTTCTTCTGCTCTTCTAATTAGTTCTTCTCCTTCTTTTGTTAGTCCCATCCTTACAAGGTTTTCCATAATTTCTTCACGAGACATTCCTAGTTGTTGTAATTTTTTAATATTTTCTACAACTCTATCATCTGCAATCATATATGTTTACTCTTTTTATTTTTTAGTATACTAATTAGTTCTTTGTTAATTGGTTCTATTTTTCTATCCCCATTAACTTTAATTAAAAGTCCTTTATTTTCAAATCTCTTTATTACTGGTAATGTTTCATTAAAGTATATATCCAGTCTTTTTTTAATTGCTTGTTTGTTATCATCTTCTCTTTTTCTTTCTAATAAACGTTTAATACAAACTTCTTTGGAGGTATTTACATAAATTACAGCTTGGATTTTATATTGGTGTGTGTATACATAGTAATCAAGAGTTATTGCTTGATTCATTTCACGAGGAAAACCATCAACAATAATTTTATTTGATTTTGTTCTATCTATCTCTTTAAATAGAAGATCACAAGTTACCTCAAATGGCACTAATTCTCCTTTGCTCATCTTATCTTTAAGTTCTATTCCTAACTTTGTACCTTTTGAAGCTTCAGATTTTAGTAGATTGCTTTCAACTATGTGTGTGTAGCCAATTTTTTTGGAGATTAGTTCTGCTTGTGTGCTTTTACCAGAGCCAGCTGGACCAAGAATAAATAATATTTTTTTTTCAACCATATTAATCATCAAAAGACATTTATTAAATATTTGTGTACAATTATATTATATATAAGCTATATATTAGTAATAGCTATAATATTTAAAAAGATATGGCTTTCCATAAAATTAAAGAAAAGAGTGATGAATGATGATTAAGGATAAATTAGAAAAAGAGGATATTTTAATGATAGAAGAAAACCCTCTCTTTCTTGCAACTGTAAATAAGAGAAAAAATCCTCATTCTATAATTGTTGCATACGTTAAAGTTGCAGAAAATAAATTAGTTATTACAGATAATTATATGGTAAAGACTATAGAAAACTTGAAGAATAACAAGAACGTATCTCTTTCTATTTACAATAAAAAATGGACTGGGCTTTTTATAGATGGGGTTGCAAGGTATTATAAGAACGGGAAATATTATAGATTAATAAGATCATTAAAAGAGAACAAGAAAGAGCCTTGTAAAGGAGCGATAGTTGTAACAATTAGATCAATAAAAAAAATGTTTTAGACCGGTAGTACAGCCTGGATAGTATGCAAGCCTCCTAAGCTTGAGATCGCGGGTTCGAATCCCGCCCGGTCTGTAACATCTTGCGCCAGGTTAACGAGCGATGTTTGAAAAAAACTTGGGAAAGAAACTAATGGTTTTGATTAATTAACTCAATGATTTAAATGAGATTGTTATGAAAAAACATAATTTAGAAAATATTTGGATTACCATTTATACACGCAGAAGCTTTAAAACAGGTAAAACGTGGTATAGATTGGTAAGTAGAGAAAATATTCTCTGTATTTTGGATTTTTTATTTCATAAACTAGATAATATAAAAGAAATAAAAATTTATAATGATAAAGGTAAAGAATATAAAAGGGCAAAAGAATATAGACTAAAAAGTATTTTGATAGATTTTACAATTCCATTAAAAGTCGATAGTTTTAAAGACGAATATTTAGAGATATATAAACCTATAGATGCATATCTATATAATCATGGATGTGCAATTTATAATATGTGGGGAAAAAATAAAGATATAGGTCAGTGGCAGATGGATGGTAGACATACTTTTTGGGATAGAGATGTTGTTTAATCATTTATTAATGCAAAAATATAAAATGGAACATATAATACTTCTTTTTTCAAACCTAATTGTGTGAAATCTCCGACTACAATGGTTCCTGGCCTTACTTTCTTTTTGTTGTTTCCTATTTCAAATTTTATGCCCTTTACTAAATAATCAAATCCATCTTGGTTATAATTATATGCAATATTTATGCCCGAATTTTTCATAATAAGCCCAAACATATCTTCTCTTGCAAATCCAACTACTTTATCTTCATTTATATCATTTAACGCAAATCTTATGCCTGGTGTTGCAAATAGAACTTTTTTATTACTCCTAAGTTCTCTTGTTGGAACAATATCTGTAATTATTGATATTAAATCTGATTTTACAAATAAATCTATAATTTTTATAACTAAATCTCTTTTTATTTGTAAGTTATTTGCAATATTTGTGTAATTTATTTTTTCTGTAATTACAAGAAATTTTATAATTAATTCTGCATTTTTTAGATGTTGAGTATAAAGATTATTAATTTGGGGCATATCTTTATATATAATCTTTTCTACAAGTTGTATCATTTTGTTTGTTTTATTTTTTTCATCAATAATAAATGGAAATTGTTCCTGATAATATTGCTGAAATTGCATATATGTTTCTTTAGGTAAATCTAAATCTATTTTTGCAAGTTCTGTATACATCTTATTTACATCCTTTAACGTAAATATATCTAGTTTGATTTTTTTATTTATTTGGGGGTATTTTTTTAATTTTAAATATTCTTTAAATGATAATGGATTTAATTTATAGATATCTAATCTTCTAGATAAATCTGCAGAAATATTTTTTAGTTGCATAGCAGAAGATGCAGATATGATAAATAATATCTTTTGATAAGTATCTGCGTATATCTTTAGTAAAATTTGCCAATCTTGTAAATATAATATTTCGTCAATAATTATTATTTTTTTATTCTGTGTTTTTATAATTTCAGTTGTGTTTTCTATACTTATTCCTTTTAGTTTTAGGAATTCACCAGTAGTGTATATCCCATCATACTTTTTTGCAATTGTTTTTAATATGGTTGTTTTTCCAGTTCCTCTTAATCCAGTAACTAATATAATGTTTAATCCACCTTTTTTATAAAATGAATTTACTTTGTCTTGAACTTCATAATATATATTTCTTTCGGATTCTATAAAATCTAATAAATTTTCCTTACTAAATTTTAATACATCAGTGATTGTTTGTTGGTCCATAATAAATATATACTACGATAGATTTATAATTAGAACGCCCACTTCCGCCATATTCTTAGATTTACCACGCCCACTTACGTGCTAATTTTTTATGTCCTGCACTTATGCTTGATACCTATGAGTTAGAATCCCGCCTGGTCTGTAGCTGGTTTCGGTCAGCTAGCACCCAATGGTCTGCCGCGTTATCTTGCAACAGCCTCTCGCCAGGCTAGCTGACGATGTTTGCAAGATACTTTTGGAAAAGAACTAGTTTGTAGTAAAATAATTGGTTTGTAGAAATTAAAAATCCTTATTTTTAATATAATCTTTCTAGATACTTTTTTCAAGTTATATGTAAATACCATTAATTAAATAATTCTACTTTTAGGTTCTGCTTTTGGAACTGGATTATTTACTTTTGAAAAACATTCTTTTTGGTATTTAATTTTCTTTTCTTTCTTTTTCCTCCATAATATAAATATATTGGGATATAATATAATTATGAAATCAACTAAAATTCTTTTTGTTTGTACAGGTAATGTATTTAGGAGCATGATTGCAGAATATTGCCTTAAGAAATATTGTGAACTTAATAATATTACGAATCTAGAAATCGAATCTGCTGGTGTTACAGGAAATGAAGCTCAAAACATTGTTTTTGAAGTTAAAGACGAGTTAAGCAAATTAGGTATTGATTGTTCAAAGCACAGACATAGAAAAGTAAATAATCTTTTAATTGAAAATTCTGATTTAATTGTATCAATGGGCAAGAATCATCAATCGTTTTTAAAAGAAAAATTTAATTGTAGATCCCCTTTATTTTATGAAATTTGTTATAATAAATCAAAAACAGTGACGGATAATAATGAAGTACTGGATAATTCTGATGGATTTGTATCAGAAATGTATGATAGAGAAATGGTAATTAATATATGGAGAGACATTCCGTTCTTTGTAAAAAATTACAAAAAATATCTAAAATAAATTTATTCCAAATCTTTTTAAATCTTTTTCTCTTATATTATTCTTTGTGAATATGAAGTTATGACTACAATTACAATTAAAACAAATATAATAAGAAAGATTGCACCTTATATTCTCTTTATTTTTACAGTATTATCTTTTTTCTTTATACCTTCTTTCTTTTTGTATTTATTTGTCTCTTTGGCAACTATTGGATTTATTTTTGTTAATACAACTCAACTATTTTCAAAAGAGAGATATTTATCTTATATTGAAATATTCTCTAGTATTCTTCTTTTAGTTAGAGTATCTCTAATATATACGAATGGACTGTTTTTTGTTTTGGTTATTGGGTTTATTTTACTTAATTTTATTTTATTTTATGTTTTTTATTTTTCGAATTATAAAGAAAATAATACTAATATTCTTGGAATTAAGAAAGAAAAAGATTATATTTCTAAAAAAAGAATTGAACAAGAAGATCTTAATGATGATTTTGAGGACGGTGGTCTTGAAGAAGAAGATTTAGATTTAATAGATAATGATGCAGAATTAGATGACGAAAACAATGAAAAAAATATTGACTCAATAGATGATGAATTAGATGAAAATGAATTTTTTGAAGAAGAAGTCAAATCAAAACAAAAAAAAACTCAAAAGCAAAAAACTCAAAAATCAAGTTTAAAGAAGAAAAAATAAAGTATTTAAATAGTTTTATGCACATATATTATTTAGTGAGAGATCTAATTGTTTTTAATTAAGATATATTAAATTTATGTTTAAATTTATGTTTAGTCTTATTTAATAGAAAGATTATCTACAATCCACTGCTCGAATAGTGTAGCTCGGTAATCACATCAGACTCTCACTCTGATAACGGGGGTCCGAATCCCCCTTCGAGCACTTTTATAAATATTTCTAAGTATTTATTTAATATTAATTGAAAAATATAAATTTAATAAAATACATGTACAATTGTAATTTGAATTAATTATGTTAAACTTTAAGAACACAAATCAACAAATCAGTAAAGATAGAAGATATTCTATAACTGACGGTATTTTTTGGGTTTTAATGAATTCTATTTCTCTATCTTTTTTAATTCCATTTATAATTACTTTAGGTGCATCTCCTCTTCAAGTAGGACTAATTGATACGCTTCCCATTTTTCTTACATCTTTTTTAGTTTTGATTTCGTATAAGATTTTAAGTAAGTTTGATTCAAAAAGACAAGCAGTTATTTTTTTTGTTACACTACAAGCTTTTTTGTGGATTCCACTTGCTTTAGCAAAATTCTTTTTTGTAGGCTCAACAGTGATTTGGGCAGTCACATTTATTTATGTTTTGCTTGTTGGTTGTGGAGTAATAATTGATCCTATCTATCGTGACTGGATAAGGAAACTATTTCCTCCAGATATTATAAGTAAGTTTATTGCAAATAAAAACATTATCTTAGATACTTTCTCAATATTGCCAATCATATTTGCTGGATTATTTTTAGATGTAGTAACAACAGATGAAAGTTTGATTGGATTTGTTATTTTATTTTTATTTGCAGGTGTGTTTAGGCTTATTTCTGCTCGTATGTTGTATCACATGAGTAAAACAGAAGATAGGCAAGAAGTAGTTCAAGAAACAAGGCAAATGTCAAAACCAATTTTTTCTATATTTAGAAAAGAGGTTCTAAAAGATAAGATGTTTTTTAATTTTTTAGTTTTAGTTTTATTTTATTATTTTGGATTATATATTTCTACATCTTATTTTTCATATCTTTTGTTAAATGTATTACAATTTAAATTCTCAAATTACATTCTTTGGGCAGTTGCATTTGTTTTTGGATCTGTATTTAGTTTATCTTATTGGGGTTATGTTTCTCAAAAATACGGATCCGTAAAAATTTTAAAAGCAACAATTGCTTTTATCCCATTTACTTTATTTGTTGAATTCTTTTTTATTAATAATTTACCTATTTTAATTATTTTACAATTTTTATCAGGTATTATTTTTGCTGGATTTAATTATTCTATTTTAAATTATTTTTATCAAAATGTAAAAGATGATTTAATAAACCACATGGGTTTTTTCTATATTTTTCAAGCATCAGCTATGCTTTGTGGATCACTTGTGGGTGCAGGATTAATAAAAATAGGAGAAAAAATTTATGGTAATCAAGTTCAAGCAATATTTTTAGTAATTGTTGTTTCAATGGTGTTTAGATATATTGCATTTATGTATTCTAGAAAATTAAAAAGTACAAAAGATATATCTAATTCAAAAGAAATTGATTTATATAGAAATATTATTCTTCAAATTCCTGTTTCTTATAGTGTTAAACAATTCTGGCATGTGCTCTCAAAACAAGAGAGAATATTTATTAATAAGTTAAAATCAAAAATACATTTGTCAAATAAACTTAAATAGGTTATTTTTCAAAATTATTGTTTTCTAAAATTTATACTTTATTTTATAAACATTTCTACATTATATATCTATATAGCATTTTTTTAGTTAAATGCAATAAAATGCCTTATAACTAAAAGTATTATAAAAAGGTAGTAGTGGGAATATAAAGAGAATAAACATGAACTCAAAGAAGATAAAAAAGAATGCATCTACAACTAATTCACATTCAAATACTTTGAGAAAGGCCCCGTCTTCTATAAACGCAAAATATTATTTTGTTTTATTTTTTGGTATTCTAGTACTATTATTACTATTAGTAATATATATACATGTAAAAAATCCAACTATTCTTTCTGTAAAAGGTAAACCTACAGATATATTACCTGGTTCTTTAAAGGATGACATAATTGTTACTTATGATTTTTCTGAGCCTAAAATGATATATAATGATTTTACTGGAATGTATGATATATATTTAGATCAACTAGATAGTTATGGTCAAGAAGGAGAACCAAAAATACCTGTAAAGCCTGTTGAAATTTTAATACCTTATTTAAGATCTGTTGATGATGTTGATGTTGTTTTTGGAGAAAAAATAAAACTTGATGGCAATTATAAATTAAATTTTGGAGAAAAAATTGTTCCTTTACTACCAGAGGATGAATTAATAGAAGGGGGTTTTGATTTATCTGTTGCAACTGAAAATATTGCAGTTTATTCTTCTAGCAATAAATTTCCTCCTGAACAATATTCTAATTATGCAGTTCAAGTAAAGAAAGGATATTCTTTTGTAAACTTAAATTTATACCCTATAGAATATATTCCTCTAACTGGAGAAATTTATTATTATAAAGATATTACTGTAAAAATAAAAACAAAACCAGGAGAGATAAATAAAACCTATAGAGGACTAGAGAAAGATAAAGCAGAAATAATTAATATATCTGAATCTAAAGTTTATGATGATTTTAAATCAAAACCTATTACATCAATATCAGATATTCCTGAATCAAAAAAAGAAGTAAAACTTATTGTAATTGATTCATATCCTACTAAAGATAGAGCATCTGATGAAATTTACATAAATATTCCTTCAGATAATAATGTTCCTGTTGATTTAAACATTCCTTCAGATAATAATGTTCCTGTTGATTTAAACATTCCTTCAGATAATAATGTTCCTGTTGATTTAAATATTCCTTCAGATAATAATGTTCCTGTTGATTTAAATATTCCTTCAGATAATAATGTTCCTGTTGATTTAAATATTCCTTCAGATAATAATGTTCCTATTGATTTAAACATTCCTTCAGATAATAATGTTCCTGTTGATTTAAATATTCCTTCAGATAACAATGAATCAGAAGAAGCTGGTTTATCTACTAAAAAAAGATATAATCCATTAACAGGTTATTTTGTTATGGGATCTGGAAATCAAGATAGTAACTGTGATTACTTAATAATTACAATAGCAGAGTTTGTTCCTGCTTTCAAAATACTTGCAGATCACAAGAGCAATAGATCAGTAAATCCAATTAACACATGTATATATACTGTTGAAGAAATTGTTTCAAATTCAGCATATAGTTGTAATGGGTCTTGGAATTGGAATGATGGGTGTGGTAGAGATTATATGTTTGATGATGATGCTGCAAGAATAAGAAATTTTATAAGATATGCTTATACTGAACTTAGTACAGATTATGTTTTACTTGGGGGAGATGCAGATGCACAAAGCATAGGTGGAGAAACTCAAGCACCAATTGTTCCTGTAAGGAAGTTAGGTAATCTTGTGGTTGGAAGCTATGGAGATAAGCAAATGCCATCAGATGTTTATTATTCAAATTTAGATGGTTCTTTTAATCCTGATCAAGATGAGTATTTTGGTGAAGAATCTTTCTCACAACTAGATTTTCATGCAGAAGTTTTAATTGGTCGTTTCCCTGCAGACAGTATCTCAGAAGCAACAAACATGGTTATGAAAACTATATTCTATGAAGAAGCTTCTGACTCTATGCCTTTAATTGTTGGAGAATATTTAGGTTTTGGAGGTATTTCTGATTACGCAACATCATCAATGGATGATATTATTTATGGTTCAGATGCATATGATTATTCAACTATGGGTTTTGTTCCTTCATATATGTCAAGTCAAGTTCAAACTCTTTATGACTCTCCAGAGTATTTTTGGCCAAAATCAGATATAATTGATTTGATTAATGGTGGAACAATACAAGTAATTAATCATTTAGGGCACGCAAATACAAATTATATAATGAAATTTGTAACAAGTGATGTTGATAATTATTTTACAAATCCAACTCCTTTATTTGTTTATAGCCAAGGTTGTTATCCTGGTTCATTTGATAATGAAAAAGGAGGAAGTGGGCATAGTACAAGTAATGTTGATTCAATGGCAGAACATCTTCTTGCTGCACAAGTACCACATGGTGCATTTGCAGTAATATTAAATAGTAGGTTTGGTTGGGGTGCACAGAACTCAACAAATGGACCATCACAATGGTTTAATCGCTGGTTTTGGGATGGGCAATTTAATCCAGAGTTATTAGATAAAAGTTTAGGTTCATTAAACAGATATAGCCATGAAAAGAACAATGATAGGATACAAGACGGAGATCCATATGCTTATTTTGTGTATTATGAAACTAATTTACATGGAGATCCAGAAATAGAACTAAAGATGGAATCATCTGGTCCAAGATCTGTAAAATTAAATATAATCCAGAATAATAATACTGAATTATTGGATATTTCTTCTCAGATATCTAATCTGGAAGTTGGTGTAACTTATAATTATAATTTATTTGTCAAGTATTATGATTCCTATAACTATAATTTTAATTCCACAATTTCCTTTGATCCATATTTTACTCAAACAGGTAGTTTTACAGCAATAACAGACACTTATAATTTAGATCTTAGTGATATTTCTTATTCTTCTCTTATTGATCAGAATTATTTAAGTGGAACATATTTATTCAAGTTAGAAGTAACTGAACCAAACAATCTATCAAAATCATATCTTATAAAGTCAGTGTATTTTAATACAGTCACGAACACAACCAGTAATATATTTACTGGAGATCAATATAATTTAGGAGGGAGTATATATCTATCAAATCTAACAAATTATAATCTGGAATATAAATTATATGGGACAAGTGAATGGTCAAGCATAGGAGTTACTCCTCTTCAAACAAGTTATCCAATAATAGATAAAAATATTGCCTTAATAGATACTACTTTATTGAATGGAGTTTATGATTTAAGATATAAATATAATTTTAATGGACAGCAAGTTTTTGATCCAATTGATTTTAGCTTGAATATTAAAGCAATGGATTTTAATAACCTAAAATCAAACATAGTTGTTAGAAAATCAAATGAATCATTTAATATTATTGGAAGTATTTATGTCCCAAATTATACTTCTTATGTTATTGAATATAGAAAATCAGGAACAACTGCTTGGTATAGCACTGGTTTTGTGTCCTCAAATTTAAGTGGTAGACAAATTAATAAAAATTTAGGGACTTTAAATTTTAATTATTTAGATAGTTTTAATAATTATGATATTAGGTTAAGAGTAATTAATCCTACAAGAGAATATGACATTATAGTGAATAATATATACATTGATCCAAGTATAAAAGAAGGATATCCTGTAAATTTAGTTAATAATTCCACAAATTATTACAAAGGATATTATAAAACACCAATGATATCTCCAATGGTGGTTGATATTGAAGATGATGGTTTAAAAGAAATAATTTATTTTAACTCAAAAATAATAGCTATATATAATTCAAATGGCACACTAAGACAAGAAATTGAATTTCCAGAAGATCAATTGTTTGGACGAGCTTATGATATTGGTATGCCTCGTTCATCAATGGCATTTGCAATAAGTGACATAGATGGGGATTTATCAAAGGATCTTGTAATTTCTTTTGCTCAAGATAGATATCAAATAGAAAACAATCAAAACACAATTTTTGCATTCAACTTAGATACAGGATTGTTATTAGATAATTTTCCAATTGATTTTACTTTCTTAGGAGATATTTTTGATTCTCAAAATGCAACAATGGTTTATTCAAATGAAGTTTATCCTCCTGTTCTTGCAGACATGGACAATGATGGAGTAGATGATATTATAGTTATTAAAGATGTTGATAAGTCTAATACTTATGGATATAATTCCACGACTTCTGATGGATTTATGCATGATGAAATTTTAGCATTTAAAGGTAATGGTTCCTTTTTATGGAGATATGATTTAGATGCTAACTCATATAATTTTATGAATAGTGTATTCTCTGTTGCTGATCTTGATTTAGATGGAAATAAAGAAGTTATTGTTTTGTCTAAAAAAAGTATATTTATAATTAGTAATACTGGTCAATTATTAAAATACAAATATATTAGTTATCCACCATTTGCAAGTATAGTTTCTAATTCTTTGCCTATAATGAACTTAGATGATGATCCCTATTTAGAAATTCCTATACTTGGGTATTTTGAAAATATTGATGGAGGATATAATCATCAAATAGATATATATAATTATAATCTTGAACGTGAAAAAAGAGTGTTTGTAGGTAATTTTTGGGAGTCATATTTATCGAATCTAAACTATCCAATACATTACGCAATATCTAAACAATCAAATAATGAATTTATTGTTTATGTTCAAGGTTATGAGATGGGTTTGGGTCCATTCATTCGAGCAATAAATCAAGATAGTGAAGTTTTGTTTAATAAATATGGAAATTATACTTATTGGGGGCAACCATTACTTGTTGATCTAACTGGAGATAACCTCTCAGAATTAGTTGTTAATCTAAATTTATCAAATAATACAAGTATTGGTGCATACACTTCTGATGGGTTTGAGGTTTATGGTTTTCCAAAAATTAAAAATAATATTTCTGCAAATAGTAATGTAATTGAAGATATTGATAATGATGGCAAGTTGGATTTAGTATCTTATGATAGAAGTTCATATCTATATGCTTTTGATTTAAATGTTCCTGTTGGTTCTGTTGAATGGTCAAGATATAGGAGTAATAATAAGAATACTGGAGAATATGATTCTAATATTTGGAAACAATATTTGTCTGCTCCAAGACCAAATATAAGTTCAACTAACTTTGATGATCCTTTTTATTTAACTTTAGAATCAAGTAATTATTCTGATGCAAATATTTATTATACACTTGATGGAGATATCCCAACAACTAGCTCTACAAGATATGTATCTCCAATCATAATCTCTGAATCTCTTACATTAAATGCAATTGCAGAATATAATGGGTTAACTTCAAAAGTATCTACTTATACATACACTAAAAATGTTCCAATGTCAATTATTTATCCTATGTTTTCATCTTATCTTAGTCCATATTGTATGCGTTATTCTAATCCTGATAGATTAAGATGTTATAATTATACGTTGCCTATTGATTGTTTTGACTCAGTTTATGTTTTTAGTCCATTAGGAATTAATACCTATTACTCTATAAATTCAAAAAATTATGGTGATATAAATCAAAGTGTAATTAATCCTATTGATTTTAATTATACTGGGCAATCTAGTATTGAGATAAGTACTATTTCAAATGATGGTGATAAGAATAGTATTATTTATTCTGTTCATTATATGCGTGTTGCAAATATGCTTAATGCACCTTTTGCTTATCCAGTAAATGGATCTTCTGTTCAACCAGGTAATGTAAAATTATATTCTTCTCCAGCTGATGCAAATATTTATTATACATTAAATGGAGTTAATCCAACAAACACAAGTATACAATATGTGTCAGGTACAGAAATTAATGTTCCATTAACAGGGGTATTAAAAGCAATTTCATATAAATCAGGTTATACACTTCCTAGTGGGGTCTTAGTATTCTCTTGGAAACCTTACTTTGAACCAGTAGATTATAATGCAACTTTACATATTATAGATTTAGAAAACAAGTTTGTTTTTGATGCTAATGCTAAAGATTGGGGTGCAGAATCACCAATAACTTATTTTATTGTTTCTGGAAATGGAAATAATTATTTTAAGATTGACCAATATTCAGGAATTGTTAAATTAAATCAATCAAATATTCCTGAAGGAATTTATTCTTTAGTTATTGGAGCTTATGACGGACAATTATATTCAGACACAAATATTACCTTGAAAATTACAGTTTTAGCAGAAAATATGGCACCTGTGTTTAGCCCAATATATTATAATTCAGAAATATTTGTTTCTAATTCTGTTAATACATATGTTGAAAAAGTAACTGCAATAGATATGTTTGGTGGAGATCAATTAACATATAGTTTAGTGTCAGGAAATGAACAAGGTTATTTTAATCTTGATTCTGATTTAGGAGTAATTACTACTGCTCAATCAAATATTCCTATTGGACAATACAACCTAATTATAAATGCATTTGATGGTGAATTAAATTCTAATCCTGATGCGAATGTAGTTGTTATTGTTAGTCCAAATGTAGGGCCTGTATTTTATGATAATTCTATTTCTAAGACGATTATAGCAGATCAATTATTATATACACCAATTATTGATTTTGATGCATATGACTTTGGTGGGCCACACCAAATAAGCTTTTCTATTGTATCAGGTAATGAAGAAGGATATTTTGGTATTGGGAGTAATAATGGTGTAATTGAATTAATTGAAAATAATATTATTCCTGGAACCTATAGATTAAGAATTAGTGCATTTGATGGAGAATTATATTCTGAAATAGATGCAAATGCAATAATTACAGTAAATGCAGTTAACCTTGCCCCATATTTTGTTCCTGATCAATTATCTATAGTTGCAACATACACTCGCAGTGCTAATCTTGTTTATATTTATGATTTAATTGACCCTGATAATGCACCAAATAATACAAGTGTTAATATTGTATCAGGAAATGAATTCAATTATTTTACTACAGGGCTCTACTCTTATGGGTGGGGATTATTGTTATTATATAATACTCCTGTTGGAGATTATAACTTAGTCTTACGAGCAAACGATGGAGATTTAACTACTGATGCAAATTATAATATAAGTATTGTTCCAGACTCTCAAAATCAAGCACCTGTGTTTTCTCCTCAAGTTTATGAGAGTACAATTTCTTCTTATTCAGCAATATCTACTTTTGTTGTTGATTTAAATGCAATAGATCCTGTTATTGGACCACAATCTGTTAAATATTATATGGTTACTGGAAATACAAGTTATTTTGATGTTAATTTATTTACTGGCATAGTAAAAACAAAAGTGACTTTGATTCCTGAAGGAGTATATACTTTAACTGCTCGTGCTTATGATAGTAATAAAAATTCAAGTGTAAATGCAACTGTTACTATTAATGTTACATCTCAGAATCTACCACCTGTTTTTAATCCAATTAACTATTCTAAGATTATATCTAGTGGTAATCCTGGTGGAATGACGCTAGTGGATGTAAATGCAAGTGATTCAGATAATGGGCCAAGCGCAATTAATTATTCTATATTCTCTGGAAATACAACTTACTTTGATATAGACTCATTAACTGGAGTAATTTCAGCAAAGATAGCAAATATTCCTGTTGATAGTTATTATTTATTTGTTCGTGCTTATGATGGTAATTTATATGCTTTAGAGGATGCAAATGTAACTATAATTGTTACTTATAATAATCTAAATTTACCACCTGTGTTTTCTCCAACCAGTTATACAGGCACAATTACCACCTCAAGCCCAATAAATACCTTTGTAGCTGATGTAAATGCAAGTGATTCAGATGGCCCAAGTCCAATTGTTTATAGTTTAACAACAACATCTAGTTATTTTGATATAAATTCTCAAACAGGAATAATTAAAACAAAAGTATCAAGCATTCCTGCTTCAACATATATTTTATCTGTTCGTGCTTATGATGGTAATTTATATGCAAGTACAAATGCAACTGTAACAATTCTTGTAAATAACCCTTCTACTGTTCTTCCAACACCAGTCTCAAGCCCAGCTGGTGGAACATATACTTCATCTCAAAGCATAACTTTAAGTGTTCCAGGTCATGCTGACGCAAACATTTATTATACTCTAGACAGTAGTACTCCTGCATCTGGTAGTGCATTATATATTTCTCCATTACCAATCACTTCAACAACAACCTTAAAGTTTATAGCTTACAAGAATGGATATACAACAAGTGATGTAAACACACAAGTTTATACAATCAACATCTCTTCCCCTCCATCTCCACCAAATAATGGCTCAA
>Ga0172371_10002092_pt1 | contig 31865 bp, 27 predicted proteins | sample Lak12m_FD_114543 | JGI IMG/M metagenome (GOLD analysis project Ga0172371, IMG submission 114543) | Freshwater microbial communities from Kabuno Bay, South-Kivu, Congo - kab_022012_12m | ecosystem: Environmental > Aquatic > Freshwater > Lake | place: Democratic Republic of the Congo: South-Kivu...
CTGATTTGATTCTACGATACCATCTATCAAACAAGAAACTGCTGTATGATGCATCATAAATGTAGTTTCCAATTGAGGAAAATATACAACGCAAACTCCAACTAATGAAAATGAAATATATAAACCAGAAGAAATAATCATAAACCAAAATTCTTGAGAACAAGAAGAAATCATACAAACTTGAACAATAATAACTTGAGAAAACATATATGAACAAGCACAGACAACCGCTCAAACAACAGAAACAAATTACCTAAACGATTGAGATCTTACCATACTAGATGCTATAAAATATTTAATAAGTGAAAATAATATTCCATTAGATACAAAACAAAACGTAAAATTTACTTATATATCTTATCAAAATACAAACTATCCATATTTCAAAACTGCTTATATGAAAAAGATGATATGAACAAGTACAAATCCGGATAAGAAAATAATATGTCAGACATATATCGTCATGAAATGAATAGCAGAATCCTGGGATATATCAAACAATACAAATTCATTACAAACATACCGAAACAAAGCAGATGAACTATGAAAATTAAATTGATGTCAAAAAAATAAATATGTAGCACTAGAAAACTTATAAATCAAATTTAAACAAAATTATATAAATAGACCAATATTAAACCATTGGTCTTTTTTTTATTTAAGATATTTTTTTAAAATTTAAACTCATATAACATACTACATAACTTTTACAATAAATAACAATATAACAAGCTTAAAAAACCATACGCTATTTGTCTATTAAAATATTTTGAAATATAATTGATATGTATTATAGTTTAATGTAAAAAACATATGACAGAAAGCAAACAAAATAGCAATCAATTTATAAAAAAATTATTAAAAAGATTTTTAGGATTCTGAATTTTTTTCTTATTATTTTTAGGTATAAATAATGATTATATTTATGCTGATGGATCTGTGGCTACAGTTGATTGAAATATAACTACAACTACAACCACAACAACACAAGACACACTAGATAAAACTCTTCAAGAAACAAAAGCATTATTAGATATAACATTAAGAATTATTTACATAGTATCCCGACCTCTACTTATAATAGCATGAAATGCAATGGACAACTCATTAGTATACTGATCTGTTTTCCACTTAGACGCTCCTCTACGAAAATTTTGGAACATCATGAAAAATTTTGCTAATTATGCCTTATGATTTGTCTTATTATATAACATATTAAAAAGCTTATTTGGTCGGAAATGAATTGGAAGTTTCAAAGACGGCAAAAGTCCTTTATGAATAGTCAAAAATATACTTATTGCTGGTATACTTATACAAGCTAGTCGATTTTTATTGTCAGCCATAATAGATATTTCTACAATAGCTACTTATGCTATATGATGAATGCCACTAACCATATTAAAAAACAGTGATGCATGAGATCAAAAAATTTTGTGAGTAAATTCTACTATGAATCTTTCAGATGCGACAAATTCATCCCAAAATATCTTAGAAGACACAATAATTTATCGAACATATTGAAACAATCCAGAATACAAAATATCAAACTGCAAAATATGAAGTGGTCCTAATTCTAGATTTATAATATGAAAAGAAATAAATTTCATAGCTCAAACATGATGAAATAATACTTGATGGATATCATTAGAAACATGAATATGTATACTATGATGAATGCCATATAAATTTAATGAATTCCCAGAATTAAACACAGCAACAGACAATTATACTTATAAATCAAAAATAGAAGAAATAATAGCTGGTGATCCAACCATAACCTTAAGTTGATTTGAAGAATGTGGCTTTGTGATACCTATATTTGCACAGCTAAAATATGATCCACTTTGATCAAGCGGTTGTAAAAGTAAAAATCCATCAATAGACACAAGCTCGCTTTTGACCACAGGTGATTTCGGATACGAATGATGAAGTTGACGATTAAATAACATAACATGATGAACCACGCTATCTACACTAATAGATAAATCGAAATGATTTGTTTGACCTCTTATAACGATATATTCAAGTACTCTAAACCTTGGTCAAATAATATCAAATGATTGAGGATGAGACTCTCTATCATTTGGGATTATTCTTAAATTTGCAATAAAAGCATTTATGTGAATAATGCTAATTTTGCCCATATTAGCTTTAGCTATCATCATGCTAGCAAGAATAGGAGTACTCCGAATAACGATAGCATTTACTCCTATACTAATAATTGATCAAGTATTTGATTTTAAAATATTTGACAAAATAGAATATCTAAAAATCTGAAACATAATCAAACTCATATTCGCCCCAGTAATGATAGTATTTGGTCTAAGTATATCTCTAATATTTATGAATACATTATCCGGTATATTAAGCGAAAACAAAACAGATTTTACAAATGTATGAATCAAAACACAAAAAGAATCTACTCTAGAATGACTATGAATAACTCAACCCAAAGAAGATTGTTACTCTGCATTATGAATACGAACATTTTGTACAAAATTAAATATAGGTTGATGATTAGATAATATATCATATTTAATAATAAATATTTTTGGTATAGCTATGATGTGGGCACTATTATTCCGAACAATTCAACAGACATGAAGTATATGAAAAAAAATATGAGAAAGAATAGAGAAATCTTGAAAACAATTTGCATGAAATATCCCCATTGTTCCTATATGATGATGATCTATGGTATGATTTAATCAGGTATGATGAAGTGGTTGATTAATCAATACTATCTGAAATAAAATATGATCACAAATGGGCGAAGATAATCAAAAAAAACTTGCAGAAAGATTCCCAGGATTTTACCCACAAGAAACAAAAAAAGACAAAACGACAACAGATAACAATAAAACAAACAACAATCCTCAAATGTCTACAGAACAGGTAAACGATATAGTTAAAGAAACAATGAATTCAAATACTAGAATAGACGAAACAAAATTAAAAGAATTAATCTGAAGTGAAACATCAGAAAAAATAAAATGAGAAATGACAGCTCGAATAAAAGAACCTGAAAATATAAAATTATTATTTGCAGAATTTGAAAAACAATGATTAAAAAAAGAAGAAATAATAAATAAATTTAATAGTTGATTGTGAATAAATTTATTAGAAATACAATCAATAAAAGAATTTAAAGAAAAGTTTGATAAAAAAGAATTAGAAATAACAGATATTATAGATAATTGAACAATTAAATGATTAGAAGCGCTAGTAGTAATACCAATAGAACAAGAAATAGAATTAAAATGAGGTAAAAAATACAAAATAACTAAAAAATCTGACTGAAAATATGAATCACAAGAAGTTGTAGCACCGACTGCATAATTTTACATATAACTCAATAATGAATATTAAATCTGAACAACAGAGTAAAACAAAAAAAAGAATCAATACAATCAAAGTTGTATCAGTTTTTTTGATCATAGGATTTATATTTATATGATTATGATTCGCTCAAGATGCTTGACAAGAAAAAGTAGACAATTTAGCAAAAATAGCACATTTTATAATAAGTTTTTTATCTCGATGATGGGCATTATTTGCAATATTAGCCGGCAAATTAATGTCCAATGACTTGATCTACTGATGATTTATGCATCTTGATATTTTCCTATGGAAGATACGAAATATTATGAAAAATTTTGCAAATTATACCTTATGATTATTCTTTCTCTACATGATAATTAAATCAATAATATCAAATGATTGATGATCAGATTTGATCAAAAAAAAATTGGTATGATTTGTTTTAGCATGAATATTGATACAAGCAAGCCGATTTATTATATGAGCTCTAGTAGATATATCTACAATAAGCGTAACTGCCGTATGAGCCATACCATGACAAATTTTACAATCAGATTTATGATTACAAACAAAATTAGTTTATATGAACGCTTGATGATGAGCTAATAATCCATCAACATGAGAAATAATGACATGATTGGTCATGACTTTTGATCCAAATAAAAAATTAACAAATAATGAACTTTGGATAACAACAGAACAAAGAGCTTTGGAAAAACCAATAACTCAAAATAATTATATTGATATGATATTACCCAGTTACAATACAATCTCATGACCACTAATATTTTTCGGCACATCAATATTTAAATTTCAAGATTTTTCATTTAGTAATCCTCAAACAACAACCAGTCGAAAACGATTAATGGAATTTGCTCTCAATCTACTAATAATTGTAGTTTATTCTATTGCTATGATTGCACTAGTAATAATTAATTTCTTTAGAATATTTTTTCTATGGATAGTAATAATGTTTTCTCCATTTATAATATTATTCGCAGTTTTTTCTGATAAATCAATAGGTATAATAGATAAATCTAAAATGGACATCCTTAAAAATATATCTATATGAAGCATAATGAATTTAATATTTAAACCTGTAATTTTTATGCTTTACATATCTCTTATGATGATATTTGTAATAGGAGTAAGATCTATTCTGATACCAATGAACTGAGGAGAGATAAAGCTAAATGAAGAAATAACAATCAATTCTAAAGAAGTCAAAAAAAATTCTTATAATTCATCTATAAAATCTGATTGATTATTTAATTTTACAATCAATTGAGCTAAAAATAGCTTGGCAGAATTGATTGTTTATTTTGTAACTCTGTTTTTATTGTGGACACTTATCAAGATAGCTATATGAAAATGAGAATCATGATGACTAATGTCCCCTATAGAAAAAAAACTACATGCAATGACAAAACAGGTAGAAAAGATTGCATGACAAGTGCCAATAGTCCCTATATGATGATCTACAGTATGAGTTAATTCTGTATTTGGTAATAATAGTAACAGTCTAATAAACAGAGCACAATCTAGTATGTCAAATAGAATGTGAAAAGAGAATATGGAAAAAATCAGAGAAAAATTTTGAAATTATACCATGACATGATCAGAATTATCGACCATAGCTAAAAACACAAAAAATCCAGAAGCTTTTTGGACAGCATCACAATCCTTTGCAAGCGACAACTGAGGAATCTCATATAATTGAAATTCAGAATGATCAAAGGCTTGGACTACCGCAATGGGAGAATGGTTTGAAGCAAACAAAACTACAAATCCAGACTGATGGGAACGAAAAAACAACCTTAATGACTTTCTAAATGACTCAGATAATCTTGAACAAATTCATACAAAAATGTGATGAAAAGGGAGAATAACAAAGATTAATGAACTTGAACAACAACAATACTGAAAATAAGGAACAGAATAATAAACTTTATATTTTCTTTAGTATTTTTTAAACTTGAATAAAACAACAATCTAAGTATATTGAAAGCTGGATTTATTTTTCTGATTTATCTAAATGAAAAAGTTTTTTCTAATACTTGCAATCTGACTTTCAACTTTCTACTTTCTACTTTCGACTGTATCAGCATATTCTCCTACATCATGAGATATCCAACAAATAAACACACTCAAAGTACAATTAAATAATATCACAAAAGACAATAATCAGGATTTATTAGATTTTTATTATCAAATCAAATCACTACAAAAAAAACTGAATAATCAAGAAAGATTAGATTACATACTAAATGAACTTGCTAATTATCTATATTGAAATTTTCTTACAAAAAAAAATCAAGCAAAACAATGAGCTAAATTAAACAAACAAAATTTTGTAAATACTTATATTTCATGAATATCTTTAAATTGACCTATTTTAAACTGATGTACATGACGATACAATACCCTTGATGATATGAGTTTTGCATACAATATTCCAACAGCTCTTACAATAGCAAGTCGATACAGAGAAACAAATTGTGGATATTATTTACCAAAAAACTGAGACTGACCATTTCAAATATTGAGTAAAGACTATGGAACAGGAGAAATAACAGATGATATATTTGTACAATCAGCGCAAGACTACTTAGAATTTGCAAATAGAAAACATAGTCGATACAACGATAGAAATGCAAAATCCTGACTACGAGTAAATATATCTTATACAAATTTTGATTTTACTGGAATAATCAGACATTGAGCATTATACAATTGACTAAGTTGATCTACAGTCTATTGAGATATCAAGCCCATGAAACCTTGATATGTATTTGATGGTTACGGGCAAGAATTTTCTTGAGCAAAGAGATACGGTATCTTACCCCAATTTATCAAAATCCTAGATCGAGAACTCAAAAATAAATATTAAAACCACCTGCTGTCATTCCGGCATTATTTTTTGCAGCCGGAATATTAAATTATTTAATAAAGATTCACAGATGATTATACCCGAACAAAAAGAGCATCGAAATGAAAAATTTAAAGCTGAATGAATACGTAAGACAACAGCTAGTTTAGAAGCAATACAAGCATCAAAACTATTAGATTTAAAGAATAAAAATGTATTAGAAATAGCTTGCTGAATATGACATGATAGTAAATTTTTTGCAGAACAATGAGCATATGTAACAGCAACAGATATATCAGACTACATAATACTTGAAAATAAAAAAATATTTAAAGAATCTAGTATAGATTTTATAGAACTAGATACAAAAGACATAAAAAATTATAATTTCCACAAAACATTTAATCTTATATTTGCTAGCTTTGCATTACACTATTTTGACCATACGACTACAAAAGAAATAATAAAATCGATATATAATATAACCAAACCGTGATGATATCTGTATTTCATAGTCAAATCTACAAATGATAAAAAATATTGAATAGGAGAAGAAATAGAGAAAAATATATTTCTAGATAAATGACACATCATACATCTATTTGATAAGGAAGAAATACAAAGTTTATTAGACAATTTTAAGATAATAATTATAGAAGAAGAAAAATCAGAAAAACGAAATGCAGATTTCTGGAAAGTAATATGCCAAAAAATATAAAATTTTTAATTCCACATTATCACTCCAATACATGCCTACTAAAAAAAATAAACTAGAACAATTCTTTTGACAAGAAATTAGTTTCCAGTGAGTAAGAACAAACAATTTAAGAAACATAGATGTAAATTTTCCTAAAAATCAAATCATTACAATCACTTGAGTCTCCGGTTCATGAAAATCTTCACTAGCATTTGAAACTATCTACAAAGAATGACAATTTAGATACATAGAATCACTAAGCTCATACTTGAAACAATTTTTTAATCTATGAGAGAGACCGGATATAGATTATTGTTCATGACTATCCCCTGCTATAGCTATAGAACAAAACAAAAAAGCATGAAATTCTAGAAGTAGCGTAGGCACTCTAACAGAAATAGACGACTATATCAGATTGCTGTTTGCAAAATTATGAGATAGCTATTGTTATAATTGCAACAATCTTATAAAACCACAAAATATAGACCAAATATTACAAGAAATTGAAAGCAAATATTCTGATCAAAAAATATATCTCATCAAAGAATCTTGAAGCGTAAAAACATCAAGTGATTTACTAGAATTCACAAAAAAAAATAGGAATAGAGTAGAAAAATGAAAATGATTTACACGTTATCTATTGGTTTCAAGCAATTTTCAACAAAACAAAAAAACAGATAATAAATCCAAATGAAATGCTAAAACTCTAGACCCAATAGAATATTTCTATCTCGAAAATCCTAATGTTCCCGAATGATATTTCCCAATAAACATCTATTGAATCTATGATCGTATTACCATTACCAAAGAAAAAATAGCCAGACTAAAAGAAGATATTATAAAAATACTTTGAGAATCGAACAAATTCTGAATTTATATAATAGAAGAATCAAATAACAAAAAATCAAAAAAACAATGAAACAATGAGACAATGAAACAGTGAAACATTTCTCGATATACCGATAAAATGTATTGTCCTACATGCAATATTACCTATCCAGAATTCACCCCCCAACATTTTTCTCCAAACCGCCAAGAATGAGCATGTCTAACATGCCATTGAATATGAGAAGTTTTGCAAGTAGATATAGAAAAGATATTAGACCCCAATAGTACTTATATGAGAGCTGTATTACCATGGAGAGATTCAGCATTTTGACAAGCAGTCCTCAAAAAAATTGCAGAAAAATACAGCATAAATATAGACAGAACACGAAAAGATTTACCAGAACGATTTCTACATGTAGTTTTATACTGAGATGAAGAGCTTATAAGAGTAAACAGCTGATGAAAATATACAAGCATGTATTATAAATGAATCGAAGAAATAATAAAAGATCAATACGTAAAATGACTATTGACCGTAGACTTCCAAGCAATGTTAGAAATGAAAACCTGTCCAGATTGTAAATGAACAAAATTAAAAAAAGAAAGTTTAAATGTTTTTTTAACTTTATGAAACCAAAAAAAAACCTGACTGCCATCAGGCAGGTCTGATTCAAAATTTAAGTATAATATACGGAATCTACAAAAAAATCCTATGAAAGAAATTATTGAAGTTTTGGAAACATTCAAAGAACAATCTTGAAAGGCAGCAAATTTAATTGAAAGAATCACTAAACCATTACTTGATAGAATCAAAACGATAGACGACCTATGACTATGATATCTGATGTTAAATAGATGAATAGATACCCTATCTTGATGAGAAATACAAAGGTTAAGATTAGCTAAACAATTATGAAACAAACTTACATGAATAATATACGTCTTAGATGAACCCACAATATGACTTGATCAAAGAGAAATCATAAAAGCTATTAACTCAATCAAAAAACTTAAAGAAATGGGGAATACAATAGTAGTCGTAGAACATAATGAAGAATTTATAAAAGCATCTGATCGAGTAATAGAGATTTGACCATGAGCAGGAGATTTTGGTTGAGAAGTAACTTTCAATGGGTCATACGAAGAGTTTTTAAAATCAGATACTCTCACAGCAAAATATATAAACTGAGAAAAAAAAGTTTCTGTAAAATTCAATCATAAACCACTAAACAAACGAGTAAAAATCAAAAAAGCCAATAAATTCAACTTAGAAAATATAGACGTAAATATAAATTTATGAAGCTTTACAATTATTACTTGACCATCATGAGCCGGTAAAACAACCCTAATGTATACAACATTATTCAGGTTTTTAAATGAAAAAGAAAAATTTATTCAATGATATATTAGACTTCAACTATTAAAAAAATGATTAAGTCGAGAACAAATTATTTCTGCACCAGTAATGCGTACAGAAGAATATAGTCATTATGAAAACCTTGCTTTGCAAGAGTTCTATAAAGATTTATGAGTAGATACAATCGTATGATACGAAGAAATTAAAAATACAATTTATGTAGATCAAACAAGCATATGAAAGACACCCAGATCTTGTCCATCTACTTTCATATGAGTATTTGATAGCATCAGAAATCTTTATGGATGAACAACAGATAGTAAATATTTATGATTTACTCCAAGTTATTTTAGTTTTAACTCAGAAAAATGATCTTGTCCTGCTTGCCAATGATATTGATATAAAAAAATAGAATTACAATTTTTACCAGATACCTATATAGCTTGTGAATTATGTAAATGAAAAAGATATAAAAGTGAAATATTATCTATTAAATGGCGCAATAAAAACATATCTGAAGTACTAAATATGTACGTATATGAAGCTCTAGAATTTTTTAAAGAAATAGATCATATAAAAAAAGATCTACAATTAATGGTAGATATAGGATTATGATATTTAAAAATGTGACAGCCAGCACATACTCTATCTTGATGAGAAAGTCAAAGATTAAAATTGGTAAAACACTTATTGAAAGATTACAGATGACATACAATGTATTTTCTTGATGAACCCACAGTGTGATTACATCCACAAGACATAGAAAGATTATTAAAAGTACTCAGAGAATTTCTAAATAATGGAGACACAATACTTATGATAGAGCACGATAAAAGTATACTAAAATTCGCCGATCACATAATCAAATTAGATGAATGAAAATTAATAAAATAATTAACGAATTAAAATATTGACGAGTTAAAAAATTAACGGGTTACACCACTACGTTGCTACATTAATACGCTTCTACGTTACTACGCCTAGAAAATTACAGTAAAACTACCAGCAACAGTATCTTTAAATGTTGGTTTTTTGACTATTATCTTTATATCATAATCACCCTTCCTTCAAATTCATTTTATAGTGTAAAATTTATCTGCCACTGGAGAATTAAATTCAAAAAAATATTCCAAGAAAGGATAAATATCGCCACCCAAAGATCTTAGAAAATTAACAAAAGCAAATTTAACTTGTAATCAAGTAAATTGAGAATCTTCAAATATATCTTTAAAAGTCTTACCGGATATACTTGTATCATTTGAAACAACATTTTGAGTACCAGGATAAGAATTACTTGGATCAAAAATATTATAATTATTTCAAAAAACAATCAAGGATCAAGTATTTATATTTGATTCTCTTATAGTTGTATCTCAATCTTCGATAAATCGCTCAGTTCCATAACGAGCGACAGATTGACTTGGCATCAAAAAAAACTGTACTCAATTATGATATCATTTAATTGACCAGTCAATAATTATATCATCATACAGTCAATCTAGATCAGGATCACATACATCTATATCTCATTCATCACTATCACATACTTTACCAAATCCTGAAAATATTTTTGGAGGCAATCTAAATTGTCAAGATATACTAGTTCAACCATAGTGTTCTCTATTTGATCAAGTTAATTTATAATAATCACCCGATGACGTATTATCTATACTCAATAAAAATGTTTCTATTAATCTATAATCTGTTTTATTATAATCCAAAGCTTCTCCACTCATCAAAAAATCAATATCCACATTTCATTCTCAAAAATTAGGTATCCTATATGTTCTAGAATTTATATCTCGTAATAATCCATTATAAATAGTAGATCATATTTTCAAACCAGATAAAGTATCACTAGCCTTACCAAAGATATTAGCAATACCAAGCCATCAGCCAGATCATACAAATCATGGTCATCTATATTTCAAAACAAGCCCTCCTCTTTCTATAGAAGAGATAGCAGAATAATAAGCAATATTATAATCAGAGATATCTTTAAAACTATCGGAAAAAGGAATAAATATAGAATATATACTAAAAAGTATAGCCAATCCAGTAACAATAAGAACTATAACAAAAATCAATAACATCAGTTTTAAAAATTATAAATCAAATTCAATGTTGGGAGCTCCGCATTTGTTACAATACTGATAACTATGAGGATATTGTTCTCCACATTGTTTACATCTAATTCTTAGTCTTTCTCAGCATTTTATACAACACTCATATTCTTTTGGATTAAAAGTTCAACAATTATAACATGATATCATACTAAGAGCGCAAGCCTCTCTCCATGGAATATTATCTTTTTTATAACTAACTGGCCTTATAATAATATATAAAGGTAATCATATCAATGGTGAAAATATAGTAACCAAAATAATACTAACAATCTGAATTAATATATTATTCGTTCTAGATGCAATATCTTTACCGACTCGTATAATACAAATAATCCAAAGAAATATAAAAAAAGATATAATAACAATAAAAAAATCTTTTATTCATGTAACAGTATTGAGATCTATATAAGGAGTATTCTCTGCTAAGATATTAAACATCTCTTAAACTAAATATATAAAAATTACTCTATACTTTTCTTGAGTATATCTATAGAACCAAAATATTTTTTCAAGTCTTTCAAAAGAAATCAAATTTTAGCAGGATTGGATATTACAGATTCTATAGTTAAAATATTATTTTCTCCGTCTATGCTCTTTGTTTTCAACTCAGATATGGGAAAATTTAATTCTGAAAAAATTGACATAACATCAAGTATTCACATATATTTATTAGTCATTTTTATTTTTAATAAAAATCTATACTCATTATTTTCTTGATTATTTCGATGTGCTTCCAATAAATTATCAAAAGATATGGTTTTGAATGCTTTACAATCCATTTTATGTATTTTAATTCAAAATTTTGAAGATTTTGCTATTATTTTATCATTAATTCATGGTTTACATTCAGGACATAAAAGACAGTTCATAAGTTTATTATTATCTACTATCACCTGTAGATTATTGGAATCAGATTTTTTTATTTTTACATTATCAGATTTACGAGACACAAATAAGTCTGGATAAGAAGACTTTATAATACTACTATATGTATCTTTTTTTTCAAAAACCAAGAGCAATCTCTTTTCTATCTCACTTTCAGAAATATTTTTACTTATCTTATCTTTTGCAGATTTATAAATAGGCAATCAAAATTCCTTCAATTCTCTATTTAATCATTGCATAGTAACATCCAAACGTTCTTTTTTTTCTTGTAATCTAATAAATCTCAAAAGTTGAGTCTTAGCAGTAGGAGTACGTAAAAATTCTAACCAATATTTATTAGCACTATATCTATTTTTAAAAGTATTGATATGTATAACGTCTCAATTATTAGGAACATAACTGATCGGTTTGATTTCTCGATTAACCAATGCATTTTTGAATCTTAATCATATTTCAGAATGTATATTAAAAGCAAAATCAAGAACAGTTGCTCAGCCAGGAAGCTCTATGACATCTCATTGTGGTGTATAGATAAAAATTCCTTTTTGTAAGACTTCTATATTTAATTCATCTTTAAAACTCTCCTTCTCATCAGATGTTTTATAAGCATCGACTATCCTTTGTAATCTTTTGATCCACTGAGATTGTTGCTGAGATACAGATACAGAAGCATTATTTTCACTATAAGCAAAATGAGCAGCTACTCAAAATTCTGCTATATCATCCATTTCATATGTTCTAATCTGAATTTCAACAGGGAAACGGAACATTCACAAAACAGTTGTATGTATACTTTTATATCAATTAAATTTAGGAACAGCTATATAGTCCTTTATTTTTTTTATAAGTGGTGTATAATGTTTATGTATAATACCCAACACCATATAACAATCTCAAACACTTTTAGTTATTATTCTATAAGCAATAAAATCCATAACACTAGACAAATCCGTTGTGTTATATTTTTTTTGCAATTTTTCATAAACTCTATAAGGACTTTTTATCCTTCATTTAACATCAAAATCAGTTATTCCTTCTTTGCTTAACATTGTTGTTAAAGATTTTATTCATTTTTCAATATGTTTCTCTCCTTCTCAAAAATATTTTTTTAAATAATTTAATATTCTATCAAATTCTTTTGGATTTAATACTTTAAAAGATCAATTTTCAAGATAAAGTTGATAATAATAAAGACCAAGTCTTTTTGCTATAGGAACAAAAATTTTTAAAGTTTCTTCAGCTATTTTAACTCTTTTTTCAAGACTAGGATGATACTGTAAAGTTTGAACATTATGTATACGATCAGCTAATTTTATAAAAATAACCCTAAGATCTTTTGCCATAGCAAGAAAAGTTTTTTTCAACGTTTCTAATTGTCTATCTTCTCATTTATATTTAATTTTCGAAACCTTTACTAGACCCTCGCATATATCTGCAACTTCAGATCAAAATTCACTCTTTATTTGCTCATAAGTAATAGGAGTATCTTCTATTACATCATGTAGAATACAAGATTGTATAGATTCTAAGTCTGGTTTAATTTGCATAAGAAATTGAGTCGCTCTCAATGGATGTATAATATATGGTTCTCATGAGAGTCTAATCTCTGATTGATGAGCTTGTTTAGCAAATTCATAAGCCTTTTGTATAAGATTCAATTTATCTTCAGATAAATATTTTTTTGCATCAGAAATAATATCATCTACAATAAATTGTGGATCTTGATCAAATGTCGGTTTATAATTGAAAAAAATATCAATTTGCCTTATATCCATATCACAAATTTATAGTAAAACAACAACAAGTTAAGTAAATTAGTAAATTTTTCAATCCAAACTTTAAAGACTTGCTTTCTTGATAAAAATATATATACAAATTGCAATTTATAGTAGTATATCTTTATGCTTGAAAAAAATATTATAAAAAGTTTTCTAGAAAAGATAAAATTGGAATTCCCAAATTTCAAAAAAGATTTCTTGACTATACAAAAAGCATGTAATATTGCACTTCAAGCACATAAATGACAAAAAAGAAAATACTCATGATGACCATTCTTAGAACATCCTATCAAAGTAGCGCTACTATCTACAAGAAGATTTAATGATTCTAAATTAGTTATAGCAAGTATTTTACACGATACAGCCGAAGACAATAAGGATATCCCACTAAGTCAAATATACAAAACTTTTTGATACGAAATATGATTTATGGTAGACTCTGTCACAGACAATGTAAATTATTTTTTTCATGATCCTAAAATAAGATTTAATGATAAAATAGAAAAAATATTATATTGATGAATGAAAGACATTAGATGCATACTATTAAAATTACATGATAGAGAAAACAATATAAACACATTAAGTGGCTTAGATACAGACAAACAAATTAGAATGAGTTTTGAAACACAGGCTATTTATGAACCATTAAGGAAACTTTTAGGATTTAATAGAAACAAAAAAAAATGTATAAAAGATTGCGAATCTACATTAAAACACTATCTTTTAGCAAACAAAATTAAAACAGAACAAGAATTTAAAGAAATACTTCTAAGTCAAACTTTTTATGATTTTGATAATGATACTTTTGATCTAGTCTACAAAAACGCTAACCGTATATTTCGAAAAATTCAAAATAAAAAAGTTTTTGAAAAGCTAATTAAAACCAAAAATTTTGATGAAAAAATACAAGTTATGTCTATAAAACAAAATATGAATTGAGAATTTTGCGCTATAATAAAATACAAAGAAGGAAACGTTTTTGATAATCTAAATAGTAAACTAAAAATGCACACCAATTTTTCTTAAAAAATATTTATAACATTACTTATAAAAAGATGAAACAAATATATAATCTCATATCAGATTGAAATCTCAATGATGAATTATCCTATTGTCTAAGGAATAGATCATTAGAGCAAAAATTTCTATATATGAATAATTGAGCAAATAATTATTATGATATAGTAAATACAGATGATGTTTATTATATATCGTATCCTCATAGCCTTTTCGTTGATTTTTGATTAAAAAATATTTTCTCCAAAAACAAGAATATAGCAGTAATCAGCTTATGATGTGGCAATTCTGATATAGAATCTTTTATTTTTGAAAATTTAGAAAAAGATTTTAAAATAAATTATTATTGAGTTGATTCCTCCAAACCTATGCTTGAGCTATCGATAAAAAGAATGGAAAAAATAAAGAAAATAGAGCAGTATTTTATATGTGCAGATTTTTCTACAAATGAATTTAAAAGAGAATTAAGCCAACTAACATCAAATTCCGATGAAAGAATATTTACATTTTTTTCCAATACTTTTGGTAATATAGAACCCAATAATATAATAGATATACTATATAATCTATTAAAGCCATGAGAAAAGATACGATTAGATATACGTCTTAGAAGCTGAAAAACTACCAAAGATGATCTTAAAGATTTTGAAAAATATTATTGATATTTATCTAATAAAGAAATGATTAACTTATTTGTAAATCCTATGGAATCATTGAATATATCTAGGAACAATTGAAACTTTAGTTTACATACAAAAAAAATAGACCCTTTAGAAGCAATAAAATATCAGTACAATTTTATCTTCAATAAAAAAACAGAAATAACTATAAAAAATGAAAAGACTACAATATTACCATGAGAAGAATTAAAAATAGTAAACATATATACCTATGATCCTGAATGATTAATAAGTTTTTTTGAATGACACAACTTTAAATTAATAGAGAAACTTATAAAAGAAGGAAGATGACAATTCTTATTCGAAAAAAATTAATTACTTAGCAAAATTTGTAATAATTCAACAAAGTTCTACCTCTCATACTCATTGTCCTACATAAGAAACTCTTGAACAAAAACGATATTCTTTAGCTTCATTTCATCAGCAGGCGGGATCGTCTCATTTTTGACAATTTAAATAGTCTCAACCTATTGTATCAGAATCTTTTTTAAATAATCATTCTCCATATATTTGTCTAAAATAAGTTACTGGGATAGCATAATTTGGACAAGCTATCAATAAATCACCAGACAAACATAAAGCAAATTTATTATCACTAGCTTGCACTCAGTCAGACAAATCTAATTTATCCCGAGTCGATCATCAAGACATATAAAAATATTCCTGATTGCCAGATATACTTTTTTGTAAAATATAATTACCACTTCACATCCAAGCATCATCAGAACATCAAGGACTAAGTTCATCTATCATAGGATTCATGTCCAGTCGACATTTGTCTTTTTGCGCTGGTCAAAGTAATCGATTTGTATCTCTTATCTGATATATTCATTCCATTCCTTCTCTTGCTAAATTTATAGCTATTACTCTTTGTTTCATTGCTTTTACATTTTCTAATGCATAATTAATAGCATACAAAATCGACATTAATCAAATAGAGACTATAATTGCTACAAAAAGTACTTCAAGCAAAGTAAAAGATCTAAACTTTCTTTTAAACATTCTCAAAAATAAAATTTAAAGATAGTTGAAACTTAAATGAAAATAACTATGTTTAAATTTAAACAATAATGAGTCGTTTTCAATAGCTTTCAAAAAATCATGACAGAAGATATAATAATATACATTATAATAATTATAATTGGCGCCCTAATAATTTTGTCAGTTACAATATGACTAGAAAAAATGATAAAAATAATTCTTTGAAATTATATTTTAGCTAGTATATGTTTAGCCTGATCTCAATCCATAAATTTACTTATAAATTATTTAAACAATAATCCTTGATTAAAATTTCTTGGTATAAAAAATGAATGATTAGCAAATTTTATGTTAAACTGACAAACGACTATAATAATGATTATATATGCATCATTACTTTGGATAATCTATAAAAATTCAAAAATAACCGTTAGCATACCTCAAGATGAAATATTAAAAAAATCTCTATATATATTTTTCATACCATTAACTGTTATTAGCTTTATACTTACAATACAAATAGCAATTCTATGAGTAAGTATATTTAATGAAAATAGTGTAATATGAGTTTGAAATATTATTATAAATAACATTTATTTACAAACATTTATTAAAAATACTCCTTTGTGGATTTTTCTACACTGAATAGCGACAGTTTTAATAACATCCGAAATTAAAATCAAAATAAAAACAGATATCTAATTTGACAAAATTATTTAAAAAAATTATAATATATTACATTTTAACGTTTTAACATTTCAACGTTTCTACGCTTTACCCCTATATATGAAAGTTGTATATCCCAAAAACATAAAAAAATGACTTCTTAGTGGTATGTCATTCCAGATATGACCTATAAATATTACTATAATACAATTATTTATTTTAGCAATTGGAGTCGCAATATCATTAACTCTTTTTAATGCTACTTCAAAATCATGATCAAAAGCTTTTTGAATAATGATAGCTATAATTATATTTGTAATATTTGTTGTAATAGCTTTTTTTAAAGTATCTGAGCTATGATTATTACCATTTATAGCAAAACTATTAAGGAATCAACTATTTGATTCTACAAAAAAATTCCAAAACAATTATCCAAGAAATGATAAAATAGAAATAGAACTAAAAGAATTAAAAGAATGAGAACAAAAACAGAAAATAGAATATAAATTTGACAAAAATTTTGACAAAAAAAAGATAGAAGATATAGAAAAATCAGGATTGATATAATATAATTTATAAAATTAATCTTTAATACAAAATGGATACCATAATAAATAATTTAAAGTGTGGCGATAAACACCATCATTTTAATGAAGAAAATTTACCCGCTCTTATTCACTACAAATGCAAAGAATGAGGGTCTTATTATTCTATGATTTTAATAGCTAATCTTGCCTTGCAATGATCAAAGGCAATTATTTTAACATGATATCCTGAAGCAAAAAAACAGTTTTATATGGATACAAAAAAAATAGCTAAAAATATTCTTGTAATCAAAAACATGAAAGATCTTATAAAAAACCAAGAGAAACAAATAATTATTATTAATAATGATGATGAAAAGCTTTTTTTAGAAGCAATCAAATATCTTAAAGATATACGTGAACGTATCATTTTCATCAAAAACATAGATATCTTCAATAAACGTTTATTAAACGAAAGTATAAAATACAATAAACTAATCTTGTCTTGAGAAATAGATGCTTGTAGCGCAAAAGAAAAAATTTTGAAGAAAAAATTTAATTCAATACTTTTATTTTCTCAACCTAAAATTAAACTGCCATATAAATTTGTTCCAATAACCCCCTTTACTTGATATATTTGGTCAAAAAACAAAAAGTGATATATACAAAGCGTTAAATAAAAAAATATTTATAATGTCTATTTCATTACAATTCTACCCTTACATTCTCAAGATTCTCATCAAAAAGTTCAATAAAAAATAACTTCAACTTTACTTATATTGAATCAATCTGGCAATCACAAATCCAGATTTTTTATTTTGGAAATATCAACGTTTATGACTTTTCAGCTAGTTTCACATACAAGATGTCAATGCAATTTATCGCTTTTTTTTATATCATAAATAGCCTTGTCGGTTACTCAAGATATCTTCTCTAATAATCATTCTCCAACCAATTCAGATAAATTTCTATAAACTGTCCCTATACCTATATAAGAATAATATTTTTTTAATTCCTTAAAAACTTGATCAGCATTATGCGGTCATTTTTTACAAATCAGAATTATTTCATTTTTATAACGATTTTTATTCATTAGAAATCAACAAAATTATATATGCTAAATTTTTATCTAAAAATCACATTCCCTTTTCATTCTAAATAATCTACTTCTTCATCTTCAATCACATCATCAGATTCTAAAATTTTCTTTTCACAATTTTTACAACGTCTAACTATAGGCTCTTGTAAAACCACAGCTTGTACTATCATATCTTCTACGTTTATAGTTTCATCCTTATGATCTATAAGAAAAATTTCCTCAGTAGAATTATCATCATCTTTATAATACTCTGGTATAATAAATTTTGCTTTATAGATATCAGATAATACATTTCTTTTGTATGCTTTTTGACAAATATCACAATTATCTTCCAAAACACAAGATACGTTTATCGAACTAACTAGTATTGAATTTTTATCCAAAGACTGTAATAATAGACTTCAGCTTAATCAGCCTTTATCTAAATTTGGTAATTGTTCAGTAAATTTTTTTTCAAAAGACATTTCATCTTTTCTTCATGGTTGATTGATCAAATCACCTACCTTAATAATAAACGATTGGTCTTTCATTGAATAAAATATTAATTTAAGATATAAAACATTAAAAATATTATTGGTTTTAAAGATATTTGCAAATTATAAATGACAAAAATCAACATTAAAAACATTTTTCAGACAGAGTCTATTAACTTCACATTCAAAAACAAGGATACTATATTTACAAATCTTAAAAAAAATATAAAATCTGATTATAAAGTGCTAGTAGCTGTATCGTGATGATCAGATAGTATATTGCTATCTACATTACTACGAAACTTTTTTTTACACAATAGTTTGAATACAAATAATATATATTTCATACATTTGAATCACAATACAAGAAAAAACAATATCAAAGACGAAATATTTATAAAAGAATTTTTTAAATGAACAAACTTAATAATAAAAACAAGAAAAGATAAATATACTCACAAAAATAAAGCTTTAAATAAAACCGAAAATAATTTAAGAAATCGAAGATATAAAGAAATAAAAAACATATCAAAAAAAGAAAAAATAGATTTAATTTTATTCTGACACAATCTTACAGACCGCATAGAGTCATCTTTTATGAATATATTACGCTGATGTGGCCTACAATGATTGCAAAGTATGTGAATAATACAAGATCATCATTTATTAAACAAACCTGTTTTTAGACCGATATTGAATCTATCAAAAGACGAAGTAATAGAACTTTGTAAAAAATATAAAATATCATATATACATGACGAAACAAACGACAATCCCCAAACTAGTTTAAGAAATTTTTTAAGAATAAAAATATTTCCACAAATTTACAAACTATCAAACAAAAAAAATAAAACAACAAATTCATTTATTCAAAGTTTTCAAAATATATATAATCAACTCGATGAAAAAAAAACCGATATATCATTACTAAAAAATATTATAAAATCACCTTATCGAAATTGCAAATTTGCTTATGAAATTGATATTTTTAAGAAATTAATAAAAAAAGAACAACTGATTGATATAATAAAAAAACTCTGAATTTATAAGAATATAAACAATAATTTCATAGAAGAACTACATTTTTTTATTACAAATAAAGATAATCGATTTAAATATTTAAATAATAGTTATTTTCGAGTCTCTCATAGCAAAATATATGTTATATGAGCCTCTCAAAATTTTCGGACAAAAACTATTGATAAAAAACTTACTATAAATAAATTATGAAACATATCTTTATGAAAATTAAACATACAAATAAATAACAAAGCTTTGATATGATGTATTTTAAGATTCCCTCAAGCATGAGACAGATTTAAAAATAAAACATGGAATCAATATTGTATAAGCCAGAAAATTCCAATTTTTTGGAGAAATTTTATACCTGTAGTTGAAAAAGATTGAAAAATAATAGACAATTTCAAAAATATTTATATTTTATAATGAAATATGACTTGAAATAAAGAAATAGTATCACAAACCCTTTACGAATCAATCATAGATAATATATCGAATACAATCTGATTTACAAATCATTGATCTGAAATATTTTTATTTATATTAGCTATTTATGCTATCCTAATAATAATATTTTGAGCAATATACAACACAGTTAACAATAATTTTAAAAAAAATAAAGAAAAATATTTTTTAGAATGCGATAATATAATTTATCAACTCGCTAAAGAACAATACCAAAACAAATATTCTGAAAATATAAATATTTCTCTTTTAGAAAGCATTTTTAGTTCAAATACAAAAAATTATTTTTCAGAAAAATATCTTTTCGAAAAAAAAATAAAAGAAATTGAGAGTATAATATGAAAATCAATTATAAATCAAAATCAACGAGCTAGCTTCTACAAATACTATAAAAAGACAAAATCATCAAAAATATCATCACAAATTATTTGATGGATATTAACAATTTTTACAATGTGAATTTATAGATTATTTATGTAATTTTTATTTTCTTTTTTTTAATTACTCTATTCTCATATTTATCCAAAGTCACTGAAATTTGATTGGGAGACAATACATTCAATTTTTTTTCTTGAGAAAAAATAGTATCTTTGATTTCACTACCTTTTAAAGCATCTTTAATAGGATGATTCATAGTCTTTTGAATATTTGATTTTTGATTATCTTCTATTTTTTTTAGATTCGTTTGGACAATCATTTTAAGTAATTATAAATTTAAATTATCAAGACTGACTATCTTCTAATCTTTTAATTCCAAATTTCAACCTATCTACTCATACTAAATTAAGTCCCATATACTTCTAAATAGTATGTTAAATAAGTAAATACTTAAAAATATTTATATTTCTTTGTCAAATCTTTTTCATACCCTAATACTCATCACTTTGATATGTAAATAATTAGGATTATAATAATAGTATATTTTATAAACTACAATGAAATATGAAAACAAGCAAAAATTTATTAAAAATACTTTTTATTCTTACATTTGTAATAAGCTTACGCGCACATGCTGCCAATATCTTTTTAAATTCTACATATCCAGAAGCAAGATTTGCCCCTACAGATAAATTACATGCAGGATGTAATCATGTCGCTAACATAAGCATAGAATCTCAATGAGAAAATATAAATACAATAAACTTGGTCCTTAAATATGATAATAAAAAAATCAAAATATTAAATATCGTACCAATAGATCAATCTAAAAACACCAACTACAGTATAGAATACGATAAAATTTTATTTAACAAAATAAATAATGAAGATTTTAAAGATACAAAAATGTTATTATTTAATTTATATTATAAGAGCAATCAGAATATTACATGAAACAGATTTGAATTTACAAAATGATCTTATATTACAACAAAATATTGAAGAATAATATCTTTAGAAAAACATTTTGATATCCCATTTGGTAAAGCACTAGAATGCGAACCGGATATAGTACCACCAATAATAAAATTAATAAAGCCAATAAATAAAACAAATTGAGTTAGTTTGGATTCAAGCTTTATTTTTGAAATAAATGACGATGGTAAATGAATAGATAAAAAAAGTTTAAAATTAAACCTAAACAAACAAACTTATTTATATAATGATAACGAAATTTCTTGGAGTGGAGATCAATTGATTGTTTATCCTCGTACACGATTACCGGTAAATAAAAATATTCCTATTTCTATATCCATATCTGACAAACAAAAGTATGGCTGACCAAATACAGAAAATGAAAATTTCGAAATAAAAACAGCAAGTTGATTATCACTAGAAAATTACTTAGATCCATTCAAGTTTAGAGAACTAGCAAAATGATACGAAAGTTTTCGTTGAACACAGAAAGAATGTGCTCTAATATGAAATATATATATACAAGAAGATTGAATTTACCAAAAAGATTGAGAATCTATTTTAAAAAAACTATGATGTCCTATACCAGCATGATTACAAAACATAGATACAAAAGAAGAAACACATAATGCAACACCAATAAGCATAGAAAAAATAGAAAAAAAAAGTTATATATCAGTATTTGGCGTAATATGATGGACACTATTTATAATTACATTTATACTAAAATTGCACTATCGACATTGATTTACTAAACACAAGAAAATTGTTGAACAATTTAAAAAATTAAATATAGAAAACTAAACAGATACATTAGCAACTTTTTTAATTAATCCTCACAAAGCTAATTTAGAAATTTCTTCTTCAAAGTGTATTTCATTAAGAATATGTTGAGCTTGTTCAGCATATTTTTTTATAATTGCTTTCACAAAATCTATTGAACCATTTTCATGAAACATCTTTTGAAGTTGTTTGATTTGATTCTCATCTAAAGACTTACCCAAAGACTCATTAAGTAATTTTTTATCCTCATTAGATCCATTTTTAAATACATAATTTGTGAAATAAGTTTGTTGTCATTCTTGAATATCAGCAAATACACGTTTATCTGTTTCTGTTCAAAGTATATCTTTTAAATCATCCCTTACTTGAAATGCCATACCTATACAATCTCACAATTTTTTCATTTTATCTAGAACACTTTGGTCTGCTCCAGTTAATATTGCTCATGTAAGCATAGGTCTAGTAAAAGTATAAGAAGCTGTTTTATATTGATTTTTTTTATCTATCAACTTCTCATCAGCTTGTTCTCAAACCATCATATGAACATCTATCATTTGTCAAAGTATAACTTCTTCTATCATATAATGAACATTTTGTCTAGCATCATAAAGCAACTTATCGTCAAAATCATGATTCTTATACCATAGCTCATAAACCCAAGACAGTAACAAATCTCATATTAATAAAGCCTGAGACGAAGCAATGTGCATATTTTTTTCTTTTAAAAGCTTATTAGCATAATAATGCATAGTATCTACATTGTGTCTTTTTTCAGATTGATCTATTATGTCATCATGGATTAAAGCCATACTGTGTAACAATTCAAAAATAATACCAAAATGCATTATAGCATCTTCATTCTTTCATCATAATCACTTATAAACAACATACAAAACATAGGGTCTTATCCTCTTTCAACCAGAAAACATAAAAATCTTAATATAATCAATTATTTTATTTAAAATATCATGATCTAAAAGTTTTTTAGAATCAGCAATTTTTTTTTCAACATATTCATATAATAATCAATCAAAAATCACTTTGAATTCAACTAAATCCATGTTATAAACTAAATTTTAATAACTAAAAATACAAAGACTAAAAGCTAAGAGCTAGTAAAGTTTATCTATTTTACCATTCTTTTCAATCAATAAGGACCTTGTCAAATATATTTTTGACAGAAACTATTGCAAAGTTCATTAAAAAGATTATAGAGTTAATTTAATGTTTATAATAGATATTCAAAATTCAACATCTAAAATTTTTATTTATTAGATTTTAGTTATTAGCTATAAAGGATGATCCAGAAGATTAAGACATTCACGAATCTATGATTAGAATGATTTGAAATTACAGTAGAAGCTGATTCCAATAGAGCTCTACCTGGTATAGAGATTATATGATTACCAGACGCAGCCATCAAAGAATCTAAAGAAAGAATAAGAGCAACATTTCGTAGTATAAATTTAGATTTACCCAAAAGAAAAATTATATTAAACCTATCTCCTAGTGATACAAAAAAAATCTGAACAAGTTTTGATCTTCCAATGGCTATAGCAATATTACTTTTAATTTATGATGGGAAAGTTTGTAATCACGAAACCATAAACAACTCTCTTTTCTTTTGAGAATTATGACTTGATTGATGAGTCAAAAGAGTAAATTGACTTTTACCATCAGTTATATCAAGCATCAAAAAATGATATCGTCAATTTTTCATACCACAAGAAAATATCTATGAGCTAGAATATATACCAAACATAACCATATATCCCATAAAAAACTTCCAAGAAATATTGGAATTTTTTATTAATTGAAAAAATTTAAACAGAATTAATAGCCCACAAAATATAGAAAATCTTTATTGATGAGACAACGATTTTGATGTTGATTTTGAGCATATCAAATGACAAATATTTGCCAAAAGAGCTCTTGCTATAGCAGCTGCATGACTACATAATCTGATTATGGTCTGAGCTCCATGATCTGGTAAAACAATGTTATCAAAAGCTTTACAAAGTATACTACCACCATTATGATTTGAAGAAATACTTGAGGTAAGTCAGATTTATTCTGTAGTAGGAAAATTAAACAAAGATTCCCCTCTCATCATCCAAAGACCATTTAGACAAGTACACCATACAGCTTCCAAAATATCAATAATCTGATGATGATCCAATCTTACTCCATGAGAAGTTAGTCTTGCTCACAAATGAGTTTTATTTTTTGATGAACTCACAGAATTTCCTAGGGAAGTACTAGAAGTTCTACGTCAACCCATAGAAGATAAAACGATAAATATATCCAGGGTAGCTGGCACTATACAATATCCAGCAAATTTTATGTTTGTCTGATCCATGAATCCCTGTAAATGTGGGTACTACAAAGATCCAGAAAAAAATTGTATATGCAATATAAACGATATTAAAAAATATCAAAGCAAAATTTCATGACCACTGCTTGATAGGATAGATATGATCATGGAAATCCCACGCGAAAATATAGACAAAATATTAGATAAAATATCATCTGAAAGTTCAGAAAACATCAAAAAAAAAGTAATCAAAGCACGACAAATTCAACAAAAAAGATTTGGGGAAATATGAATTTATACAAACTCTCAAATGTCATCAAAACATATAGAAGAATTTATAACCCTTGATAGTTGATCAAAAGATTTTCTTTCACAAGCAGCCAAAAAACTTACATTATCACCTAGAATTATACACAGGATAATCAAACTATCTAGAACAATAGCAGATATGGAATGAGACGACAATCTCACGATTCAACACTTAGCAGAAGCTATGCAATATAGATCCAAAACAATGTTTATACAACAAGAATAAGTTATATAATATATATTATATGTCAACACATATTTTTATTTAAACAATTAAAGCAAAGTATGTTTGTGTAAAATAAGTAAAAAACTTGAAAAAATCAGATTTTAGTTTAATATTTATTTATATTTACATATTCATGTATTTTACAATGAAAAAATCACATTTAATAATCTGATTACTTAGCACAATTCTTTTTTTATGATTAGCAAAATGATCCTCTAGTGGACTTATAGATTTTATAAATAATTTATGAGACAATATAGAGTTTGGATACATCACAGACACAGTAAGTGTAGACACAATAACTACAAACCAAGTAACATTTGAGTCTCCATTCATACTAGATTGATCATGAAATAAAATCACAAAATATAGAATAATGTATGGTCAAAAATCATTAAGCGAAATGGAAGAAGATACAAGTTTATTGTCTTGAAGTATGGAAAAACAATTTAATATAACAGATTCATCCACATCTACGTTCAAAATGGATTTGATTGCCACATGAGACAATATTTCCTGAGACAAAATATATTATATACTAGTAATACCTGAAGCTAGCAACTGAATATTCTGAGAAATTTCAAATGAAATGTGTTTCAAACTAGATACAAGGATTTATGGAGAATGAAATGACTGTATAAATTGAAATTGAATAACTCCAGAGGACGATCATAATGCATGATGAGCAGATATGTCACTTGCAAATATTTCTTTCACAAAAGATTGAAATACTATAACACTTAGACGGATATCTCTTGATTGAAGCGATGAAGTAGAAATATTTTTATGGAATCGAGATGATGAAGAATATAAAAAACTATGAACAGCAAATATGAACGATGAAGAATTCGCATTTACAACAAATAAAAATGGCGAACATAGAGTAAAGTTTATTCCAGACAATGGCGGAATAGAACACGTCTACACATTCCAAGTATCATGATTATCTGGCCCATGACCAGAAGAACCATGAGTTCCTAAAGTACCCAAAGTATGACCCAAAGAAAACATTATAGCTATTTTGATTTTCACATTTATAGTATATCTTATATACAGAAGAGCAAAAAGACAAAGCTAATTCTTTCATCTTATATCTTTTATCTTGTATCTAAATTAAATGTACAATGATTTTGAAAATCAAAAATTAATAATAAATTATAATCCTGAATGAATTTTACTTTCAGACTGACACGAACGAACTAAATTAATAAATAGCCAAGAACAATTTTTTGATATTCTACATACTTGAAAACATAATTTTTCTGAAGAAGAAATAATAAAGATGAAAAATCATATATGAATAGACACAACATCTTGTATAAAAAAAGTTATAGAACACGAAATAGAATTTAAAACCTCCAGATCATGAGGACATTGATGACAAAACGTAAATAAAGTAGAAACCAAAGTACAATTATTTTTTAATATAGAAAAATCAAAATATTTTGATCAAGAACAAAAGACCAAAATAATTAATCATGCACATTTGAAACAACTACATCATGATAATTCCGTTATAGAATTTGAATGCCAAGAAGAAAGGACGCAGTTTAAAAATAAAGATAAAGTAATAAAAGAATTTATCCAATTTCTAAATAAAGCACTAGAAGAAGATAAAGAAAGAATATCCACACAAGTACCAGAACATGAAAAAGAAAAAAGATTGGATAAAAAGAAAAAACATTGAGAAAAAAAATCAAATAGAAATTTCACACCAGAAATAGATTAAAATATTTTATATATTTTTTTTATACAAATAAATCACTCCATATCACTTTTTATTTTTGATAATATCAAAAGCTTTGTTTTTTTTAAATTGAAAAGAGTTTGATATTACAATACAATTTTTGTTTATATTATCGAAAACTCGATCTTCAATATAAGCCAATTGTAAAGGAAGTAAAAAAATATAGACATAATCATATTTTTTTAAATCAGCTTGAAAAAAATTCTTCCAAAACAAATTTATTTTAAATCATTTTATACGATTTAATAGTTTTCACAAAATAATTGCAAAAAAATTTATATCATAACCTTCTCAAATAAGTCAAAATTCTGATTTAAAAAATCTCAATGCTCTAGAACTACCACATCATAAATCTACTATTTTTTTTCATCTTATCAAATTAAGCTGTTTCATAAGTTTCAAATCTTTAGCAAAACTAGATACAAATGGGGCTCTCTTACTTGGAAGTAAACAGGAAACAAAAAGATAAAAACTAAATCGTATCAACATAATACAAATAGCAATAAGAAAAATCAAAAGAAGATATAACATATTCTCAAAACTAAAATTAAAAAAATCAAATAATATTTAATCAAATCTCATTGAGAATCAACAATCTTTAATTATTTTTATAGAACACCTATAAATATATTAAAAAAGTCTTGCATTTTTTTGTAGCATCTATATAATATACGTGCTACATCAAAAATTAACTAATTCCAAATTAGAAAATTACGAATTTAAGTATATTAATAATTAGGTAACAGTTAATATTTTAGTTTTTTAATTTTTAGAAAAATGGCAAAGATTATTTGAATCGACCTTTGAACTACTAATTCTTGTGTTGCATATATGATGTGAGACAAATCTGAAGTAATCGCAAATGCAGAATGAAACAGAACTACACCATCTATAGTTTATATAAAATGAGACGAATTATTAGTTGGTGAAATGGCAAAAAGAAAGGCTATTTTAGAGCCAAAAAATGTTGTATATGAAGTAAAAAGATTTATCGGAAAAAAATATTCTGAAATTAAAGCCGATTTAAAAAATATTCCTTATGATGTAAAAGAAGGATCAGATTGATGAATATTAATTTTAATTGATGGGAAAGAATATAAACCAGAACAAATTTCAGCTTTTATCCTGAAGAAGTTAAAAGAAGATGCTGAAAAGTTTTTGGGAGAACATATTACTCAAGCAGTAATTACTGTCCCCGCTTATTTTAACGATTCACAAAGAAATGCGACAAAAGCGGCATGAGAAATAGCAGGATTAAAAGTTGAAAGAATTATCAACGAACCTACAGCAGCATCACTAGCTTATGGAGAATGAAAAAATAAAGATGAAAAAATAGCTGTATTTGATTTATGATGAGGTACATTTGATATTACAATACTAGAAATATGAAGTGAATGAACATTTCAAGTACTTTCTACAAGTGGAGATACACATTTATGATGAACTGATTTTGATCAAAGAATAATAGATTACATAGTTGATAATTTCAAAAAGAAAGAAAACATAGATCTCAAGTGAAATGCTATGGCAATGCAAAGAATAAAAGATGAAGCAGAAAAAGCAAAAAAACAATTATCTGCAGTAGAAAGAACAGAGATATCTATACCATTTATCACCACATGACCAGATTGATTACCTAGAAACTTAGAAGATAGTTTGACTAGAGCTCAAATGGAAAACATTACTAAAGATCTGATAGAAAGATGTAAAAAACCGGTTCAACAAGCTCTTGACGATTCCAAACTAAGTATAAATGATATTAATGAAGTTATACTAGTAGGATGATCAACTAGAATGACTTTTGTCCCAAAATTAATAAAAGATATTTTAGGTAAAGAACCAAAGGCGACAGTAAATCCTGATGAATCTGTAGCACAATGAGCATCTATACAATGATGAATCATACAATGAGATGTAAAAGATATTTTATTACTTGATGTTACTCCACTTAGTCTAGCAGTAGAAGTAGAATGATGATTAGCTCATGTCATGATACCTAGAAACACTACTATACCAGCAAAAAAATCAAACATCTATACCACTGCCGCAGACAATCAAGCAGCAGTAACAATCAATGTAACTCAATGAGAAAGACAATTTGCAAGAGATAACAAATCATTAGGAACATTTAATCTAGAATGAATTCCTATGATGAGAAGATGACAACCACAGATAGAAGTGACATTTGATATAGATGCAAACTGAATTTTAAAAGTCACAGCACAAGAAAAATCTACTTGAAAAAAACAAGATGTTACAATTTCATGAGCAACTAATCTATCTGATGATGAAATCACAAAAGCAAAAGCTGAAGCTGAAAAATTTGCAGAAGAAGATCAAAAAAGAAGAGAAATTGTAGAATCTAAAAACACATTAGAATGACTACTCTATCAGATAGAAAATATGATGTCTGAACAAAAAGATAAAATACCTGATGAAGAAAAAGAAGTTATAAATAAATTGATTGCAGATTGAAAAGCTATCAAAGACAAACCAGATGTAACCAAAGAAGAACTAAATACAGAAATAGATAGAATAAATAAAGAGTTTCAAACTCTTTTCCAAAAATATCAAGCTACTCCATCTTCTGCAGCTCCAAATCCAGATCAAGAAATTGAAAATCAATGATGAGAAAACAAAGAGGAAACAGCAACAGAATGAGAAGTAATTGACGCTGACAAGTAGAATAGAAGCGACTAAAAGGAGTCCCGCTTTGGCGGAATAATTGATGCTGATAAATAATACATTAATCAAAACATAAAAAGACACGTCATTAAGGCGTGTTTTTTAGTAAAAACTTCATAACAATACATACGTTTTCATCACTGCAAAGATTAAATAAATAACAAATTCGTCGCACTTAGTTTATCCCGCAAAGCGGGACGTCGATTTATGCGACTTGATTTTTTTGTCCAGTGTTGACGCCTGTCCCACAAAGCGGGAGATCAAGCCAAAAAGACTAGTTCTGGGGTTTGGGGAAGGAAAAACCCCATAAAAAAAGTCCGTATATTTAAGATTCCGGTTGCAATAAATAACACCGGAATGACAGTTTAATTGATATTTTAAGAATAACCCACAAAGAATAACTAAAAAAAATTCCCCGGCAAAAAACCGGGGAATTTTTAATAAGTTTATGGGACTCTGTAAACCACAGCATTGATATTCATTCCCGCTCCAACAGAAGCAAAAACGATAAGGTCTCCGCTTTTTAATTCATGTCCTTCAAGTAAACCTTTTGAGATAAGATCAAGCAAAATAGCTACAGTTGCTACTGATGAATTTCCCAATTCATTAATAATCATAGGCATAATGTGCCAAGGAATTTCTTTGACTCCATAGAGCTTACATACGCCTTCCAAAATTGCATAATCCATTTTTGCATTTGCTTGATGAATCAATAATTTTGAGACATCATTAAGATGCAAACCAGCCTTATCCAAAGCTTCTTTGACTACAATAGGGACATAACGCAATGCATATTTATACAAAGCGTTTCCATTCATCTTCAAGAATAATTCATCCCCAGCATAGTTAGGATTATTTGACTTACCCATCCAAAGAAGGTTTGAAAATTCTGAATCAGATCTAATAGCATGAGATATTATACCTATACGCTCATGAGATACTTTTGATATAGAACATTTTGAACCATCGGGCATCTCTTGTATCTCAGAAGACATACTGCGAAATTCCAAAATAGTTGCACCAGCCGCATCAGCATATATCATACTATCACGATCGTGGGGATCGCAAACACGTGATAATGTTTCAGTACCTATAATCATGACACGTTTAGCATCGCCAGAACGAATAAGAGAATCTGCTAATATCATAGCTTGTAGCCAACCAGGACAACCAAATGGCAAGTCCATAGCAATACATTTGGGATTCTTAATCCCCAATTTTCTTTTGATACGAGCAGCTAATGTGGGAACGAAATCAGATCTCTTATTATCTATCTTTACATCACCAAAGTTATGAGCAACGATAATATAATCAAGAGTTTCTGGATCAATACCAGATGATTTCAATGCGTCTTCAGCAGAACGCTCTCCTAAATCAGATGCTACAAAATTTACATCAGCATATCTACGAGAATATATAACGGTAATCTCTTCAAACTTAGAGATAATTTCTTCGTTAATATGTGGCAATAATTTGCCATTAAAATCATAAAACGTATTGCCCAAAAAATCCGAATTTGGAACAATATCCGGAGGGATATAAGATCCTGTAGCAACAATTATAGATTGCATCATATTTTTCCTTTCTTTTTTATTTGTGAATTTTTGTTTTTTAGATTTTTGTTTTAACTGCTACAGATACTATATATTATGTCAAAGA
>Ga0172371_10002094_pt1 | contig 31856 bp, 23 predicted proteins | sample Lak12m_FD_114543 | JGI IMG/M metagenome (GOLD analysis project Ga0172371, IMG submission 114543) | Freshwater microbial communities from Kabuno Bay, South-Kivu, Congo - kab_022012_12m | ecosystem: Environmental > Aquatic > Freshwater > Lake | place: Democratic Republic of the Congo: South-Kivu...
AAGCTGGGTTGGATTATCAGGTGAAGCATTAAAATAAATAAAACCATTCTTAGTGTCAATTTCATCAATACCCATCACATCATAATTGCCCGGTGTAATCAGTTTTTCACTGTCACCTGTTTTTGTAATCAGGTATAGATGGCGCCACCCGTCCTTTTCGCTAATCCAGGTAAAGGTTTTTCCATCCTCCAGCCAAACCCAGTCGTCAACAACCTCTACCCAGGTTTGATCATGGTCGGTAAAAATATTTATGGGCAAGCCCGTTTCGATTTTACACAGCCAGATTTTATTTGTGTTTTGTTTACGGTTGAGTTGCTGAACCAGTATATCCTTTGAGTCTTTCGCCCAGATTAGCCGTGGAAGGTAATTCTGCTTCGGGTCACCCGGAATTCTCATCCAGATGGTTTCGCCACCATTGGCAGAAATCACGCCGATTTTAGCGCTTGAAGGATCGATTCCAACCTTGGGATATTCCACAGGAATTGTAAAAGAGTACAGCGAATCCGTATTATTGATCATCAGAAAGTCAGGGATTTTTGAAGCATCAACCTGCCAGTAGGCAATGTGTTTACTGTCGGGACTCCACCTGAATCCATCGCGGCAGAAAAATTCTTCTTCGTAAGCCCAGTCGAATGTTCCGTTTATCAGCTCTTCGGTACCATCAAAAGTAATCTGCCTGATTTGCCCGCTTTTAATATCCTCCACGTAAAGGTTATGTTTGCATACATATGCCACCCGGCTATTGTCGGGCGAAAATTTAGCAAACATCAGCGATGATGCGGGCAAATCTTTCCCAATCTGCCATAACTTATTGGTTTTTATCTCAAAAACCCAATAATCTCCTTTGGTGTTGTATCGCCAGACCCGGCTTGTATTCGTAAACAAAAGCAATAAAGCCTTGTTTTCCGACCATTCATAGTTATCGAAAACCAAAGGCTCGCTTTTGGCAGATGGAATCAGGCTGCTGGCTGGTATTAAAATTGTTTTTTCGCCCGAAAGGGTCTCATATTTTACGATATCATCGGCACCAGGGAATTCCTGCGATGGTTCAACGGCAGTGTATGATTTCCCATCATCCATCCAGCGGGCTTCACCAAAGTAATCGCCTCTGAATTCTCTCGAAGCAAACAGCCTGTCGATAGTTAAAAGTGATGAGTCGGGCAGTGCCTGGTTATATACCGGCTCAGAAAAAGAAACCATCATTACGATGATTATAAAACTTTGGTAAAACCTCTGTAAAGTCATAGTTGAAGTTATTTTATAGAAAATGTACAAATATTTTAAAGCGTAAAAGTAAAGATTTTGGATTTGACTTCTTTGGTGTTATATTATGCATAAGCATCTAAAATTTCAGCAAACACATTTCCTGCATTTTTCAACCGTCAAGGCGGAATTAAATAGGATGATCTGAAAAGCTCGTACCGGGATTATTTAATCAAAACCAGGCGGAAGCCATAGTCCCCACCCCGGCCCAGGGGGTTAAAGCAATAACGGTACGACACCCGGCAATCTTCCGGAAAGTTGAACCAACTACCGCCTCGAAGAACCCGGGTTGATCCCGACGACAAGCCCTGCGGGTCGGTCGGGCTGCTGCTTTTGTAACTGCCATACCAGTCGCTGCACCATTCCCACACATTTCCGCTCATATCGAAAAGACCCAATTCGTTGGCCTTATGTTGACCGACAGGATGGGTTTTACAATTGTTTTTCATTATTCTGTCAGAATCCCATGACCCGCTTAAATAAGTGTCGCCGGAATTTGCCCAAAACCAGCCGACATCTACCAGATTGTTACTGCCTGCATATTTATATCCTTTGCTTTCATTACCACCTCTTGCCGCATATTCCCATTCTGCCTCGGAAGGCAGACGATAATTTTTACCCGTCCTCAGATTAATCTTTTTGATAAATTCCTGCGCATTTTCCCAGCTAACTTTTTCGACCGGACAGTTGTCGCAATTGCCAAAATTGCTGGGATTTGTTCCCATTACTTCCCTCCATAGCGATTGTGTAACTTCGTATTTGCCAATAAAAAAATCGCTTACCGTAACCTGGCGGGCAGGTTTTTCATCATTGCTGCAATCGGTTTGCTCAATGGAACACCCCATCGTAAAACTACCCCCTTTTACAAGGACCATAACGGGTTCCCATTCGTAATTTCTAATGTTGGGTTTGGTGCTTTTTGCATTAACCACCGACGTAATGTTTTCGGCGACTAAAACTGTATCCTGCCAGGGTTCAGCACCTTCAATTTTAAGTGTGTGCATGCCGCTCGCAACATCGCTCAGTGTAACACGGGTACCTTTGCTTACATTTCTGTAAAAGGTACTATCCATAAAAAGGGCACCTGAAATTTCGCAACTCAGCTCAATATTTCCGGAACTAAGAGATATTACAGGTTCTTCGGAAATTTTAATGCTGTTTTGATTTCCTGCTGCTGCCGGCTGGTTTTCAAGTACAAATACAAAATCGCCTTTGTCGAGATTGGGGTTGCGTATTTTTCCGTATTGTGGGTGCTGTGCTTCTTCCGAATAGTTTATCACTTTCGTTTGCAAATATTCACCCAACTCACTTCCGGTAAGATACCCATCACCGTTAATGTCGCCCGGGCCATTTAGTGCTTCAACAAACTCCCTGCAAAAAATACTTTTGTCGGGCACTTCTTCTTCGGCTGTTCCAGCAGTTATAAATTGCCTGACGGGTTCCCTGGTTTTATAGCTGATGAAGGCAGGTGCGGCTTTGCTCATTGAGAAAACAGAACCGGAAAAGCAACAATCGAACATGAATAAGGCATGTTTCGAATCAATTTTCTTTGCATAAACCTCCATCGTTTCCATATCGATTGCCTTATCTTTAAAAACATCAGGGTTTATGTTAGGGTCAGGAGCATCGGAGGGAACGATATAGCCCATGTCGCCACCCCAACCGGTTTTTAAGGTATGGCCGTGCCCCGAAAAATAAATGAGCAACCGGTTGTCGAGTACCCGGCCATATTTTGAGATGAAATCATCAAAAGCATTTTTTAAAGCGACGCTGGTTGGATTTTCGACAACCACCACATTAAAGTCCTGTTTTTCGAGTGCCGATTTTACACAGCTGATGTCATTTTTCACCCCATAAAGATCCTGCCAGCCTTCGGTGTAGTCGCTCACACCGATTACCAAAGCATGGCTACCCGAATAAAGCGTGGTAGTCTGCCCGTCGATGATGAGGTTTATCTTTTTAAAGCCCCGCTGCTGGGCTTGAACACTCATAGAATATGCAATGATGGCGACAATATTAAGAAAGTATAATAATGATTTCTCTGGTTTCATATTCAGATCATTTGGAGGATTAATGCACAAATGTAAATAATTTACGCTTCAGGAAAAATGAAAATACATTGCACATTTACTTCCCTTTAATGGTTTGTGTAGTCCCTTGGTTTAAAGCTTCTTCGATTTCCTTACAAGAAGCAAAAGGACATTGTAAATATGCTGAAATCGTTATTTCAAATATTTTGAAACCTGTAAGGACCCGACGGGCTGTAAAAATGTATTTTTCATCTTATTTGTCCAAAAAAAAGCTATTTTTAACGCAGGAAATAAATTGAAAACCAAATGCTTTTTAAAATTCTTTCTAATGTTAGCGGGCTTTCAAAATTGGTTGCTCGTTACAGCACCGACCAGATGGCCAATAAGATGAGCATAAGCGGGCAAAATATTCAAGTTGGCATGGTAAGATACAGAAGATGTGTCAGCTTTAGAGCTGATGCTTCGGGTTTGTTTTTGGAAATAAAGGTGCCTTTGTGGAAACCCAGAAAAATCCTGATCCCATGGAGGGAATTACGGCAAACCGGTTATACAAAAATTTATTGGGAAACGGCCGTAAGTTTTGTCGTAGGCGACGATAACCTGGCAACAATGGCTGTTCCCATGCAAATGTTTTATTTCATGGAACCTTTTTTAAAGGATGGTTAATAATTTTTTTCGTTAGCGAAAAACCCGGGCAAGAAAGAATATGTTTATTTTTAGGGACAATCCTAATTCACAACAATCTCATCACAGAAAATCCATGAAGAACTGCCCGCTCCGGAATGCCGGGCCAAACCGAAATACATTTTTGCAGGCACCTGACAAGTTGTAGGTTCGTGTTTTAAAGCATCAATACGTATCCCTATAATATCAGGTTCAACTCCCAGGGACGGAAGTGTTTTATTCCCTCATAATCCGAAAATTTTGACTCATCCATCGTAACCACTATTTTCTCGTAGTTATCTTTGATTGCCAACAGATTATCAAATTCGCGTGCCAGGGTTTCGGAATTATTTAAAAGCCAGGAAACCTGGACATAAACTGTTTTATCTGACTTTTGGGCAATAAAATCAATCTCTTTCTGATTTATAACTCCGACCGAAATCCGGTATCCGGAACGTTTTAGTTGGAGAAAAACAAAATTTTCGAGATGGTATCCCAGGTCGGTTGGGTAAAAACCAAAGATGTAATTTTTAAAGGCCAGATCATTTAAATAATATTTACTAACACCGCCCAAAGCCTGTTTGGCTTTTAAATCGTAGCGTTGCACCTGATGAACAACAAATGTTTCGAGCAAATAGCCAATATAGGTTGATAAGGTTTCATAATTGGTTTTAATTTGCCTGCTTTTAAAATACTTCACGATAGCTAAAAGCGAAGTCAGGTTACCACGATTTAATGTTACGAAGGTAAAGATGTCTTCAAAAAGTGTAAGGTCTTTTATTTGTTTACGCTGCACGATATCACGCAGAACAATCGTGTTTTTAAGGTCTTCAACGTAATGTACCCTGATTTCTTCATCTATAAAATTAAGCATCTCAGGAAGGCCGCCCAATTTCAGGTAATCAAGAAACAGATTTTTATTGATTTCACGTTTATAAAATCCTGCAAATTCAAAAAGGCTAAATGGTAAAATTTCAAATTCTACAAAACGACCTGATAATAAGGTGGAAAGCTCACCAGATAAAAGCTTTGAGTTTGAGCCGGTTACAAAAAACTCATATTCAGCCGTGAAATCCTGCGAATAGGAATTGACAAATCTTTCCCAATCTTTAATATTCTGTATTTCATCAAGAAATAAAAATATTTTACCGGATACCTCAAATTGAGCCATGTAATATTTAAACAAAGCCTCCAGTTTTTCAGCGTTGTTAATTTCATCAAAGGCCGTAAATTCTTTGTTGAAATAGAAAATGTTTATTGGATTAACATTCTGAACTCCGGTAAGATATTCCATTATCTGACGAAGAATGTAGCTTTTACCCGAACGTCGTTGCCCAACAATAACTTTAACAAGTTTATTGCCGATATACTTTTGAATTTGAGCCAGATACATCTCTCTTTTGTATCCAGCGCTGAAGGATTGTCCATCCCAAAGGTTGTATTTTCTGATTTTTTCAAAGATTGTTTTCATTTTTTCGGGTTCATTTGAATTATTTGCAAATTTACAATAATATTCAAATACACTTGAATATAATAAAAATGTCTGATAATGAAAACAGAAAAGATGAGCAGGCATTTTATTGTTTTAGATTCATGTTTTTCGAAGGATGAGCCGGGTTTAAAGGCATAAAAACTTAAAAATGCAATCACTCCCTAATACCTGAATTTATGCTACTTTACCACAATTTTATTTCAAAAAAAAGGCAAACTGGGAAGCTCATGCCAGTAAGCGCTTTAAGCCATTTTTTGGCTGAAATATTAAAAGTGTAAAAGAATCATCTCTGACCGGATAAAGTTATTAGGGGATTTAAAAATATTATTTCCAATTTTACTAACGTTAGGGCCAAGAAGTTATCTATTTCATAACATTAATGTTCGGATAAAATTAATCTTGACTATTGTAACCATGTTTCGTTAAACCCTGCCCGATGGTCAGGCGGGCTCTACGAGGTATTAGAACTGTTAGGGTCTCTTTTAGGCTACAATACTTTATCCACTATGTGGAATTCGCCGTAGGCGATAAAGTATTGTAGCCTAATGAAATACGATAACTTTAAATATTCCCCGTTGGGGATAAACAATTTAGTCGGTCAGTAGTGCAAAAGAATAAAGGTTAATAGTCCTGGACAAGGCGGAAACCGATGAAGAAGTAGCAGTAGCCGGGATTGAGCCAGTAGCGATAGGCAATGCGGTCGTCGTTCGGACCGTCGATCCAAGAGCCGCCCCGAACGATGCGATAATCGCCTGAAGCCGGGCCTTTGGGATTGTAAGCGGGGCTGTTTTTGTAATAATCCGCCGCATACCAATCGCTGCACCATTCCCACACGTTGCCGGTCATGTCGTAAATGCCCAAATCGTTGGGATTAAAACTTCCAACTGGCGCTGAAAAAACATATCCATCGGAATAACCAGAAAATATCGCCCAGTCATTAAATTTTTGTCTGGCTGTTTCGTCTGCAATATTGCCACCGTTTTTTCCGAATGGATTTCCATTTCCCCAACTGTATTTTGTGTGTTTTGAACCATTTCCGGCGGTAAATTCCCACTCCGCCTCGGTGGGTAACCGATAGCTTTTGCCTGTTTTACGGCTTAGCCATTTACAAAATTCCGTTGCATCGTTCCAACTGACATGAATTACAGGATGGTTTTGTTCTGATGCAGTTCCGATATTTCCTTCGACATCACACCGCCAATTTATGCCGCTTTTCTTTTCCCATTTCCCGTTAGTTAAGATGTAACTGCCATCGCCTTTATCTGCATCGGTCTGGTACGTGGTTTCATCAATAAAATTTTTAAACAGGGCAACGGTAACCTCAAATTTCCCGATATAAAAATCGCTCACGGTAACCTGGTGGGTTGGTTTTTCGTCATCACTGCCATCGTTGCTGCCCATAGTAAAAGTTCCACCTTTAACAAAAACCATTTCGGGCTCGTAGCTATTGCGGGTTTTTTCGTTTATGGGTGTGGCAGGGGTGTAAGAATTCTGATTTACTGCCGAATTTTGGTTATTTACAGGTGTGCCCGGAGTAAAATAAAACTCACCCACCAGCGATGAAGATTCCCAGGGAACCTGTTTGTTTTCGGTTTCGGACATTACTTTTTCGCGCACCTTTTTAAATACCTCTTCTATTTTCATACCAGGTGTTTTCAGGATAGTCACCAGGTTGGCAGTGTAAGGGCTGTTTCGGCCATTGCCATCAAAAGCCACGCTTCCTGGTGCAGTGGCATACGAAATAAAGGTGCCTGTGGGCGCCTGCATGAAAGCAAAACCGCGTTCCTGCGAGCGAAAACCTTTAAAAGGATTGTTGCGGCAGGCGTCGAGGATCAGGATGTTCATGTGGCTACCGGCGGTTTCCATCTTGGCAAGCGGCATATCGGCAGCTACGCATTTGTACCGGATTTCGTCGGCGGCATAAATTTCCTGTCCTACCGGGATCAAATAATTAATACCATCCACCTGTGTCCCGTGTCCACTGAAATAGAACAACACCACGCCACTGCTCGAAATTTTCTGGCCAAAAGCGCGGATGTCTGCTTCCATTTGTTGCAGGTTGCGGTTGGTTTGCAGGGTAACATCAAAGCCAATGCCGCGAAGTGCAGCAGCCAGATCGGTGGCATCGTTTACGGGGTTGCGCAAAGAAGAGCCTGCATAGTCGGCATTTCCAATTAGAAGGGCGGTTTTTTGCTGGCCTAAAACCATAAAATTCAGGCACAAAAGCCCGAAAATAAAAAACAAAGGGATAGAAGTTTTTTTCGGTTTCATCTCAATTTATTAGGAGAATTAATAGCACAAAAATAAAAAGTTTTAAAGTCTTTTCTGATAATTAAATCTGTTCAAAATCTCAATCAAATCTATACTTTTGTCATAGTCACTTTTGAAAATCATTATTTTAAGATATTATGAAAACGATTCACCAATTATTTCTGATGCTGCTTTTTATTACAAGCGGCGGCTTCCTGTTTGGGCAAACGCCTCAGTGGACTATTTTTGAAGGCCGGAATGTAATTTATCCTCAACAAAAATATTATGTGGGCTTTGCCGAACGACGCCTTGCAAAAAACGAAAGGGTTGATGAGGTGACGGCTGCCCTCAAAAACGATGCCCTGACGTTGCTTACCGAATCCATCGAAGTAACCATTCAGAGCGAAACCGCTCATCATTCCCTCGAGAGTGGTAATACATTTGAAGAATCCTTCAAGGTAAGCAGTACTACCTCATCAAACCTAACGCTAAGCGGAATTAAATACGAAACTTTTCATGATAGAAAAACAGACAAGGCTTTTGCCCTGGCTTTTGTAAATAAAGACGATCTCAAAAGCTACTATACAGTGCTTTTGAATATGGAATTAGATAAACTGGAAGGCCTGGTTAACAAAGCCACCAAAAGCCAGTCGGACGGACGCAGGGAAGAAGCATTAATGGGCTGGTATTCTTGCATGCCGGTGCTTGCAAGTGCTGAAGAAACCTTTGCGCTGATTACTTTATTGAAAGCAAACAGCGAAATGGACAACCGGTTGAATAATTTCCGTGAGGCAATAAACAGCGGTTTTTCTAACCTGAAACATGCCACCGATCTCGACATGGCAGAGGCCGCAGCTTTTATTGCCGATGGAATAAAACAACAAATTCACGGCCAGGATATCCCTGTCATTTTATCTAATTTTACCTACCACGATACCCGCGTGGCCAGCCCGTTTTCGAGACAGTTAAACACATTGCTCGAAGAAAAACTTACCACCCGGCATTTCAGGGTTTTTGTGGATGGTTCGCAGCCTGAAAGTGCACGGGGATTGCTCGTTCTGAAAGGAAGTTATTGGGATGAGGCTGAAAAACTAAAACTTATTGCCATAGTTAAAGATAGCAAAACCTCTGAGACCTTGGCTGGCATTGACGTTTACACAGATAAAAAGCAACTTGAATCTCAGAACATTGATTTTTTGCCACAGAATTTTCAGCAGGCCATGGCCGATCAAAAAGCGTTCAGACAGGATGAGGTGGTTGGTGGCGGGTTGTTGCTTGAATGCTGGACAAACAAAGGAAATGACAGCCCGATTTTTGTTTCCGGCGAAACGATGAAACTTTTTTTCAGGGTAAATCAGCCAACCTGGGTGCGCCTGATCTATTATCTGGCAGATGGCTCGAAAACCTTGCTTTATAACAAATATTATATTGATGAATCAAAAGTGAACCAGGCTGTTGAAATCCCGGGTGAATTTGTCTGCGCACCTCCTTTTGGTGCGGAAACCCTTCAAGTACTGGCTCAGACAGAGGCTTTTGGAGATTTAACCACACAAAATACTGACGGCTATGAGTATATTACCGACGACACCAAAACAATAATCACCAAAACACGAGGCATGATGCGAAAGTCGGTAACTGACCTAAAAGCTGAAAAACGCATTGTTATTACTACGATGAAAGAATAATTAGGAAATGAAAGCAAAATAAAATCTGAGGCCTTTATATTTCCCACCTCACCCTACTTCACCACAACTTCATCACAGAAAATCCATGCAGGATTGCCGGCTCCGGGATGCCACGGCGGACACGTATTTATATTTTTCGCCCAAACTTTTATATACCTTGCATTTACGGTTTCAAACCGGGCATTAAAAGGCTGTACAAAAACACCGCCTTTATTTATGGGAACATGATTTCTAATTATTTGTACTGGCGTAAAATTTTTCCCATCTGTCGAAACCGAATATTCCACGCATTCAGGCAAAAATATCCAGGAGTTGATTTCCTGGAAAAATTCCGTTTCGACGGCACTGACCCGTCTTTCTTCGCCCAGATCAATGGTGGCCTGCATATCAGGTCCTTCAAAACCAAGCCAGTTAAAATGATAATCGTTGATGCCTTTAAGCCCGTCAGTTAAAGCTTTGGCACCACCAACAGCGTACTTTTCGCTGCATGGGTGTAATAATTGCACAAGCTTATTTGATGCAAGATTGTTTTGCATGCCCGACTTCACGTAATTTTCTACAGTTGCCCTGTATTCTTCCGGTGGGTTTCCGTGTTCCCAATAACGCTGTATTCCGGCAGCAACGGCAGCATTCGTGAATTTTTCCAAGCGAAGCATCATATCTTCCCTCACTTGCCAGCCATCGCCTGATTTTTGAAAATATGTCAGATCGTCGTTTACATTCCTGAGCGAAATATCCAAAACAGCAAATTCGAGCGGAAGCCTCGCCACTCTTACTCTCTCGAAATATTCAGGCTCGCTAATAACAGCATCTTCAGCAAGATTAAAAATGGAATCATAGGTTTTTAATAAGCGTGGTGTAAGATAAGTTTTGATTCCATCGTAAGGATAACCGTAAATGTCGAGGTCGCCGCCTGATTTCTCTAAAGCATCGTGCATGGTGTTGATGTAGGCGAGAACGTGTTTTCCGGCAGGGCCATAAAAACCATCCGTAAAATCCTTCATCACTGCGTTAACATCGGTATCAGTATTCCATAAAAGTTTGGCGATGAGGTATTGCCGGAGTTCGTAAAATTCGCTCAACATACTGCCGCTGCCCTGCTGGAACATCATCTGCATTCCCTGATCCCTGAAATACTGCAGGTTGGGCTGTAAAACCCTGAGATTTGGAAACGGGCTGAGTAAATTCCTGAACTGCACCACATAATCCCACATAAAAATATTGCCTGTCAGTTTCCCCCAGTCTTCGGCATCTTTACGGAACGAAGCGGCCGAAGGATCGGTTGCAATTGGCCGGCTGCGGTTGCATTCGATCGAACAAAACATAACGTTCACATTCTTGGCAGGTTTTATATTTACCGGCGCCGAACGGGTATATTGATAGGCCAGCGTTGAAATGACCTTAAGCGGAAAAAAGGCGGCAATTTTATTTACAAAATCTATCATTGCTCCTGAATAGCCACCGTAATTTTTATAAACCTTCCGACAACTTTCGCATTCGCAGGCCTTGTAGGTGTCGTTTTGGGAAACCGACCAAAAAAGCGCCTCCGGCTTTTCTTTCATCTGCTCCTTCATTCCTTCCACTACAATTTTAAAAACTTCCGGATTGGTCAGGCACAACTGGCCATCCGGAATTCGCTGAACGTTTAAAAAAGAAAAATACTCCGGATGGGTTTTGAAATATTTCTCAGGAGGAACCAGGGATTGGAAAGTGTGCACAAACATTCCAAAATCATTTTTACCTTCTTTCAAATCAAGTTTATGCCAGTCTCGATACAAAGAATCGCACCCTGGATCAGGGAAATGTAGCTCTCTGAAAGCAAAATCAGGTTCCTGAATATCATCAATTGATGGAATCCTGATGGATGGGGTTTCCGGGAAAAGCTGCACTTTTGAACTGTACATCCTGCAACCGAGGTATTTGTCGATAAAATGATAAACCCCGTAAAGCGTCCCTTTTTCTTTGCCGCCGGCAACCAAAAGTTTATGGCCTATGGTTTTTATTAAAAATCCATCTTCATCCAAAGTATCCAGAAGGCCAGCAACTGTCAGCGTTTCCGGCCGGTTGCAATGACCAATGATGATTTCGTAAGCATAAGGTGTTGTGGTCTCCTTAACGATTTCAAGTTTCGTCCCTGAAATCTTTAAAATGTATTTCTGTAACTCAGCCGAAGCTTTAATTTCGACATTGTTAGCCTCATTTGGTATGACGATTTTATAATCTGATTTTCCATGGCTGGTAAGTTTTAAACCTTCTTTTTCACGACAGGAAATCATAAAAAGAAACCCTAAAAATAAAAACCAGCCTGTTGAGTATTTCATTTTAAAAAGGCATTTGCTCTGCCGTTGATTAATAAATATCTTTTGAGATTGATAGCTGTAAACCACGATGGTTTGGGAATTCCTATTAATTGTAAATGGTTTGTATTAAACCGCAATTAAAGGCTTTAACCAGACCCGGAAGACAGTAACCCGATGGCTGTAAATTCCAGACAATCAATCACAGAATGCAAAATTCACCCCCAACTATTCAACAACAATCTTTTCGGAATAAAGCTTCCCAGCTACAATCATTTTTAAAATATAGTTGCCTTTTGGCTGATTACTGAGGTTGATCTGATTGTTTTGAATACCGGAATCCATTGAAACCATCGTTGAATAAACTTCTTTTCCTGAAACATCAAAAACACCGATTTCAACCTTTCCTGATTTTACATCGGGTATCTGAACATTGAAAATTCCGGATGAAGGGTTCGGGTAAACCGAGAGCTTCGCTGTTTCACTTTCAGCAATTGAAACATACGGATCGAGCAAATATTCACAGGTAAAAAATCCTCTTCCGTGGGTGGCGGCCAAAACCATGTTATCCGACTGACGCAACTGAAGCATGTCAACCCTGACATTGGCGAGCCCGTTGATATCCTGAACCCAGGTCACGTTTTCGTTGTTAAGTTCGGTGGTTGACCATACGCCCAACTCGGTGGCCAACAAAGCCTGTCCGTCGTTTTGGGGATGAAAAATTGCCCAGCGGACAGGAATATCCGGCAGGTTACCTTCAACATCGCTCCAGGTTTCGCCGCCATCATTTGTGAGCCAGACAGATTGCACACCATAATTTGAAAAGCAAACCAAAAGATCGTCTTCAGTTTGTCCAACAGCAACACACGAAACATAAGCCACCGGGAAATTGCTTCCGGTAATTTCGGTTACGACAGGAGACGACTGGGCGTTTACGACTTTGAAAACCTGCCCGGTTTGCGTCCCGATAAAAAGATGCGTTGACAATTGCGGTGATACGAGCGATACTTTAATGTGCGAATAATATACATCGGTGCCGGTTTGTAAACCGATATAATTGCCATTTGAATTACTACCAATACCGCTCACGCGCAAAATCGTATTTGGCGAGTTTCCGAAAAAGTCGACGGCATTTGCATAAAGCGTATTATTTTTAGAGTCATAGTCGGCAGGATTGACAAAAATACCGCTGTAATAATCCAGATAATCGTAAAGTCCGCCGTCGAGAAAAACAGAATAACGGTTGTAATACACAGATGATATCCACAAATTCGTCACATCTTTATCAAAAAAGCAAAAGGCACCATCGCCCCCGTCGATCATGTCAAAAATTGATAGCGGTGCATTCTGGTAAAGCAGCGTTCCGTTGTCCTGAAGTCCGCCAACATACATCGGTGCACCGGCTTGTGGGCTCATATCGCAGGTGTAAAACTGTAAAGTGTTGTAACCCTGGTTTTTTTGTTCAAAAACCGGCGAAGAACTTGTTGCCGAAGAAGTATAAAAAACACCGCCGTCGTTACTGCAGATAAATTCATCCGAACTGCTTGGCTTGAATTCGAGCGCATGTTGATCGGCATGGAGGTACTCGTCGCCCCCACCATAATACATGAGCGACCAATCCGAAATATGACTCCAGTTGCTTCCCCCATTGCTGGTTTTCCACAAATCAAGCCCTCCTGTAAAAATACGGTTTGGATTGTTCGGGTCAACCCGGATGATCAAAGCATGCCATGCAAGCGTTGACCAATCGGAAGCAGGGAGGATAATCTGGTTCCAGGTTTCGCCTTTGTTGGTGGTTTTAATAATATAGCGACCCCGGTAATAATTAAATCCGTCGGTATAGCCTGCTGCAATCGCGGCATAAACAATGCTGGCATCAGAAGGTGCACACGAAAGCATGACACGTGCCGGGATGTAATATGAGCTATTGCTTTGGATAATTGCAACATAGTCGTCGTAAACCACCCAGGCACCGGGAGTTCCTTCGTCGGAATACAAAATTGTTGCACCCCCTTCAATATCCACGTTTTGCATGGTTCCTACATAAATTCTTCCATCGGCAGCAATTTCGATATCAGCCACGGCGTATGGGGCACCATATCCCGGAATATCAGGCAAAACCTGCTCCCAGCTAAGGCCTCCGTCCTCGGACCGGAAAAGCCCGTCGGAAGGATCACTCTGGTGAACGGTTCCTTTGTACAATCCGGATGCTACACCGGCATAAATTACACTGCTGCCGTTTTCGTTCCTGACCCTGACATCGGTAACATATTCAAAATTAAGCGTCGTTTCAAGCAAATTCCAGCTCTGTCCTCCATCCGTCGATTTCCAGATACCTTCACCAATTCCGGATGATTCGCGGTAGATATAAACAGCGGTCTGGGCTTCTCCGGTTCCAATATAAAAAGTCATTGGGTCGTTGGGGTCGAAAGTAATGCAACTGATGTTGAGGGAACTCCAGAAATCGTTTACAGGTTGCCACAACGACTGGTCGTTCGTGATATCGTTGCGATACCAAAGGCCACCGGTTACACCCCCTGCCCAGACTTTTTTCCCTGCAGGGTCGTTGGGATCCCACATGATTGCCCTGGTCCTTCCTCCCATGTCGGATGATGTTCCGCTCCATTCGAGGGAACCCGTGGCTTTAAAGTTGTTTTTCTGATTTGCCCTGGTTTCCTGATAAGCTTGCTGAAGCCTTTCGCGTGGCACATAACCCAAAGCAGGGTCGAGTGTTGCAAAATAATCCTGGATCGCTGCCATTTCGGGCTGATCGGCTCCTTTTTCTTCTTTTTGGCCTTCATCAGCATATTTGGGGATGGCCGCCATATTTTCTTTTAAAAATTGTTCATATTTTTTTCTTTGATCTGAATGGTTGTTGTGGTAAAACAAGGCTGTTCCCGTAACTACCAATATCATAGAAACAGCAAACCATAAAGCTTTTAGTTTGGAAGGCATTGTAAAAAAGTTCATTTAAGTAATTTTTAGTTAGCGAAATATGAGTTTTCAAAATTAGGAAAATTCGGACAGATGTTTTAACTAAGAATCATCGAAATCAGTTTAGTGGTTTTGGGTGGGTAGATTACCATAAAATGCAGGACGCCGGTCGTTGAAAGCGTGGTTTTTAGTTGTGATCATTTTATTTTTTGATAATGAAACATCAATATCTGCTACTAAAACTTCTTCATCCGAATCGGATGCCTGTGCCAGAACTTCGCCGGTGGGACCTGCAATCAGGCTGTTTCCGGTAAAAGTCAGATTTCTTTCTGTCCCGGTGCGGTTGGCCAGAACAACGAAAACACGGTCGATCATGGCGTGAACAGGAATGGCTTGCTGAGCTTTTCCGGGAAGAACAAGATTAGAAGGCTGGCAAATTATATCAGCACCCTGCAGGGCAAGTGCACGGTAAATTTCAGGAAACATCCAGTCGAAGCAAACCAGCATGCCTATCTTTATCCCGTTCAAATCGAAAGGAATGGGCATCAGATTGCCCGGTTCAAAAAAATCCTTTTCATCCAGAAAAAGATGAATTTTCCGGTATTTGCCGATAATACCTGTTTTATCAATTAGCAGGGCTGAATTATAGATTTTTCTGCCGGCCCGTTCATTAAAACCCGTAACGATTGCCGAATTATTTGAGGCACAAAAATGGGTAAGAATATCCAAAAACCTGCTGTTTGTTGGTTCTTCCGATAGTGAAAATGCCTCGGCTTTATCTTTAAAATGATAACCGGAATTAGCCAGTTCCGGAAGGACGATCAGGTTTGATTCCTTAGCGCCTTCGAGAAGTGGTTTTAACTTTTCGATGTTTTTTCCGGCATTACCAAAAACGGGACAATACTGAATGGTGGCTATCTTCACTTCTATAAGAATTGAAATTACTGATCTAAACGTTGTAATCGCCGGTTTTCGTTTAATAGGCCTGATGAAGACTTAAAATAAACCACATAAGACATATTAGTACACAATAAATGAATATGTTAAGATAGCGTTTACACACTAAAAGTCTGAATTTATCCTCTGACTAAAATCGTCGATTTGTCCCATTCTTCCATTCTTCCAATTTTCAAACATTCCACTTATCCATCCTTCCTGATTTTTAATACTTTTGCCACAAATTTCAAGAATTGAACCCACTCAGGAAATTAGCCGGACAAGCCGCTATTTATGGGCTTAGCAGTATAGTAGGGAGATTATTAAACTACCTCCTGGTGCCGCTTTACACCAGGGTGCTCATTACTTCTGAATATGGTGTGGTAACCAATATGCTGGCCTATGTTTCCATTTTATGGGTAATCCTGACTTATGGCATGGAAACCACATTTTTCAGGTTCTCTCAAAGCGAAAAAGACAAACCACTGGTTTACCACACTACCATCGTTTCGTTGATTTTTTCATCGGTGCTATTTGTTGTGGCAGTTTTGTTAAATATCCACAGTATTGTTCAGTGGATGAGTATTGAGTGGAAGGGCTACCTTGGCCATGAAGAATATATTGTTTACTTTACTTTTACACTTGCTTTCGACGCAATTACGGCGATTCCTTTTGCAAAACTAAGGCAGGAGAACAAGGCATTTAAATTTGCACTGATCAAATTGATCAATATTGGCATCACCCTGGCACTTAACCTCTTTTTTGTACTCCTTTGCCCGTATATTGTTACTAACCATGGATCTGGGTTTTTAGCCGGCATCATCAATACTTTCTTCGACCCTGATTATCTGATCGGATATATCATCCTGTCGTACCTGATTTCTTCATTCCTGACGTTGGTTTTGCTAATTCCGGAGATCCCTTTTAAGAGCATTAAATTCAGCTCCGAAGTGTGGCGGCGGATGATTGGTTACACATGGCCACTTTTGGTTGTTGGCGTCGCCGGTTCGGTAAACCTTTCGATCGACAAAATCATGTTGCCACGTTTGTTGCCAAAAGGAACTGATGTAATGTCGCAGTTGGGAATTTATGGAGCCTGTTATAAAATTTCGATCATCATGACGCTGTTTGTTCAAACCTTCAGGTATGCTGCCGAGCCTTTCTTTTTTGCAGAATCCGGCAAAGAAGGGTCGGCAAAGCTTTATGCAGATGTGTTTAATTTTTTCACCATTTTCGTGTCGCTGATATTCCTGGTTACCATGATGTACATCGACATCGTCATAAAATTCATTGGCGTGGATTACCGTGAAGGTGCGTCCGTAATCCCTATTTTGTTACTTGGCAACCTTTTTTTAGGCGTTTATTACAATTTATCGATCTGGTACAAGCTTTCCAATCAAACCATTTTTGGTGCTGTTATTTCGGTAATTGGTGCCGTTTTGAACATCGTACTCAATTTTTTTCTGATCCCTGTTTTTGGATATTTGGGTTCGGCCTGGGCAGTTTTTATGGCTTACCTGGTCATGATGGTTCTTTCATATTTCCTGGGGCAAAAGCATTTTCCTGTGCCTTACGATCTTCAGAAATTTGGATTGTTCCTGGGGATTCCCGTTATTCTTTATCTAGTCAGTGAAAACATTCCGTATCCTGCTCTTTTAGTAAAGTTTATTGTGAATTCGTTGTTTGTACTTCTTTATCTTACAATAATTTATAAACTCGAAAAGAAGACCTTTAGTGGAATTTTAAAAGTAAGATGGGGAAAATTTAATTCGTAATCGGATTACTTTAAGATGCCCTCAGGAACTTTGTTTGAATTGCTTTCGATAAACTTTTCTAAGGAATAACACGCGAACCAACTATTTTTGCAAAAAATAATCCGCTGATGAAAATTAAGATTGTAAATACTTCAAAACATGAGCTTCCGGCTTATGAAACCGATGCCTCGGCAGGAATGGATTTGCGGGCCAATCTCGATACTCCTGTTGTGCTGAGATCACTTGAGCGTTTTCTCGTACCTACCGGCCTGTTCATCGAACTTCCATTTGGTTTTGAGGCGCAAATAAGGCCCCGTAGCGGATTAGCCATTAAAAAAGGCATTACCCTGCTCAACAGTCCCGGTACCATTGACGCCGATTACCGCGGTGAAATAAAAATTATACTGGTAAATTTGTCGAATGACGAATTTGTTATCAATGACGGTGAACGCATTGCACAAATGATTATTTCGAAAGTTGAAAAAGCCGAATGGGTTGCCGTAGAGATATTGGAAGAAACTTCCAGGGGAGCCGGCGGTTTCGGACATACGGGCATTAAATAGGCCAACTTCCTCGAAAAATTTCGTTTAGGATCGATAAGAATAATCAAAAACACGCGGATGTTAGTCAGTAAAAACGTTCTTAACTTTTGTTAAAAATGGGAAAAAGCACAATTATCAACCCCGGTAGTTGTTTTCTAAATTTGAAACATCCGGATATTACATATAAAATGATCAAAAGACAGCTTATTTTCATCTTGTCGCTCACACTATTGGTTGGAAGCATCACTTCACCAGAAACAGCTTTTGCGCAGAAGAAATCAAAGAACAGGAACGCCCTTTCAGAGAATGCCATTTATAACAGGACATCCGCTTTTATGGATGCCACCAAGGAAAGAATTCTTGGCAACCTTGACAAAGCTGAAACCCTTTATAAAAGAGTTCTCGAAATCGACCCAAACCATGACGCATCAATGTATGAGCTTGCCCGGATTTACATGGGGCAGGGGCGCGACGAAGATGCCATTTTATTGATGGAGAAAGCCATCAGTGTTGCTCCCAAAAATGTCTGGTACCAGTTGCTCCTTGCCGATCTTTATAAAGATTCCAGGCAGTATGATAAAGTTGTAGAGGTATTTAAAAAATTAACGGCACTATATCCCGAAAAAGTCGATTATTATTTCGACCTGGCATTGTCATACGTCATTCTTGGCGATTACAAGCAGGCTATTTCGGTTTACGACAAGATAGAATTTCTCGTTGGGGTTACCGAGGAAATTTCTCTTCAAAAACAAAAACTCTACCTCACGATCAATAAACCCGCTAAAGCATTAGAGGAAATTCAGAAATTGGTTAATGCCTATCCCAACAACAGCAGGTATCTCCAGATCCTTGCCGAAAGCAATATGTCGGCAGGAAACGACAAGGAAGCACTGAAAATATATGAAAAAATTGCACAGGTTGATCCCGAAAATCCATACATTCATATTTCATTGTCCGATTATTACAGGAAAAATGGAGACGATCAAAAAGCTTTTGAGGAACTTAAAAAAGGCTTTGCAAATCCTGCCCTCGACCTTCAGACAAAAATCCAGATCTTACTCAGTTATTATACTGTTGACCAGTTTTATAACGATAAAAAAGAACAAGCCTTCGAGTTATCTAAGATTTTGATCGAAGCACACCCGGATGATCCCAAGGCGCTGTCGATTTATGGAGATCAGCTTTATCGCAATGGCCAGCTTGCCGATGCACACAGCGTTTTTGTAAAGGCCCTTAAAATTGATAGCAGCAATTATTCCATCTGGGAACAAATGTTGTTTATCGAAAATGAGCTGAAAAAATACAATGAGCTTGGTAAAACCAGTGAAATGGCCATACAGCTTTTCCCGATGCAGCCTTTGCCATACCTGTTTAATGGTTTTGCCAACATGCAGTTAAAGAATTACGAAAAGGCAATGCATTCCTTCGAAAGTGGCTCCGCCATTGTTGTGGATAATGATGAACTGCTGGCCCAGTTTTATAGCTCCCTGGGCGATGTTTACAACCAGCTGAAAGATAATAAAAAATCGGATGAGGCGTACGAAAAGGCGCTTCGCCTTAAGCCTGATGATGCATACGTGTTGAATAACTACAGTTATTATTTGTCGTTGCGAAACGAAAACCTCGAAAAGGCTAAGCAAATGGCAAGCAAAGCCACCCAGATTTCACCTGATAATTCGTCGTTCCAGGATACTTACGGCTGGGTTTTATACAAACTTGGCGAATACCAGGAAGCCGAAAAGTGGATAAAAAAAGCACTGGATAATCCTGAGACAGATGGTGCCGTTGTTCTCGAACATTATGGCGATGTTCTGTATCGTCTTAATAAAAAAACAGAAGCCGTCGAATATTGGCAGAAGGCCAAAGATGCCGGAGGGGTGACATCGGAATTTTTAGACAAAAAAATAAGAGATAAAAAACTTTACGAATAATGGGCTTGATACCAGGAAAAAAAAGAATGGACAGAAACTGGCCGGCAAATCATATTGTTTCCGCTTTTCTTTTATTGTTGATTATTTCAGGATTTTCGTCCTGTCAGACTAAGCGCCACCTGATAAAAGCGCCCATTAAAGATGAAGGCTCCGAATATCTGTTTCAAAAGCTGCAGGCAAACGAGTTTAAATTCACGACGTTTTCGGCAAAATTTAATATCGATTACACCATCAAACATAAATCCTTCGAATTTAAAGGACAGGTAAATATTGTCAAGGACAGTGCGATATGGATAATCTTCAACCAGGATCTGGGCATCGAAATGGCCCGTTTACTTATTACACAGGATTCGGTAAAATTTATCGACCGCATAAATAAAAAATATTTTTCCGGCGACTATATTTTTGTAAATAATTTCCTTAAAACCAATGTGGATTTTGGGGTTTTGCAATCCATCATATTGGGCAACGATTTCGAGTATTATGATAATGCTGAATTTAAGGCATCCATCGATAGCAGGCAATACAAACTAACAACGACTGAAAGGCACAAACTCAAAAAACACTTTAGGAATGCCGGCGATGCCGAGCGCGTTTTCCTCCAATCGATCTGGTTGAGTCCCGAGAATTTTAAAATTACCCAAATCAGGTTAAAGGAGCTTACAAAAAACAGCAAAAAACTAACTGCCGGCTATTCTGATTTTAAAAATATCGAAGGACAGTTGTTCCCTTTCAGCATTAATTACGAACTGGAAGCAACAACCCCTGTACGTGTCAAGCTTGAGTATTCAAGAATTTCACTGAACCAGCCTGTGAGTTTCCCTTTTAAAATTCCAACAAAATACGCAACGGCCAACTAAAGTAATTTTTACCTTTGACCGATGCAGCAATCAAAATTTAACATAGGTGCCATTTTGTGTTTTGTGGTGTTTTTTTTCTTATCCACAGCTCAGTTAAGGGCTCAGGAACAGAAAAAGGATCTTGAAAACGAAAAACAACAGCTCGAAAAGGCGATCGAATACACCAATGGTTTGCTCGAAGATACCCGCAATACCAAAAAAACAACCTTAAATGAGCTTACTCTGCTCAACAGTCAAATTTCGAAACGGGAAAGGTTAATCGAAAATTACAGGAGGGAGCGATCGCTGCTCAACGATTCTATTTTTGCGAAGCTCCTGAAAATTGATAAATTATCCAACGAAATTGATCAACTCAGGAAAGAATACGCACAAATGGTTTATGCCGCTTATAAAAACGACAATGTTTACCAGCGTATGGCTTATGTTTTTGCCGCTGAAGATTTTAACCAGGCTTATCAGCGCTTAAGCTATTACAGGCAATACGCAGTCCAGCGGAAAAAACAGGTTTTGCTTATCGGGACGGCTACAAAAGTTTACGAATCTCAGATTGAAATTCTTGGGAAAAAGGTCGCCGAAAATGATACCTTATTGACTACGCTTAACAACGAATCCCAGCAATTACAATACGAAAAAGAGCTGAAAAAGGGAACCATTTCCAATTTAAAAAAGCAGGAAAAAGAGCTGATAAAAAATCAGGCTAACTATCAGATAAAGGCAAACGAACTCAAAAAGAGGATCGAACAAATAATTTCTGAAGATATTGCCCTATCGGGTAAAGGTGGAAACAACAAACCACCCGCTGAACTTATGCTTACACCTGCCGAAGAAATAGTTTCGAATAATTTTTCGTCAAACGAAGGCAGGCTGCCATGGCCTTCTGAACGTGGGGTAATTTCGTCCGGTTTTGGTGAACAGGAACACCCCGACCTGAAAGGAATTAAAATCAGGAATAATGGGATCAACATCATTACGCAGAAAGGAACCAATGCCCGTGCCGTATTCGATGGGGAAGTAACACGCATTATGTCGGTTCCCAGTTTTAACAATGTTGTAATCATCAGGCACGGCGAGTACCTGACTGTGTATTCGAACCTGGATAAAGTATTTGTAAAAAAAGGATCTCAGGTCAAAACAAAAGATGAGATTGGTTCGATTTATACTGACCAGCAAAATTTTAAAACCGAGTTGCATTTTGAAATCTGGAAAGGCAAAACACTTCTTGATCCTTTGCGTTGGCTGGCATCAGATAAATCTGCCGGATTACCTCTGAGTAACAATCCATGACCATTTGTATTTTACGATTTCGGGGGTGCCAATTGGAACGATTCAGTGAATTTCCCTGTGACTTATCTGGTAGATCTTTATTAAAAATTGTAGGGTTTTTTTATGCTGTTTGGTCCGTATTTCTTTGCCCTCCTGTTAAACTTTCTTAAAGCGATTCTGTGTCAATTTCAGGCAAATTTTTATTTGTGTTTTTAATGTGAAGATATTGAGCGCTTTATACATATCGTTACTTTGTTTCGATTCATTTCCGGCTGACCTTACAAAAATTTACATTATTAAGATAAACATCGAAAAGGCTTGACTTTGAGGAATTAATGAATTACCTTTGCACCCCTTTTCGTAAAAACATAATTGTATTATCTGTAAAATATGAAATTATCACAATTCAGGTTCTCATTACCAACCGAACTCATTGCACTTAGACCCCCAAACGACCGCGATCACTGCAAAATGATTGTCTTGGACCGAAAAAAAGGCACTATTGAACATAAAGTCTTTACCGACGTTTTGGAATACTTCTCGGACGGTGATGCTTTTGTACTTAATAACACAAAAGTTTTTCCAGCCCGTTTGTACGGAACCAAAGAAAAAACAGGCGCTAAAATCGAAGTCTTCCTTTTGCGTGAACTAAATCAGGAGTCGCGTTTATGGGATGTTTTGGTTGACCCTGCAAGAAAAATCAGAATCGGGAATAAATTGTATTTTGGAGATGACGACGCTCTTGTTGCCGAAGTAATCGACAACACAACTTCGCGGGGCCGGACCTTGCGTTTTTTATACGACGGGCCCTATTCAGAATTCAAGAAGACCCTGCAAACGCTTGGAACAACACCATTACCAAAGACCATACAACGGCCTATACAGCCTGAAGATGAAGCCTGGTATCAGACGATTTATGCAAAACATGAAGGCGCTGTTGCTGCACCAACTGCCGGAATGCATTTTAGCCGTGAATTGATGAAACGCCTTGAATTGCTTGGTGTCCATTTTGCTGAAGTTACTTTGCATGCCGGTCTTGGAAATTTCAGGCAGATTGAGGTTGAAGATCTATCAAAACATAAAATGGACTCGGAAGAGCTGTATATCAACGAAACCTGTGTTAAAATTGTAAACGAGGCCAAAGATAATAAACACAAAGTTTGTGCTGTTGGAACCACTTCGATGAAGGCTATCGAATCGTCACTGACGATTTCTGGAAGAATCAAGCCTTTTAGCGGATGGACCAACAAGTTCATTTTTCCTCCTTACGAATTTACCCTGGCTGATGCCATGATTACCAACCTGCATCTGCCCATGTCGAGCATGATGATGATGGTTTCGGCTTTTGCCGGATATGATCTGCTGATGAAAGCTTATAAAGAGGCCATTAAGGAAAAGTATACCTTTTTCTCATATGGCGATGCCATGTTGATTATCTAAGGTATATCGAAAAAAAACTGATTAAAGCTGCTCTTTTGCAGCTTTTTTCTTTTGCTAAAAAATTTGGAAATGAATGATCTCTCACAAAAAGCGGTAATCATCGTTGCCGGTGGTTCGGGTAAAAGAATGGGCGGAAATATCCCAAAACAATTTGTCGAAATTTGTGGGAAACCGGTGTTGATGCACACCATGTTTCGGTTTTTTAGCTTTGATCCGGAAATATTCATTGTGCTGGTTTTGCCTTTCGGGCATATCGATACCTGGAATCAACTTTGTTCAAAGTACCGTTTTATCATCCCGCATCAGATTGTCGCTGGAGGCACCGAAAGGTACGATTCGGTTAAAAATGGGCTCAAAAAAATTGACGACAACCGGCTGGTCGCCATTCATGACGGGGTAAGGCCACTGGTGAGCATCGAAACCATCGGTAAATCATTTGAACTTGCTGCAGAATTTGGAAGCGCAATCCCAGTAGTTCCGTTAAAAGAATCAATCCGGGAAATCGGTGCGGACATTAGCAAACCTGTTGACCGGACAAAATTCAGGCTTGTACAGACACCTCAGACTTTTAAGTCTTCCCTCATCAAACAGGCTTATCAAAAACCCCTTGACCCCGCATTTACGGATGATGCTTCGGTGTTTGAGGCTGCCGGAAACGCGGTTCATCTCTTTGAGGGCAACACTGAAAACATTAAAATTACTACCTCGCTTGATTTGCAGTTAGCTGCTGCATTGCTTTCGTAAAGCTCATAGTAAATTCAGGAAAATCAATCTGGCTGGACAAAAATCGAAACCGCTATTTTTTTCTTTAAGTCCCGCCGAAATCAATTTCAAAAATTTATGGGAAAGTCCGGGCAAACTGCCCCTACATCCTGTATTTCTTAACGTCTTCTCCGGGTAAATCAAAATCAACTTCCTTCAGAAAGGTTACAGAAGCCTTCATGTCGTCGTACATGATTTTGTCGTTTTCGATAAACTTAACCTTTTTACGAAATTTGGAAACAAAGTTTTCGATGTAGGGCGACGACTTTGCAGGACGGCGGAAGTCGAGGGCCTGTGCGGCATTGAATAATTCGATAGCAAGAATGCGTTCAAGGTTTTCGAGTACACGAAAAGCCTTGGTTGCCGCATTTGCGCCCATGCTCACATGGTCTTCCTGTCCCTGCGACGATTCGATGGTATCGACAGAAGCCGGCGTGCAAAGTTGTTTATTCTGGTTTACGATAGATGCGGCAGTATATTGCGGGATCATGAAACCCGAGTTTAGACCCGGCTTAGCTACTAAAAAATGAGGCAGGCCGCGTTTGCCATCGAGTAACTGATAGGTCCGGCGTTCGGAAATGCTGCCCAGTTCAGCCATGGCAATGCATAGGTTATCGAGGGCAAGGGCAAGAGGTTGTCCATGGAAATTTCCTGCAGAGATTATCAGATCTTCGTCCGGAAATATTGTCGGATTATCGGTTACGGCGTTAATCTCCATCCTGAAAACATAAGCCACGTAATCGATCGAATCCTTTGAAGCACCGTGAACCTGCGGGATACAGCGAAACGAATATGGATCCTGAACATGTTCTTTATACCGGTTTATCAATTCGCTGCCTTCAAGGATATTCCTGATTCGACCTGCCGTTTTAATTTGTCCTTTATGATGACGGATTTGCTGGATCAGATCGTGGAAAGGTTCGATTCGCCCATCGAAAGCATCCAGCGACAATGCCCCGATAATGTCAGCCAAACGCGACAACTTAAAAACGTGAAGGCATAAATATATCCCGTAAGCTCCCATAAACTGGGTACCGTTCAACATGGCGAGACCTTCTTTTGAAAGCAATCGGACCGGCTGCCAGCCCAACGATTTATAAACTTCTGAAGTGGGTTGTTTCTTTCCCTGAAAATAAACTTCACCCATCCCAATCAACGGCAGGCTCATATGTGCGAGCGGAGCCAGATCTCCAGAAGCTCCAAGCGAACCAAGCTGGTAAACAACGGGTATAATATCATGATTAAAAAATTCAATCAGCCGTTGAACCGTTGAAAGCTGAACGCCGGAATGGCCATAAGAAAGCGCATGAATTTTAAGAAGGATCATCAGTTTTACAATTTCCCGGGGAACTTCGTCGCCAGTACCACAGGCATGCGACATCACAAGATTTTCCTGTAACCTGCTCAGGTCTTCCCTCGAAATCCGTACATCGTACAACGCGCCGAATCCGGTATTGATGCCATAAATGGGTTCATCGCTTCCTGCCATTTTTTTGTCGAGGTACTCGCGGCATTTCACGATTTTCAAAATCGCCTCTTCCGAGAGCTCAAGTTTGTAACCTTCTTCGATAATCCTTTCGATATCTTCAAAATCGAGTAGTTTTGAACTGATTTGATGCGTTTTCATTCCTGTTTATTTTGAGAAGGCAAAAGTACGATTTCAACCGTTTGGTTATCGCCTGCTATAAGATTTGCCGAAGGATTGGAAAGATTTTTTGTGATTGTGGACTTTCTCAATTAGCTCAACCAAATTGCGCATTGAATTTATTGGGGCTGTCTAAAACCAGAAAGGCAAACGGCAAGTAACAAAATCCCATATTATCTTTATTGGAGCTAACAAAATGGCTTCTCCAATATTAAATTCCAAGAAGAGTTATTTGAACATGAAATCTTCCTGAAATCGTATCATATTTCTTTTTACCTGTATTTTCAAATATTTGGTTTCAACTCCATATAATTCGGCCAAATCCCTGTCCATCATCACTTTTACCCCCCTGATTACCTATATTTTATTCATGGCCACCTCATCAGGGATAACGGTTGCACTTGCCAATTCTTTCGTTTTCATCGTGCTATTTGCTTGCGTAAAATTAGCGTTTATTCCTTACAACAAATTTCTACACCAAAACTTCAATGCAACGATTTTTCAATCGTAGCGGCATTATTGTCCGGTTCATAAACAAATTTAAAAAGTAATTTTGCCAAAATTTGAAAATGGAAAATGAAATAACCTCTCTGAACGATCTGATCAGCCTGATAGAAGGGGAAAAAGGTCTTGTTGTTTATTTTTACAGCGACCGCTGCGCCCCTTGTATTAGCTTAAGGCCCAAGGTGAAGGAGATGATAGAAACCGATTTCCGCAGCATGAAACTGGTTTTCGTAAATTCAGAACACAAGCCGGTGGTCGCTGCTCATTTCGGCGTATTTGCAAATCCTGCCATCCTTGTCTTTTTTGAAGGAAAAGAATTCCGCCGATACAGTAAGTACATTTCGATCAACGAATTGGGTGGTGATATCGAGCGGGTTTATCAATTGTTGTTTGCCGAAGAAATATAGCGCAATCGCCTACTTTGTGAAACATTTCCCTGTGAAACGGAAATGGAAATTTCAATTTCTCTGGCTTAAATACCTCCTCCATTCGTAAAGGAATTATCGACAGGTTTCGACTGAACAATTTTTGAATTGGGAAGAACATCCCGTGTCACCCAGATATTGCCACCAATTACAGAACCTTTGCCAATTGTAATTCTCCCGAGAATTGTGGCATTTGAATAAATTATCACATCGTCTTCAACGATTGGATGCCTTGGTATTCCTTTAATCGGATTTCCGTTTTCGTCGAGTGGAAAACTGCGGGCACCAAGGGTTACACCCTGGTAAATTTTTACGTTGTTGCCAATAATTGCAGTTTCACCAATAACTACGCCGGTTCCGTGATCGATTGCAAAATATTCCCCAATTGTGGCACCCGGATGAATATCGATACCTGTTTCGGAATGAGCCATCTCGGAAATAATCCTGGGAATTAGCGGAACCTCTGCTTTGTTGAGTTCATGGGCAATGCGATGGTTGGTCATTGCCCGGATTGCCGGGTAGCTGAAAATAACTTCGCCTTCGCTATTTGCCGCAGGATCGCCATGGTAAGCGGCTTTGACGTCCATAGCAAGGAGCCTCCTGATCTCAGGCAGGCAGGCCATAAGATGCGACGCATTTTCTGCAGCCCTTTCATGGCATTCGGAGCTATTAAAACTCCCATTGGCGCTGCACGAAAAACAAATCCCTTTATAAATCTGGTCACAAAGTAAGCGGTAAGCCTGGTCAACATTTACACCAATGTAATAGGGCAGGTTATCTTTATTAAGCGATGAATTGCCGAAATAGCCCGGGAAGATCACTCCTCTCAATTTGTCCACAAGTTCTCCCAAAACACTTACCGAAGGCATTGCACTTCCATGGAGTGGCATATAAACCAATCGGTACGACTCGCTATGCGATAACTCGTTGATGGTTCTTTCGAGTATTTCTGAATGTGTGTTCTCCTGGTTCATTATTCGTGTTTTAATCTTCGGAAGAAAATAAAGAAGTACTCAAATAGCGTTCTCCGGTGTCGCAGGTTATCAGGACAATGTTTTTACCATGGTTCCCACTCCGTTTTGCAACCTGGATTGCTGCCCACAAAATTGCGCCACTCGAAATTCCCCCAAATACGCCTTCGGCGTTTGCCATTTGCCGTGCTGTCTCAAATGCATCGTCATCGGAAACTGTAACAATTTCGTCGATGATCGCACGGTTCAAAACGTCGGGAATAAAGCCCGCACCAATGCCGGCAATTTTATGTTTTCCGGGTTTTCCACCGGAGATAACTGGTGAAGCAGCTGGTTCAACCGCGACAACAATTAAATCCGGATTTTTTGATTTCAGAAATTCACCGGTTCCGGTAATGGTTCCACCGGTTCCAACGCCTGAAACAAAAATATCAACATGTCCATCGGTGTCTCTCCATATTTCCGGGCCGGTAGTTTGCCGGTGCATTTCAGCGTTGGCCGGGTTTTTAAATTGTTGGGGGATAAAACTACCGGTATATTTCTCACTTAATTCGACCGCCAACCGAATTGCACCCGTCATTCCTGTATCAGCAGGAGAAAGAACAACTTCGGCACCATAGGCATGGATCAGTTTCCGGCGCTCAAGCGATGCGTTTTCGGGCATTGTAACAATAAGTTTGTATCCTTTTGCCGCGCAAACCATTGCCAGGCCAATCCCGGTATTTCCACTGGTAGGCTCGATAATCATGGTGTCTTTGCTGATTTTTCCCTGGAGTTCGGCATCCCGGATCATGGCCCAGGCAAGGCGGTCCTTTACCGAACCTCCCGGATTCTGATATTCCAGTTTCGCGAAGAGGTTGGCACCACATTCATCACTAAAACTGTTTAACCTGATCAAAGGAGTGTTCCCAATCAGGTCGGTAATACTATTTGCAATTTTCATTTGTCTGGATCTATCGTAATATTGAATCAGTTAAGCAATTAATTAAGACTAATTGTTCAAATGCTTCCATCTTTTGTATTAAAAAACAGGGAACTTTAAAATGTATTGTCACTTTTCGCAAAAAGAATTTATATCTTTGCCGTCAGTTTTTTCGGGATGTAGCGCAGCCCGGTAGCGCGCTTCGTTCGGGACGAAGAGGCCGCGAGTTCGAATCTCGCCATCCCGACCCAAAGAGCAGTCAGCAATGGCTGCTTTTTTTTTTTGCATCAGGGTAAATGCATATCCCTATCAATTCCTGCCTTTTAAAGAATAAATCTTCCTGTGGATCAAACAAAAACAGCCTGTGCTTTAATGCTATTCCACATACTGAACATTAATTCCCGGTATTTTTCCCCGGATCTCTTTAAGTTTTCCTTCGGTGTTATGGTAAATGCTATTCTCAAAATAATCAAAAGTTATATTTGCAGAGCCAAATGTAATCTGCCTGACTTTTCCTTCACTTTTTGGAAAAAAGCTATTTTCGTGATAGTCAAAATCCAAATTACCTGCATTCATGGTAATTCGTTTGATCTTTCCTTCACTCTTTCTGAAAATAAAATTCTCATGATAGTCAAAGGTTAAAACTTCTGTATCGGTAATCAATTCCTTTATTTTTCCGATACTCTTCTTAAAAAAATCATTATTGTGATATCGAAATTGGGTATTTTGAATGTCATTTGAGAATATCTTCCCATCATAGAACACTATCGAATTACCGGCAGATGAAAAAACAATTTTGACCATTCCCATGGTATCAATTTCGATATTTCTTATTTGAATTTTTGGATTCAGGTTCTCTTCATCGGCATAGTTCCAGGTAAAATCATCAAATAAAACCACCTTATCCCCATATTGTGTAATTGCCGTAACCTGGCAATATAACACAGTTGGTAAGTAAAGGAGCATCATAGCATAAAATACTTTTTTCATTTTTTGCTTTATTACACATCATCGATTAAAATAATATCACAGGCCTTTGTCCGGTATTGCATTAGGGTTGAACTCACCCTCCCAACGGGCAATGACTGCAGTAGCCAGGCAATTCCCAAGAACATTTACCGAAGTCCTGGCCATATCCATCAGTTCATCGATTCCAAGGATGATATATATTGGCCAGGCCGGTAAACCAAAACTGGCTGCTGTTCCCAACAGAATAACCAGGGAAGCTCTTGGAACACCGGCAACACCTTTGCTGGTAAGCATTAACGTAAAAACCATAAACAACTGCCGTTCAATTGAAAGATGAATGCCACAAACCTGTGCAACGAATATCGTGGCCAGGGAAAGGTAAAGCGTAGTTCCATCGAGATTAAAACTGTATCCCGTTGGCATGACAAAGGCGACAATTTTACGCGGAACACCAAATTCCTCCATACGTTCCATCGCAATTGGCAAAGCTGATTCGGAACTTGTCGTGGCAAAAGCAATCGTAACGGGTTCGGAAACGGCCTTGAGGAATTTTTTGACAGGTATCCTGAAGAGTAGGGCAATCGGCAATAAAACAGCCAGCAGGAATACAATCAAAGAAACATAAAGTGTTGCAAGGAGTTTAAAAAGATGCACCAGAATGTCGAGCCCCATGTGTCCAATGCTGTAAGCAATGGCTGCAAAAACAGCAAACGGCGCAAAAAGCATGATAATTTGCGTGAACTTGAACATGGTTTCGGATAGCGCCTCGGTGAAAACAATCATGGGCCTCCTGAATTTTTCCCTGAGCGTCGCAACAGCTATTCCGAATAAAATACTAAAAACCACTATCTGCAGCACCTGCCCTTCATAAATAGACCGTGCAATGTTTTCGGGAAAAACGTGCAGGATAATATCGCTGCCTGTTAGCGGCTGAACCTGCTGAATTTCGGATTGGTTTACCGCTTCAGGTATCACTACTCCTACACCTGCTTTGCTTACGTTAATGGCCAGCAATCCAATAAAAAGTGCCAGCGTGGAAACAATTTCAAAATAAACCATCGATTTCCATCCCATTCTACCTACCTGCTTCAGGTTGGAATGGCCGGCAATGCCAACAACGATTGTTGCAAAAAGTAGCGGTGCAATGATGGTTTTGATGAGGCGGAGAAAAATTTTACTTACTACCTGCATGTTCACCGCAATGGTTGGCAGGTCGTGGCCAAATTCAGCACCAACAATCATGCTGATTAAAATCCAAGTTGTGAGGGATTTCCGGTACAAGGCATACCCTATAATGGCTGCAATGGCTATCCACCTGAAAACGATTAAAAGAATTTTGCTGATGCCGAAAATATTGTAGTGATTGATGAGTGTCATTACCGACACCAGAAAGATTATCGAAAACAGGATAATCAGATAAGTGGCAGGAACTTTATTATTCCCCGGAGTATCCTTTTTAACTTGAGGCTGGATGAAACCGTTTGTCAATGGATTAAAATTTAGCGATCAATAAAATGATGTTTCTGATTGCTGACATAATAAAATGTCAGCGGTGACTGTCGCGGGAAAATCCCGACCAAAAGTATAGAAAGAATTTTAATCGCAGGAGGTGGTTTTGATTTTTGGTTTTCGGTGTATTCAACTTTAGCGTTTGGAGTTTTAAATTTTGAATAATGAGTAAGAACTATTTTAAAAGGGCCACAACCCGGAAGTTTTTGAATGAACAAAATATTGGGATTGGCAGGAGATTTCCAACTCAAAACATATTACAGCGAATGAATGGAGTTGATTTTTAAACCAATAAGACCCCCTTTTATTTGGAACAAAAATAAATTAGCCTAAAATTGAAAATTTTTAAAAAAACGTTCGTTCGATGAAACCGACCGTTCCTTCAAAATTTACCAACGTTCCTTCGAAATATGCATACATTTCGGTTTTTCGTAAACTTTAATCAACTGCACAATACTTGCATTATTTAATTTTTTGATGTAGCTTAGCGCTCTGTTTTAGAGCGTAAAAATGCAATGCATTTTTGTTCTATCAGGTTTTAATTCACGTAAGAGAATTTTTTAAAAACCAAAAACTAAAAAGTATATGAAAAAGAACCTTAAACTTCATTTGATGATCAGCCTGATGTTGGTCATCTTATTAAGCAGTTGTAACAAAGACGCGCACCAAGGCAATTCTTATCTGCAACAGCCGGATTTTAATCCTGAAAGTCTGATCATAAATTTTTCGCAAAAGATGAATGACTTCAAAAAGGGAATCCAATTAAAAAGCGCCGAACGACTCAGCATTGATTCTGCCATCTGGTATAT
>Ga0172371_10002096_pt1 | contig 31844 bp, 21 predicted proteins | sample Lak12m_FD_114543 | JGI IMG/M metagenome (GOLD analysis project Ga0172371, IMG submission 114543) | Freshwater microbial communities from Kabuno Bay, South-Kivu, Congo - kab_022012_12m | ecosystem: Environmental > Aquatic > Freshwater > Lake | place: Democratic Republic of the Congo: South-Kivu...
CGGTCGGCCACCTGGTTGCAATCCCTTCCGCGACCAGGCTCGCTGTCTTCTTCCCGTCGATCCTGTTCGGATGGCTCAGAAGCCGCACGGGCTCGGTGCTGCCCGGGATCGTGGCGCACGCGCTGTCGAACGTCCTGCTCGCAGTCCTGCAGAAACTGCTATGCGTGCAGTGACTTGTGTGAGCCAACTTGTCACAGGCATCCGAAGGTCTTTTTTGCCCAAATGACCGAAAGCCTCTTGCAACGTCTGGCGTGCCGTGAGCTTCCCGCCTAGAATGCGACTCGTATCGGGCTTTGTCCCGAGCGGAGGTAAGGGGAGATGGCCACTACGAGAGACGAGGGGCCCACGGGCGTTGAAGGAACGCAGCCGATCCGCATCCTGGTCGTGGATGACGAGCAGGCGGTGCGGCGTTTCCTGAGCATCGTTCTGGAGCGCATGGGCTACCAGGTCGAGTCCGCCGCAGGCGGCGTGGAGGCGATCCAGATCGCAAGAGAAAGGTCGTTCGACGTCGTGCTTACCGACCTGGTTATGCCTCGGGTCGACGGCATCCAGGTAATAGAGGAAATAAAGAAGATCTCTCCTACTACGGAAGTCGTGATCATTACCGGCTATCCCAGCTCTGAAACGATCGTGGCGGCAACCAGGGCCGGCGCGGTCGACTACCTGCCGAAGTCCGCCGATCCGCAGCATTTGGAGGCGCTGATCGGCAAGGTCCTTCAGATCCGGGATCTGAGGCGCAAGGCCGGCGAGCGCGACTACTTCGTGCGCATGGCGCAGATGGACGGCCTGACGGAGCTGTTCAACAACAGTGCGTTCCACGGCTTCCTCGATCGCGAGGCAGCGCGCAGCGTGCGCAGCGGCAGGGCCATGTCGTTGTTGCTGGCGGACTTCGACAGTTTGGCCGACATCAACGTGCAGTACGGCCCGCTGTATGGCGATCGGGTCGTGCGGCGGGTAGCCAAGGTGGTCAGAGCAAGCTGCCGGGCATACGACGTGGTGGCAAGGGTAGACACTGCCAGGTTCGGGATCCTGGCGCCCGAGACCGACGCCGCCGGCGGCCTGATTCTCGGCCGGAGGATCTCTGCGGCCGTGGCAGGCTCCCAAGGAGCGGGAGAAGAAGCCGAGATGCCGCTCTGGGTGAACGTCGGCGTCGCAGGGCTTCCCTCAGATGCCGGCGACGTGGAGTCGCTGGTCGCAAGAGCCGACGAAGCGCTCCTGGCCGCGAAGCGGCAAGGGCCTGGGACCGTCGGCGTTCCCTGAACGATCGATTGATCAGCAGCAGCCGCCGCGGGCGCGGGCAAGAGAAACGGTGAACCCCTTCAAGAACGGGAGGCTCCACGACTCTACGCGGCAGCCGCCGCGTTCCGCGTAGGAGTACTCCTGGGGTCCAAGCAGGAACTTCAGATCCCCAACGGTGATGGTAGTGTCGTCTTGAGCCGGTTCATCCAGAACCAGGTCGAAGGCGGGTCCGCCTCAGCCGAAGCCGGCGATACGTATTCGCGGGCTCTTGCCCGGCTGCTTCTGCGCCTTGTCCATCAAAGCCTGGTACGCTGCGTCGCCGACGTCCAGCATACCTTTCTCATCTTTCCAACGTTCGCTCGTCTCGGGCATGCTCTCCTCCCCGCGTGACGCCACACAGTATAGGTGGCGCACTGTGGTTTGGGAAGGGCAGCGGATTCCCAAAAGTGTCGTGCGTTGCTATACTGGTTCCCGTAGGCGCCGGGAGACGGGGAAGGGCGGAGACGGCGGTGCACCCCGGAGCCAATGGAGGGACGTGGCCGCCTGGACCACCTTCGCAGAGCAGTTCGTGCTGTTGGCGCAGCAGATGGCCCCGTACCTGTTCCTCGGGTTCGCGGTAGCCGGGCTGCTGCACGTGTTCATCTCCGAGGAATGGGTTTTCCGGCAGATAGGAGAGCATTCCTTCAAGTCGGTCTTGAAGGCCGCATTGCTGGGTGTGCCGCTGCCCCTGTGTAGCTGCGGCGTGATACCCGTGGCCGCGTCGCTGAAGAGGAACGGAGCGAGTCCGCCAGCGATCCTTGCTTTCCTTATTTCCACACCTGTCACGGGTGTGGACTCGATCCTGGCTACGTTTGCCCTGATGGGCACCTTCCTGGCAGTCGTTCGGCCGCTGGCCGGGACCGCTGTGGCGCTTGTCGCCGGGTTGGTTCTCCTTTTCTCGGCCGTGCCGGCCGTCGCCGGGAAAGCGCCAACGGAGAAGCCGAGCGGAGTGCCGCTTGGAAGACCGCTGGCGATCCGGCTTGCGAACGCGTTCAACTACGGGTTCGTGGAGCTTCTGTCGGGCATCTCCAGGGCGATCATGGTCGGGTTGCTGCTGGGCGCTGCGATCTCGACTTTCGTGCCCGCGTCGGCATTGGCCGGCGTGACCGACAAGCCTTTCCTCTCTTACCTGGTCATGGTTGCGGTGGGCGTCCCCATGTACGTGTGTGCAACGGGCTCCATACCGATCGTGGCCGCGTTGATGCTGAAGGGGCTGAGCCCGGGCGCAGCGCTGGTGTTCCTGCTTGCCGGGCCCGCGACGAACACGGTGACGATCTCGGTGGCGAGAGGGCTGGTGGGTGCACGAGGGACGATCGTGTACTTGGCCTCGATCGTGATCGGAAGCGTGGCGTTCGGCTTCCTTGCCGATTTGCTGGCCCCGGCGTTTGCCGCGGGGGGACCTGCTGAACACGCCCATCACGTGCACGCTGCGCAGGGAGTCGGGACTTTGAGCATTGTCTCCGGATACCTGCTCTTGGCCCTGGTCGGCTGGCATTCAGTAAAGGAGCCGGTGGCCGCGACCGTCAGGCGTTTGCGCTCGGTTTGGAAGGGGACGCAGGCAGCGGGGGTAACGGTGCTTCTCGTACCGGAAGCGTCCTGTCCAAGCTGCCGGGCGAAGATCACCAAAGCTCTCATGGGAGTGGCCGGTGTGACCCGGGTTGAAGTTGACCTCAAGAAAAAGCTCGTTACAGTGGAGGGGAACGGGGGCATCGCCCGCGACGGCCTGATCGATGAGCTCAAGAAGGTCGGGTACGAGGCACAGCCGGTCTGATGAGGGTTTGACCGAAGTGGGAATACTCGATATCGAGTTGAACGAACGCCTACACGTCGATATCGGCGCCAGTTGCAACAACAACTGCATTTTCTGCATGGAGGAAGATCGACGTGGCCGGAAGGCCCGGATGGAAAACCTCGCGTTCGACGGCCTGAAGGAGATCCTTGACGCAAACCGCTTTCGCCGGGAGGTGGTCTTCGTGTCCGGGGAGCCTACGCTGAGCCCGCACTTCATCCCCGCGGTGAAACGGGCCGCAGAGCTGGGCTACGAGAGGGTAGGGGTCATCACCAACGGCAGACGCTTCGCGTACCTGCCGTTTGCCCGCAGCCTGCTGGAAGCCGGGTTGAACGTAGCAATGGTCTCAATCCACGGAGCGGACGCAGCGACCCACGACGGGCTGACGCGGACTCCCGGCGCATTCGGCAACACGTCTGCCGGGTTGAGGAACCTGTCGGCGCTGCGTTCCGAGTTTTCCCTGAGGATCAACACCAGCACCGTGCTGTGCCGCAGGAATACCACCCCCGAGCATCTTGAGCTTCTCTTGGAGATGCTGTCGCCGCTTGTCGATCAGATGGTCTTCAACGTGATGCAGCCGTTCGGTCGGGGCGACACGTTCTTCGACCGGCTCATGCTTCCGTACACGGAGCTTGCCGGCAGGCTCGGCCGCTTTTTCGCCGCGCACAAGGGCAGGCCCCTTCCCATCCACATCGTGGACATCCCCTACTGCTGCACCGAGGGCCGAGGCATCCCGGACCTGGCCAGAGGCTACGTCGAGCGCTACGTGCACTTCGAGCCCAAACGGCCGGGAACCGGCCGTATGTCCGCGCCGAAGCCCCAGCAGTTTGGGCAGGGCCATGGCGAACCGGCAGGCGAAGGCGGGCCGAGTCTAAGCGCCGGCAACTCCCCAACCCATCCCGGCCATTCTTCCGCGCCGAAGCCCCATGGCCTTCTCCCTGGCGGGGCACGCCTCAAGCACGATCGCCTTGCTGCCGAAGCCCCGGAGCCCATGCCGGCAGGCAACGGGCTCGAGGAGAAGCACCGGGACCAGCAGGAGCGCTCGAACAAGGTCAAGCGCGACGAGTGTCGGTCCTGCGCGTACTTCAATTACTGCGATGGCGTCTGGACGAACTACATCAAGCGTTTCGGCTGGGCCGAGTTTGTGCCCGTCTAACCCTGGACGGGGTTGCCGCTGGCGTCGTAGAGCTTGACCGCCTTGAATTCGCCTTCGGGAGAGTACTCGAAGATCTTCGTCTTCACTTTCGCACCTGCGACGTCGTAGAAGGCTTCGGTGGCAGGCTTCTGGTCTTCGGTGTAGGTCTTGACCAGCTTGTGGTACCCGTCGACGGACAGGACGGGCGTCTTCTCGTCGTCCTTGAAGTACGCTACCTCCATCAGCAGGTCGTCCGCGTTGTACTTCAGCATTCCGACGTAGAGTGTGGTTCCCGCTGCATCGGCATAGATCTTTTTCGTAGCCTTGCCCTGCTCGAACAGGGTTTTCACTGATGCCGAAAGCTTGTTGTCCAGGAAGGAACGCTCGATCTGGTGCACGACCACGCCGTCCGCATTGATGGCTTCCTCGAACACGAGGTTGCCTGCGTCATCCACCTTGGACGACAGCACGGTCGTGACGTCGCCGGTCTTCTCGTCGTAGACGTTCTCGATCACGGCCCAGCCGTCCCTTGCGACGGAGAGCATGTAGCCCTGCTTTCCATCTTTGTCCAAGGTCTGAGTCGAGCTGTGGCGGGTCTCTTTCAGGAGCTTGCCCTTGTCGTTGAGCGCGAACCGGTACATGGCGATGCCGTTGTAGTCTGTCTTGAGCTTGCCGTCCTTGGGGTCGCCATCGAAGATGGAGAGCTTGGTCCGGGCGCCCTTCGGGTCGAATTCGCTCTCGAACGTGGTGACCAGGGTACCTGCGCCGTCGAACACCTTGTGCGTTCTTACCTGGGAGAATTTCCCGTAGTCGTACTCATGGACCTCGACCACCTTGCTTTCGACGTCCTTGCGGGTCTCTTTGGTAGCGCGGCCGCGCTTGTCGTAATCGTACTCGTACAGCGCGGTACCGAAGTAGTCCAGGGCAGGAGCGCCCGCCGCGTCCGACACGGCCTTGGAAGTAAGTTTGCCCTTGTCGTTGTATGCATAGACGTACTTCGCGAGCAAGCCGTCCTTTGCGAAGAACGCTTCCTGCGACTTGCGGCCGTCCTTCCAACCGATCTCGGTCTTTGCAATGCCGTGGATGTCCTCGGCCGCGGCACCGGCGGCGTCAAACGTGGCGAAGCCGACGAAGTTCCCCTCCGCGTCGAAGTTGAACACCTGCCGGGACACGCCCCAGGGCGACTGGTAGGGGCCCGCAGCTTCCTGTGCCTCCGAGACGTCTTTGCATTCGGGCCAGATGGGAAGCTCGCCGTGAGCGTCCTGCCCCTTCACGAATTCGACGGTGAGAGTGTTGTCCGCGACCACCAGCTTGCGCGTGAGGGGCGCATGGATACGGAACGTGCTCATGTCGTGGACGAACATGTCCTTCTGCCCTTTGCAGTACAGGTACATGCTCAGCATGCGGTCGTTGGAGCTCTTGTACACGGCCCCCCAGACGTTGAAATCCTTGTCCCAGAGGTAGGACACGATGTACAGGTGATTGCCCATGTCGTCGTAGATGTTCGCTGTCTCCGGGTAGTCGGCATAACGGATGAGCTTCACATATGCCTGCCCCTTGATCTGGTTCTCGTCCACCTTGCGGCGAAGCGCTTCCCACCGGAAGCCCGTGGCCTCGAACGCCTCGTTGTCAATGTAGTACTCGGTCGCCAGCGGAGGCTTCGGGACCTCCTCCTTCACCACGGACTGTTTCGCTGCTTTGGCCGCTTCATCGAGCATCTGGTTGATCTGCTTGGCCTTCTCCGACCCACCCTCGGGCTTCAAGGCCGGCGACGCCTTGACTCCCTCGAGCTTGCTGCCAGCCGTACCGCCACAGCTCACGGAAAAGATGGCTACCAGTGCTACGGCAATCAGTCTCTGAAGCATCGCATCGCCTCCTTCGACCCCTGTCAAGCCCCGCTACTATAGAGAAGGGTACCGGGGCTGTCAACTGAAGTTTCAAGAACATTGTCAGCGCATTGGACGGGCCCCCGACAAGCCCATATACTGGCGTCGAATGTCGTCGTGGAGGAGAAAACGCGCATGCGTGAATCACCCCTTCTATACGCTGCATTGTCGCTGGTAGTGGTCGCGTCGGCATGCCAGGGCCGGCCGGATGCTGTGCCCGGCGACGTTACGGCCCAGGTGGCCCTGACGAACGTGGAGACCCAGCTCAACGGCCTCGTCGCGAAGCTGGACGAGGTGGGAAAGAAGCAGGAGGATCTCGCCCGCAGGCTCGAAGCGCTCGAAAATGGCGCTCGGAGCGGCCCGGCCGAGGCGACGCCCGAGCCCGAACCAGAGGACGAAGCCGCTCCCGCTCTGAAGGACCCCGGCTTCAAGCTCGAACTGTTCGAGCCCGTGCCCACCAAGTCCCCGAATAAGGCGAAGTCGGGCGGAAGCGTCGGCAATGGAGCCGGAAGCGCCGCCGCATCTGCAAAGGGTGCCGCCGGAGCAGGCGCTTCCCTGGGCGCTGCAGGAGCGGTGGCCGGATCTTCCGGCAAGGCGGGAGCGGGTGAAGGAGCTTCCGGCGTGGAGCTGCTGCCGGGTGAGTTCGACCTCGTGAACATCAAGCTGGCCGCTTCGGTCGACCGCAAGCTCAGGCAGCCCACGAATGCCGGTGACAAGTTCAAGCTGTCGGACAAGACCGTCTATTGCTGGCTGGTGTTCTCGAACAAGTCCGACAAGAAGGTCCCTATCGATCTCGTGTGGAAGAAGGAGGGCAAGAAGACCACCTCGATCGTGCTCGAAGTCGGGCCCAAGGCGTCTCATTGGCGCACCTGGTCCCACATCCTGGTGTCGGAGAAGAGCCTTGGCCAATGGACGGTGGACGTGATCGGACCGAACCGGGAGAGTCTTGCCACGCGCTCGTTCTCCGTGGTCCCGTAGGTCGGAATCACTCCCTGGCACTGCCGCATCGGCGACCGTTTCGCAGGGGCTGTGTCGGGAGGGGCACAGCTTCGCTGCCCGAATTCGATCTGACGATTTCGCCGCAGGTGCGCAGCATCGGGTTGAATATTCTTGGCTCGCGGCCGTCGGAGCATTCATCTCGGGACGTGGAGGTGCAACTGCCATGCGGGTGGGCGGATTAGTGGTTGTTGCTGCGCTGGTGATGGCTTCCGTATCGGCCGGGGCAAAGCCTAAGGGGACGCACTTCATCTTCGAGGGGGAAGGCGGGATCGGGCTCACGGATGCCGCACGCTTGAACGCTTTCGGTGGCGCCAGCCTTGGCTACGGCGGCAAGCTGGGAGGGTTCCCGGTGCGCTTCTATCTTGTCTTCGGCTACTCGCATTCCTCAGCCGACGACACGCTCGCGAACAGCATCTCCTACGCCGATCTCTCGGAAAGCGAGGACGTCCTGACGTTCGGTCCCAGGATGTACATCCCGGTGGCTGGAAATGTGAGGCTCTTCCTCCAGGCCACCGGCGGGTTCGCATGGATCTCGTCCGACTGGCGCATCAACGACGTGGAACAGTATTCGGCGACCGAGGACTCCATGCTCGCGACCGAGCTCTCGGGCGGCGTGCAGGCGAGGGTGGCCAGATGGTTGTCGCTCGGGGTCGGCGTGCAGCGGGTAAGCTTCTGGGGAGACCGGACCGAAGCCACTGCGGCCAACTTCGCCGGTTTCTACGAGGACGACGACAACGATCAGTTCCGCTGCCTTGCCATGGCCGCTGTTCATTTCTGAGAGGGTGAAATGAGACCGACGCTCTTTGCCGCCGCACTCCTCCTGGCTTCAGCGCTGCCCCTCTCCGGCACTACTGCAGCAGAGATCCTGACCGGCTCGGGCACGGCCCTCGTGCGCCAGTTCGACTCGGATTCGCACGGGGCGTCGGCAGAGGCCGAGGTCCCTATCTCCGCTGGGCTTGGCCAGGGGTTGCAGGCCGGCTACCACGGCACCGTGTTTCGCTTCCAGCTCATCAGGCCGGACAAGAAAGCGGTGGGTTTCCTGGTCTGGACCGTTCCGGTTGTGGAGCCGTTCTTCGGCACGTTCTCCGACGGGCAGGACGGAGTGGGCCTCGTCTACTACGAGCAGACGCCCGGAAACATGTCGCAGAAGCTCTTTCTGTCCGACTCGTGGACCGGCGCAATCTCGCTGGATCAGGTAGCGATCGGCAGCGACCGCCGCGTCGTTGCTCATTTCGATTGCACGATAGTCGACTACGGTCCGGACGGCAAAGCAGACACTGCAGACGACGGCACGCGGGACATCCTGGACGCTGCTGCGCTCTTTACGACCCGCAACGCACCGACGTCGATGCAATACTACGAGTCCGGCGGGACAGTCTGCGTGTACGAGGAGCCGATCCTCTTCTACGACGACGGCTGCACCACCGACTCCAGAGAGCCCGACTACGGCGGCGGCTACTATGACAGCGCTTCGGCGGACGACGAGTACGACGATGCGTCGTGCAGCGGAGACACGTACGACGACGGTGGGGGCAGCGACTACGACTACGACGACTACGAAACCAGCGACGAGGATGAAGACGACTACAGCAACGATTGCGATTTCAGCGACGACGACTCGGGCGACGACTACGACGACGGGAGCGACGACAGCGACGACTACGGGGATGACTACGAGTACCAGGCGCGCATCCGGACGATGAGCTGGGCCGGTGCATTTGCTGCCCGCGGCGGGGCCGGCCGGTCCCCGCTTCGCGTCCTGCTTCCGCTGGCGACGATCGTGGTGGTGCTGGTTTCGCTTCGGATGGGGTCCGGACGGCGTGAGAACCGCGCCCGACGCATCACGCCGATTGCCTAGGCGCCGGCTTCTTGCTATCTTCCGAAACAGGTGAAGGAGGGGAACAGGATGCGTTACAGCAGGTTGGCCATATTGGCGGTCTTGCTTTTTTCGTGTCAGAACGGGAGGACGCAACCTCTGGCCGCGGGAGCGGGTGCGGGTGAGAACTCCAAGTACTACCAGGTCCAGGTGACGCCGTCCGAGGTCACGGTCGGCACTGAGGCCAAGCTGGTCTTGTCGGTTGCGGCGGTCTCCGGCTGGAAGTGGAACGCCGAGTACCCGGCGAAGTTCAAGGTCTCGGGCCCCACCGCTGTCCGGTTGGGCAAGTCGGAGTTCTCGACCAGGGCCGGGGACGTGGAAGCCGGGAAGACCGAAGCGCGCATCACGATCCCTGCGACGGCTTCCTCTCAAGGGACTTTCACGTTGGATGTCACGGGCAGCTTCTCGGTATGCAACGACACCTCGTGCAAGATCATGCGCGACGAGAAGGTGGCCGTGGAGGTAACCGTTCGCTGAGGTTTGGGGGGGCACATGGATTCATCCGGGTACTTCGATCGACTCGCACGTGAGACGCAGTCGCGTTTCGATGAGCAGCGCACGGTTCTCTCCTTTCCGCAATACCTGGACCTGTTCATCAAGAAGCCGGCGCTGCTTGCCAGAAGCTCCGCCCAGTACCTCAAGGATGCGGTGGATTCCTTCGGCACTTACGCAATACCGGGGCCTGAAGGTGAGGAGACACGCTTCAAGCTCTTCGACGCTCCCTTCGACGACGGCCGCGACCGGCTCGTCGGGCAGGAGGAGGTGCAGCGGGCGTTCTACGATATCCTTTCGAATTTCGTGCGAGAGGGGCGGACCGGCCGGTTCGTGCTGCTGCATGGCCCGAACGGCTCGGCCAAGACCTCTTTCGTCCAGTGCCTGTCACGGGCGCTCGTGCACTACTCCCGAACAGACGACGGGGCCGTGTACAGCTTCTCGTGGGTCTTCCCCAGGAACGCACGTACCGGCAAACGGGTCGGCTTCCACCAGACGGCCGCCGCTCCCGAATCCGACGAAGAGTCGTACGCGTTCACCCCGCAGGACGACGTCGCGGCACTGATGCCGGGAGAGTTGCGGGACACCCCCCTGTTCCTGATCCCGAAGGACCAGAGGGTCGCCCTGCTGAGCGACGTCGAGAATAGCGGGAAGCTGCCCGAGGCGTTCCGGTTCTCGAACCACGTGCTGCACGGCGACCTTGGACCCACCTCCAGGCGCATCTTCGACACGTTGCTCACCGCGTACGGCGGGGACATGAAGCGGGTGCTGGCGCACGTGAGAGTCGAACGGTACGAGTTCTCGCGCCGATATCGCCGCGGCCTGGTCACGATCGAGCCGCAGATGCACGTTGACGCCGACCTGCGCCAGGTCACGCTGGACGAGAGCTACTCGAACCTGCCCGCGATTCTGCGGCACCTCTCGTTCAGCCAGCTTTCCGGCGACCTGGTCGATGCCAACCGGGGGCTCATCGAGTTCGACGATCTGCTGAAGCGCCCGCTCGATTCATTCAAGTACCTGATGGGGACCTGCGAGAGCAGCCGGGTCTCGGTCGGCAACGTGATCATCTACCTCGACGTAATGTTCATCGGCACCAGCAACGACAAGTACGTGATGGCGTTCACGAAGCTGCCCGAGTTTCCGTCGTTCAAGGGGCGGATGGAATTCGTGCGGGTGCCCTACCTCCGCAACTACCGGGTGGAGCAGGGGATCTACGACATGCAGCTCACCCGGGACGTGGTCGGCAAGCACATCGCCCCCCACGCCACTCACGTGGCAGCGCTCTGGGCGGTCCTATCCAGGCTGAGACGTCCAAACCCGGACTACTACCCCAACGCGATCCGGTCGGTCATGGGCGCGCTCACGCCGCTGGAGAAGGCCGATCTATACGCTTTCGGGTCCGCTCCTGCGGCGCTCAGGCCGGAGGTGGCGAAGGAAGTGACGCAGTACCTGCCTCAGATCCTTGCCGAATCGCACGACCAGCCGGAATACGAAGGTGGATCAGGTGCTTCGCCCCGCGAGGTCAAGGGGTTGCTGCTGAACGCGGCTCAAGCCCCGGGCTTTCCCTGCCTGCATCCGGTGCGCGTGCTGGACGAGATCTTCGAGCTGACGAAGATGAAGGCGATGTACGAATTCCTCCAGGCGCACCCCGATGGCGAGTTCGGCGATCCCGTCGGCCTCTGGAGCCGCACGTGCACGCGCTACGCCCGGCTCGTCGAGCGGGAGTTCAAGTCAGCCATGGGCCTGGTCACCGACGAGGAGTTCGAGAAGCTCCTCCAGAAATACGCGCAGCACTCGTCCGCATGGATCAAGAAGGAATACGTGATCGACCCAATCACGCGGCGTGAAGTCCCGCCCGACACGTCGTTCCTTGAAGAGATCGAGGGGCGGTGGGAGATCACCGAGGACCGCGACCGCATCCGCCAGGAGTACATGGGACGAATCGCATCGTTCTACCTCGACAACCCCGGGAAACAGCCTTCCTTCGGACGTCTCTTCGCTGACCAGTTCGAGAAGCTCAGAAAATCATATTATTCGGAGAATCAGCCGGAATACCAGCGTGCGCTGCGCCTCGTGCTGGACCACCTCGCAGGAATGCCGCAGGAGCCTCAGGACGAGGCCGTGGCCAAGAACGTGGTCGCCACGATGATCGAGCGCTACGGCTACTGCCGCTCTTGCGTCGGCCCCGCAGTCTCCTTCCTCGTGAATGAACCAACGGCGTGACGGCGCGGCGCCTTGCCAACGTCGACTGAGCCAGAGGGCATCTTGGATGGAGACCTACGCCGCAGGGCAGGGTGCCGCGGAAGCTACGGCTCATCGCCCTGGCCGCTCGGCTCTCCCTTGAGCCGGGCACGAAGCGACAACGCCAAGCGAAGATTGTGCCGGATCATCTTGCGCATCTTGAGCTCTTCGGAAACCGGCAGCAGGAGGCACTTGCCCAGGTAGAACGCCGCACTTGCGGGGTCTGCCCGGTTGAGCGCTCCCATCCCAAGGCGATAGTATCGCTGGAACAGCTCCTCCAGCCCTTGCTCCATGTCTGCCGTATCCACGCCGGCTTTGCCGCATCGATCGGAAGCGGGTACCTCGGGCGCTGCCGGCGGCTCCTTCTCTTCGGGTTCCAAGAACTTGAGTCTCGCCTCTACGTCCTTGGTGGCCTTCTGGCCGATCTCGGCGATGAGCTGCTCTGCCGACCGCTTCGCCTTCTCCCTGACGTAACGTTCGACAAGGTCTTCCCGGGCCTTGTTCTTGTCCGCCTTCATTCAAACTCCCACCACACAATCTCCACGGTAGTATAAGGACGGTACCTGTTTGCATCAAGTTTAGCACTACTTTCGGTATCCGTATTCCTCGCCGAAGGCGACGGACCCTTTGCGCGAAGCAGGCTACTTGGGGACAGGGTAGGAAGGCGTGACGACGCGTTTGCCCGCGGGCGTGAAAACCTCTTCAGCGAACACTGCCGTGACGGTCACGTTCACAAGCAGTGCGGACCACAAGTCCCCAGGGGAGAGATCGACGTAGTCGGTGACATGGACAATCCCCTCCTTGCCGTATACGGCGATCTTGGCCGACGACTTGCCGAGGCCGAAATCCTGTGCGTAGTGGACACCGATCTTGTAGACCCCGGTCGCCGGCTTGCCTACGCCGATCGATTCGGGCCCTGCCCCGTCTGCGTCCGCAACCAGAAGCACGGGGTCGTCCTTCACCATATCGTCCTCGCTTCCCCACTCCGGCGATGGGTTCTGCGAGTAGCAGTCGAACACCTTGTCGAACCATCCGTCCGGAGCGCCGTCGCCGTCCACGTCGGGCCCTGCTGCAAGCGGCGACGCGAAGTGCAGATCGACGTCCGCACCTTTGCCGGCCCCGACGTCCGACTGGTCCACGTCCCCTGGCGTCGTCCAGATGAGCTCGACGTACAGGTCCTGCTCCGGCGCAACCTTGAGCAGCGTGGAAGCGGTGTTGCAGCTCCCGTGCCCGGCAGCATCCTGGACCGTCAGGTGGATGGCGTATTGCCCGCAAACGGTAGGGGTGAGACCTACTATCTGGGCGTCGGCGGAGGGAGTGAAAGCCGGGTACGCTCCCGCTGGCGCCTCCACGCTCCAGGACCACTTCGTTACGACCTCGGACAAGCCGTAGCTTGGCTTGGCGGAGAGCTCCAGCGGTTCCAGCGGCGGGACATCTTCCCCACCGGCGTAGGAGATGACCGCGATTGGGCAGACCGCGGTGCCCGAGCTCCCTTCCGCGGACAAGGGCACCAGCAGCTCGGGTGTCTTGGGGGACCCATTCTTGACAAGGAGCTGCCCGGAGTAGACCTGGCCCGGCATGGTCGGCTTCACGCCGACCGTAATCGTGGTCGTCTGCCCCACGTCCAGGTCGAAGGGGGGGGAAAGCACTGCCACGAGCGAGAACTCGTCGCTTCCTTCGGCCGAAAGCTCCACGTCGTAGATGGGAATGAGCCCATCCCCACAGTTCTTGATCTTCACGTCCTCGGTGTGCAGCACTCCAACTTCGATGGATCCGAACGCAAGGCTCTGCGGGTCAGCGGAGATGCAGTTGTCAGCTACTCCCTTGCCCAGCAACAGGACTGCGACCACTCCCCCGGACTTCGTGGGGTCGGACGTGTACACCTGCAGCGTCCCGTTGTGTTCTCCAAGCTGGTCCGGTTCAAAGAGGACAGTCAGCGACGCCGCGTCCCCCGGAGCGACCTCCACCGGCGGATCGAAGGTGACCTCAGAAAGCGGCTCCTCCGCGGTGCTCAGGACGAAGAATGAAGCATCTCCATCGATTGCTGCCTTGAAGATGAGCAGGCCGTCAAGGCCGGAGTTGCTCAGCAGGAGGTTCTTACTGGAAGGCGCTCCGCCCGGGACCGTCGGAGGGAAGGAGAGCGTAGCGGGGCTGGGGTCCGCGATACCGCCTCCGCACTCCCCAAGCGGGTCGTTGACGCATCCCTTCTTGAGATCGCACTCGTCCCCCGTGCAGTCGTTGTCGTCGTCGCACGCCGCATTGTCCGGGGAGTTCAGGCATCCGCTTCCGCCCACGCAAGAGTCCACGGTGCAATCGAGCCCGTCGTCGCACGGGACGGGCTCCATCCACGCCGTCCCCACCGAGTTGCAGGTAGTCTCGCTCTCGTTCCCATTGCATTTCGCCCGGCCCGGCTCGCACACCAGATCTCCCACGCACTGTCCGGAGATGCACTTCTTCCCCTGCTCGCAGTGCGGATCCACGGTGCACTCTACGCATTCACCCGTGACCGGGCTGCAGAACCCCTCGTCGCAGTCCAGATTGCTCGTGCACTTCTTGGAGGAGAGACCGTCCGCGGAAACTTCCGCCGCCCGGTCGTCTCCCCTCTCGTCGTCCGGTCCCCCCGTGCCCGCCGACCCTCCCCCGCCGCACGAAGACAGCAGCAACAGCGCTGCAGCAACCAGACACCTTCGTCGCATCAGGCCTCCTCGCCATCCTTCAAGGACGACTTCATCGACACTAGCCAGTCCAGCGCTTCCTGTCGAGAACGGATTGTCCCTTCCACTGCCAGGTCTTCCGCCTCTCGGAGCAGCCGCTTGTAGTCCGGCCCCGGCGGAAAACCCTGCCGGATGAGGTCCCTGCCGGTCAGGTACTTCCTTGCCGCAAGCTGCTCCGGCGGGATGTTCAGCCGTTCTTCCTCCAACCGATCGACCACCGCCCCGCTTCTCCCAGTCGCAGCGCAGACCCGTTTGGCGATCGTCGCTGCGATCGGAAAATCCGAAGAACGGTATAGCTCGACCCGGCGAGCGAGACGCACCCCTTCCGCTGCTGCGCAGCAGCGGACGAGCGCGGACAACACCTCAAGCCTCTTTCGCTCGCCGGAAGAGAGCCGCAGGCTGTCTGCTTCCTGGTCCAGCAGGCTGGCGAGCTCTCTTCGCAACGAGTCGTCCAGCACGAGGTCCGGCCTGGAAATCGAGGTGAGCGCCACCAACGCCGCGGCCAGGTCGGTACCTTGCGGCAGCGATTCGACTGCTTCAAGCGCTGCTTTCCGGACACGTGGGAGTGCCAGCTCCGGGAGGAACGTGAACACGTAGGGATGCAGCCCCAGCCCGAACACGAGAGCAAGTCCGGGCGCCAGAGATCCTGCCGCACAGAGCTTCTGCAACTCCCCTGCGACGCGCTCCCGGCTGATTCGGGCAAGGCCCGGTGCGGACTCCTCGACCGCCCTCCTTGTAGCGGGCTCCATGTCGAATCCCAGGACCGCTGCAAATCGAACGGCACGGAGGCACCTGAGGTAGTCTTCCGCGAGCCGGGCCGAAGGGTCGCCGATCGCCCTGATCACGCGTGCGTCCGCATCTGCCAGCCCGCCGACAAAGTCGTGGACCAGCCCGGCTGCAGGGTCGAGCACCAGCCCGTTTACCGTAAAGTCCCTCCGCTCCACGTCCTCCTCCAGCGTGCCCGGCGAGATCGAGTCGGGATGACGTCCATCCGAGTACCCGCGCTCTTTGCGGAAAGTGGCAATCTCGAACGCGTTGTTCCTCGTTATCACCTGCACGACCCCGAACGCCGCACCGACGAAGAGGGTCTTCCGGAACAGCTTTGCCACCTGCTCGGGCAATGCGTCGGATGCAATGTCGATCTCGTGGAAATCGCGGCCAAGCACCAGGTCCCTCACGACTCCGCCCACGAACAGGGCTCGAAAGCCGCCGCGCCTCAGCCTGCGGGCGATCGACTCCGCGTCCTTCAGCAGCGGGACCATTACCTCGGAAGCGCCCGCACGGATGCATTCCAATCTCGACGAGATGTCCTTCGTGCTCTTGATCACCTGGCCCATGGCTTCGATGCAGCCGCGGCCTGGACCTAGCCCTTGAGCAACGGCAGCAGCCGGGCTATCAGGGCCTGCTTGGTATCGGCTTCCGTTCCGGGAAGACCCCTTTCGATGCACCACTGGAGGAGATCCTCACGGCGGGCCCGGATGAGCCCCGTCGGGTGAGGCGGCAGCGGAGTAAGCTTCGGCGCTGCCTTCACGGGCTTCGTCTGGGTCTTGCCCGTCTTGGCCGCCGACTTGGCGTGCTTGGCCGGCGCCTTCTCCGGCTTGGCCGGCGCCCCTTCCGCCTTGGGGCCCGTCTTGCGTCCCGGCCTCTTCGGCTCCGGTTTCTTCACTGCATCGACCGCAGCCGCGGGCTTCCTCACTGCATCGGCCGCAGCCGCGGGCTTCCTCACTGCATCGGCCGCAGCCGCGGGCTTCTTCTGGGCAGTGGGCTCCGGTGCCCTCTTGGGGGCTACGGCCGTGACTGCCGGCTGTCTTGCAGCGGGCGGTGCGAGCGGGAGAGGAGGCTTCGCATCCACGATCCTGCGCGCCTTCTTTGCCTTGCCCTTGTGGCGTTTCGCCGCTGACTGCGCTGCTGACTTCACCGCATCTGCGGGCTTCACTGCCTGCACCAGCGTCTTCGGCTCTGCGGGTCTCGCAGGTTCGACGGACTTCGGAAATTCGGCAGCTTTCGGGGTTTCGGCAGCCTTCGGGGTTTCGGCAGCTTTCGGGGTTTCGGCGGCTTTCGGCGGTTCGGCGGTTCCCGTGGGCCCGACGGTTTTCGGTGTTTCAGCGGCCTTGGGTGCCCCGGTTGCATTCGGCGTCTCAGCGGCCTTGGGTGCGTCGGCGGTCTGTGCAGCGGCACCAGTTTTCGCTGCAGGGTGCACGGCCTCACTCACCGGCACCTCCGGCTCTTCCGCAAGCTCCCTGTCGGGTGCGACTTCGCTGCCGGGTCCTTCGTCCTGGAAGTACTGTGCGGTCGTCTCGGGCGCCGGCTTGCTTGCATCTTCCGCAAGGGGGCGGTCCGGGATGTCGCGAAGCTCGAAGCGTTCTTCGGCCGCCGGCTCAGCGGCAGCGACCACGTTCGGCTCGGGCCGGTACCACGATTCGGGGACCCTGGGAAGCTTCACGGGAAGCAGCTCCGCGAGGAAGTTGTAGGTGCTGCACGCTTTGCCGACCAGCTCGTTGCCGTTCCTGACGAACTGTATGGTGAGATCCACGCCGCTCTCCAGGACCAGCTTCCCGAGATCCAAAAGATCTTTCTTCTTCATGTTTCCCCCCGTTCGCAACCGCAACGGTTACATCGACGATGGCGTTATTAGCAGGCCCCCGCGCCGGAGTCAAGCGACGACCGACCCCGGCCCCTCGGCTACGCTCGGGACAGGCTTCCGCGGAAGCGAAGCGGCTCTTGCCGCTAGCCCCCGTGCGCGATGTGTATCGCCCTCACGTCCGCACCGTCGGGCACTGGGAAGGAGGCGAATCGATCGGGCGGCACGCGGTCGCCATTGACCGTGACGGCGATCAGCGCGTAGTCCCAGCCGAGAGCGGAAAGCACGCGGGCGACGGTCAGTCCGTCGCTCCAGGGCACCTGCTCTCTGCCGTTCACGACCACCATGGTCAGGGCTCCTGGTCTTTCTGCACGACGGCGATGATTTCCGGCAGGTCGATGCCCAGCTCCCGCAGGCGCTTCACGGTGGGCACCCCGTTCTTGGTCCAGCCGCGGCGGGCGTAGACCGCGTCCAGCAGCTTCCGGTACTGGTCCTCACGGTAGCTGCGCAGGGCGGCCATCTTCTCCTTCGTGGTCCTGCCCGCGGGGTCGAAGCCCGCCAGCTCCCGGAGCTGCTTGTCGTAACGTTCGGAGCGGGACTCGTATTCCTCCGCGGTGACCGGCCCGACGGCCCGGTACGGAGGCACGTCGTCCTTTCTGGTGCCGTAACCGAACATGCGGCTCATCACGCGCTGGAGGTTGTAGACCCGTGCCGATTGTTCCAGCATCTTCCGCTCGTCCAGCGGGGTACCGGTCATGCCTTCGAAGAACTTGAAGTAGTTCCTGACGTGGTCCGGGATCTTGGCCGGCTCGGATTCGTTGAAGTTGTCAGCGGGGACGACGTCGTTCCAGCAGAGCTTGCACAGCCCCATGAGGCCGAACCACGTGCGCCACAGAGGGAAGTAGTGCAGCGCCTCGGCCTTGTCCGCAAACGTCGGGATCTGGTTGTTGACCATGTCCATGAAGATGAGCCACGCCTCGTCGTGCTGCGGCCCTTTGATGGCCATGGCGTAGCCGCCCTGCTGCGCCAGCGATTCCTTCGAGACGTATTCCGAGTATTCCAGGCCCTTCACTTCCATCCCGATGTCCGCGAGGAACTTCGGGTCCGCGCCAAGCTCCCGGGCCCACTTCTCCTTCAGCCGCCGGATGCCCAGCCCGACCTCCAATCCGAACCCCTCGCCCCTGGCCATCTGGTGCAGAAGCTCGAGCACCTCGGCGCATGCTCCGAAGCGGAGCTGCATGCCGCCGGTGTGCGCGGTGGTGATCACGCCGGCCTCGAACGCCTCCATTACGAACGCGATCGTTGTCCCCATCGAGATGGTGTCCACGCCGTAGGTGTCGCAGTAGAAGTTGAACTCCACCAGGAAATCGGGGTCGAAACAGCCCATGTTGGACGCACAGCCGCTGGTTTCGTATTCCGGTCCGTCCACGCAAACCCGCTGCCCCTTGTACGGCCCGGTCTTCAGCTCGAAGCCGTCCACCGTCTTCGCACAGGCCATGCTGCACCCGAGCCAGCACCCGTCTGCGGCGCCCTGCGTGAAGTACTTCGTCCTCAAGACGTTCGTGCCGATCTTTGCCGCGTCCGGGTGGCTTCCGAACTTGTAGTTGAGGCAAGGCAGCAGGTCGTACTTCTGCATGACGTCGACGATGTTTGCCGTCCCCACCTGGCGCATCCTGCACTGCTTCGCGTCGAGCGTGGCCATCTCCACATTCACCTTCATCCCGTGGTTGCGGATCATCTTCGGATCATGCGGCCGGTTCAGATCGTCCACCACCTCGATCGCTCCCGTGGGACAGACGTAGGCACACGAAGTACACCCGACGCAATGCGGGTCCACCTCGCCAAAGGGCATGGTCAGGTGCATCTTGTCCCCGCGGCCCGCGAACGAGAGAATCCGCTCCATCACAAACTCGTCGCACGCGGATATGCAGCGGCCGCAGAGGATGCACGCCTTCGCATTCTCGTCCCTGGCTTCCGGTGCAAACCGCGAACTCTCAACGCCGCAACGCCTGGCGATCGCCTTCACCGCGGGCACGTTGGGCCAACGGCCCAGGTACATCTCGGCGATGAGCTTGCGGTGCTTCTTCACCTCGGCCGAGTCGGTGAGCACGGCCATCCCGTCGACGACTTCGGTGTCGCACGCCGTCACGAACTCCGACCTCTCTCCTTTCACGACTTCGCACAGGCAGAGTCGGCACGAGCCGTTGGGCGTGAGATCCTTGTGGCGGCAGAGCGTCGGCACGGATGCGCCCGCGTCCTTCAGCGCCTTCAGCAGGTAGGTCCCGACAGCGACTTCGATGGCCTTGCCGTTCACCGTGATCGTGCTCATGCGCCGACCTCCTCGCCGAACGACTCCAGCGCCCTCCTTATGGCGTACCCAGCCTCCTTGCCATAAGTGCACATGCTCGTTGCTTTTATGGTCGAACAGACCTCCATCACGAATGCCGTGTCCCCCGCCCTTCCCTTCTTCGTCCGGATCCGTTCGAGCGCCGATGCTGCCGCGGCAAGCCCTTCCCTGCATGGCGTACACCTGCCGCATGAGTTGCGGGCCAGGGAAGATGCCATGATCGCCAGGGCCCGAACCATGCCCCTCCTGTCGCGCGAGTACGGAAGGTGTGGACTGAGCAGATCCGGCCACGTCGTCCGCTCGTTCCTGCCCACTTGCGGCGCACTCGAGATGCCGGCCAACGCTGCCGACACGTCATTCCTTGTCAGCGTTGCGACATCGCCATCCCGCCACAGGGGCTCCAGCCGTTCCATCGCTCCCGGGGCGATGTACTGGCGCAGCTTCCTGCGGTCCGCCGTTATCATGCTCGGCCCGTCGCCGAAGATCTGTGCATGCGTGAACCAGCACAGGTGGTCGATGGTACCGAGGTGCCCGAACCGGTCCGGGTCGCCCTCCTTCAGCTTCGGAGCCAGGTCCCCTTTCCTTCCCGGGCCGAGCTTGAAGCCCGGGAGGAACGTAACCATGTGGTACAGCTTCGCTGCCGGTACTTTGGTCGCCTTGCAGACTTCGTCCACCACGACCCTCGAGATATGCCCCCACTCATTCTGTGCCCGGTACAGCAGCTCAATCGCGTCGGCCCCGGACTCGGTCCAACGCTTGATGTCTGCCTGTACCTTCCCGGCATCGATCTTGTGCTTGTCGGGCGCCACTTTCGACGAGTAGAATTTCGACCCCGCACTCGGCGCAACGCGCCACGCGGGGGTTATGTCGCGATTCCTGAGGACCAGCGCCTTGAGCTTCTTGTTCCTGAACACCGTGCCCACGCCGCCGCGGCCGGCCTGCTTCAACCTCGGAACGTTGCGGCGCCAGTCGTAGAACGAGAAGTTCAGCATCCCAAGCAGCGTGTTGTCCGCCGCGGTCCCCGCGGACACGACAGCCACGTTGCGCCGGTCCAGCCAGTCGTCCGCGTACATTTCGGTGAGCTCTTCCGAAAGCACGTGTGAGTCGATGCTCTCGAGGGGCGCAGCTTCGATTGCGACCCTTCCTGCGACCGCGTCGATGACAACCATGATCTCCTCACTCCCCTTGCCGGTCAGCATCAACGCGTCGAAGCCCGCGAACTTGAGATACGGGCCGAAGTAGCCGCCCACGTTGCAGTCCATCATGGAATGAGTGGTGGGAGAGATCGCTGTCACCAGGGTCTTACCCGAGCCGGGAAACGACGCAGTTCCGCCAAGAGGGCCGGACGAGAAGCAGATCGGGTTCTCGGGGCTGTCCCATCGAGTGCCGGAGGAGACCTCCTGGAACGTCAGCCAGAGGTCCAGCCCCTTGCCGCCGATCCACAGGTCCTTCATCTCCTGCGTCACCGGGCGCTCCTCGATCGTGTTCATGGAAAGATCCACACGAAGCCAACGACCGGCGTACCCCTTGTCCAACTCACGGACCTGGAAAGATTTCTCCGCCAGCACCCGGTGCGCCTCTCTCATACGCTGCACACTGGCTCCCGACATCTTTCGACCCCCTGGACTCGTTATGTCAACTCAAACGGCGTGGCGATGCTTCAGCCCCAACGACGTCCGGGGCGGCTGCGGCAGTAGACCAACTCAATCGGGCGAAGTCAAGACAAAACCATTGACTTACGCCCGCGCTTCAGTTCCACTCTCGCACGGGAGGGGCGAAGTGGAAGATCTCCTGGTGACCGAGATACCTCTCGGAAAGAGAAAGGCTGAGTTCCTGGGCAGGTGCGTTGCCGGATCCAGCTCGGTCTGCTTTGCAAGACTGGATGGCATCGAGGTCGCCTTGATTGCGGCGCCCGCGACTCAGGGAAAGAAAGCGTTCCGGGCCGGCAGGGAGCTTTCTATTGAGTATCGGCTCTATCCACGCACAGTGCGCGACCGCGAGGCTGCGCCGCTTGTCGAGCGCGTCGCCGCGGACGTCCTGGCGAGAGAGGCCGAGATAGCGGAAACTCTCAGGCCCCGGTCCGACCCAGGCCCGGAAGTGGGCCCGGCCGATGCTTCGGTCGCAGCCCCCCCGGCGGCCCCCCTCGGCTTCGCTCCGGGTAAGCTGCTTCGCAAGCAGAGCGGCTCCCGCCATGCCGAGGATCGCACCCATGTACGAGTCGATGCCGGGAGTGGGGGCGCGGTCGGGATCCTTTCTCTGGCCGACGAAGACGGCGAGTTCGAGTACAGGATCGCGCTTCCGGACAGCGGGCGGGTCGCGGTGCTTCGATTCTCCGAACGCGGCGCCTTCCCCCTCAAGTTGTTCGACTGGTCCGCACGCCTGACTTTGGCTTCACAGGCGGATTGCGCGCTCTCCCGCCGCGATACCTCTGCGGTCCAGCAGCTTCTGCTCCAGGTCGTCGCCAGCCTCATGTTGGCGATCCCGAAACCTCTCGAATCTCCGAGGCACGCTGCGCACGCATCCCCGGGTGCGCGCTTCCTCTATTTTGAGTTGGGCAAGGGAAGCTCGGCCGCGGTGGGGGACAGCGACGGAGTTTCCGTACCGACCGAGGGCGGAGAGGCGATTCTCCCCGGGGAAACGATCGTCCTCTCGTTGGACGTCCCGACTGCCTGCGACAACCGTTGCGTGTTCTGCGCCCCGTCGGAGGGGGTGGGCGCACCACCAGCGGATTCCACGGCCATCTTGACTGAGCTGTCCAAGCTGCTTCTCGGCCTGGGGCCGCAGTTATCCGAGGCTGGCCGCGTGGACGTGAACCTCGTGGGAATGGACGTTTTCAACTTCGAGCGAATCGAGGATCTCGTGGCCAGGGTGCGAGCGGTGCCGAAGGTGACGCGCGTGACAGCGGTGACGCCCGGGACCCGGCTTGCGGCCCCGGGCTTCGCTTCGCGGCTGAAGTCCGCCGGATTGGACAGCGTCACGCTCACGATTCTCGGCCCCGACGCTTCCCTGCACGATACGATCGCGGGCCGGCACGGCTCGTACGAAGACGTCCTCGCCGCGGTCGCCAACGCCCGGGCCGCTGGTCTCGACCACGAGTTCAACATCGTGGTGATCAAGGACAACGCGGCAGCACTCCCGGAAATCTTCCAGCGTGTGGGCGCCATGGCCGCACGGGCAAGGATATACTTCTACGTGACCGAGCCGTTCGTGCCGGACGAGCTCGCTTCACGCTGCTACGCAAGGCTTGCCGACGTCCGACGTGCGCTGGACGCGGGCCGTGCCATCATCGAGGGGCGCGTTCTCTCCGTGCACTATCTGCCGCTCTGCATCCTGCCGGACTGGGTCCGGCCGCTTGCCGGTCACTCGTCGCAGAAGTACCCAGCGTCGCCGGCAATGCCGCCCGAGCCATGCAAGAGGTGCCCGGCGTACCTGACGACGTGCGGCTCGGTCAGCGACCACTACCTGCGCCTGTTCGGAAGCACGGAGCTGACCCCGCTGGGGAGCCCGCGGACATGATCGACGGTCGGAGCGGGGGTATCTGGTGAAGCAGAAGCTGTGCTTTCTTGGCTGGGACAGGAGCGTGGCCAAGCTCGTTGCGCAACGCCTGTCCCAGGGGTGGACCGAGGGCCCGCTGGACCTCTCCGACCTGCTGGTGATCGTGCCGACGCAAAGATCCGGACGCAGGCTGTCCGCTCACCTCGCAGCCAAGGCAGCGGAGCGCGGCACCGCAGTCCTTTCTCCCACCATCTGGACACCGGATCTCCTGCTTTCTTCCACTGGGAAGGGCGACACGGTCGCCGGCCGTTTCGAGGCCGTAGCAGTGCTGGCGAAGCTCCTGGAGCGCGGCGCTGCCGCGTCACATCCAGAGGTTTTCGGAGCTGCAACGGCCGACCCCGTGCCGCACTTCTTCATATCCGCTGCGGAGAAGCTGGTCCAACTTCGAGAGGCGCTGGGGGAGAACGGACTTCTGGTCCGCGACGTGGCGGAGAAGCTCGGCGGTGTGGATTCCGGGGAACGGTGGCTCGCCCTGGCGGAGATCGAAGCCATGCTGCTCGCCCTTCTCGAACAGCTCCACGTCGAAGACAGGACGCTGGCGAGGCTGAGGGCCGCGACCGCACCCGAGATGCCCGCCGGGACGCGGCGCGTAGTGGTTGCGGCGGTGGCGGACCCCGCGCCGCTGGCTCTGTGCGCTCTGGCCGTGCTGTCGGACTCAGTCCCAGTCGACGTGTACGTGCATGCGCCTGAAGAGCTGAGGGCGCTGTTCGATGAATGGGGGCGGCCGATCCCCGCGGAGTGGAAGCGTCGGACGATCGACGTCCCGGAGCCGATCATCCGCCTGGTGGGGAAACCGTCCGATCAGGCCAGAGAAGTCGTCTCTCTGTGTGCGGAGCTGGGCCTTCCTCCCCGGGACCTGGCCCTGGGAGTGCCGGACCCGGAGGTGCTTCCGTATCTCGAAAGGATTCCCCACCTGAACGCACATGATCCGGCCGGTGCGCCTCTGTCGTCCCACCCTTTGGCCCGAGTACTCTTCCTGTTCGCGGATCTTTGTGTCGAGCCGACCTTCTCCCGATTCGCACTTCTCGTCAGGCAGAACGCTGTGCTGGATCTGCTTGCGCTCAATATCGAGGGGTTCGACGCAGCGGCCTTCCTCGCGAAGCTGGACGAAGTCCAGAACGAACACCTCCCCGAGGACATGCGGCGCCTCGCGCAGTGTGCCGGTTCGGGGCATGTACGCCAAGCCTGTGAGTTGGTGGGCGGCCTGTGCGAGGCGTTCCAAGAGAAGCCCCCGGCGCAGGCAATTCCGGACTTCCTGGAACGGCTTTACGCAGGGCGAACACTGGACACGGGAAAGCGGAACGACCGCGACTTCATCGCGGCAGCGCGGGCCTTGCGGGAGGTGGTGGCCAGGTTCGACGCGGACGTCTTCCGGCGCTGCGAGCTCCAGCGGGCCGACATGCTGATGTTGATCAGGAAGGCCGTCTCCTCCGCGCGCTACTACCCGGAACGGGAAGCGTTCGGCATAGAGGCCCAGGGTTGGCTGGAACTCCCCTGGGAGGACGCACCGCACCTGGTCATTACCGGAATGAACGACGGGGCCGTCCCGGAAGCACTCGTATCCGATATCTTCCTGCCCGATTCGGCGCGCACCAGGGTGGGGCTGCGCGACAACGACGCCAGGTTCGGCCGTGACGTCTACCTTCTTGCGGCGATACTGGCGTCGCGAAAGGGGCGCGGCTCGGTCCACCTGGTCGTGGGCAAGACGTCAGGGGCCGGCGACCCGGTGAGGCCCTCTCGCTTGTTGTTCCTGTGCCCCGACAATGAGCTCGCCTTGCGCACACGCGTGCTGTTCGGAGACCCACGCTCAGCTATCCATCCCGTTCCCCGCACGCCCGTCTGGAAGTTGGAGCCCCCTCCGTGGACCCTCCCGTCCCGCCTCGGTGTCACCGCGTTGGCAGCGTATCTGGCGTGTCCGTTCAGGTTCTACCTGAGCCACGTGCTCGGCATGGGGCCCGCGGACGACCGCAAGACCGAGCTGGATGCTCTCGACTTCGGCGCAGCTTGCCACCACGCGCTGGAGGGCCTCGCATCGGAGGAAGCGGCTGACGTCACGGACGAAGCTCGCCTGGCCGCGTTGCTCGTCGATCGCGTTCGGCGGTACTTCACTGACCGTTTTGGAAGGCGGCTCCCGGCAACGTTGCTTATCCAGTTGGATACTGCCACGTCGAGGCTTGCCGCGGCAGCGCGGGTTGAGGCCGGGCAACGGATGCTGGGGTGGAGGACCGTGGCCGTGGAGAAGCGCATAGAGTCCGGCGCCGGCCAGCTCATCGTCGAGACGCCGGGGGGCTCGATCGAGAGTCCGATCACGATCACGGGAAGAGTCGACCGCATAGACGTCCACCGTGACGGCCGCGTCCGCATCCTGGACTACAAGACATCCGACAAGGCGAGGTCCCCGGAACAGGACCACGTAGACCGGTGCAAGGGAGAGGCGCGGGAGTACGCGCTGATCACGAGAGGAGCCAAGCCGCGCTGTTTCGTCGGCCTCCAGCTTCCCCTGTACCGGCTCCTCCTGAAGGACGAATGGCCAGGACGCGTAGAGTGCGGCTATTTCAACCTGCCCAAGGCGACCGGAGAAGCGGACATCGTAACGTGGGGCGGAATGGACGACGGGATGGTGGAAGCGGCAAAGCGCTGCACCGAAGGGATACTTTCCGACATCGTCAACGGGCGTTTCTGGCCTCCGTCACGGTCGGTGCGGGAAGACGATTTCGATCGGCTGTTCTTCGCCCCGGTCGAGGATTCCGTTGACCCCAAGCATCTGTTGACCAGGGGGCCGGCATGACTGCTCCGGTTTCCTTCAAGCACCAAGCCATCGCCGCGTCTGCGGGCTCCGGCAAGACGTACCAGCTCGTCAACCGGTTCCTTCGGCTCGTTGCTTCCGGCGTCTCGCCGGACAGGATTGCGGCGCTGACTTTCTCCCGTGCTGCCGCGGGTGAGATCCTGGACAAGATCCTTCGGCGCCTTGCGGATGCTGCGCTCGATCTGGAGAAAGCGGAGGCCCTTGCCCGCGACCTGGAAAACGGCACGGGGTCCGCGGACGTCGTAGGGCTGCTGCGGCGGATCATCGAGAAGCTCCACGCTCTGCGCATAGGCACTCTGGACAGCTTCTTCGTATCGGTCGTCAAGGCTTTCCCGTTCGAGCTGGGCATGTCCGGCGACTTCGAGATCCTCGACGGGTTCTCCGCGGACGACGCGGTGCGCTCGACGTTGCGCCGAGTCCTTGCCGACGGGGGACGGGCCGCCGGCGAGGGACGGACCGCCGGAGCGTCCCGGCCCGGCACCGGCGCCGTGGGGGGACGTACTGCCGCAGCACCTTCCCGGGCTGGTACCGGGTCCGAAGAGCCGGTCGGCAAGTCGGACCTCCTGCTGGAATTCCGACTGGCGACGTTCGGCTCGGACGAGAAATCGCTGGGGCCGAAGCTCCGCACGATCGTCGAGGGCTACCACGACGTCTTCCTGCTTGCGCCGGACCGCTGCCTCTGGGGCGCCCCGTCCGCTCTCTGGGACCGACCCTTCCCGTGGGCCGTACACCTGGCAGCGGATCCCCTGGCGCTGGTCGCCCGACTCCGCTCGTCGTTCTCACAGACGGATCTTGACGACAGGGCGCAAGCGAAGCTGGACGAGTTCCTGGAGGCAGCCGGCAGATTCGGACCCGGCACGCCGCTGCAAGAGCCCGTGACGACGATGCTGGAGAAGCTCATCGACATCATGGGGGATCTCGATCAAGGCACCGCGGCCCTCACACTGTACAAGTCGATTCCGCTCGATTCGGACGCGTGCGGGACGCTGGCCGATCTGACCCGGTACATCATTGCGTGTGTTCTCCAGGCCCACATGGAGCGCACCAGAGGGCTTCACGCCATCCTGCAAAGGTACGAGACCGAGTACGACAGGCACATACGCAAGGCCGGGCGCCTGGCTTTCCGAGACATCCAGCTCCTGCTGTCCGGAGGACGTGTCACCGGAGTGCCCAGGAGCGTCAGGCAGGCAGCGGAGCAGGGCCGCATCTACGTCGACTACAGGCTGGATACGAGCTTCGATCATTGGCTCCTGGACGAGTTCCAGGACACAAGCACGCTCCAGTGGAGAGCCATTGCGAACCTCGTTGATGAAGTGTTGCAGGACTACTCCGGAGCAAGGAGCCTCTTCTACGTCGGCGACGTGAAGCAGGCGATCCACGGGTGGCGCGGCGGCGACTCGGGTCTGTTCGAGCGTATCCTGGAGCACTACAACGAGCACGAAGAGCGTATTCTGCAAACGTCGCTGTCGTGCTCCTGGCGGTCGGCAAGACCGATCATGGACGCGGTCAACCGGGTCTTCTCGCCGGGCAACCTCTCAAGTTTGAGCGACACCGTCTCCGCAAGGTGGGCAAAGCACTTTTCCGAGCATGATACTGCGCGGGTGGGTCTTTCCGGCAGCGCAGCGATCATCCAGGCCGAATCCGCTGAGACGGGCATGGGAGCGAAGCGTGACGCCCGGTTCCTGTACGCAGCGCGGCTTGTGCGCGAGATCGATCCGATCTGCAAGGGGCTGACCGCTGCGGTGCTGCTTCGCAGCAACGACAACGGCAAGAGGATGGTGGACACCTTACGCAGCGTCGGGGTAGCCGCGTCATGGGACGGACGCTTCCCGGTTGCAGACAACCCGTATTGTGAGGCGATGCTCTCGCTGTTGAGCTTCGCTGCTCACCCGGGAGACTCGTTGTCGTACATGCACCTGAGGATGACGCCCCTCAGGCGGTTTGTCCCGCCAAGGCAGAGCGGCGCCGAGTCTCTGGTCCGCGAGGTGCTGGGGGACGTTTCCCTTCACGGATTCGAGTATTTCGTGAGAAAGTGGACCGAGAGGCTGGACGCAGCAGACGCCCTGGACCCATTCGCGTCGCGGCGAAGCGAGGACCTGCTGTCCGCTGCCCTCAGGTTCGATGCCGACGGGACCCGCGACCCGCTGGACTTCGTCGAATTCGTGCGTTCTCAGGAGATCGCTGACGTTGCTGCGACCAATACGGTCCACGTGATGACCATGCACCGGTCAAAGGGACTTGAGTTCGACGTCGTCGTGCTTCCAGACCTCAATGAGCCCAGCATCCGGTCAAGGGGCGCACTCGATCTCGAAGTGATGCGAAGAGACGACTCCGTGGAGAGGGCCCCGAAGTGGGTCCTGTCCATGCCTGTTCGGGCCGTAGCCTGTGCCGACCCGGTGCTTGCCGAGTGCGTCCGGAGAATCGACGACGACTACGCGTACGAGCAACTATGCCTGCTCTACGTTGCAATGACTCGGGCCAAGCGCGGGCTCTACATGATCGTCTCTCCGATCGCAGCATCCTCGTCAGGCCAGAACCTGGCCCTGCTGGCCAGGAACGGCCTCGCCGGCCAGGGCCCCGCCGCAACGCTGGACGCCGGCGAGTCCGGCGGTACCTTGCTCGGGGCCGTGGGCAACACCGGATGGGCGGGGGCGGGGGCAGAGACAGCTAGTCCCTCCTCCGGGTCGGGGCGCCGCCCCGACCCTCGTCCCCCCGGAAGGGGGGACACGAGATTTCCAAGCACTACAGCCGTTTGGTGCCGAGCGTGGAAGCCGCACCTGCCGAGCATGGAAGCCGCACCTGCCGAGCATGGAAGCCCATCACGGGAAGGATGTGCTGTGCTTGATCCCCCCTCTCGTCTCCCCCCCCCCGGCGGGAGTACCCCGAGCTTGTCGAGGGGGGAGGAGGGAGTAGCCGGATTTGCCCTCTCTTCCCCCTCGCACCTTCCCCGGCTGACGCCCTCCGGAGCGGAAAGCGCGGTGCTTCCGGCCCCGGTCGTGTTTGCTGCTGCAAGCACCGATGCTGCCCGCCGCGGGACGTTGGTGCACGCCATGTTCGAGCAGGTCGAGTGGAGGGAGGATGCGGACGGCGCCGCAATAGTGGCGTCGATGCAGCCGGCCGAGCACGACGACGTCTTCGAGCGGGCGGCAAGCCTGTTCCTGGTCGCGATGGAGATGCCTGCCGTTTGCGAAGCGCTGGCCCGACCGTTCGCACGGGCGACGCTCTGGCGTGAGCGACGGTTTGACATGGTGCTCGACTACCAGCTCGTGTCGGGGTGCTTCGACCGCGTCACCATTCTCCTCGACGACGACGGCAGGCCGGTTTCCGCGTGCGTGCTGGACTACAAGACCGACAATGTGGCGTCCGTCGCGGAAGCGGCCAAGGCTGCAGAGATGTACGCACCGCAGATGTCGCTTTACCGCCGCCTGCTTGCCCGCATGTTCTCCCTTTCCGCCGAGAGCGTCACGGCAAAGCTTCTCTTCATCCGCGGCCCGTACACCATCCCGACGTAGCCCTCGCAGCGCGGGCAATGATCAGCTTTCGCAACCGACCGCGGCAGGTTTCATCCTCCGCCGCATCAGGTGGGCGAAGTCGGACGGGCCTCCTGCGCTGCCTCCCGCTTCCGGCCCACTATTTGCCTCTCTCCCCCCATTGGTTTAACATCGCGACAGCAGTTCCAAGCGTCGGCGGAGGTATCGATGCGGATGTCTATGGGATCAAGGGGCACGGCCGTTGCTCTGGCCGCTTGCGCGATCTGGCTGTTTTCGTGTTCAAACGGCGGCGGAAGCGCGGCGCCTGAGGCAAAGAGCGGAGAAGCCTGCGAGGAGGAGGCCAAGACGCAGTGCGGCGTGGCCGCCTCAGACACGGAAGCCGTGCTGATCTGCGTCGCTGCCGGCACTGAGTCCAAGCTCAAGTGGACCGAGCAGAAGGTGTGCACCCGCTACCAGGAATGCGAGAACGCATCGGAATGCGTGGTGGACTGCACGTCCGGGTATCTTTGCGACGACAGGGAATGCGGCGACGACAATTGCGGCGGAAGTTGCGGCGAGTGCCCGGACGGTCTGCAATGCCTGGGCGGGCACTGCACCGAGGTTGTCTGCGATCCCGCGTGCGGCGACGCACACTGCGGACCCGACGGGTGCGGCGGGGAATGCGGCGAGTGCTCGGGCGGCCAGGTCTGCACGTTCCCGACCCTGCAGTGCGTGGGGCCCCCGGAACCGTGTGCTCCGGTGTGCAAAGACAGGGAGTGCGGCCCGAACGAGTGCGGCGGCTCCTGCGGCACCTGCGGCCAGAACCTGTTCTGCAGCCCGGCAGACCTCACGTGCAAGCCGCCCTGCGTGCCCGACTGCACCGGCAAGCAGTGCGGCGACGACGGCTGCGGCGGCTCGTGCGGCGGATGTGCCGAGGCGAACGAGTTCTGCCATGACGACGGCACCTGCGGCCCGTGCGACCCGATCTCGAACACGCTCTGCCCACCCGGTCAGTACTGCACCTACGCGCAGGACGAGGGCGGTGCGACCACCGGGCCGCTGTGCGAAGAAGCGGGGACCCAGAAATACGGGGAGCCGTGCGGCGGGCAGGATGCCTGCGCGGAAGGAATCTGCATCTCCTTGGGTGAGACCGGTTCAGCATGCTACCAGTTCTGCCAGGAGCACTCGGATTGCGGCGAAGGGAAGCAGTGCATCGAGCTTCAGAACGCCACGTACCAGGTCTGCAACACCGGAGCAGCGGCCCAGGAGAAATGCAACCTCCTGGAGCAGAAGTGCACCCTGGAAGAAGAAGCGTGCTACTTCGACGACGGGGCCGGTGAGCCCATCTGCCTGCCCGCGGGTGCAGCGCTTGAGGGCGAGAAGTGCTCCGGTCAGCCGAACGACTGCGCAGCGGGGCTCACCTGCGCGTCGTATTCGACTTCCTGGACCTGCCACAAGTTCTGCAACACGCTCAAAGGCCAGGAGCCAACGTGTGACCCGGATGGCGGGTTCCCGAAGTGCGCCAATTATTATGCCAAGCAGCACGCCGGGTTCTGCAACAAAGAATAGGGGCCTGCTTCAGCCAGGGCCGTCGGAAGGATGTGCTGCGTTGCGCACCCGTCTCGTCTCCCTCCTGCGGCGGGAGTACCCCGAGCTTGTCGAGGGGGGAGGAGGGACTCGCCGGCTCTACTTCTCGATCAACTCGAGTAGAACGCCGAACGTGGACTTGGGATGGAGAAACGCTACGGGGCACCCCTCTGCGCCAAGGGTCACTTCAGGCGTGGCCATGCGGATGCCCGCGGCGGTGAGGTCGTCGATCTTCTTGCGGATGTCGGGAGTGGTGAACGCGAGGTGGTGAACGCCTTCGCCCTTTGAGGCCAGGAACGTGCTCACCTGCGACGTCTCGTTCAGCGGCGAAAGCAACTCGACCAGCGTCTCTCCGACCTGGAAGAAGGCTATCTTCAGCCCACGCTCCGGAAGCTCTTTCGTCTCCCGGAGCGGAAGCTGCAGCCGATCCCGAAAGAACGCGATCGCCGCGTCCAAGTCGTTTACCGCTATCCCGATGTGATCCAGCATGGAAGGTGGTCTAGTAGTCCATGCCGCCCATGCCGCCCATGCCGCCGCCCGGCATGCCGCCCGGCATCGGCTTCTCTTCCTTGGGCTTCTCGACGATCACGCACTGGGTCGTGATCATGAGGGATGCCACGGACGAAGCGTTCTGGAGAGCGCAGCGGGTGACCTTGGTCGGGTCGATGATGCCGGCCGCGACCAGATCCTCGTACTCCTCGGTGAAGGCGTTGAAGCCGTAGCCGTCTTTGCCTTCCTTCACCTTCTGGACGACGATGGAGCCTTCCCATCCTGCGTTGTTGGCGATCCAGCGCAGCGGCTCTTCCACTGCCCTCTTCACGATCTGGACGCCGATGAGCTCTGCGCCCACCTGCTTCTTCTCCAGCTTCTCGACCGCGGGGATGCAGCGCACGAGCGCCACGCCGCCGCCGGGGACGATGCCCTCTTCGACGGCCGCGCGGGTGGCGTGCAGGGCGTCCTCGACGCGCGCCTTCTTCTCCTTCATCTCGATCTCGGTGGCGGCGCCCATGCGGACGACGGCGACACCGGCGGCCAGGCGGGCGAGGCGCTCCTCGAGCTTCTCGCGATCCCAGTCGCTCTTGGTCAGC
>Ga0172371_10002097_pt1 | contig 31840 bp, 35 predicted proteins | sample Lak12m_FD_114543 | JGI IMG/M metagenome (GOLD analysis project Ga0172371, IMG submission 114543) | Freshwater microbial communities from Kabuno Bay, South-Kivu, Congo - kab_022012_12m | ecosystem: Environmental > Aquatic > Freshwater > Lake | place: Democratic Republic of the Congo: South-Kivu...
GGCCGCCGCTCCCAGCATGATCTTCACGAAGTCGGTGCAGACCTGGTGTCCCAGTCCCCGGGAGCCTGAATGAACCATGACGCACAGCTGTCCCTTGAAGATGCCGAATGCCTCGGCGGCCGCTTCATCAAAGATCTGTTCGACGCGCTGCACCTCGATGAAGTGGTTGCCGGCCCCCAGCGTGCCGGGCTGGTTGAAACCCCGGTCCCGGGCGCGCGAGCTGACATAGTCGGGGTTGGCGCCATCCAGAACGCCGCCGTCCTCGATCGACTCCACATCTTCCGGCCAACCGAAGCCGCGCGATATCAGCCAGGGGACACCCTTGGTCATGAGATCATCGAGCTCAGCGCCTTTCAGGCGGACACTCCCGTGTCGCCCCACACCGGCGGGGATGCTGCGCGAGATCTCGTGGGCGAGCGCCGGGACCTTTTCGGCGACTTCGGCTGCCAGGAGGTTGGTGCGGATCAGCCGGACGCCGCAGGCGATGTCGTAACCGACGCCTCCTGGGGAGATGACGCCGCTGTCCAGATTGAAGGCCGCCACGCCGCCGATCGCGAAGCCATAGCCCCAATGGATGTCAGGCATCGCCAGCGAAGCCATCTCGATACCGGGAAGGCAGGCGACGTTTCGGACCTGCTCCAGGGCCTGTTCCTGCCCTGCCCGTTCTATCAGTGAGCGGTCGGCGAAGACGCGGCCGGGAACATTCATGCAGCCGCTACGGGGTATCTCCCAGCACCAGGGGCTGATCTCGGCAAGATCGTACTGCGTCACCACCATGCTCCTCCGATTCCTGACCTTGATTATCGGCCGGCAAGCCGGCCCGTTCTTCAGACGTCGAAGATCGTTTGCGCCATCCAGCGGTTGTCCTCTTTGGCCACCGCCAGCATGTGATACGTCGCCGCCTTGATGTCGGTTTTCAGCGGATGCCTTGCGGGATCTATGGTTTCCCCGAACACGGTCGCCTTGAGTGAAGTTCCGGCGAATTCGGTTATTTCGAACCGGCCCAGTAGCACCTCACGGCTCTCGAACAGGAAAAGCAATTCGTTGAGCCATTCCACCAGCAGGTTTTCAGCGTCTTCGGATGCGACTTCGATATCGAAGCTTTCTATTTCCCGGACCGAATCCAGGTCGGTGATCAGGCTGAACATGCCTGCGGCGGCGTTTTGAAAGGCCTCGGCCTCGGTCGCTCCAAAGGCCCGGACGCCGATATCGGCGGTATGTTCGATGATTTCAAAAGATTTCATTTTAGCTGTATCAAAGGGTTTCCAGACCGTTAATTCACATGAATCCGAATATCAGGAAATAAGTCAATAAAGTTCTTGACAAAACATATCCGTTCGGATAAGATTCATTAAATCCTATAAGTTATATCAAATTTATGGCTAATTTAGGAGAATATATATGAATATCTCAGCAAAGAGCAGATACGCAGTAAGGGCGCTGGTAGAACTTGCCCAACGAAACGACGGGCAGCCGGTTCCGATAGCCGACATCGCAGCCCGCCGGGAGATCCCCCTGCAATTTCTGGAGCAGCTTTTTTCTAGTCTCCGCAAGGCGGGAATTCTAAACAGCCATCGGGGCGTGCGAGGTGGTTTCAGTTTCAAGAAACTTCCCGAGGACGTGAGTGTGCTGGACGTGGTTGAGGTCCTGGACGGCAATGTCGCCCCCTCCGCCTGTACCAGCGGCGCTTCCTGCAACAAGATCGACCGGTGTGTGGTGAAGGACGTCTGGACTGACGTCAAGCTCAGTTTGGAAGGTGTATTAAGCGCGGCGAACATCGCAGATCTCGCATATAAGGAAAACCTTATGCGGGAACGCGCTGAAGAGATGTATTATATTTAAACCTGACCGCGGGGGCGGGAGGATTTTTATCATGCCGAGTTACAGCAGCATCAACATCAGGGAAAGAATGAAGATAGCCAAAAATTTAGCGGAGCTGATAGGGAATACGCCGTTGGTCAGACTGGATCGACTGGCCGCCAATGTGGACGCCGACGTCTTGGGCAAGCTGGAGAGCTTCAATCCGGGCGGCAGCGTCAAGGACCGTATCGGACTGGCCATGATCGAGAGCGCCGAGGCGGATGGCAGGATAACTCCGGGCAAGACGGTCATCATCGAGCCGACCAGCGGCAACACCGGCATAGCTCTGGCCTTCGTCTGCGCAGCCAAGGGTTACAAACTGGTTCTCACCATGCCTGAGACGATGAGCCTGGAGCGGCGCATGCTGCTGAAGGCGTACGGAGCCGAGCTGGTACTCACCCCCGGTCCCGACGGCATGCGCGGCGCCGTGGACAAAGCCGACGAACTGGCCGGCGACTACAGCGACGCCTACGTGCCGCAGCAGTTCCGTAATCCGGCCAATCCCGAAGTCCATCGCCGCACCACGGCCGAGGAGATCTGGCGTGATACAGACGGCGCCGTCGATTTTCTGGTTTCCGGCGTAGGTACCGGCGGCACGATTACCGGCACGGGCGAAGTGCTCAAGGAGCGCAAGCCTTCCGTACAGCTCGTGGCCGTAGAGCCGAAGGCGTCACCGGTACTTTCCGGGGGCGACCCTGGACCGCACCGCATCCAGGGAATCGGCGCAGGTTTCGTTCCCGAGGTGCTGAATACGAAGATTTACGACGAGGTCTTCCAGGTATCCAATGAAGAGGCCGAGCAGGCAGCGCGGCGCCTGGCGACCGAGGAAGGCATACTTTGCGGTATCTCGTCGGGTGCTGCGGTCCATGCGGCCCTGAACATCGCGAAGCGTCCGTCAAGCAAGGGTAAGATGTTCGTCGTGATACTGCCGGATACAGGTGAGCGGTATCTGACCACCCAGCTTTTCGGCAACGCCTGACAAGTCGACATTAAACCCGGTTCCAGACAGGAGGGCTAATGGATGTGAAGGAAGATGTGCTGCTAGACGCCCGTGGGCTGAAATGCCCCATGCCTTCAGTGAAGACAGCGCTGGCGCTGGAACAACTCGGGGGCGGCGGCATAGTGAAAGTACTTACCGATGATCCGGTCAGCAAGAACGATCTTCCACAATGGGTGCGAGGCAATGGCCACCAGGTCCTCGGCATCGAGGACGGAAACGGCTTCGCCGAGATCTACGTGAAGAAGGCTGGCGGATGAGCGGCGGCGGCTGAATCAAGTAAATGAACGAATTCGGTCCGAATTCAGAAAACAGCGTCGGGATGCTATCATTTGATGACGGTAAAGCCTGCCCCGGTCCGGCTTGCCTGGACATCACCGTTCAGGGCAAGCCGTTACATTATCACGGGGCCTGGAACGTTCGCTCTCTGCTCGAATCCCAGGGTGAGAATTCCGCTTACGCCAATGTGCGCATAAACGGCACGGTGCTTAGACGGCGCGATTTTGAGAATATCCCCTTGAGGAGCGGCGACAGCGTCGACTTCCTCTATTACATGGGAGGGGGAAAATGATAGATCTCACTGACGAAGAAATCCTGCGATATTCGCGGCATATCATACTGTCCGAGGTCGGTGGAGCCGGGCAGCAGAAACTCAAGGAAGCCAGCGTGCTGGTAGTGGGCGCCGGCGGCCTGGGTTCTCCGGTGCTGCTCTATCTGGCCGCCGCGGGCATCGGGCGCATCGGCATCATCGAGGACGATGTCGTGGATGTCACCAACCTGCAGCGCCAGATCATCCACACGACTGACGATGTCGACAAGCCCAAGGTCAAGAGCGCCGGCGAGACCATGAAGCAGATCAATCCTCATGTGGAAGTGGACATCTACCACGAGCGCCTGACCAAAGACAACATCTTCAGCCTGCTCGACCGGTACGATATCGTGGTCGACGGCGTCGACAACTTCCCTACACGTTACCTGATCAATGATGCCTGCGTGATGAAGAAGAAGGTTCTGATCGAGGGCGGCATCTTAAGGTTCATGGGCCTGATAATGAGCATTCACGGTGGCGAGACCGCCTGCTACCGTTGCGTTTTCGAGGAGCCACCCCCGCCCGGCACCGTACCCAGCTGCGCCGAAGCCGGCATTCTGGGCGCGGTAGCCGGTGTTGTGGGAACCCTGCAGGCGACGGAGGTCCTCAAGATAGTGACCGGCGTCGGCGAGCCGCTATACAACCGGCTGCTGCAGTTCGACGCCGAGGAGCTGCGCTTCCACGAGGTCAAGGCCCGGCGGAATCCCAAGTGCCCGGTCTGTGGCGAGAACCCGACCATTACCGAGTTGATCGAATACGCCTACACCTGCGAAACACAGGCCCCGGGCACGACCTGATGCCCGAAAGCCTGCGGCTATCCCGAGCGCAGTTCAATGAGATAGTGGCGCATGCGCGCGCCTGCAAGCCGGAGGAAGCCTGCGGCCTGCTGGCTGGTGACAGCGAAGGCAGGGTCGAACGTGTCTTCCTGATGGAGAACGCCAGGCACAGTGCGACCTTCTACGAGATGGATTCCCAGGAGCAGTTCCAGGTTTTCGACCAGATGCAGAGCGAGGGCCTCGAGCTCGTCGGCATCTTCCATTCCCACCCCCACTCCCCGGCGTTTCCTTCACCGCATGATCTGGGACTGGCCTTTTACCCCGAGGCTGCATACGTTATCGTTTCGCTGATGGACCGGGAAGCGGATTGCCATGCCTTCCGGATCGTCGAAGAGCATTCCGAGGAGATCAGTCTGATCGTGGAGAATCTTGAGGGCTGAAATATCATGACAGTTGCCGTGAAAACTTTACTTGGCCGCCTGCTGGCCGAACTGGAGCCCTGCGGCCGGCTTGCTGTCGCATTTTCGGGCGGAGTCGATTCCTCGGTGGTATTGGCGGCCGCGGTGAAGTCCCTCGGAGCCGAAAACGTGCTTGCGGTGACGGCGGATTCCGAGACCCTGCCGAGCTCCGAACTCGAGGAGGCAAAAGCGCTGGCTGCTTCCCTGGGAGTCCCCCACGCCGTGATCGAGACCCGCGAGCTGGACGACGAGGAATTCTGTGCCAATGGCAGCGACAGATGCTATCACTGCAAGACCGAGCTCTGGCGCCGGCTGCGGCCGGTCGCGAGTGAAGCCGGCATCGACACGCTGGCCGACGGCGTCAACGCCGACGATACCGGAGATTTCCGCCCCGGCATCAGGGCGAGCGATGAGGCGGGTGTCATCCATCCCCTGGCCGCTTTGAAGGCGGGTAAAGCTGAAGTGCGGGCGCTGGCTCGGACTCTGGAGCTGGCGAACTGGGACAAGCCCGCCCAGGCATGCCTCTCATCGAGGTTCCCGTATGGCAGCCGCATAACCGCCGCCGGCCTCAAGCGGGTCGAACTGGCCGAAGAAGCATTGCGCAGGATGGGTTTTACCGAGCTTCGCGTCAGGGACCATGACGGCGTCGCCAGGATCGAGGTGCCTGAGGAAACGTTAGGCAAGTTGATCGAAGGCAGCCGGCGGCAGGTGATCGATGCCTGCAGGCAGGCCGGATTCGATTATGTCACCATTGACCTGGATGGACTCCGCAGCGGCAGCATGAATGAGGTCCTGCGCCGCTGCGCCGAGCAGTAACCACTTTTCATTCTAATCATCTGCACCCGAGCTTAACCGCTCCCCCACCCCCCCGCCCCCGCTTTGGTTTATCCAAGCCCTTTTTAGAGCATAAATAGCCAATTCGTTGGATTCAGAGCCAATTCGTTGTATTCAGCAGAAAGCGAAAAAAAGGGGTGTCCGGCATGCGGGAAAACTCCAGGGATCTTTCCCGGCGGGAATTATTGCAGGCGGCGGGGAAGATCGGCGTCGCCGGCAGCTTGACCGTCGCTGGTGTGGGCGGCATGGGCCTGCTGGCCGGATGCGGGGATAACGGCGGCGTGACCACCTCAGGGATAGACAGCGCCACCCTGCCCTGGCCGTATGTCAAACTCGGCGCATCCGACATCAAGCAGATACAGGAGACGGCGCACGAGGAATGGTTCGTGGGCTTCTGCTCGTTTGCGACGTTCAGCGCCATCATCTCGATGCTGCGAATCAGGGTTGGCGACCCCTACACCGGCTTTCCCCTGCAGGCGCTCATCTTCGGCCATGGCGGCACAGCCGGCTGGGGCGGCACCTGCGGCACCCTGACCGGCGCGGGCATGGCGCTGGCGCTGGCGGCGGGAGCGAAGGAAGGCGAGCAGATCCTCAATGAGGTCATACAGTGGTACACGCAGACGGAGCTGCCCATCTACAAGCCGGACCAGCCCCGCGTGCCCATCAATTCACTGAGCAAGAGCGACAGCCCCCTGTGTCATGTCTCGGTGGGCAATTGGATGGCCAGGGAAGGTGTCGGCTTCGGCAGTCCGCAGCAGATGGAGAGATGCGCCCGGCTCTCGTCTGATGTCGCCGCCAAGTCGGTGGAATTTCTGAACCAGCGTGAGGATGACCGCTTTGCGGCGGTCACAAAGGAGCCGGCCGGGGCCAACGGCATTCCCTCACAGAACAACTGTACAGAGTGTCACGGGGACTCGGTGCCACCCGTGCCGAAGCCCGGCGGCGGTGAGGACCTGATCAGGAACTACTGACGGCCGCTCCTCGTTTCGCCCGTCCTATTCCACGAACGATTCGAGGAACTCGACCTCGATGCCGATGTCCTGCAGGTGCTTGATGGCCAGTTCCAGCTGTTCGTCATCGCCGCTCAGCTCGAGGACCATCCAGCCGAATTTCTCGTCGACGTTGGCGCGCCTGATATTGGGGATGACATCGAATTCCTTGACCAACTGGTAGATGACAGGTTTCTTGATAAGTTTTTCCGGAAATGTCAGCTCAAGGCGCTGGGTTTTCATTCTGCGGCCTCCTCGACGATTGAAAACTGACTGCCCCTCCGGGCTTCTGTTAATATAAAAAACAGGTGACAAACATATAAGTGTCAAAGATATTATCTTATGGGACTCTTTAAGAAAACCAGGTTGCTGATTCTCGCCACCGCAGCCAGCGGAGGATACTTCTGGTTGAACCGCGGCGGCGAGCTGAATCGAACGCTGGGCGCGGTCCGGCGTGACGTATCGGCGGTCCAGGAGCGCGATCCCGCCGCCACGAACATCGTCGAGACCCTAACCTGCTATTCCGGGCTGCACGCGATCATTCTCCACCGACTGGCGCACTTTCTCTACGAGGAGAACCTGCCTGTGGTGCCGAGGATCGTTTCCCAGGCGAACCGCTTCATCACCGGCATCGAGATCCACCCCGCTGCCCGGATCGGCGAAGGATTCTTCATAGACCACGGTTCCGGGGTAGTGATCGGCGAGACTACCGAGGTGGGCGACAACGTGACGCTCTATCAAGGCGTGACCCTTGGCGGCACCGGTAAGGAGACCGGCAAGCGCCACCCCACCCTGCATGACAACGTCACGGTGGGAGCCGGGGCCAAGGTTCTGGGCTCGGTCACCGTGGGCGAGAATTCCAAGATCGGCGCCGGCAGCATAGTCATCCATGATGTGCCGCCCAACAGCACAGTCGTCGGCAATCCCGGCCGGCCGGTGCGAGAACGCGGCCGCAAGGTAGGCGCCGCTGACCTGGACTGGACCCATCTGCCCGATCCCGTGGCCGATGCCATGCAGTCTCTCGTGCGCCGGGTATTGGAGCTAGAAAACGAATTCAAGGATGCTTTTCCCGAAAAGCGGGAAGAGATAGAGAAAGCCCAGGAGGAAGGCGAGCGGGAGCTGGACCGCGTCTTCGAATATTACCGGGGCGAAGGTATCTGAGGATAACTGGCCGTTCGGCTACTCTGATATCATATTACGTTGTAAACGACTTATGGAGTGTGAGCAGACTTGAGCAAAGTAAGAAGGCTAGTGCTCGACGTGTTAAAGCCGCATCAACCCACGATCCTAGACCTGGCGGTCAAGTTGGGCGACCTGGAGGGTGTGGAGGGATGCGATGTGGTTCTCAACGAGATCGACAACAAGGTAGAGAACATCAAGATCACCCTGGAGGGGCCCCACATCAATTTCGACGAAGTAGCCGCGGTAATCCAGGAAAGCGGGGGAAGCATCCACAGCATCGACAAGGTCTCGACGGGCAAGGAGCTCATCGAGGAGGCCAACACCCCGCAGGATATAACCGCGCGCTGGATGAGGTGAACAAGGGGGTCCTCCCCGCACCTTGAAGCTTCCCAGTATCCGCACTCTCCGCAAGTATCACCGCATCGCGCAGGTCGGCGAGATAGCGCGACGGTATTTCGCCATGAACGCCTTCGACGGCGTGCTCACCATCCTCGGCGTCCTGGTCGGCGGCTTCTTCGGCCAGGTAAGGAACGCCGCCTCCATCGTCACCCTGGGCATGGCCGCATCCTTCGCCATGGGCGTATCCGGTTTTTACGGCGCCTACATGACCGAGCGGGCCGAGCGCAACCGGGCTCTGACCGAACTGGAGGAATCGACCCTGAGCGATCTCAAGGATACCGACATCGGCCACGCCTCGACCTACGCCACCATCGTCGTGTCACTGGTGGATGGTTTCTCGCCCTTTCTGGCGGCCGCGATAGCGGTGTCACCTTTCTTCCTGGGTGACGCGATCCCGGTAGAGACTGCGTTCTACATCTCCTTCGCACTGGCTTTCGCGGAGCTGTTCGGGATCGGCGTCTTCCTGGGATCGGTCTCGCGCGAACGCATGATCCTTTCGGGAGCCAAGATGGTGACTGCGGGCATCATCATCGCCGCGGTCGGCTATCTGCTGGGCACCACGGCCTGACATGACGCGCTCCCATTCCCTGGAACATCTGCTCGCCGGCCTCAACGAGCCCCAGCGGCAGGCGGTCGAATGCCCTGGCGGGCCGCTGCTTGTGCTGGCGGGCGCCGGCTCCGGCAAGACGCGGGTGCTCACGCACCGGATAGCCTTCCTGATTGCCGCCCATGGGGTCAAACCCCATGAGATACTGGCCATCACCTTCACCAACAAGGCCGCCAACGAGATGAAGGACCGGGTAGAGACGCTGCTGGGGCCGATTGCGCGGACCATGTGGGTGAGCACTTTCCACGCCGCCTGCGCGCGCATTCTGCGCAAGGAAGCGCTGCAGCTCGGCTATCGCCGCAATTTCACCATCTATGACGCCGGCGACCAGGTGCGGGTGGTCAAGCAGTGCCTCAAGGAGATGGGGCTGGATCCCAAGCGTTTCCCCCCGCGGGGCATTCACGCGGTCATCTCTTCGGCCAAGAACCGGCTGCTCGACGCCGACGCCTTCGCGGAGATGGTCGAGAATTTCTTCGACGACACCGTGGCCGGCGTCTACCAGATCTACCAGAAGAAGCTTTTCGCCAACAACGCCATGGATTTCGACGACCTATTGATGCGGACCGTCGACCTGTTTATGCGCTTCCCCGACCGGCTGGAGCATTACCAACGCAGTTTCCGGCATGTGCTCGTCGATGAGTACCAGGACACCAACCACGCGCAGTACGTGCTGGTGAACATGCTGGGGCGCGAGCACCGCAACGTCTGCGTGGTCGGCGACGACGACCAGAGCATCTACTCATGGCGCGGCGCCGATGTCAGGAACATCCTCGATTTCAAACAGGATTATCCCGAGGCGACTGTGATCAAGCTGGAACAGAACTACCGCTCCACGCAGGTGATACTGAGCGCCGCCAACGAGGTGATCGCCAACAATTCCGACCGCATGCGCAAGAAGCTCTGGACCGACCTGGGAGAGGGCGAGCCGGTCAGGGTCACGGAGGTAGACGACGAGCACGCCGAGGCCAGGTTTGTCGCCGGGGAGATCTCGCGGCTGGAGCAGAAGGAGAGTTTTCAACCCGGTGATATCGCCATATTCTACCGGGTGAACGCGCAGTCACGGGTGATCGAGGATACGCTCATCCGCTACGGCATGCCCTACCGGATCGTCGGCGGCACCAAGTTCTACGAGCGGGCGGAGATCAAGGACGCGCTGGCCTACCTGCTGGTGCTCGACAATCCCAGCGATTCGGTGAGTTTCTCGCGCATCGTCAATACACCCAAACGGGGTATCGGCGCAGCGTCGGTGGCGGCGCTCGCACGATTTTCCGAGGCTGAGGGCATCTCGATGCTGGAGGCTGCCGCCCGCTCCGGCGACATCGCCGACCTGAGGCCGGCCGCGGTGAACGCCCTGAACGCTTTCAGCGCCCGGATGGCCGACCTGGCCCAGAGCTTGGAATCGGCTCCGGTGGCTGAGATCCTGCAGGAAGTGCTGGCCAGCTCCGGTTATCTGGAGGCCCTGGCGGCCGAGCGCACCGTCGAGGCCGAGGGCCGCCTGGAGAACCTCGAGGAATTCGTTGGCGTGGCGGAGGAATATGACAATATCCATGCCGAGGGCTCACTGCGGGAGTTCCTGCAGGAGATCTCGCTCTACACCGATATCGACAAGCTCAACGATGCCGAGGAAGCCATAACGCTCATGACCCTGCACAACGCCAAGGGCCTGGAATTCAAGGTAGTTTTCATCATTGGCGCCGAGGAGGGGGTCTTCCCCCACTCCCGCTCTATGGAGGAGCAAAACATCGAGGAGGAACGGCGCCTGTGCTATGTGGGCATGACCCGGGCCATGCAGCGGCTCTATTTCACTTACACGACCACTCGCAACCTGTACGGTTCGCGTAATTACAACATGGCCTCGAGGTTCCTCGGCGAGCTTCCCGAGGATCTGGTTGAGTTCGAGCAGTCGCGACCGGCGCGGGGACGTTCAGGCGGGTCCTATGCCGGCGTCGGCCCGGGCTTCGGCGACTTCGGGGTAGCAGGAGACCTGTGTCAGCAAGAGGATTTCGGTGCGGATGCCGGCGAGGGCGCCCGGAAAGCCGAAGGATATGCGTTCTTCAACGTCGGCGACAGGGTGGTTCACGCGACCTTCGGGGAGGGCGTCATCACCGGCGTCGAGCCCGGCGGCACCGTGGCCGTGAAGTTCGCCGTCGATGGCAGCGAGCGCAAGCTGATGGTCGATTACGCACCGCTCAGAAAAGCTTGATCTACTCCCCCCGGCCCGACAGGCAATCCCAGGATTCGCGCTCCAGCTTATCCTTGATGGCTTCCATGGCTGCTGCTCCCTCGACCAGCTCGCCGGCCTCGGCTTCCAGGTTGGACGGCTTTATGCGGAAAACCCAGCCTTCACCGTAGGGATCGCGGTTCACGATGCCCGCGTTCTCCAGTACTTTGGCGTTGATTTCGATGATCTTGCCGCTGAGAGGAGCATTGATGGGGCCCACATACTTGCCGCTTTCGATGATGGCCGCCCGTTTACCCCTGGGGACGTCCTCGCCGACCTTGCGCGGCCTCACGTAGAGGATGTCGCCGGCGATATGCTGGCCGATGTCGGTCAGGCCGGATGTGATGGAGCCGTCGTCGTCGAACCGGACCCACATCTGGTTCTCGACATCATAGGAGATGCCTTCATCGGGAAAATTGCACCCATGAATCTCGGTCACGAATGATAACCTCCTGTTAGGCCAGCCCCGCCGATGTCGGCGAATTTTATTGCAGCACCCGCGGCATGTCAAACGACGCAGAGCCATTTAAAAAGGGGACACCTTACTTATTAATCATGCAAATTGGGACATGCCTGTCCGACAGGCCAGCCGATCTGTCCATCAGATTACGTGATCAAAGATAGCAGGCGCCGGCGGTCGGCCCTGACCTGCGGATCGTCGTCCAGCCACCCCAGCATCAGGGCCAGCATCGGCAGGGCGTACGCATTGCTCTTCCTGGAACTCAAGGAGTAATGGACGATCCGTCCCTCGCGGCGCCCGGCTACCAGCCCCGCCTTTTTCAGTATTGAAAGGTGTCCGGAGACGGTGGACTGGCTCAAGGCCAGCAATTTCGTGATACGCGAGACGCTGAGCTCGCCTTCCTCCAGCAGCTTGAGTATGCGGGCACGCACCGGGTCAGCGGCCGCCTTGAGCACGGTCTCATATTCATTCAGGGCCATATGCCTCCCCAGGTTTTACCGTCCAGATACTCAGCATCCGGAAACATATCGGTGAAACGGAATGCGTTTTTCCGGCCGGCAATAACATATCGGTCCACGCCGATATGTTATCCGCCCCAGACGGCCGCGTCAATGATAAGGATTACTGATGCGGTATAGGATGGCGCGGATGGTGCGAAACGGACCTGCCTGGAAATCCTGTACCTAGAAGTACATGACCCGGTCAGCTTCGAAAGCCAGGTCGATGATTCCGGCGGCGCCGGCGAGATCACAGCCATCGATCAGGTCGGCCATGGTAAGGGCCTCCCCCTCCATCGCCTGGGCGCAGGACAGGAATCTGACGCCCGCGTGCTGGGCTCGGTCCATCCAGGTCTTGAGGGTGACGCCGCTGCCGGCTACCAGCTCGATCTCCTCCGCCGCGCCCTTCTTGAGCAGCGAGACGCCTTCCATCGTGAACCAGACGGTGACGTCCATGTCCATGGCGGCGGCCGTCGTGGCGATGTATAGTGGCGCAAAGGTCCGCCGTGGCTCGCGGACACCGCTGGTCTGGAGGATGAGCAGTTTTTTCTGTTCTTCTGGCAATGGGGCTCTGCGGAGAATCTATTACGCCGCCCGGGCTCTGTCAATTTATGCAATTGGCGCGAATGGCGGTCCGCCAGAATGTGATGGGAATCATGTTCGCCACTGCCGGCCCAGGGTAAGCTCCTGGTGGATGTACGCAGCGACAATGGAGGTCAGACATGATTAAGGAGATTGCGTGATGGCCGGCCGGGAGCCGTTCAGGGACTTCTTTTTTGAAGCGAAGCCGATCCTGATGAGGGAGCCGCTGGCGGAGACGCTGGGGGCTTTCACCGTGGATGATGCCGTGCTCGAATACACCTACATCGAGGTGGTGAAGGCTGCCGGGCACGCATGTCCTACCGTGACCGGCGCATTTCTCTGCTGCGAGCTGGCGCTTAAGGCTCTCTATGACGAGGACGAGATACCGGTGCGCGGCGAGATCGGAGTTCGCGTCTTTGGCGAGAGCGATCAGAGCGCCCTGGGGGTGATGGCCCAGGTCTTCAGTGTCATCACCGGCGCGGCGCCGGAAACCGGTTTCAAGGGACTCGGCCCAAATTACCGGCGCAAGGATCTGCTCAGCTACGTCCGCGAGGAGCTCGAGGAAGGGGCTGCCTGCTTCCGTTTTGAGCGAATGGATACGGACGAGGCGGTCGTAGTGTCGTTCTATCCCTGGCTGATCCCTTTCCCCGAAAACAAGGCCGCGCGGCTGGCCGAGGTCATGCAGCTGGTTATCACAGGCGATGCCGGCGAGGGTGAGCGTCTGGAGTTTCGCGACCTCTGGACCGAAAAGCTGCGCGGCATGATCATCGAGCGCAAAGAAATCGACAGTTGGATCAAGGTCGAAGAAGCCTGATCGTCTTTCCACGTGAGCATGGAGCCTGGGCCATGCTCACGGTGCCCTTCCTCATCGGCGGGGCCGCCGCCGACTCGATTATCAGCGGAACCTGGCTCGCCGGCCTCACCGGAGTCCTCCTGTTATATATCAGCCGGCCCCCACTCGCGCTGCTGATGAAGCGAAAGATGATCGACGGCGGCTTCGGGCCCGACGCCGCCGGGCTCTGGCTCAATTTCCTCGTGCCGGCAGCGCTCGGAACCGGCGTCTTTGTCTGGCTGATGATCGCGGAAGGGCTGACGCAGCTGCTGTGGGCCGGCGCCTGTGGCCTGTCCCTGTTCATGGTCCATGGCTATCTTGTCCTGAAGCGGCGGGAACGCTCCCAGATGGCCGAACTTGTCGGGGTCGCCATGCTGACCCTGACGGCGCCGCTGGCAGTCTGCCTGGGGACGGGTGAGTTCATCGCCAGGCTGCCACTGGCGCTGTGGTTTCTCTGCGCGCTTTATTTCGGCGGCAGCGTCTTCTACGTGAAGCTGAGATTGAGATCGACTGGCCGAGCCGGCCGGCAGCTGTCGCGAAGCGAAAAACTTCACCGGGCCCGAGGTCTGATCGCTTACCTGCTGGTGACTTCCGTGTCACTTATAGCCATCGGAGTAGCCGGTTTGATTCCAGCGCTGGCGATAGCAGCCTTCCTGCCGGTCATCATCTGGGATGCGGTCAGGGTCTTCGCGATCGATAACAGTCTCAGGATCAGGACCGAAGGCTTCATCCAGATGGGATTATCGCTTGCCTTCCTCGTCATCATGGTTGCCGCTTTTTAGCGGCTTGCCACTTGACGGCTTGCGATCCTGCCGCCAAAAACATATCTTAATCGCTGGACAACATACTGGTCGGGTGCCCATCCAGGGAGAATAGGGAAGCCGGTGCGAATCCGGCGCGGGCCCGCCGCTGTAACCGGGACAAGTTGTTCGTCGTCAAGCCACTGGGCGCAAGCCTGGGAAGGCAGCCGGCGATAAGAATGCGATGAAGATCCCCGGAAGCCAGAAGACCTGCCCGACTCAATAATGAAAGCCGTTCTTCGAGGATACGAGAAGGCTGGACGCGAGTCTGCCCGAACCCTTCCTTCCGGTTGGGTTTTTTTGTGCCCCGGAACGGCCTTACTCGAGGAGTCGGGATGAGAACACAGCTTGAGAGTGCACGTGCCGGAGAAGTGACAGCGGAGATGCGGAGAGTGGCTAAGAGCGAAGGCGTCGCTGCCGAGTTTGTCCGCGCCGGGGTGGAACGGGGCAGCATCGTCGTCATCGCGGGCAATGGTCGTTCCCAATGCGCCGCCGGCATCGGTCAGGGCCTGCGCGCCAAGGTCAACGCCAGCATCGGCACCTCATCGGACATCAACGACCTGGAGATGGAACTGGAGAAGGCCGGCGTCGCCGAGAATAGCGGCGCCGACACGCTCATGGAACTAAGCACCGCCGGCGATCTGGACCGGATCAGGCGGGAGATCATATCGTCAGTCTCGCTGCCGGTAGGCGGCGTGCCGCTTTATCAGGCGGCGGCCGACGCGGCAGCCCTCTCCGGTTCGTCCCTGGACATGACCGACGATCTGCTTTTCGATGTGATCGAGAAACAGGCGCGCGACGGGATCGGCTTCATGGCTATCCACTGCGGTGTCAATCGGGCCACGATGGATGTGCTACACAGCCAGGGAAGCCGCAACGGCGGGCTGGTTAGCCGCGGCGGCGCCTTCATGATCGCCTGGATGAACGAGAACGGACGCGAAAATCCACTCTTCGAGAGTTTTGACAGACTCCTGGAGATATTGCGCGAATATGACGTGGTTCTCAGTCTGGGCAATGGCATGCGGGCCGGCGCCGTCCATGACGCCACCGACCGGGCCCAGATACAGGAACTGCTCGTCAACGCGGGCCTTGCAGACCGGGCCAGGCAGGCGGGAGTACAGGCCATGCTCGAGGGCCCCGGTCATATCCCCATCGACGAGATCGAAGCCAACGTCATCCTGCAGAAGCGTGTCAGCGGCGGCAAGCCCTTTTATATGCTCGGTCCCATCACAACCGATGTCGCTCCCGGCTACGACCACATAACCGCCGCTATCGGGTCGGCCTGGGCAGTCGCTTACGGCACCGATTTCATCTGTTACGTAACTCCGGCGGAGCATCTGGGCCTTCCATTTCCGGAAGACGTTCATGAAGGCGTCATGGCCGCCCGTCTGGCGGTTCATGTGGGCGACATGATCCGGCTGGGCCGCCGCGGCCGCGATCGCGCCATGGGAGACGCGCGCCGCCGGCTTGATTGGGAATCACAGTTCGAGCTGGCCCTGGATCCGGAGCGGGCGCGGTCAATCCGCGACGCCCGTCCTCTCGATGAATCGGGTGCCTGCAGCATGTGCGGTGACCAGTGCTCGCTGCGCAGGGATGCCATAGCAGGCGAACTGCAGGAAAGCGGTTGCTGAATCAGATAAATACGTTAGTCGAGCACCGAGCCCATGACCTCGTTGAAGAAGCCGTTCCAAAGCACCCGCTGAGATGTTACAGAAGCCGCGGGTATATTGTGGCCGGCATCGGCGAAGGTTCTGACCTCGACCGGCCCGCCCATGTTCCCCGGGAATGTCGGTATCTCGTTATTGCCCGCCTGGATGGGGCCGCCGCTTCGCACCAGGTTGCCGCCGATCCGGATCTCGTACCAGATCGGGCCGGCGCCGGGCGGATTGGCGACCAGCACCCAATTCCGGGCGCCCGCGCTCTGCATGTCATACCAGGTCCAGTGGTACGTTCCAGTAAGGTCCTGGGACGGCATGCCCGGAATCTCCTCAAAAGAAGGGCCGAATTGCGAACGCTGTGAGGCGATTGAATTAGCGGGAAACTGCCGCGACGCGTCGGCAAAGGTGCTCACCTCTACGGGGCCACCCATGCTGCCTGGGAAGGTCGGCGTATCGTTATAGCCCGCCGGGATGGGTCCACCTGTCTTCACCAGGTCGCCGCCGATGCGGATCTCATACCAGATCGGGGCGGCTCCCGGCGGGTTGGCGATCATGATCCAGTTCCGGGCTCCGGCGCTTTTCATGTCATACCAGGTCCAGTAATAGTGGCTGCTGAGATCCGACGCGGGAATGCCCGGGACTTCGTTGAAAGCGGTGTCCTGATTCGAGAGCACCCGCTGCGAGGCCATCACTTCGGCCGGCATAAGGCCGTAGAACCCGTCCGACCATGCCTGCACCTCGACCGGACCTCCCATCAGCCCCGGGAAGCGGTACACCGCTGAAGCGCCGGGGTCGACCAAACCGCTGGCGAAGTCGGTCCCCGAGAACCTGACGATGAAATAAACAGGCGTGGACGAAGGATTGGAGACAACGATCCAGTTCCGGCAGCCGCAGCCCTGTTCGTCGTACCAGGGCCAGAAGAAGTGATCCGAAAGCCTGGCGGCGTCCGTCCCGGGGATCTCCTCCAGGGAGTTGCCGGCCCAAAGGGTCCTTTGGCTGACAAGCGCATCTTCGCCGCCGCTGTAGGAAGCATTGACCGGGCCGCCCATCAGGCCGGGATAACGCGCGTAGAGGATGCCTCCCGGCGGCACCTGCCCCGGAGCCATGCCGGCGAGCGCCGGCACCCCCCTCCCCTGACCGGCAACAGATAACGAGAACCAGGCGTCCCCCGGGGACGTGGCCGGATTGGCCATCAGAATCCAGTTGGCGGCATAGACATTGTCATACCAGCTGAAGGAATAATCCGAGGTTACGGTGGGATTCATGCCGGTCAGCCAGCCATACGCCGCGTAGGAGCGCTTGGCAGACAGGTCGTTGCGGACCAGACCCAGGTTGCCGGTGTAATCGCTATCATAGCCCTGCCACCAGAATACCCTCTTAACAGATGGAAAATCGCTCGCCGCTGAATAGGCGGTCTTCAGAGCCTGGGCTTGCTTGGCTTCTGAGAGAAACCCCAGAAAGTCACCATAGTCATTCGACGGGTGTGCGCTGGGGAATCCGGTCTCGCTCACCCAGACATCCCTGGCGGCGTCGTTGTGCTCCTGCATGATCCGGGTCACCTGATCCAGCCTTGTCTGGTACCACTGCCGCCAGCAGTCGTCCGAGTAGTAGGAACAGTTGACGTAACGATCGACGGTTACCGGCCGTTCGGAGGCGTAGCCTTTCCACATGAAAGTATGGATGTTGAGCACGTCGAAATAACGCCCGGGAACGTTGTCCGGCGCCGGCCGGCGCTCGATCTCGCTGTAGAGGTCGTCGACTCCCTGCCAGACCGTCTGGCGCCAGGCGGGTGTGCCGTCGGGATTATTCAGGCGTGAGTCCAGCACCGGTTCATAGCCGTCGTAGCGGGAGGGATCGTCGCCGATGTAGTAATTCGTGATCGTGTCGTCGGCGGGAGCGCCGTTGAGCACCAGGCAGGCGGGGCATTGGCTCTTGACGGCATCATGACCGGCTCTGAGCAGGTCCACGAACTGGGACAGGCTGCCCATCCAGCCCGCGCTCACGGGAACCCAGACACCGTCGTGCTGTTCGTAGATGGTTCCCAGGTTGAATTCGGGCCCGACCTCAAAATACTTCGCTTGCCCGTGTTCCGCGGAGCTCCAGCCCATAAGCGTTGCCAGGTCGCCGCCGGCCTTGTAACGGCCGGTTGCGCTCGCAACGAACTGGGAAAATCCTGAGGTATCGAAATTTCCGGACCCGTCAACCGGAGGATAGGCCTGATAATAACCACTGTATCTGAATTGGGGGGCCACCGCCCATCGCGGCGCGAAGATGGTAATAGGGATGACGTCGAGATTATATCTGTGCGCAGCGATGGCGAAGGCGTCGGCGTAACGCCATGAATATGCCTGTCCGGATCCCTGGGGCTGGATCTCCGCCCAGGAGAGCATGAAACGTACCTGAGTAGCCCCGGCCGCGGCCATCATACTGAACTCAGCGTCGAGTTCGGGGGAATATTCCGCGCTGCTCAAAAGCACTGGATCGAGAAGTACGTTGCCCCGGACGGAACTCCCGGCAACGCCTGCCCAGGAAACCGGATGCGCGGCGGTCCAGCCGGTGAGGCTTTGGGCCACTCCGTCGATCTTGACCTGGCTGAAGTCGGAGTCGCTATTGCGGATGCGCAGGCCCGCCTCGCCGGAGTCCCGGGTCAGATCTTCGGTATGACCTACCTGGTGATCGTCGATGAAGACGGTGATTGACTCCGGGGTGACCGCTGCTTTCAGGCGGTACGACTTCGGGTCCAGGCCGATGTTGTAAGAGCCCTCGAGCGGGTCGGGGAAGCCGGGCGTGTAGAGCTTCCAGCGGTTCTCGTTGGGGTAGATGCCGAAGTAATAGAAATCCTCGCCGGCGCCGTCCGAGCGGATGATCAGCCCGGCAGTGCCGTTGGCCGTCGAGGTCTCGTGCACGTTCACCGTGGCCTCGATCGTATAGCTGTCCCAGGAATCGTCGCCCGTGGTGAGCGTATCGCTGTTATAGACATCTTCATGCGGGCGTTCGGCATTGATACCGAAGAAGCCGGCTTCGACGCCGAGGGGAGAAACGGCAGCCTGCGCTGGCCCGGCAGGCAACAGCGATATGAGCGGTGCCATAAAGGCCGTTAGAATTATGAAGAACCAGTATTTTGAAGAATTACGTCTTGCGAAAGACCGTAACATAACTGGACTATATGTCCATCAGAAACAGATTGAAAGAGGCGTGAAAATCGAAGCGACAGAATAGCGGACAAGAAGGCCGGGCGGAAATGAAAGAGGCGGGCCGAAGGCCCGCCTCTTGACGCTCTTTTTATGCCCTTCTTGGAATCAGGCGCTGTTCAGATGAACAGACTGATTTTCGCTTCGGCGGCGTACTCCAGGAAGGCCGCGGCACCGCAGGTCCGGTCGACTTCAGGTATCAGGTCATCCGGATCGATGCTCATCACCTGCAGGGTCAGCTCACATGGCCACAGCTTTACACCGAGATCGGCGCACATCGAGATGTACTCAGGAATGGTGGGCTGTTTGGTCTTGGCCATCATGTTCTTCATCATCTTGGTGGCGACCGCGGTCATACCCGGGAGCATGCCCACGATGTTCGGCACCGGCATCGGCATCGCCGGGTTGGCGATGGGAGCGACCTTCAGATTCGCGTACTTCTTCTTGTTGACTATATCCAAACCGTAAAAAGTGAAGAATATAGCTGCCTCCATGTCCATAGCTGCAGCCGTGCTCGCCAGTATCAACGGCGGATAAGCCATATCGAGAGTACCTTTTGATGCGATGATGGCTACGCGATCAGCCATTTAAGTGTCACTTTCCTTTCCTTACCCAAAAATGGAACACCTCTCCATCCTCGCTGGAGCCAAGAAATTCGTGACCGGCGCGGTTAGCCCATGCCGGCATGTCACCCTTCGAGCCGGGGTCGGTGCCCACTATCTCCAGCACCTGTCCGACCTCGATGGCGTCCATCGCTTTCTTGGCCTTGACGACAGGCATCGGGCAACAGAGACCTTTTACGTCGAGGACTGAATCGGCCTTGATATCTGTACCTTCTCCCATTTTCCTCCTCCTTTGGACATTATTTCTTTTGTTTGGACGTTAGCGGGTGGCCCCGGGATTCAAATTCCACCCGAAACTTGCATAAAAACTCAATTATTTGTTTTCCGGCCCCCTTTCTTCAGCCTTCCAGACTGAGTTTCCTGCCCGCAGAAAGCGCTGGCTGCTCGTGGTAGGTAGCCAGCTGTTTCCGCACCATGAGGATGTCTTCGCGCTCCAGCCTGAACGGATAGCTGCGGATATCTCCCGGCGGTCCGTCTCCATACGGCCGGTTACAGGCGCAAGCCTGCGTCCTTCCCGGACAGCCGCTGGTTCTGAACGGCTCGCCGCCATCCACGATAGCTTCCAGCTCGGGCCCCCTGAGGCCGAAGCCGGTCAGTCTTTTCTGGCCGTCAAACTCCATCCGGTCCGCCGCGGCCAGGTTACAGTCTATCAGGAAGCGGGCCAGTTGTATCCTGCGAAACTGGTTCGCCGGGCATGGGGCTTCGCCTTCGAGTTTGGAGCCGGGCTCGGGATAAAAGGAGAAGAGGTGGGTGGCGCCGCCCAGATCGCTAACCCGCTGTATGGCTCCGGCCATCTCCTCTTCCGTCTCGCCGAGTCCGGCGATGAGATGTGCCCCTACTTTGCCTTTACCGAAGACCAAGGCCGCCTCGGCGAGCGTCTGCCAATATCTCTCCCAGCGGTGGGGCCCGTTCACACCCTTGCCACGATGTCGGTCGAACAGCTCTTCGGTCACGGCGTCGATGGCAACCGCCGCCATATCGGCGCCGGCATCCAGGAATGCTTCCAGGTCGCCGTCATGCAGTGTCGAGGGATTCACCAAAACAGACACCGGCAAACCAGTCTCGACACGGATCCTGCCGATCAGGGTTATCGTGTCCTCGACGGCCGCGGGATGCATGACCATTGAGATACAGGCCCGTTCGAAGCCGCTACCACTGGCGCGGACGGCGTAAATGATCTCGGAGACCGGGAATTCGGGCCAGTCGACGCGGATGAAACTCTGGCCGTCGTCTGCATTATCGCGTGAGAGGCCGCAGTAGCTGCAGGCTCCGCGGCAGCCTTCGGGGTAAGTCAGCAGCAGGTTCAGGCAGTGTAACCTGGCGCCGCGATAGAACCCCCCCGGCCTGAGACCCATGGTCATGGCGGCCGCCAGGCTTGTCCTGAGGTAGATGGGACTTGAGTCCGTTGTGCCAGAAATCTGAGATCGCTTAGTTGTCATAAATATTACGCCTTCTTTTTATGGTGTCCGCCAGTACCCCAGCTAAATCGAGGACGAAACATTCTAATGCGCGGCCGGGAATTTCGCCAACCCGCATCTTCATGTGTCCTGGTCTGGCTGATTGAGAATCTACGCTTGCCGGCGCTGATTTCCGCCCTTGAAGGCGCTCAATTATGAATGATAATATTACATTAGTATAATCTCTTCCCGCGGGGGGCTAACGATTCCCTTGGATAGCGGTTTTTAGCCGGTGAAATTGTTAATTATTCCGGTGGCAAAGCCATATTTGGGTGGGGGAAGCTGGTCCCGAAATATTTGCCAGGGTGAGGTGGATGACGGCTGCTGCCATTGAGATTGAAGGGCTCACCAAGGTTTACGGTGACGGATCCGAACAAGTAACCGCTGTCGACGCGCTGGAACTGGTCGTCGGCGAAGGCGAGGTATTCGGGTTTCTGGGCCCCAACGGGGCCGGCAAGACCACGACCATCCAGATGCTCATGCAGATAATCTTCCCCACTTCGGGGAACGGGCAACTGCTGGGCAAGGACATCGGGGACATCGACGCCCGGGAAAAGATCGGCTACCTTCCGGAGCTGTTCCAGTTCCATTCTTTTCTTCGCGCCGATGAATTTCTTGATTTCCACGCCCGCCTTTACGGGATGCCGGCTGCCGCACGCCCCAAACGTGTGGCCGAAGTCCTCGAGCTGGTCGGGCTGGCCGAGAACACCAAGTCCCGGATCCGGACCTTCTCCAAGGGCATGCTGCAGAGGATCGGTATTGCCCAGGCCATCATAAACAGGCCGCGGCTGCTGTTCCTCGACGAGCCAACATCGGCGCTCGATCCGATGGGCCGGCGCGACGTCAGGGATATCATCCTCCAGCTGCGCGACGAAGGCACGACTGTCTTTCTTAATTCGCATCTGCTCTCCGAGGTCGAGATGACCTGCACCGAGATCGGCATCCTCAACAAGGGCAAGCTGATCCGGGTAGGCGGCATGCAGTCTCTCCTGCGGCCGGTTCACTGCGTCGATATCCGGGTCGGCGAACTCCCGGCTGAGACCATGGAGAAGATCCACGACATGGCCAGCAATGTCGAAGCCAGTGACGGTGAGCTGACTGTGACGCTCGACAGCGAAGAGCAGATACCGCTGCTGGCGCGCCTGATAATGGACAGCGGCGCCATGATGCGCGAGTTCACTCCGCGTAGCCAGCAGCTCGAGGAGATCTTCGTCCAGTCCATCGAGGAGAGCAGCTGATGAAAACCTGGGCGCTGGCTTCTTTCACTTTGCGCGAGACGCTCAGGAGCAGGACCATGGTCGTCGGCCTGATCGTCAGCTTCATCTACCTGGCCATGGTTCCGGTTCTCAGTTCCTCCACAGGCGGCAGCGCCGTCATCGGGGATATGGAGATGAAGTCAGCCGCGGGCCGCGACTTCCTGAGTTTCGCCCTGGGTGGGCTGAATTTCATCGGCATGTCGATGGCCATCTTCACGACTCTGGGCGCGATCTACACAGAGGTGGAGAAAGGCACCATCCTCTCGCTCATAACCAAGCCCATCCATCGCTGGCAGGTCATCTTCGGCAAGTGGCTGGGCCATGCCCTGCTAATGGGCAGCTACGTACTGATTATGGGACTGGTGCTTTGGCTGACCGTATCGCTGGGTTCCGGCACGATCATCTGGCGTTTTCTGCCGGCGATCACGCTTATCACGCTCAACATCATCACCATGGTGAGCCTGACTCTTTTCTTTTCCACTTTCCTGCCCGTGATCGCCAACGCCATATTCGTGTTCCTGCTGTTCATCTTCACTTCGAACCTGAGGGTTATCAACGCTATCGGGCACACTTCGGAGAACTTTTTCGTGGTGGCGATCTCGAACTTTCTGAGGCTGCTGCTGCCCGTCAGCGAGGTGAGCGATCTGGCCAGCGTGGTGCTTTTAGGGCGTCCGCTGGCTGCGGACATGGCCGGTACCGAGACGGCGACCTTCGCCCCCAGAACCTGGGCGTTCGGCTACGAGGTGGTTTATATAACGGGCTCAGTACTGCTCGCGGCCTGGGTCTTCCGCCGCCGCGACCTGAGGTGACCGCGATGGCGGCTTTACTTCCTATTCATGCGCATATTAGCTAGAATACAGCCATTGTGATCAAGAGGCACCGGAACATCCTGATGTTTATCCTTCTGGCCGGATTCGTGGCTGCAACGCTGGCGCTTTCAGGCTGCGGCGGCGACTCGACCACAACGGCTGCCTCGACTGCGCCGCAGTGCGATCTCACGGCTCCCAGCATCATCCCCGCGCCCAGCGGCAAGCCCCAGCTGATCGAGTTCTTCCGCGACACCTGACCGGCCTGCCAGAAGCAAAAGCCCATCGTCGATGAGCTCCAGGAAGAATATAAAGGCAAGGTAGAGGTCATTAGGTACGACCTGACGACCACCGAAGGTTATTGCGAGTACCAGCGCATCAGCCAGAAATACGGCATCACCCACATCCCCGGCATGGTCTACATAGACAAGAACGGCAACGTCATCGAGGTCACCGACTCGGTAGTCGAGAAACCCGAATTGAAGGCGAAGCTGGATAATCTACTGACGAAGTAATTTTGCGGGGTAACGGGACTCCTGATTCGAGTCCAGGAAGCAGGGCCTACCAGCTGACGCTGACTTTTCCTTCTACCAGGTCGCCGAAGTTTATCTCATCCATCTTCTTCTGGAGTTCAGCAACCATCCTCTCCCAGAAGGTATGCAGCGAGCAGTAGCCGTCGCTTTCGACCGTGCACTCCCCCGGCCTGATAAGACACCGATTCAGCAATATCGGCCCATCGATTGCTTCAACTACCTGCCTAAGTGTGATTTGGCCTGGTGATCTGGAGAGGGCGATGCCGCCGTGGCTGCCTCTGAGGGTCCTGAGAAGACCCGCGCGCGCCAGCGTCCGGACGATAGTCGGGAGGTATTTTTCGGGGATCTCCTGCCTTCTGGCGATCTCGCGCGTCTGGGCCAGCTCCCCGGCGGGAACCGCCGACAGATCCAGTATCGCCCTTATCGCGTAATCCGCCTGCCTGCTTATCTCCATCTTGGCTCCAGAGATTGCCTGCGCTCGGTCTGTTCCATGCAATTACTCAGTAATTCTACAATGTAACTATATTTAACTAGGTTACTTCACTTTAATTGAAGGTACCCGCGCGTGTCAATGAAAAACTGCTTTTATACGAAGTAAGGCGGGCTACACGTGGTTGTCAGGCGAAGTGCGGCGCCAGCAGATCGTAGGTCTCTTCCAGAGCCTGCGGCATGACATGCGTGTCGGCGAGCACCGGCATGAAGTTGTTGTCGCCCTGCCAGCGGGGCACGATGTGCATGTGCAGATGTTCCTTGATACTGGAGCCGGCGATCTCCCCCAGGTTGCAGCCGGCGTTCAGGGCATCCGGACGCATGGTCGCCTTGAGCGCGGTAACGCACTTCTGTGTCAGGTCCATGACCTCGTGCGCCTCGTCCGGCTCCAGGAGTTCCAGCTCCGAGACATGCCGGTTGGGAGCAACCATCAGATGTCCGGGGTTGTAGGGATATAGGTTCATGATGACGAAAGCGCGCCGGCCGCGGTGCACGACGAGGTTCTTCCGGTCATCGCTTTCCTCCAGCACCCGGCAAAAGAGGCAGGTTCCCTCTTTCTCGCCGAGGATGTATGCAATTCTCCAGGGCGCCCAGATGGGCCGGTCCATGTTCGCTCCTGCGGTCGTTGAGCAATTTGTAGGCGCCCTGCTGATAGAGCGCCGGCGCAGTCCGCTCTGCGGTGGAAGTGGCGCGCCCGACAGGATTCGAACCTGTGGCCTTCGGCTCCGGAGGCCGACGCTCTATCCAGCTGAGCTACGGGCGCATCGATCAGGAAACATCCGGAAATTCGTGTCCCTGATGGCGGAGAGGGAGGGATTCGAACCCTCGAGACGAGTTAACCCCGCCTACACGATTTCCAGTCGTGCTCCTTCGGCCAGCTCGGACACCTCTCCAATAATTCAACCTGGAAATTATCCATCATCCGGAGCATTATAGCCAACCGCGCGGTTACGCACACACCCCGAATTCTGCTATAAATGTTAGGTTGCCTTTATGCACGGATTTAAAAGGATTTGCACATGTTGAAACGGAACAGCACTTTCATGGTCATGGCCGGTGTCATGCTGGCAATGCTGCTGGCTGCCCTGGACCAGACCATCGTCGCTACTGCCATGCCCAAGATCGTCAGGGACCTGAATGGCTTCTCCCACTTCAGCTGGGTCTTCACGGCTTATATGCTGAGCTCCGCCGTCACGGTGCCCATCTATGGCAAGCTCTCCGACATCTACGGTCGCCGCGGGTTTTACCTGGCCGGGATCGTCATCTTCCTGGTCGGCTCCATGCTGAGCGGTCTCGCACAGGACATGACCCAGCTCATCATCTTCCGTGGAATACAGGGGATCGGCGGCGGCGCCATCATGGTGCAGTCCATCGCGGTCGTCGGCGACCTCTTCCCTCCGTCCGAGCGCGGTAAATGGCAGGGGCTGATCGGCGGCATCTTCGGCATCGCCAGCGTGGCTGGACCGCTCACGGGTGGCTGGATCACGGACAACGTCAGCTGGCGCTGGGTCTTCTATATAAATATCCCGCTGGGGATACTGGCGTTCGCGGTCATTGCCTGGGCCATGCCCCGCATCGTCCCCGACATCAGGAAACGCTCGATTGATTACGCGGGCGCCGTGCTTTTGGCCATGGCCCTGGTGCCGCTGCTGCTGGCGCTGGTTTGGGGCGGCAGCGAATATGAATGGACATCGCCGGTCATCCTGGGGCTGCTGGTCTTCTCGGCGGCGATGACGGCAGCTTTCGGTTTAGCGGAAAACCGGGCAAAGGAACCGATCCTGCCGCTCAGTCTTTTCCATAACCGGGTGTTCAGCACCTCGATGGCGGCCATCTTGCTTTCATCGATGGGTCTCTTCGGTGCCATCATCTACATACCGCTGTTCGCGCAGGCTGTGGTCGGAGTATCCGCGACCAATTCTGGCTTGATCCTCATGCCCCTGATGCTGGGGATGGTCATATCATCGATAATCAGCGGACAGTATATCTCGCGTAGCGGCAAATACAAAGTGCTGGGCATCCTGGGCATGGCCATCACAGCGATCGGGATGTATCTGCTGTCGCGCATGGATCCCGACACCAGCGCCACAACCTTGCGGCTCAACATGGTGATGACCGGCATCGGACTGGGCGTGACCATGCCCATCTTCATGGTCGTCGTGCAGAGCGCCTTCGACCATTCGCGACTGGGTCAGGTCACCGCTTCCACTCAATTGTTCAGGAGCATAGGCAGCACCATCGGCACGGCGGTGCTCGGCGGCATACTCAACAGTCAGCTTGCCGACAGGCTGTCAGGGCTGTCCGGCAACCAGTTCGTCCAGGCGATGCAGCAGCAAAATCCCCAGGGCGGCTTGAACCAGATAGACGCAAACACGCTTCAGAACCTGCTCTCGCCGGCCGGTCAGGACCAGTTGAGGGCTATGATCCAGCAGGCGCCTGCCGAGGCCCAGAGCGGTCTCCTCGCCGGCCTGTCTGATTTCCTGGAGACACTCAAAGTAGCTTTTGCCAGCTCGATAAGCATCCTTTTCATCGCTGGCACCTTGATCATCCTGGTAGCGCTGGTGGTCGTCTTCTTCCTTCCCGAGATAGAGTTGCGCCGCTCCAATCAGACTGTGCTGGAGGAGGCGGGCATGGAGCTGGAGACGGAGCTTGCGATGGGCGATGAGGACCACGAGCCCGATCTTTATCCCGAGGATGACGATGAGGGTCCTGAGGGCGGTCCTGGCGGTCGGGTGCAGCCTGTGCCAGAACAGGCCTAGCGCTGCTGTCCCGGAAGTTCAGGTGTTGCCTGAAGCGGTCTAGAGGCCGCTGAAGCGCACGATCTCATCGAGCGGACGGCGGAAGCTGCGAAAGCTGTTCTGGTAGTCATCCTTTTCTGCGTAGCCCAGGGCGATCCCGATGACGATCGAGTACTCCTCAGGGATGCCCACGGTCGCGCGGACGAGGTCCGGATATATCACCAGGTTATAGGCGATAGCTGAGGCGACGCCGCGCTCCTCGGCTGCCAGCATGATGCTCTGCGCCATCATGCCCAGGTCGTGCACGGACCATTGCGAGAGAGAACGGTCCATGCATAGATAGACCACAACGGGAGCGCCGAAGAACCTCTGGTTGTTCTCGACGATAGCTCTGCGGGCTTCATCATCATCACGCCTGACTCCGATGACTTCGGACCTCGCGGCAAGGAATTCCTGCATCCTTTTCTGAATGGCCTCGGGCCAGCTTTGCGGCCTGGCGAGGTCGGCGGCAGGCTGGACGCCGTCGTGGTAATTCTTGAGCCACGCCTGGCGCAGACCATCGAGCACAACTCCCCCGACTACGAAAATCTCCCAGGGCTGCGAGTTCGCCCACGAGGGCGTGCGGTTGGCGGCTTCCAGAATCTCAGTAATTGTCGCCTTCGGGACCGGCTCCGGTTTGAAGGCGCGGCAGGTATAGCGGGATTCGAGTGCTTCGGTGACGTTCATCGCTCCTCCTCGATAGCGGGTCGTAAGCAATCATGGCGCGAGCTGGTCAGAAGTTAGGAAACATAGGAAACGTACGTCCCTGAATTGGCGGAGAGGGAGGGATTCGAACCCTCGGTGCCCCGAGTAGAGGCACAACGGTTTTCGAGACCGCCGCATTCAACCAGCTCTGCCACCTCTCCGCTGCTGTGATAGTTTACCGAATGGCGAGCTGAAGGTGAAATGTGGCTTGAGTGGAGCGTTTCAACGACGCTTTGAAAAGAAGTCCTTGAGGACTTCAGCGCATTCCCCCTCCAGGATTCCGGGTATAACGTCGAGTTGGTGATTAAGACGGGAGTCGCGGGTGATATCCATGAGAGTACCCGCCGCGCCGGCCTTCTCGTCGGTCGCGCCATACACGAGCCGTTCTATCCGAGCCTGGTAGATGGCACCGGCGCACATAGGGCACGGTTCGATGGTCACATAGATGGTGCACCCCGAAAGCCGCCAGCCGCCGAGCAACTTTGCCGCTTCCCGAATCGCTATCATCTCCGCGTGCGCAGTCGGATCTTTTTTCTCTTCCCGCTCGTTGCCAGCGGCCGCGATCACCTCTCCCCCCCGTTCAATCACCGCGCCCACGGGCACTTCACCGCTCTCGGCGGCCATCTTGGCCTCGCTTATGGCAATGCGCATGAAATGCTCGTCGTCGGTCATTTTGAAGAGATTATCACAGGGCCGCCGGGAAACCGAGTTATCATGCCGGGCCCGACGAAGACTGATTTATCCGGTTGACTAAACAAATAAAATGTACTTCTTAAAAGTAAATTAGTATTATTGGTTGTATATATTATTCGCAATTGGACCAATGCTGGAAACGATAAGAAAAAGCCTTAAGCCAAGCTATATTCTCATCCTCATAATGGGTTTGGCGCTCGTATTGCGCGCGATATCGGCGGATCACAGGCCGATGATCGCCGATGACGAAACCGTTTACGTGCGTATGGCGGAAAATTTATCCGTCGGCAAGGCGCCGTTCGATATCACTGGCATGACCAGCACTGTCTGGACTCCGCTGACGCCAATGTATATCTCCGGCCTCGCTCATTTCGTTGGAAGTTACATCGTTTCCGCCTACGTCATCGAGGTGGTTTTCGGAACCCTCATCATCCTGCCGGTCTATCTTCTTGGCAGACAGCTTTTCAGTGAGAGGACAGGACTCATGGCAGGCGTGCTCGTTGCCGTTTCTCCACTGTTGATTGACTATTCCTCCCGCGTCTATAGCGAAAGCCTTTATGTATTTTTTATGATGATGGGACTGGTCTTCGGGTGGGAGATGATGAAGCGAAATCTTCTTCTGCCGTCAGTCTTGACCGGCCTTTCCCTGGGGCTCGCTTTCCTGGCGAATTCCTCCGCTCTGATCTACCTCGCCTTTTTATCGATTTTGGCCCTGGCGGTCACCTTCGTGCGGGGCTCCTGGAGGAGATCCGGCGTGAACCTGTCGTTGATGCTGGCTGTTTTCAGCATGTTCGCCGCTCCATACATATTCTTCCTTCATCATGAATCAGGCCAGTGGACATACACAGGCAAACAGGTTTATCTGAATTCTCTCATGGCCGATCTTCGCTGGGATACGACGCAGGGCTATATGAACGGCGCCCTGCAACTGACAGACGATGGTCACGACGTCAAGATCAACAGGCTCGCGGAAAAAACACAGAATGACAGCGCCGTCTCCGCGGTGCTGAAGCAGCCAGGCCAGAGCCTGCATCAGTTTATCCAGAACTACGAATCGTTCGATCAGAATTTTATCCCCCAAGTGTTTTTTATCGGTTATCTGCCCCTGCTGGGCCTCGGATTATTTGCCAGGAGTTGGGACAGGCAGCGGGCAAAAAGCATTGGATACGTCATACTCATGATGTCTCCTGCCCTGCTCGTGCTCCTCTTGTGGGAACAGGGGCCGCGTTACTACATACCTTTCGTGCCTCTGGGCCTGTTGTTTGCCGCTGAAGGCTGGCAAAAGCTTGAGAATTGGGGACTGCAATCATGCGCCAGCATATTTAACAATTCAGGCAATCGCTGGAGCCGGTTAATACCCTGGCTGGTTGGGGCTATGGTTCTTATCCCGATAATGCCAATCGTGAAAACCACAGTTACCACCGAGCCATACCAGCCTGTTTATAGGGAGGCTGGAGAGTGGCTGAAGAAAAACGCCGGCCCGGGAAATACGATCATGAGCGTCGAGTTCAGCGCGCCATATTATTCCGGGGGTGATGCAGTAAGCTTTCCCTACGCGGATTATGAGAGAACGACAGCTTATGCCAGGTATATGCACATCGATTATTTGGTCATCACAAAGGAGGATCTGGATCAGTGGAGACCGCAAATGAGCCGCCTGCTACTTGCCGCAGACCAGCACCCCGACTGGGAGAAAGTGAAATCGACCAATTATGGCACCGATGATGAAGTGTTTATCTTCAAATTGCGGGAAATAGGTTAACCGCGTCAGCATGAAACGGCTTCAGAAGTAGAAGACCAATGTGGCGCGCCCGGCAGGATTCGAACCTGCGACCTCTTGATTCGTAGTCAAGCACTCTATCCAACTGAGCTACGGGCGCGTGGCGGAGAGGGAGGGATTCGAACCCTCGAAGGAGGCTCAAAACCCCCTTAATCGCTTAGCAGGCGATCGCCTTCAGCCGACTCGGCCACCTCTCCAGGAAATGCGGATCGTCTGTCACGGGATGTGGCGGCTGCCCGCCTCATGCACCTTGAAGATTCTAGAGATTTTGTCGGTGGAAATCCAGCGGATAGCCCCCGCGGTCCCTGATTAAATAAGGCGAAATTGCCGATAACTATGATGGTTTTAGGGATCCGGGGGGTAAAAAATGAAGGTTCTGCTCGTCATTATCATCGTCATCGCGCTGCTCGGCGTGGCCGATTCCAGCTACGCGCTCAAACAGCATTACGCGCCTGCTGACACTTCAGCCTGTGACATCAACGAGACCGTGAACTGCTCTACCGTCAACCAGAGCGTCTACTCGGAGTTTCTGGGCATACCGGTCGCCGGCCTGGGCCTGACAGGTTACGTGCTGATCGGAACGATAGCGGGTCTGATGGTGGCTGAGAGAGGTTCAACGAAGCTGCTGGCGATGTCACTGTCTCTGCTGACGCTCGTGGCACTGGCGATATCGCTCGCGCTTACCTACATCGAGGTCTTCATCCTGGGGGCCGTCTGCCCACTGTGCGTACTGTCACTGGCGCTGGTGACCGGAATAACAGTACTGACGCTGCTGACCGGAGCACGCACCTTGAGGGCGCGGCCCGCCTGACATCAGGTCCTGGCGCGGAGCGGGTTCGTGATCCCGTAGAGGTACTTGATGTAATCGAAGCCGAACTGCATCAGTTCGACGTCGTCCGATCTCATCTTCTCAAGCCGCTCGGGCTCCACCTCGATGACTTCCAGGAAACGGCTGTCGAACACGAACCGGCGGAAGTTATCGAGATCGTAGCTGGCCATGTAGAACATCTGCTGCCGCCGTTCATCGATCTTGTCCTTGGCGAGGTCCTGCTTCATCATGATGTTCTTCCACTCGCGGTTCATGTCATCGTATAGCGAGGCTTCCTGGTCATCACGCCACTCGGCGATGGTCCAGACCTTGTCTTCCTTAAAACCTTCGCAGTGCTCCTCCTTGACCACCACGTACCATTCATCGTGAATGGGATTCTTGTGTTCATCGTCCATGCGGCGATGCGTCGCCTGGCCCACCGGGTAATAGCGGCAAGCCGCCGGCCGGTTCTCGTAGATGTTACAGCCTTCACCCGGCGTCACGAACGGACAGTAGCGGTCATTCTCCTCGTTCATCCGCATGAAGAGCATTGGGTGAGTCGTCTTGTCGTCAACCTCGTACCGGGTGTACTGCTTCAGGAATTCGGTGCTTGAAAGCCCGAGCGCCTGCTTCATCCTGAGAACGTCGTAAGGCGTCAGCAGCACGTCGATATTCCGGCAGCAGCGTGTGAAGCAGGATATGCCCTTCCGGCAACGGAATTTCAGTTTCGAATCGAGGTCGAACCGGGTGGGTACTACAGATTTGTTGTTCAGGGTGGCCATACGCTCATCCTATTGTAGAGGAATATTTCTGCAGGAACAAAAAAACGCGGGCGCCCGTAACAGAGCGCCCGCGTTTCAGGGACGAATCAGTCTGTCTCAGTCTACGCCCAGGTCCCTGCCGGAAACCCGCGCGAAGGTCAATGCAGTGGTCCTGTAGACCATATGCGCCATCTTGGAGAATGGCGCGTAGATGAACAGGAAC
>Ga0172371_10002099_pt1 | contig 31809 bp, 32 predicted proteins | sample Lak12m_FD_114543 | JGI IMG/M metagenome (GOLD analysis project Ga0172371, IMG submission 114543) | Freshwater microbial communities from Kabuno Bay, South-Kivu, Congo - kab_022012_12m | ecosystem: Environmental > Aquatic > Freshwater > Lake | place: Democratic Republic of the Congo: South-Kivu...
GGTTTTTTAGATTTGATGAGTTCTAAACCTGCTTCACCATTAGTTGCCGAGAAAACTTCGAAGCCACTGCTAAGTAATTCAATGTTAATTGCTTTCAGTAAGATTTCATCATCTTCGATGACTGTAATTTTTTTAATTTTTGTTGACATGATTTAAGTATACAACAAACTAAATCTTAAACAAAACGAAAATCATTTTTTCTTATGACCTAACTAATAATAATGAAACTAGACTTTCAACACCTTCGCGGTACCTTGTGTCCTTGATGAAAGATACAATGCCAGATAAAAAACTCCAATTTGCGCTTAAAATCGGCTGGCGAGCCCTCGCAGAGGGCGAGCCAACAAAGGCATTTCCTAACTGGCGGAGACGGTGGGATTCGAACCCACGAGGCCCTTTCGGGCTACGGTTTAGCGAACCGTTCGGATAAACCACTACCGGACGTCTCCAAGATTTGTTTATTATAGCCCAGAATCACGCTCGAAATGGTAAAATATACAGGTTCGGAGAGTGGGCAGGACGGTAATGCGTTGGTCTTGAAAACCAATGAGCGTAAGCTCTAACAGGTTCGACCCCTGTACTCTCCGCAAATCAAATCTGTTCACCTTGCGTGGACAGATTAGATTTTATCGATAAGGGGACGAATGGCGGAACCAGTTTCGTAACGAACCTGATGAGCCGGGGTCGACGATCCGCCTTTGGCGGAATCGGTGACCGACCCCTGATTCATAACTTATGGAGGGGTCGCATAGTGGTCGAGTGCTCCGGTTTACTAAACCGGCGTGTCGCAAGATACCGCGGGTTCGAATCCCGCCCCCTCCGCAGTAGAAAATACCCGCCCTGTGTGGGTATTTTTTAATGACAAGTTTGGGATTCGAAAGGCGGAACCAAGCTCGTAACGATCTTGGTGAGCCGGTGTCGACGATCCGCCTTTGGCGGAATCGGTGACCGAATCCCGCTCCCTCCGCAGCATTAATGCCCCAAGGCCAATCCCCACACAATTATTACACCCGCCTTCTTAAGTACTTTTGTACACTCCCTCATATCTGCCCCGCTCGTAAAAACATCATCCACCAATAACACTCTTTTCCCTTTCAATAATTTCCTCACTCCTTTTGCTATCTCAAAAGCTCCTTTAATATTATCTTCTCTCAATTTTCTATCCAAAATCAAAGACTGCTGTTTTGTTTTCCTGTTTCTTTTTAATACATTACTAACCTCAATTTTCATTTTTTCTCCAATCACTTTTGCTATTTCTTCTGCCTGATTAAAACCTCTCCAGTTTTCTCGATAAAAATGAAGCGGCACTGGCACGAGAAAATCAAAACTCTCACCTGTTTCAAATCTAAATTTCTTCAAACAACATTCAATTAGTCTCTTATTAAAATCAAATTTAATTCCATCAATAATCGCCTTTACTTTTTCGTCCTGATAATCATAGATCACAATTAATCCGTCCATCCCCAAGTTCTTTCTACAGCGAGGATGAGTCCATCCCATTGGGGATTCTTCTCCACATTCAGGACATATCTGATCTGCAATACTCAATTCTCTAAAACATTTATTACACAAATCTACTTCCAATTTTCCACATCCAACGCATCTTTTGGGAAATATAAAATCAACAGCTCCCTCAAACATAAAATAATTATATCTATCTGAAGTTGACAATAAAAAAAGAGGGTGACTTTCGCCAACCCTCAAAATCAAATTAATATATTAACTCCGCTTCTAGTTCAAACGTCTTCATAAATTTTATCGACAGTTCTTTCAAGGCAGATATATATTCTTTATCCAAAACCTCAATTTTAAGAGGACCACTCTCTCCATTTTCGACAATGGTGTGTGGTTCAGAGACAATCTGTGCCACAATATTTCTTACTTCTTCTTTCCAGTGGAAAAACAAAATTCGAGTCTCTTCTTCTTTCACCGACTCAATATAGTGATCCCAAATAATGTCTCTAAATCCGCTTGTACCAGAGTACTTGTGATCCATTCCCAACAAAGGCAGTTCTTTATCAAGAAACTCTACAAAACTATTGTGTCCTTTTGTGACTATCATCGCTCTCCTCTCAAATGTATAAATGAGCCAATACTTTTCTGTCGCAATTCTATCACACCATATTAACCTCTGATATGAAAAATCTCCCCATATAGGAGAGATTTTTCATATATTGTGGAGACGGAGGGAATTGAACCCTCGTCTGAAATAATATACCCACAGATTCTACAAGCTTAGTTTACCGATTTTCCATAAAGCTTCAGGCAAACAAGAACACTTTATGGTCGATTAAGAAAAAGTTAGTTTCAAAGCCCTAATCAAACCCTGAACATTCAATCCGGTATTTTTTCGCCTTAAGAGTACCCCGGGATCCGATATCTCCTAAGACGTCTTTAGGCGCGAGTTTAGGCAAAAGCGTAAACAGGAGCGAAAGATTTGGCTTCACTTGAGGTGAAACCAAGTAACTTGTCTTCTTTATTGACAGTTATATTTTGGTCTTTTTTACTCCTTTTACCAAAGGAGGCTTGCACCTGTAAATGTACTAGTCCATCGATTCCTATCGTCCCCATAAGAAACACCTATAATATACCACATCTGAAGCTAAAAATCAAGTTTATTTATGATCGAAGAGCCCTGAAATACTCGATTTTCTCAGTCAAAGTGACACCCATCATCTGAGCTCGAGAAGCAGCCATAACTACACCAGCCAGAAATAAATCGAACTCATCATCATCCATCGCTTGGACTTTGGTTTTTATGCCGTCTTGCCACTTTTTTTGGCTCATTGCAGGCGTAAACTCCTTACTCCACGAATAATTAACAATGCTGGCAGGCATTACCTTACTCCAAAATAGGTCCATTTTTAACCCTTTCAGTTAGTTGAGTTTATAACGTCTCGCAAGACCCAACATACTTTCACGCTTTTTGAGAATTTCTCTTTTTTCAAACTTCTTCTTGCCTCGAACTAAAGCGATTTTTACCTTCACGAGACTACCCTTATTATACATCGACATAGGCACGACTGTCAACCCAGCTGACTTCATTTTGGTGTGTATTTCGATGATTTCTTTCCTGTGTAGCAACAATTTTCGTCTCTTGTCTGGGACATATTCTTCGGCACTGTCAAACTTGTATTTTGCGATATTTAAGCCAATTAAATATGCCCCATCATCCTCAAAGATTACTCTTGCACCGAGCATAGTTGCTCCCCCATCGCGTACACTTTTCACCTCAGCACCAGTAAGAACAATGCCGGACTCAAAATCCTCAATTACTTCATAGTCAAATTTGGCTTTTTTATTCTCAACAATCATAAGGATATTGTATCGCAGACCATTAATTCAAAGCTCCAATCATTCCACCTACAAGTACCAACAAAACACTTCCGTCATACTCAATGTCTGTCGCCATCTTTAATTTCTCTGATTTAAGTTGTTTTTCACAGTTTCCAGTCTCTTTGCTACACACGATAACCGATCCATTTACCGTGTCTAGCATTGCCAGACCATCCCCCTCAATCTGTACTGCAATTTTTGATGTTTTTGCTCCTTCTACAACCCCATTTAATACAAACTGCTCTCTTGATCCTCTTCTAAACCTTTCTACCATGCCAGTATCCCCAAGGACCCACACATCACTATCAATTGCCATATCAACAGGATTCACACTAATTGTCTGGTCTTGAGTAAGCCATCGAATTCTGTCACCAAAACCATCACTGATTGCCCCGAATTTATATATTTCCTTGTTTCCATTATCCAACACGTATACATTAGCCCCAAATCTCCCAAGAGCCACTGCTTTATTTACTGTCATATCAAACACAATTCCTCCCGTCTCGTTTCCATTAACGCTTACCCCCTTTGAACTAAGTATCAAATTTCGGCTTCCATCACTAACGGCATCCAACCACCCCAAACCCTCACCTTTTCCTGCCACAACCTTAATATCTTTACTTGCCGTCGCCGCAGACACAACAGTTCCCATTTTTTCGTCAACCACCAACACACTTCCTGATTTAATAAGGCTCATTCTGTCCCCCACAAACCCAGGTCTTACAAGCTGGATATTGACCAACTCAGCAATCTGGCTTTCTTTCTCTCCAGAAGTGATAGTCCAGGCATTATTAATTTTTGTTTCCAAAACTATTACCTCATCTTTGTATTTTCCTTTCATGAACTCAGCTTTTTGTACATCAAAGGTCTTTTTTACATCATCAACCAACTTTCTCGCACCAGAAGGATTAATTTTTACTAAATCAGAAGCATCCTGAATATTCTTTAATATTGGTTCAGAAAACTCATTCCACCTTTTTGCTTCTTTGTCTGATTTAATCTTCATCGATCCAGATACCAGGCTTACTGCAAGTAAAATCAAAAACAATACTCCCATTAATACCGCCCACCTTTTTCTTTTTTGTCCACCTTCCCGATCTACAATTAAGTCATCATTCTTAGAATGTGTAATTTTTCGCCACCAATTGACCACCTTATCCTTTGCTTTTACAGGCCCAACTAGCTCTTCCCCTGCCAAATCATTAGTCGTGTTCTGTTCATAATTTGCAGCTGTTTGAACTCCAATACTTCCGATGGCTTCTTTTGCAATTTCAACTGGTTTTTCCAGCAAATTAATTTCTTCGGCCTCAGCATTCGTCTCGGTTTTAGTCACTTTATCAAAATCAAAAAACAATCCAGCCGCCGCCATTCTAGACTCTGACATTTTATTTCCAAAGTTCATCACTTTTTCTTCATCAAACAGTTTATTTTCTTCCGCTTTTATCATCTCCCCCAGTCCTCCAGACCACATACTCAATTTGTCTTTTCCTACCGCCACCCCTTTTATTATTTTCCCCTCTTCTGTTGTCAATTCGTAATCTCTTCCATCGCGAATCAAACTCACCCCTGAATTTCCCCAACGAACTGTTTTAATTTCTCTGTTACCATCCGGTTTTGGTACTATCCAAAGCCAAGATCCTTCAATTTCAGGATATTTTTCCTTAAAGCCACTCGCAAAATTACCCAGATCCCCACCGACCTCAATTTTATTAAAATACTCATCTGCCCACTCCATCATTTCTGCCTCAATTTCCGCCCAGCTTTCGGCAGCTTTTCCAAGAACCACCCCAAAAAGAGCTCCTTTTTCTTTTAACTCAAAATCATCAAAGGGGATACGTGCATAAACTTGAGCCCAACCATTCGAGCCTTCTTCGTTTACTGTCCTGTAAAAATCTATACCTAAACTGGTATTCACGCTAATACTACTATAACAGTCAGAACGAATAGTAAGGCAAAAAAGCCCCACACTAAGCTTTTTATAGCTCCTCCAACTGGCAGCTTTATTACTCTATCCATAAGACTAGTTTGTCGAATCATCACTAAACTCATGAATAGCATAAGCAACATTAAAATTTTTGCCATAATTCCGACAACCAAACTCACTGTGATCTGACCATTTAGTATTGTTTCCATATTATTTATGCTCTCTATCATTTTCTTTTTCCATCAGTTCAGAAATAATTTTTACTGTCAAATCTGGATTGGCAATGTGGTCAAAAGTAAATGCCGATTTTTCGCTTCTATCGTCCGACCTTTGTTCCGAAGATGTTTGCGCCACGACGTCTCCATAATGAAAGAATCCGGCAAAAAGTCCTCTCTGCGAATAATTTACATCTTCTAGCTTTGCTATCTGAGTAACATTGATATTTTTATAAAGAAGTCCAAAAAAATCGACATCAATAAGGCTCTCGTTAGTCACAATGTATACGTTATAAAACCATAACACAAAACTCTGAATCACATAAAAAAGTAAGGCACTATACCAAACAATACTCAGAATAAAACTCGTATTTACGTCCAGTGCCTTAATCATCGGGAACTCTCCCCAAAACATTGGTACAAAAATTGCAAAACAAGCCAAGGTTAACCATTTCAGATTGGTAATGAAATGTCTTCTTCCCAAAATCACTATTCTTTCATCTTCATCTTGAGACTCAAATCTTGTTTTTGGAGGTGTTACCACAAAAGAACCAAATATACTTCTAAACTTCCCACTTTTTTCCAAATCAATAACTTCTTGAATATCTTCTTTATTATCTGTTCCAAAAATCTCAGGCATACCTAATTGTACCAAAACTTCAATCGTCATTGCACGTCAGTCCGCCCATGGCGGAAGTGTACTCGTGTGGCAATCTAGATAATTTACTTTCTCTCGATATTAAAGAAAGCAAATCCTTTCTGGGGAATTGAGATATACCCAGGAGCTCTCGTATTAAACACTTCTTTAAACTGTGAACCAGAAATGTTTATCTCTCCTCTATTTGTCGAGAATCTGACATTTGTTGTGTTTCCAGAACCATCATTCGTCAACACCGGCTTCCCAGAAATACTTGTTACGGGATTACTAAGCTTCGAGCGTAGCTCAGACATAGAATAAGGCTCACCGCTCTGACCGCCCACCTTACAACTACTTATTGTAACTGGCACAATCCTTCCCGTATCCACACCAGACCCCTCACCCTGCTTCAATATCAACCACGAATTAATAATATCTGTCATTTCTTCCTCACTAAGCCAAGGTTTTCTTCCACAAGAGTTATCTGTATTTTTATATCCACTTCGATACCATGCTTTATAAAACCAAGGACTACCCGCCTTACTTTCCCAAGCTTTTGTTGTCCAGTCTCCCCCAGCAGATTTATCTGTTGTGTCCCAGCCTGAGGTTGATAAATATCCACCAGCTGTTGAAGAATAATATGTCACCACCCCCTCAATTACTTTTCCTCTCGTATCATTAACCGCTTTTTTCCACGACTCAGGAACGCTGTCTGATTTACTTTTTGAAAATACCTGACAGGCTTCTGTTGTACAGATTGTCGACCCTTCCTTTTTATATCTATATGCATAAGTTCTCGCGGCCACCGCCTGAGCTTTTAGTGCTGCCTCCGGCCAATCTGATGGCATCTCGGCAATACCATATAAATATGTTGTCTCAAAATCCATATCACCATATCCCGATACTTTTATACTTCCCCCGGTATCCACACTCACCGGACGTTTTCCATAATATGCTTCTAATATAGTTTCATAATCTTGACTCTCAGATCTCGCTTTTGCTCCATACTGGCTCATTCCCTTACGGTGCGTATAGGCTCCAAAACTAAACACCCCAAAAGATCCGCTTGGTGCTCCAGCATTAAATCCAGCTATCGAAGCATCATAGTCCGAGCCAATCGGAACAGAACCAACACCAGTAATAAAAGAACCAGAACGAGCGTCAATAATTGCTTGCTGTTGAGCCGAAAGCTGGGCTATCTTTGAAGATAAAGCCTTAATCTCTTTCTGAAAAACAGCATTCTGAGCATCTAAATCTGCTTGAAGTTTGGCCAACTGAGCCTTTTGTGTTTCCAGTTTCTTTTTGTCGGCTTCCAGCGTTCCAATTTCCGAAACCAAGTTAACAATCATCTGCTTGTCTGTCTCATTACTGTCTTGTCTATATGCCAGCTCTCTTCTCACTTCTCCCATATTCATTGATGAAAATAGACTAATCCAAAGAGGCTGAGATCGGAGTCGTATATACATCTCACGAATCTTTGCCGACAGTATTATGTATTGTGTAGACACCTTCTCACTTCTATCTTTAATATTTGCCTCGGTAGCCTTGAGTTTTGTGGTTGCAACATTAATTTGTGTCTGGATAGATTTCAATTTTGTCTGGATTTTGCTTGCTTCCCCCTTGTTTGTGTTAAGCAGTACAGTGAGCTCATCTATTTGTTTTTGAATACAATTAGTATCCTCACCACAATCAACCTCAGCCGAAACCATACCAGCATAAAAACCAAAAACTATCGTGACAATAATTAAATATCTCCACTTCATCTACTATTAAGTGTAAACCATCATGGTAAAATTAAGCTGTTCATGAAACGCCAATTCTTTGCCATCATTCTACTTTTGATCTCGTTTTCTTTTGTTTTCTCCACAAAATCTTTTGCTATCACTTGTGGTGATGATAATACAAATTTTGTTTGTGGTGTGGCTGGTGGTTGTCAATCAGGACAAATGTGTGTAGCTGGCAACATATTACAAGGAAGGTCTGGATACAAATGCTTGTCTGGGGATAATATTGATTGTTCAATTCAGTGTGGCGATGCCGGAACTATTGGACAGTGTGGAACCATCAGTGGTTGTCCCACTGGCAACGCGTGTGGAGCGAGTGGGTGCTACCCTGCTACTTGTGTAAACGAACCAACTCCCTCAATTATCGACTGTTCAAAAACTGAAAATGTTGTTGGCTGTCAAGGCTTACCTTGTCTCTATAATTCCAACAATGTAGGTTATTGCGGAGACGGATATTACTGTGAGGGAGGTACTTGTCAAAAAGAAATAGTTTCTTTAAATAATTCTGTTAACATTGGTCCTTACTGCAAACCTGGAGATAAAGATAGTGGAATAAGAACAGCTTTTGGTTGTATCAAATTCAGTAACGACAACGCCTCCAACGATTTGGTTATCATTATTCTTCGTCTTGCAACTGGTATTGGTGGAGGCATTGCTTTAGCTTTAATTCTCTACGGTGTCTTTATTGTCACCACTTCAGCTGGCATGCCGGACAAACTCAAAGCTGGGAGTGAAATAATTACTTCTGCCGTTATTGGGTTAATATTTATTCTCCTTTCAGTCTTCTTGGTCAACCTAATTGGCATTAACATCCTAGGAATTCCTGGGTTATCATAAAAGTATGACATTCACAAAGCTAGTTCATGCCGCTGACGTCAACATCTCCAGCCTATTAAACTCTCCAGACAACCCAGCTCAAAATTTAACAGGGGTAAAAACCATTGGAGATCTCCTCAAGGGCAAAGATGGCGGTGTCGATGTTATTAATCTTGTCTTCATCATTATTGGTTTAATCTTTTTTGCAAACTTAATTATGGTTGGTTGGGAATACATGATGAATTCCGGAGATCCCAAAAAGGTTCAGGCCACCAACCTCCGCCTTATTAATGGTTTAATTGGTCTAATACTTGCTTTTGTTGCTTTTATTATCGTTAGGTTAATCACCAACATTCTTGGACTAGGTACTCTTGTATAGCCTCATCTTGGTATAATCAAACCATGCAATCTCCCATCAAACATGTTGCAATCATTATGGACGGTAATCGTCGTTGGGCCAAAGCCAACGGCCTTGACTCAGTAAAAGGTCACGAACAGGCCGCCAAAAACGCTGTTGAACCACTCATAGAGAAATGTGTTGAATTAGGTATTCCTTATGTCACTTTCTGGGCATTTTCTACAGAAAACTGGAAAAGAGATGAAGATGAACTAAAGGGTCTTTTTGATGTTTTTCGTTTTGCTCTCGGTCAACTTGCCCTTCGATTTATCCAAAGAGGAGCTCGCCTCAGAATCTTAGGTGACGTCAGCCGTTTCCCCAAAGATATTGCCCAAAAATCTCTCGAGATGATCAGTAAATCCGCCAACAACCACAAAATTACTGTTACTTTTGCTCTAAACTATGGTGGACGAGACGAAATCCTAAGAGCGGTGAAAAAAATGATTTCAGACAATGTGTCTTCAGAAAAAATAGATGATGAATTTTTTTCGTCTTACCTAGACACTTCAGGAATTCCTGACCCAGACCTAGTTATTCGCACTGGAGGAGAAAAGCGTCTTTCCGGATTTTTGCCTTGGCAATCTGTCTACTCCGAGTTTTATTTCACTCCTGTCCTCTTTCCTGACTTCTCTCCTGACGAGCTCGTCTTGGCTATTAATGATTTTCTCAAAAGAGACCGTCGCTTCGGAGGCGACACTCCCAAAGAGTCTAAATAGTACTTCCTCAATTACCTCCGGTTTAAAACCTTTTTCTTCAAATCGAGAATATATCTCCTCATAAGTCCCACTCAAAGCAATTTCCCCTCCCGGAAATTTAAAGTAAGCTGGCTCTACTCCAAACTGACCAACCTCCCTTCCAGAAAAGCTAGTATTTGTTTTCATGTCTCTCCAATATCGTGGTACTTCCATGTGAATGATAATAATTCTATTTTTCTTTCAAACACTCTCAACATTCTCCTCACTAAGTTGGGATTTTGCTGTAAAATGTACTTAATGTTAGTAAAACAAGTCTTTGCCGCCGTAGATTTAACCGCAGAAGATGTTTACGCTCCCGCACATGCTTTGGGTGGTACTGAAGCTACCCTTTCGACACTTATTAATCCCATCATCGCAAATGTATTAATAATCTCCGGCGTAATTTCTCTAGGCGCAATTCTTGTGTCGGGGTTCGCATTTGTAGCCGCTAATGGAGACAAAGCAAAGACAGCTCAGGCATCACAATCTCTAACTTATGGCATAATTGGCTTAGTCGTGGTTGTTGCCGCCTTTATAATTACCAGAATTATGGGTGCCATCCTCGGTTTTAATTTCTTTTAATCATGAACACACTACTCAGCCTTTTATCCAAACCAGTCTACGCCGAAGATATTATTGGCACGATAGAACTTCCAGAAGGAGTTCCTTCTGATATTACCCAAACAGGTGGTTTAATTACCTCTATCGTTCGCTTCTTCATCATTATTGGGGGGCTATTCACTCTCTGGGCATTTCTAAGTGGAGGTTTTAAATACATCACTTCAAACGGAGACAAGGCCAAGGTTCAAGAAGCCAGCAACATGATTACCATGAGCATTGTAGGACTTATCGTTATGGCAGCCAGTTTTGTAATTATTGCTATCATTAGTCAACTTCTTTTCGGTGATTTCACAGCCATATTAGCTCCTAAATTTAAATCAGTTCAATAAATGTCAATTTCAAACCTTATTGTCAAATCCGCTTACGCAATTATGACTGATGGTGGGGGTGGTGGCGCGGGTGGAGGTGTAGAACAAGGAACAATTGAGGTTGGTAGTATTGTTGGAATTGGAAATCTTGGTCTTGAAGATGCCGCTATTAATGAAACTACAGTAGGAGCACAATTCGGTGGTTTCCTTTCTACAATAGTGACCTCACTTACGGTAATTGGTGGTCTAGCCTTTGTTATATTCTTTACCCTTGGAGGTCTTAAATGGCTAACCGCTGGAGGAGACAAAACCAAAGTTCAAGAAGCTCAACAACAAATGACACAGGGTGTTATTGGTTTAGTTGCTATGGTTGCCGGATTATTTGTTGTAGGTATCGTAGGTGGAGTTCTTGGAATCGACATTCTCAACCCTTTTAGTACCTTAATGAAAAGTGTTGGCGTTAACTAATATAGTGTTCTAAAGTCATAATAAAAAATATGAATGAAATTGTAAATACTTCTCTTCCAGCAAACGTTCAGTCGATGTCTCCTGCAACAGGACTTGCGTTTTACATTTCCATACTTTGGCGCTCAGTAGTTACTTTAGGAGGTGTCGCTTTTATCATCTTTCTTATCTGGGGAGGCATTGAATGGCTTACTGCCGGAGGAGACAAGGGAAGAGTTGAAACCGCTCAAAAAATGATCAGTAATGCTGTCATTGGTTTAATTGTCTTAATAGCTTCATATGCCATTGCTCTTTTCTTCCAAAACGCTCTCAAAATTAATATTCTTGCCCCAATTTTTCCAAACAATCTATGAACGATCAGGTAGTCAACATTGGCGAACAAGTAACTGAAGGTGGTTTTTTTGCTTACACTTGTATTGGTAAGTTAGTAAGCAATGTAATTGGAGTTGCTTTTATTCTTGCCGCAGTTGCTGGTTTTGTGCTTTTAGTTATCGGAGGGATTAACTGGCTCACCTCAGGTGGAGATAAAGCCAAGATCGATACCACCCAAAAAATGATTACCAATGCCATTATTGGACTTGCCATTGTGGCTGCAAGTTATGCCATATATTCTCTCGTTCTCGACTTCTTTGGAATTGACCTTAGCCAACTTTGTTCTACTAATCCTGTAGGCAGTTGACAACCTATCAAAACACTATAATAATAAATACAGTCTCTATTAATTAATAATAAGAAAAAATATGTCACTAATTCCTCAGACCTACGCAGCCTCTCTCGATGTTATGAAACCTTCAAATATGAAGATTACTGATATCGGCAAGCTTATTTCCAGTGCCATCTCCGTTGCCTTTATTGTTGCCGGTATCCTCACTTTTGTCTTCTTAGTTATTGGAGGTATTGAATGGCTCACTTCAGGAGGAGACAAAACCAAAACAGAACAAGCCAGAAATCGTATCACTGCCGCTCTGGTTGGTTTAGCCATCATCGCCGCTTCTTGGGCTCTCATGCAACTCATCTCCGCCTTCTTCGGCATCAATGTTTTTGAGGGAAATATTCAGCTTCCCACAGCATATTAATAAGCATCTAAATATTAATTAAAAACCTCGGGCAACCGAGGTTTTTTGCACTGAGTCCGCCTTTGGCGGATTTAGACATTAAATTAATGTAAAATACATTCATGACATTTCAACTTATTCCCCAAGCACATGCCGCTTCATGGGCAGACATAAACCCAGAATGCGTCTCTACTGAGGGAGTTGCCACAATAAAAGGAATCGAATGTTTGTTTAAAAACCTAATTAGCCCTGTTCCTGCCTTACTTGCCTTGGTTGCTGTTGGAATGATAATTTTTGCCGGCATTCGTCTCATAATGGCTGGGGCTGATCCAAAAGCAACCGCCGCCGCGTGGAATACTTTTACCTGGGCTGTCATTGGTTTGATTTTGCTTTCGGTAGCTTGGTTAATATTAATTTTGGTTAAAAACTTTACTGGAGCAGATGTCACTACCTTCACAATTCCCAGCTACTAAAGTCAACGTCCGTTTATAATTATTTCAGTGAAGAAATTTCTACTCACCACGATTATTGCTTTTGGAATTGGTATTCTTATTCCCACATCCATATATGCATTAACTTGTGGGGAAGATGGAACAAAATATATATGTGGATCATCGGGGGGCTGTCCCGACAGAAGTACATGTGTTTCAAATGGCAATAGTTGGTACTGTGACGAACCAACTAATTATCCTTGTTGGAATGTAATCCCCACAGATAATATTTTGCCTTCTCCTACAGGAGCTCCTTCTCCAACAGCATCTATAACTCCAAATCAAACAATCCAGCTTCAAAAAGATTGTGAACATCGCGGTGGTACATGGACTGGCACAAGGTGCCTACTGTCAAATTCAGTTATAACTCCAACCCCAACCACAGAAGTATTAACTGTTAACGGAACAGTATGTCCAAACGACGGAACCGTATATCCTCCAAACAGCACTTGTTATGCTGAAGTAAAGGCACGCAACACAGAAATGATGGGTATAAATCTTGTAGACTCTAGCGGTTCCATTTTAACTTACCCTCTTAGTTGTACACCAGGACCAAATATTACCTATAAAGAGATTTACACCAGCTCTGACGATAGCTTGGGTGGTACAAAAGTCGATCGCGACGTAATCGTTACCACTGATTTTACTAATGCAGAATTGGGTTTTCTTGGCCCAGACAGTACTTCTCTAGCCACAAAAAGTCCCGATACTTTAGCTCAAAACTATTTATTTAATGCACTATTTGACAGACCAGGTGCCGATCCCAATATTTCAAGAGAGGCCTTTCGTACCTACTGGCGCATGCTTTCAAGTCTTTCTCAGGTTCAACTAAAAGCATACTATTTTGGAGTATCAAATCCCGATAATATCTTCTATTATGTTGGCCAGGATAAAACCCAAAAAAAAGTAAGGATTGGTGACTTAAAAGATAAGCTAAAAAATGAAAATGCACATTGCCTTTACCAATATACTGATTTTGACCATTTAACCGATACCTTGGGAATTGATTTTTGGAATAATTGTTGGAAAAAAGGTAATTACACCAAACAATATCAAAATTTATCACCCTCAACCAAAGAACAATATGAAGCTCTTCTCCCATTTGATTTCAACAACATGAGAGCATACCTGTCTGACGGAACCACCATTTCTCAAGAAAATATTCCGTACCTCCGCGCGATTCTCACGGGGCTAAAAGGATATCGCTCTGACATTCTTACACCTATGCTAATTCCAGGAATTGGCCAGGTTAGTATTCCTTATACTATTATCCCTGGTCTATTTGACTATTACACTCCAGGTTGGGCAGGAAGACCCCTTGCTCTTTACCCCACATTTGGAGTAGGTTTTGCAGATAGTCGAGAAGCACTTCAGCAAGAAATAATTAAGCTTATTGCTGCCCTTACAAAAAGTTGTGCTGCGTCAGCCAATGCTCCTTCCCAGCCTTCACCCAAAACCTATCCCAACCCCAACACTCTCGATGATCAAAAACTCACAGTTCACGCCACTTATAACCTAGTTCGCACTGACCCTGGAAGCTGTTTCTGTCCACCGGACGATATAGATTGCAACGAAGAGGGTCGCTGTAGTGGTTATACTGGAGACAACTGTCCAGGTTCATGCAATTCCACTCCCAGCATAAGCACATATGAAATTAAGGGCCAAGCTGTTGGGAAACCAATTACCGTTTTTAATAATCCTTTTATCACCAGTCTAACTGACTTAATAATGGGAGGGAAAAAACTTATCAACACTGCTTCCAATTCCCAGTTTACTCAGAGTATTATTGACTCAATTAATGCAATTTCTGATCGCCTAATCAACCCAGTACAACCATCTTTCTATAAAATGCTTCTTCCTGATTTTGCTTCCAATTCTGCATCACCAAAAACAATGGTTGGCGCCCCAAACGTTAATAATTCAGCTACTCCTGTGGTTGCCGGAGCCAGAGTTACTGTCCAAGGAGATCACACCATTTATCGCGAAAATAATCTTGCCCAAGATACCATGCACCTTCTTCAAAATTGCTGGCTTGTCCCCGCCAACCAACAAAAATCTCCCAAATGTCCACAAGCTCAAGAAGTGTGCGAAGGAGGTGGTACAGTCCCAGAATTTAAAATCGATTTGTCCTGCGCAATGAAAAATAACACCCTAGGTCTTCCTGATAAATTAGTCGAGGCGATCGAAGCTGCCGCCTCCGCTTATCAAGTTCCCGCTTCGCTTTTAGTGGGTGTTTTTTACGGAGAAGGCGCTTTTAATCCGGGTTCGAAATTTCTAGACCCTGTATTTGTTGAGTCTCAATTAAACTCCTGCACCCTACTTCCAAACTGCGACCCAAACGCAGACGTGATTAACAACATAGCCCCCTTCTTCAAGGTTTACTGGGGAGAAATTAAAAATGCCGTAAAAATTATTGCTCCAGACCGTACTCCAAATGCATGCAACCTTCTAGATGGCATTTTTGCCGCAGCAAAAGATATAAGTCGAAACCAATATGGATCGGCAGCCTTCGCAGGAAAAACTTGTTATGGCATTCCTCTTAACCCTGGAACAGGAACTTCTTCAACCTGTGACTGGGATCAATCAGACGTAGAAACTGCAATTCGTGTTTGGGAATTTGGTTTTGTATACAACGATAAGTTTACCTGTGCAACCCTAGAAAACAGCTGTTTTACTGGGGGTGGACCAGCAATGAACTGTGTCGGTGGTGATATATGTGAGACTATCTCATCTCGCTATTCTAATGCCAGTCACAACGCTTGTGTAATGGATGTATATCTATCAAACTAATTTTTTTCGACCCTGCCTTAATCCTTCTCACTCGTGTATAATAATTTTTGAATATGCTACGCCGCTTTGCCTCAATTTTTACTATTATTTTCCTCGTCATAATTTCTACATTTTTTGTACCTACAGTCTTTGCTGATGGTGATACTATAACTCAAATTGACATGGCTGCCTCTGGAAATGGAGGACTCGAAACCGCCCTTAAAGAATATTGTGCCAAGCGCCAAGGAAACCAAATGAACCTTGAAACTTGGTACTCGGGTAAGTGTACTGAAGATACATTTACAGGCGAAGGAGTTGGTTTTGCTGACATGGTTATTTTAGATTTAGCAGAAAAAGTATCTGGAAAAAAAGATCCCAATCACACCTTTACTCAATCTCTTAAAATACTTTTTGATACTTTAAAAGAAGGTGAGGATTCTGGTGTCGCTGATCCGTTTACAACTCTTAATAATGCAAGACAAGATTTATTCGCAAAATACAACGGTGGAATAATAAATCAAGGAAGCAATTTAATTGGGTCTCTGTTCCAATATCAACCTGCTTCAACCAGATCATATCTTGCCCATGTTGGTTCTAACTTAAACAAACACAAAGTAGTTTCTGAAACCTGGGCTGCATCAGGAAACGGGGCAGGCTTCGAGGCTTTTTCTCCTTTTTTACCAATCTGGATGGCTGTCAGAAATCTAGCCTATATCGGACTTGTTGTTTTCTTTATTGTTTATGGTTTTATGATGATGTTTCGCGTTAATCTCGGTCAAAAAACTGTCATTACTGTCCAGCTTGCAATTCCAAAACTAATAATTACTCTATTAATTATTACTTTTTCATACGCCATCGTAGGTCTTGTCTTTGATCTAATGTATGTCGTTATTTATTTTGTTTTTAATTATCTTGGAAGCCAATCTCTTATTAACAATGGGACGTCTTGGAATCCAGCAAAGGCTTCTTCTGGTTTTGGCAATATTGGATTGGCAGGTTCGATGCTTCTTAATTCAGTCGTGGCTATCCCTGCAACCACAGTTGGTATCCTCAATCTCGTTCTTGGAGGTTTGGGTCTTGCCGCTGGAACAGCAGTTCTCTTTATTCCAGGACTAAATCTCGTTATTGGATTAATTATTGCTATTGCTGTCATCATCTCTTACGGGAAACTCTTCGTTAAGCTCGTAAGTGCTTTTATCTCAATCGTAATTTCATTAATAACTGGTCCAATAGTACTATTGGGGAATGCTTTTCCAGGGTCTCAAGCTATAGGAACTTGGTTTAGAAGTATTGTAGCCAATATTTCAGTATTCCCTGTAACCATAATTCTTCTTTTGTTTTCATACATGTTTATGATTCAACCAGTTGTTGGTTTGTGTACCGATGGTACGGATATTTTAAAAGGAATCTTCGGAACTTCTTCTAGCGATCCGGGCAGCCTTCATGTTTGTGAAAAGATTTTTGGAGTAAAAAGTCTTGTTGATCTTGGAAATATCAATATCACAGGAGTTCCTCTTATCTCCCCTCTAGGTGGTTTTAGTGGACGCTCATTATTGGCTCTTCTAGGTGTAGGTCTTTTGCTAATGGCTGCCAAGTATGTAGATATCGTAAGAGACGCTCTCAAAGTACCTCCATTTAAGTATGGTACGGACATTGCCAACGCCCTCAAATTTGGTTATGGCCAAGTAAACAACATGGCCAAAAATAATTATGAAGGCGTTCCTGGTAAGAAGAATCGAGAAAGAATGTCTGATTGGTTCAGTCCTTCAGCAAAAGGAGAGGAATCTTCTCTTCATGTCGGACCGAAGGACATCAATACCACCAAAATGGTTACCGGCAAACCATAACAGCCATTAATTTCTCAATGAAAGTTTTTAGTTAGACAATTTTAGCTATATCTCAGCTTCATTCTACTCTTAAGTCTGTTCCATTGGCTCAATGATCCAGCAGAACTTTTGCATGCCTCAACAAGACTTTGTCTTGGGGAAACACCTGAAATAAACCACTTGGGGAATTTATCAGGAGTCTTCTTAGAATTAACCGCATCAATTACCTCCCAACTGTTTTTCCAAATTCTGTCTACATGCTCTACATACTCTCTTCTATGAGCATCTCTTGATTGTTCAGACATGCCAATAAAAGCTCCTTTTTCAGACTGGACTTCCGACATCAGCACTCTTTCTGCAAACTGAGACAGCGTCCACATATCAAGCGGCTTTGGATTTTTATGGTCAGCTATCGAATGGGTATACACAAACATCTCTGCACAAGTAAGCATCAATCTCGACACCCACTCCTTTACTTCCATATCAGCCTTTTCTCCTCTTTCATTTAAAGGAGATACGCTAGCTGGCATATAAAAATCATTTCCTTTCTTTATCAACCATCCTGTATCACGATAGCTTGCGTTTGCGTGAGCATATACCCTACCAGTCATTTCATTAAACTTGTCAATATCGGAACCTGGATTTTGCACCTCTTTAATTAGTTGCAAAACAACCAAAGCACTTCTCATCATTGCCAGCCTTGTATCTTGGTCAGTTGCCGGTCTTTTGTTTTCGGGGCTTGCACCTTCATACTGAGCTCTGGTAAACAAATTAACGTTTGCTCTCCATTTCATCCAATCTCCTTCTCTAAGGTGTTTTTCTCCCTCACTCATTCCTGTCGTCGGATCCCATTCTCCTAGAGTAAGACCTGTTGGAATCAACTGGCTTGGCAACATTTTTGCCAAGCGAAGTTCCATTTCTTTTCTTCTCGTTTTAAACTCACTGTCAGAAAACACCGTAAATGGTTTTTCTCCAGCCACCAAATCACCCTGAGCCAACATTCTACCAAAAGGATCGTTTGCTTCATTAACTTTATATTTTGTTGGTCTCGATATTGCTTCTTGAACCATCATCAGCATAAAGTCTTCCATGCTTGTGTCGGTCAGCATTTGATATGACAACAACTCTGCCAAAGCGGCTTCTCCAATATATCTGTTTATTCCTCTTTCAGCAAAAAAGTCTTTTTTTGTATCACTTTCAGCACCAATTAAATACCAGTATTCTCTTAGTTTTCTGTTTTCTGGTGCAACAGGATTTCCGTTTTCATCAATACTTCCCTCAAACCACTCTCTCATTGTCTTCATTGCCTTACTTATTTCCAAACCCAAGTCGACTTCTTTAAGAGTAACTCTCCCGGTATTTTTGTCAGTAAAAGGTAATTTACATTTACTGTTCGCCATAGATTTTTCAGTACCTTTATCTAAAAACATCTGATCATTCAATGACGAGGGTTTAAACTCATCACCATTAAGCTCTTTTAAGTACTCCCATCTTCCAACCGTGTCTCTAACTCTCATCCAGTTATATAATCCCAAACTTTCAATTTTCTTTAAAAGTTCAGCATCAAGAGGCACTTCTTCTCCATTTTTCAAATTAACAGCAATAAAGCCTTCACCGCCCAGAAGAGCTTTGTTAATAGCTTGCATATCTTTGATTCCTGGGTTTTCCAAAACAGTATCCATACAAAACTCAATAATCTTCTTTTCTTCCTCAGGAGTAAAATTTCTTTCTTTTTTCTCTATTGCAGGTTTGTTTTCTTCTGTCTTGTTTTCTTTTACCGGAGCTTGGTATTCTTGGTTTATCTTGTTAAGCTGTGCCTCTTTTACACTATATGGAATGTTTTCTTTTCCCAGATTGGTCATCACCCAATTTGATCTCATTTCTTTTTGAAGTTTGGGGTCAGCTACTCTATCAATAATCGCCAACTCTGCTTCCCACGGGCCCGCAATAACCTTTTCAGGTTCAACTATTACATTCTCTTCTTTTGTTATCTCTTCAATAAACAAATCGTCTTTTTTGATGTTTACAATTTCAGCCTTCTTTATTTCTTCTTCGTTTAAGTCTTCACCTTTGACTAATTTTTCAACAATAACTCTAAGCTCTGCCTTTCTTTGACCATAAGCTTTATTCCCCTCTTTGGTTCCAATTTGTAAATCTTTTTTAGTATATAAATCTGTGTCAATTCCGCTTTCTTTTAATCGATTTTTTGCCTCGTTAACAGTTGCTTTGTATTCATCATATTTTTTTACATCGTTTCTAGCTTCTTCAGGAACCTTAGACAAAACAGTATTCAAGTCACTCAATTTTCCTTGTTTTTTATTTAGCTTCTCTTGATTATTTTCTGGACTACTACTGCTACCCTTATCAGCCACAAAAAACCTACTGTATTCAGGAGAGAATCCTTGGCCTTTTTCCATTTGTGTTTTGAGATTAAATATTGAGCCCTATAACTGTCCAAATTATAGCATTAATCTCACCTTTTGCCATAAATTCGCTATACTAGAAGGTGACCTATGGCCATTCAACAGCACCCCCTACCCCAAGACATTAGTAGCTATCGCTTCAGGCTCATTGGCGACATGACCCTAAAACAATTTGCGTCTCTAGGAATTTGTATTGTTTTAGCCATCATTTCATACAGTTTTCCTTTGCCTTTTTTCTTTAAATATCCAATTGTTTTTGCGTTTTTATTGCTAGGAGTAGGTATGGCCTTTGTTCCTGTTCAAGGTCGTTCTCTTGATATCTGGCTTGTTGCCTTTATCAAATCCATTTATTCTCCTACCCAGTACACATGGAAAAGAACTCCTGTCGAAACAACCAGTTCGGAAACTGCCGTACCTTCCAGAGAAAACAGTTTGGCTGTAGCTCAGCCAGAAACGAATGCCAGAATTGAAATAACCCAAGCTCCAGTCGCTCTATCTCAACCTCCAGTATCAAACCCAACCGTCGCACCCCAAGCCGAGAACAATACTCCCGATGTTTCACCCCCAACCCAACAAACTCCTGCCCCACAAAAACCACCTATTGAGGTACCAGAAAAAGCTCCTGAGCCAATTACTCAACCCACTCCCCAACCAGAAGCTCAGCCAACTCCTGTTTCTCAAGCTCCAGTTCCTTCGGTCAACCTTCCCATTCCGTTTACTCCAACCACCCCAAACACTTTAGTGGGTCTTACTCTTACAAACACGGGACACATTCTCGACTCGGTCATGGTCGAGATCAAAAAAGACAGTCTCACTCTTCGTGCTACCAAAAGCAACAAACTTGGTCAGTTTATGTTTGCCAGACCCCTAGACTCAGGTCTTTATCAAATTCTCGCCGAAAGAGAAGGTTTTTCTTTTGCCCCCTACTCTCTTCAGCTTACAGGAGAAATCGTCAAACCTCTAAAAATTCAAGCTCAATGATAAAGATGGAATCATTATTCTCACACCTGATACCTAATACATAATACTTAATACTTCCTCATGCCAGACAACATCAAAGCCTCAACTCAAGAACATCTCGATATCTACGCCATTAAAGACCATTTGGTGTTTCTTAAGGATGGTTCTGCTGCTTTAGTATTAAAAACAACAGCCATAAACTTCAACCTTCTCTCCGAAGAAGAACAAGATGCCACTATCTATGCTTATGCGGGCTTACTAAACTCACTCTCATTTCCAATTCAAATTTTAGTTCGCTCTCAAAGAAAAAACATCTCTGATTATCTTGGCCTTATCGACACCAGAATTCAATCCACTCCATCCCAAAAAATCAAAGAGCAGCTTCTTGCGTATCGTCAGTTTGTAAAGTCCCTTGTTAAAGAAAATCGCGTACTAGAAAAAAAGTTTTACGTCATCATTCCTTTCTCGGCCATAGAACTTGGTATTTCCAAATCAACCTTTAATCCTTTTGCTAAAGCACCCCAAAAGCCTCCCTTTGACTTGGTATATATCGAAGAAAAAGCCTCGACCACTCTCTATCCCCGAAGAGACCATCTTATTCGTCAGTTTGCTCGCCTTGGTCTAAAAGCATCTCAGCTTACAACCAGTGAGCTGGTTACTTTCTTTTACTCCATTTACAATCAAGGCAATTCCTCCGCTTCTATTCCACCTACCCAACCATAAATTACCCTCTTTCGGTTATACTTAATCATGGGTTTAAATCTCTTTTCTCTTGGTGCCAAAAAGACTCAAACTACAGCCGCCCCTGTGGTTACCCAAGACACACCCGCACAAGAAAAACCCAGAGCTCCTCTCTCGGCAATAAAAGACACCACAAACGCCACTTCTATTCAAGATGTATTGGCTCCATCAGCCATCGAGGTTGATTTTTCTTTTATAAAAATTGACGACAACTACATCCGTACTCTTTTTGTCACTGGATATCCACGTTATGTTTCTGCTAACTGGCTTGCACCTCTCGTAAACTTTAATCACTCTCTTGATATTTCTATGTATGTTTATCCAAGTGATTCTAAAGACACACTTGATAATCTCCGTCGTCGTCTTGCAGAGATGGAAGCCGAAATTAATACTGACATCGAAAGAGGTCGTATTCCTCAAGCAGCAACAGAAGCCGCCCTAGAAGACGCTAAAACTCTTCAGGAACAACTTGTTAAAGGAGCCGAACGCTTCTTCCAATTCTCTCTTTACATCAGCATCTCCGCTGAGTCCGAAAAGGAGCTTAATACTGTTACATCACAGGTTCAAAGCATGCTGGCTTCACTTTTAATCATCAGCAAGGTGGCTTCTCTCTCTATGGAAGACGCCTTCAAAACCACTCTTCCATACTGCAAAGACAAACTAATGATAACGAGAAACATGGATACAACTGCTCTGTCCACCACCTTTCCTTTCACATCATCCGAACTCTCCGACAACCAAGGAATTCTTTACGGAATCAACGCCCACAACGACTCCCTTGTTATCTTTGATCGCTTCTCTCTCGAAAATGCCAATATGTTAGTTCTTGCTACAGCTGGTGCAGGAAAGTCTTATGCTGTCAAGCTTGAAATTCTTCGCTCGCTCATGTTTGACACACAAATCATTATTCTTGATCCAGAAAATGAATACGAAATGGTTACCAAGGCTGTCGGAGGAAACTACATTTCCTTTTCATCAACCTCTCCTCACAAAATCAATCCTTTCCAAATTGCCCGTCCAGCTGAAAGTACTGAAGACGAAATGGGATACAAATATCTCTTTCTTATGTCTCTTCTTAAGATCATGATTGGTGAGATGTCTCCGATGGAAGAGGCCACTATGAACCGCGCTTTGGTTCTCACCTATCGACAAAAAAATATTACTGAAGACCCAACTACTCACACCCAAGAACCACCACGAATGGAAGACCTCTATCGTGCCATTATTGGCATGGAAGATGCCACAGCCAAGACATTGGCCGCGAGACTAGAGCGTTTCGTCATGGGTAGTATCAAAGGTACCTTTGATCAGCAATCAAACATCAATATCGACGCCCCCATTACTGTCTTTTCTATGCGCGACCTTGCTGACGAAATAAGACCCATCGTGATGTTTATGATTCTCGATTTTGTCTGGACTGAAATCAGAAAGAATCTTCGAAAGAGAATGCTCATTGTTGACGAAGCTTGGTATCTCATGCGCTACGAAGACTCAGCCAAGATTCTTCAGGGCTTTGTCAAACGTGCACGTAAATATTATTTAGGTGTCACCGTCATTTCTCAAAATGTTGATGATTTTCTAGCCTCCCCATACGGAAAGGCAATTATTACCAACTCCGCACTTAAATTCCTTCTCAAACAATCATCAGCTGCTATTAACCAAATTGCCGAAGTCTTTTATCTTTCACAGGGAGAAAAACAACTTCTTGTCTCAGCTGGTGTTGGAGAAGGCATCTTCTTTGCAGGCCAAAACCATGTAGCTATTCGTGTTATTTCTTCACCAGACGAACACGCTCTAGCCACCACCAAACCATCAGAAATTCTTGAAGCTCGAAAGCAACAAACCATATCTTAGTAATTCCCTATGGCCAATAACGACTATACCCAAGACATTCGAGATCTAAAGAACTCCCTTTCGTACTTAGCAGTTCCAGAAGACAAACTGAGCACTGGAAGCATAAAGATTCTAAACAAAGCCTATTCACTGTATGAAGGCTACTGGACAAAGTTGTTTCCTGATGAACGAACAGATCCCAGAATTATTGATGTTTATTCTTTTCAAAAATATATTGCTGGCTCTGGTGAAATCGAAAAACTAATAATTAAGCTCAATGAGCTTAACGAGGAAAAAGAGGAAAAAGAAGAAAAAAAAGAAATCAAACCCAAAGAACAAGAGGCGTCCATTCCTCCCGAACTTGAATCGTTGGTTGCTGAGTACCAGCAAAATCAAGCTCTACTTGAAAACGAAGAAATCAAATCAAACTCCCAAAGGTCGGTTGCAGAGCAAGTAAAAATTGCCATTGCTCACTCCAAAATTAAGAATCTCGCTTTAGCCAACAAACAAAGACGTCTCGAAAAAGGAGAAAAATTTCAAGAAGTTGACAAAGCATTTGTCTCTCTTGGTTCACCAAAATCAGAATCCACCAATCAAGCTCTTTCAACTTCCTATAAAGCCGTTCAAGAAGTAGCTTTTACTTACACAGGCTTTACCAAACTGTCCAAACATCTTCAAAATGAAATTATCACCAACGCTGTTGAATTACACACAATAGGTCTTTCTGATCTCGATACTGCCATTCAGTCCTCTACCTTACAAATAGATTCTACTTCTCTAAGTGAGTCTGATAAATCAAACTTAGCAACCATTCCAGGAGGTTTTGTTTCCACAATCTATCAAGAAATAAAGACCCAAGATCAAAAAACAAGTGAATATCAAGTTAATCTAAATAAAAACGAGCAGAAAATTATTCAACTTGAAGATAGACTCTTAACAAAATCAGAGGCTGAAAAAGCTGCCATTTCTGTAGAAATAAAATCATTAATTGCCGAAAATGAAAAAATATCCTCTGCTTTAACAGAACAAGAAAAAATATTTTTAGACTCAGTTTCAAAGCAAACAGAGGCCTTTAAATCTTTTTCTACCGATAGAGAAAAAAGACTCTCTCAAGATCCAGACCTCAAAGATCGAATTGAAGTCGCCAATAAAAATTTAGCTTCGATTCATAACACTTTTGAGCTCAACGGGGTTAAACCAAATCTCTTTGATCCCCTAAGTGATGCTTATCTTCTTGAACAGGCTATTCGTCAAGATATGCCGGGAGTACTTGCTGCACATGCAGGATACGAAGCAGAGTATGCTGCTGCCCTAATCAACAATCCCAAAACAAAAGACCCCAACCTCTCTCCTGAGGCAATTCTTTTGTCAGGCAAAAATCTCGACCCCAAACTGCTTGCCAAGGCCCGTCTTTTTGCTAAAGACAATCCAGACTCAGCACTTGGAAAGCTATTCAAATCTCGAGAAGACATTTTTAACTCTGCCAGCTCTCAAATACGTAAAATTGCTTCATCTCCTTTAGGAAAAGAAATTACCAAAGCCTCTACAGGATTAGGAAAAATATTTAAACCAGTATCAGGCTTTATAGGAAAAATCAGCGACAAAATTCCAGGAGGCTTTGGTAATCTTTTCCGAATTGCCCAAGACCCTATTGGAGCTTTCAGGTCATGGGCAGGAAAGAAAATTGGATCATATGTCGTCAAGAAATTTCTTGCTTCATCAGCAGGAAAGGCTGCTGTTGCTGCTGGAAAAAAACTTGCAGGAGAACTTCTCAAAAAAGGAATAGGTAAAGCTGTAGCCAGTATTGCTGTTAAGTTAGGAGTAAAGCTTGGAATAGCCGCTACTGGTGTTGGTGCTCCAGTTGCTCTAATTCTTCTAGCTATTGATATCGTGATAGCTATCTTAAAAGCAGTAAAAAATGCCATTCAAAAAACAGCCAAGGCTATTTTTGGTGAAGAGATTAAATCTAAAGATATTCTCGGTGTATTAGCTGTTGGGGCTGTTTCAAGAACTAGTACTTTTATTGCAACTTTAGGATCAACAGTTGCTTCTGCGGCTAGCTCAGCGGGGATGATTATTGGTTTTGGTGCAATTATCGTCTTTATTTTTTATGTCACTTCTTTCGCAGTAGCTCCTCTACTTTCTACTCTCGTTCAACTTGATTCCACTACTCCAACAGAAGGAAAATCTGAATACTATGGAAACTTAAATTTTGACTGTGGACCAGAAGCAGGGGCTGAAATAACAGTAGATGCTGGTGGTTTCCCTGTTACCCAAAGACTTCTTGTTGGACCTGGAAGAACTGGTATGTGTATCACTCCTACCAAAATTACTATTCACTGGAGTGGTGGTTCAAGTAATGACAGCACTTACGAAACGCTCATAGCTCGTGGTCTATCTTGTCAAATTGGAACAGCTCCAGATGGATCGGTCGAACAATGGCAACAGATGTGGGAAAAGAAAGCGGAACTTGCTTACTGTACAGGAGGAAATGAAAACAACTACTGTCTTAACAACGAAATGGTAGGAGCTTGGTTTATTCCTCCAGGATCAACTCCTCTTAACTCCAGTCAAAACGTTCCAAGTGAAGAAGAAATTCAATCTAGCGTAAACACAACTTGTTTCATGATGCGTCAGTATAATATTCCAAGTTCCCAAATATTTGGACACTATCAGCTAATGCCAGGAAAACCTGATCCCGGAGAAGAATTTTTAGCATATTTTATCAATCGAGTTAACGAGACGTGTCCATAAAAAAGATATTTACCAAGAAATATATTTTCTTTACAGGTATTGTTTGTATTGGTCTAATTTTTCTACTTCAGTATCTTTCTTCAAAAAATATTATTAGTAACAAAATTCAAACAAAGCCTTTAGATACTGTCGTTTCTACCCCAAAACCTATATATGACACATCTGGTTCTTCTAGTACAGAAATCGAAGCCTTTCTAAAAGAATATAAATTTATGTTTTTTCATATTCCAAACACAGAGAATGCAACTTCTTTAGGTTGGGATAAAGATGTTCCTTTTTTTGTTCGAAGTAATAGTATTATGAATGTTCTTAAAAACAAGTCAGTTCTCGACTCACCAGAAGGATCAATTACCCTACTTAACAACCAAGGAACATCATTAATAATTTCATCTGAAGATGCTGCCATGCTATTTAAAAATATCGATAAAACAAAAATTCCACTTTCTGAAGATGCTAGAAATACTTTTTCATATATCTGGTACAAACAACCAAATCAACATCTTGTTTTGTCAGAAGACAAAAAAACAATAACTCTTGTTGATGAAAAAGAAAACACATCTACCAATGTATATATTTCAGATTCAGAAATTAATCCACTTTCCATCTCTTCAGATGGTACTCAAATTGCTTTTACTGACAAGAATAATTTATATTTAGCCACTCCGAATCAAGAAACAAAAAAGACAAAACTAAGTGATACAACCTCCGAATCAATTACTTTTTGGCTCAACCAAAATCTATTCTTAGTTGAAAAAGTATCTCTTCCTCGCATTCTCGATTTTATTCTCTATGTAGACCAAAACGATCTTAGCTTCAAACAAATAATTACCAGTTCATCAATTATAGGTCGGCTTAATCTAAATATTCGTCCTTCAATAAATCAAAAACAAGACATGGTATTGTTTGCAGAGAATAATGGATTAATTTGGATTCTATCAAGAGATCAGGCAATCACAAGAATTTATCCAAAACTTAAACTTCCCACTGATATGTGGGATAAAAGCTTCTAATCCTGAACTCTGACAGGCATTACTACTTGCACCCAGGTATCTTCATCTTCATTTCTAAAAACACTTGGTTTTAGTTCTCCTTCTGTTTCCCAAATTACTTTTTCTGAAGTACAGCTCGCTAAATAATCTAATAAATATCTTGCATTAAACGCCACTATCAACTCTTCTCCTTCTAGTTTTGCTTCAATTTTACTAACACTAGTTCCTACTTGAGAACTCTCAGCACGAACAACAACTCCATCCTTTTCCATTTGTAGTTTAACAATATTGGCATTGTCCCGAGCAAACAAACTAGCTCTTTTAACGCCCTCTAATATCTCTGCTTTACCAAATACAGCTCTAGATGAGTAAGTGTTCGGCATGATCTGTTGATAAGGAGGAAATTCGCCTGCAATCAGTCTTGAAGTAACTTCAATATCTCCTACTTTAAAAATAACCTGATGATTCTCTTTACTAAACTCTAAAGAAAAATCATCAGCACCTGTCTCTCCAAGCATTTTTGATACTTCTTGCAGTGACCTTGCTGGTAAAATCAATCGTGTTTCTTTCTCTAATTCTGTTTTTGACAAAGTAAGTTTATCAACAGAGAGTCGATAGCCATCAGTAGCAACAAGAGACACTTTTTCTTCATTTATCTCCCACAAAACACCAGTCAAAACAGGTCTTGTATCATCTCTTGCAGCACTCACACATACTCTATCTACTTTTTGTCTAAAGTCGCCACTTCTAAGAACCAGCTGAGGTTTACTTGCCCTTGGTACACTGGGGAAATCTTCTGCTCCTTGACCAACAATTTCAGAAACAATTCCATCAACTTCAATTTTTAACACATGTTTTTCAACAGTAATCGTCACACCACCTGAAGGAAAGCCAGAAACTAATTCTGAAAATAACTTGGCTGGAACAACCACTTCACCATCTTCCTCTACTTTTGCAGAAAGACTAAGCCAAAAACTAACTTCCAGATCGGTTGCCACCAAACTCACCACATCTTTTTCTGCTTTTAACAGAACTCCAGACAAAATTGGTAACTGAGGTCTTGAACTCACTCCCCTACTCACAATTCCGAGTGTTCTTTTTAGTTCTCCTGATTGAACGATTATTTTCATAGAATTTCTTTCTAATTATTATATTAATCTAAAAAAATAGTAACAATAGTAATAAGGTTTGTTGATTTGTTGATTGTACGCATAAGTTATGCCTAATTTATCTGTTTATAAATATTTTTTAATTGTTGTATCGAGCTTTTTATTGTATTCTTTCAATTTTTAAGTTTAATCTTTTCAGAATAAAACTCTCTTCTTGTTGATAATTTTCTGGATAACTTCATATCCTTATCAACACTGTTTATTAACGACCTCAAATTAATCCACTTTTATCTAAGTTATCCACGTTCAGTGGATAAGTTGTGGATATTTACGTGTATAACGCTTGTTTAATAGCAGTCACTTTACGCCGTATATCACCATTTTGACTCACTTCGTCCTTCATTTTTTCGACAGCGTGCATCACGGTTGTATGATCTCTACCCCCCATTATTTCCCCCACCTTTTCCAGTTGAATATTTAAAGTATCACGTAATAAAAACATAGCAATATGTCGAGCCACTACCAAATCCGCTTTTCGGCTAGTTCCTAATAAGTCTTTGTTTCGATAATCAAAATACTTAGCGACAGTCGATATTACTTTTATTGGTCTTACTTTAATTTCCTTAACAAAGCTAGCAGGTAAACCCATTGTTTGTTGCACCATTTCTTTAGTTAATGCTCCCGCATCCAAACTAGCTCCAACAGCGAGTTTTACAAAGGTACCCTCGAGCTCTCTAGCATTTGTATTGAAGTTGTTTGCCATTAGTTCATATGCCCCATCTTCAACTTCCACATTTATCTCTTGTGCTTTTTGTCGTAGTATTGCCAGTCTCATTTCGTAATCGGGTAAACCAATGTCAACCGCCATTCCTCCAAGAAATCTACTCTTCAGTCTATCCTCCAGCCCTTCAATATCTTGCGGTTTACGGTCACTAGTCATCACAATCTGCGCCGATTTGTTTGTAAGCTCATTAAAAGTATGAAAGAACTCTTCTTGTGTTGAATCTTTTCCTCCAAAAAACTGAACATCATCAATTAACAAAGCGCCTACCTGACGGTATTTCTTTTTAAATGCATCAGTCATTTTGGATCGCAGTGATCCTACCAAATCGTTTGTAAACTGTTCACTAGTTACATAAACCACCTTTCCAACTCCTTTTTTTACTAACTCGTGGCCCACGGCATGCATCAAGTGAGTTTTACCCACTCCTACTCCACCATAGATAAACAAAGGGTTATGTCTGGTTCCTGGGAAATCAACGACAGCTTTTCCTGCAGCAAATGCCAACCTATTTGAACTGCCAACCACATAATTCTCAAATAAATATCTCGGGTTCAAATTATTACCCACCTGTTTGTCAGGCTCGGGAGACACAAACAAATTCATATTTGGCTCTTCCTTAACTATCTTACTGGGTTTATTTTCCTTTTCTGCCTTTGTCTGTTCTACTACCACCAAAGCAATATCACATTTTTTGTGAGAAATTTTTTCCATTACCTGTTTTATGGTACTGAAATATTTCTCATCAATAGTTCTCACATGATAAGCCGTAGGTGCAGCGAGCTCAACAATTATTCTCTCGTTATCAATCGGGGTGATTGTTTTAATAAAGCAAGGTTTTACAAAACCGTTAAACCCAGCCTGCGACATCGAGACCGAAAGCTCTCCACATACTGCTTGCCATAAATGATTGGCGTCAATTTCCATAACGAAAAATAATAATATCCGGGCAGGTGTAGTTCAGTTTTACCATGTTATCCACATTCTACAACCCCCAAAATACCCATCAAGAATACATCACAAAATATCATCATGCTCAATCTCCGCAAATACTTCTTCAATTGCCCAACTGGACATTATAGGACAAACATGCTAAAATCCCTTTCCAGAAACGGAGGTACTTTGAAAATACTGGTAACTTATCCTAGCGGAGAACAGAAAGTTCTTCTTGATGATGGTCAAACTGTGATTCTATCCACCCCCTACTCTGATGGTAGAAGAAAAATATTTTCTGAAGGAGGTGCAGAAATAGGTTGGCTCTCAAGAGAGTATTCATATAACTATCAAACTGCCACACTAAAAGATGGAACGGAATACAACTTAGCTCAGAAAAGCATTATTCCTGGTGTCAACGAAGTGTGTTGGGAAAAAACAAAATCACCACACACCGACAACACTCCATCATCTACTCAATCTGACGACACAAACAACCTTTCTCCCTCGAGTCTGTCTCAAGAAGATGTTGTTATCTCAAAGTCAAATACTGACAATAAATCTCATGGCTCTGAACTCACCAAAGAGGACAGGGTGCGACTCTGGGATCTTGAATATAGATCTCTCTCCTTAGAGATTGGACCAACAGACACCAAAGACATGATTGATCTCAAAAATGAAATCAATCAAATAACAAGATTCATTATGTCAAAAAGAAGAGACGTTTCCGATCTTCGTGAGTCCTCCAGAAAAAACAAGATGAGCCATAACAACGCACAGTACTACATAGGTGAAAAAGAAAAAGAGAAAGAAGCCTGTGAAAAAGAACTTGCCGAGAAAACAATTCAGCTCAACAGACTGGTTGATGAACAAAACAAACAAAAACGTCGGAGAGATTTTCTTACTAACAGTTTAATTAATTCTCTTGAGTCATACTACAAAAGACCCTCAATCTTTGATGAGAGTCGCTTTTTAGATGTTGGTATCAAACCTCTTAAGAAAATTGATGGACAAAAAGCATACGCCGACGGAAAGATTATTTTGGACACCTTATTGCTATTTTTTAATATGGAAGAAGGGTTTCCGAAGGGTTGGAAATATGCTGAATACTTGTTGAGGAAAATGGGGATAAAAACCAAAGAATTGATAGATGTTCGTAGGGATATCTACTACTAGTCAAATTTATACAAGCAGGGGAATAAATACCCCTGCTTTTTTGTGGCATTCAGGGTATAATAAGCTCCGCTCATCAATGATAAAATAAAACCATGCCAAAAAGAGTCTACCAACCTAAGAAAAAGAAACGCATCCGTACCCACGGCTTCCGTATTAAAATGGCCTCCCATGATGGCCGAAATGTCATCAAGCGCCGACGCGCCAAAGGTAGGACTAAATTATCGGTTTAATCTATGGCTCTTTCAAAGAGTCATCGCCTTTCCCTTCGCTTCAACAGAGAACGCCTAACCAAATCAGGCAATTCCTTCTACGGTAAATTTTTTACTTTAGTAGTCGCCAACACACCCGAAGAAGAAAAACACCATTCTCCTCGCCTAGCCATTCTTTTGTCCAAAAAAACGGACACTCTCGCCACCAACAGAAATAAAATCAAAAGAATAACATCGGGAATAATTGAAAAATTAATTTCTACCATTCCTCCTAAAGACTATTTGATAATTCCCAAGAAACAAGTTTTATTGGAATCAAACAAAACCCTCTTCGAAGATCTTCAAAGTCTTTTTCTCAAATAAAATGCTCTCTTTCTATCACAAGTATTTATCACCCGTTTATCATGCTATAGGAAAAACCATTTTTGGCTCCGCCTTTGCTTGTCGTTTTACCCCCACCTGTTCTGTCTATGCCAAGACAGCTGTTAATCGATATGGTATTATTGTCGGGACAAAACTGTCA
>Ga0172371_10002100_pt1 | contig 31795 bp, 38 predicted proteins | sample Lak12m_FD_114543 | JGI IMG/M metagenome (GOLD analysis project Ga0172371, IMG submission 114543) | Freshwater microbial communities from Kabuno Bay, South-Kivu, Congo - kab_022012_12m | ecosystem: Environmental > Aquatic > Freshwater > Lake | place: Democratic Republic of the Congo: South-Kivu...
ATCGCTACAAAGATGAGTGTTGCCAACAGAAAAAAATTAACATATAAAATATTATTGGGCCGGACAGATTTGGGAGGATTTTTGGTTAAACCATGGATAGACAAAAAATGAAAATACCGGCTGGTGTTCAAAAGGGGATTGATAGGAGCCCAATGATTATCGGGGTTGGCCCCAGCGCCTGGCCAAGAATAATTACTTCTTATTATTTTCCAAAATTTAAAACGATTTGTTTGAATGACTGTCAGGACAACAAAATAATCGAAAATTCAGGGCGCGACATCTTTTCACTCAAAAAAAACAATCCGCTTATTGATGTTTCACCTCAGACTCCGGGAAGAATTATAGAAACCCAACTCGTTAAAAAATATATTTCAGAAATCAAAGAACCGTTTGCTTTTTTGGTATATAAGTCCTCAAGCTATTTGGAAAAAGTTTGTAAAGAAAATGGTTGGAAATTTATTGGTAACACCAAAGCCCAAATGGATATTTACGAAAATAAAAAAATATTCAAAGAAATATTGCCCAAAGTCGGCATTACTCCAATTCCTGGGGAAAATATAAAAATAGAGGAATTAACTGACGAGAAATTTTGTTTCTATCAAAAAAAATTGGGTGTCAAAAAATTAGTTCTTCAATTGGCAGAAATGACATACGGGGGTGGGTCGGGGACTTTTTTTGCAGATAAAGTTTCTGACTTAATACCACTCAGAGAAAAAGTAATCGGTATCAGAAAAACGTTAGAAGGCAAAAAGAAAAAAATTGAAACTGTTAATATTGCACCATACATTACAGGGGACTCTGCTAGTATTTCGTGCTGCGCAACAAAATTTGGAACATTAACTGGGCCAATCCAAACACAAATTATCGATGTACCCAATACCGCTCCGTATGAAGAAGGCAGGTCCGGCAGGTATTGCGGAACGGATTGGAATTATCGTCATTATTCAAATGACTCCCAAAAACAGGCAGACGAAATTGCCCAAAAATTCGGCGAATATATGTATGAAAATGGATACAAAGGAATTTTTGGATTAGATCTTATTGTTGAAGAAAATGGAAAAGTTTGGCCGGTTGAATGCAATCCCCGTGACACCGATGCCTTTCCAATGGTATCTATGCAAATGATGGAAGCAGGGGCAGTTCCAATTGACGTCTTTCATAATTTGGAACATTTGGAAGTAGATTATGAAATAAATTTTGAAGAAACAAATTCTGCTTATAAAAGTAAGCTTTACGAATACAGCCAAATTATTATTGAAAATAGATTAAAAGAGTCGGCCTATGTCAGAGGCAAGATAACAGCAGGGGTTTATGATATATCGAATGATAAGTTTGAATATGTAAAACCCGGATTTTCCATTTTTGATTTAGATAACGAAGACCAAATATTAATTACAGAAAATGTGCCGAACGATTTTAAGGACCGAGGATATTCTTCTTCCGCCAGACTTTTTAGAGTTATCAAAAAGGGTGGAATGATAAAAGAATACGGAGTTTTAACAGACAAGTTTGCCAAAGTTGTAGAAAAAATTTATGAAGCGTTAAAATTAACTCCTGTGCCGGAAGGACTTATAAATGAAAATGGACTAAAAGTATTTTATGCAAACCGTTTTACAAAAGATTTATTGGACGATGAAAATTACAAAGTCGCGGATATTGTTAACATCGTTGGTAAGGGATCAAAAAACACCCGCCTAAGCAAGATTTCCTGGCGAAAGACTATAGAGGCAAAAAGCCGAATTTTAGACCAAATACCGTCAAAACGAACAAAAAAACACATCAATTCTGATCTAAACAAAATGCAAGGGTTAGATCTTTCAATTTTAATAATAGACTCTCTTGGTGAGCCTGATTTTTTGGAATGGCTTAGTCTTTATGAAAAAATAATCAGCTCCAAAAAAGGAGGAGAAGTATTAATAGACGCCAATTGGCTTAAAAATAAACAGCAAAAAGGTAAAAAGGTTTCGGCAATACTTTCTTTCCAGAATAAGAAACTAGTAGGCGGGGAATTGTTTTTTGAAGTTAATGGAATTTTGGGAATTTCATATGGCGTTGCCGAAAGAATTGAAGGGCTTTCCGGCGGACTAACTTTACTTATGGATTATAAGTTTTTGGAATATGCCCAAAGTAAAGGTTACAAAGAAGTTTCATTTGGACAGGATACAAATTTGTATGGTGGCAATCTTTCCGTGGGTTTAGCCGATTATAAAGAAAGACTTGGATTTAAACCTGTTCCTGCTAATAAGGCTTATTTTGTCCAAACAATTGTTAATAATATAGAAAAGTTTCCAAATGGCGTGGTGTATTATGCTGGGGACAGTACTGAATTAACAAGGATTGAGTCAAAAATTTGAACAGGGAACTGGTAAAAAAATATTGGAAAACTTCAAAAAGATCGTTTTTAGCCACATACAGTAACTGCCTTATATTCGTAACTAAACAACAATTCTGTTCACCTTTTTTACTCCGGGTATTTAATATATTTACTACTTTTCACACACCAGACATAACCCGAATATACTTGCAATTTTCCGCATCGTGTTTTAGCATTATATAATGCTGTAACAGGCAAAATATTTTTATAACAATAAAATAAATAATTATGAATCGCAAAATGTCTGATGACATCCGAGTTGATTTAGTTTTTGATTTAATCCATTCATTTAAAAATTTAAATGACGCTGGGAAAATTGCTGATTTTTTGGAAGATTTGTTAACCCCAACGGAAGTTAGAAATTTATCTGTCAGACTTAGGATTGCCAAAATGATTTTGGCCGGAAAATCCCAAAGAGACATCTCTGTAGCGCTTCATACAAGCCTCGCTACCACAAACAAGGTACATGGATGGCTCTTCAAAAGCGGAAAGGGCTTTAGAGAGGCAATGGCAAAATTGCCCGTAAAATGGGACAAACCCAGTAAGATGCCCAATGGCCCTATAGAATTCCACTTGCCGGACTTATTGCGTGTTACCACAGAAGGCTTAATTTCTACAGTTCAGGAAAAAGCTCCAACAAGACTTCTTAAAAATATTTCCACAAAATAATTAAATAAATTATTTATTATTAAAATTTAATTTTTGTAAATTATTTTTGGCGATATTTTATTAAATAAATAATTTTTCATCAACATGTTTTTTTAACTAAAACTTTTTCGTTAGTGTTACAGCATTATATAATGCTGTAACAGACAATAAACTGGTCAAGGTGGGAAAAATCTCCATCAAAAAATTGCCATCAAAAAATCCCGCCTTTTTAGTGCGAGATCTTTTGAAGTAGTTACAAATATTTTGTTTATTATTTTTAAAACATCAACCCTGTTTGGGTTTCGCCTTATTCACAGTAAACTGTTATTTGAGTTCTACTTTTGCTCCGGCTGCCACCAATTTATCGGAGGCTGCCTTTGCGTCTTCTGCTTTAGCATCTTTCAATACTTCTGCAGGAAGAGTTTCAGTCATTGCTTTAGCATCCATCAAAGAAAGATTTTGATTTATTTCTCTGAGAGCTTTAATAACAGCAATTTTATTTGCGCCTGAATCTGTCATTACAACAGTTTTGTTTCCACCATCTGCGGCAGGTGCGGCCTCGCCGGCCGTAGCTCCTGCTGGAGCGGAGGCTGCTGCAACTGGCATAGCGGCAGATACTCCAAGTTTATCTTGAAGTGCGCTTACCAATTCGGAAAGTTCTAAAACTGTAAGTTTTGAAACTTCCTCAACCATTTTTTCTACTTTTTCTGATACTTTTTTTACTTCGTCTGTCATAATATTCACCACCCTTCGCCCTCCGTAGCTTTATGCGAAGGAGGGTTATTCTTTTCCTTCGGGCTACGGGGTGGCAAGCCTCCCTTAGTTACTTTTTTGGCTTGCCTGATTTAATACATAAACTAATTTAGATAGATTTCCCTGTAAAGTTCCAACCAAACCATATTGTAAACTCATCAAACTACCCAATACTTGGCCCAAAAGTGCATCACGGCCAGGAAGAGTCGAAATTTTGGTTAAAGATGCATTATCCTGAAAAGCCCCATCAACAACTCCAACTTTAAATTTTGGAATTGGCTGTCCAGACTCGCTAACAAATTCCTTTGAAAATTTGCCAAGAACTTGAATTGGAGCTACCGCGTCAGAGTCTGCTACCACCAAAGCTGTTTGACCGGACAAAATTTCATCTGTCAAAACCTTTTCATCTATGCCTGCTTCTTTACCTGCAATTTTTAGAAGTGTATTTTTGACAACAACCATACGTCCCCCAACATCAGAAAGTCTTTTCTTGAGTTCCTGTTGAGCCTTAACACCTAAACCTGCATAGTTAACCAATACAACAGATTTTGCGTCTTTTAATTCGCCTTGAAGATTTTTGACAAACTCTTTTTTTTCTTGTTTTAACATATTTCCTCGGTGTGACTTACTATAAAGATTATTTCTTTACTATGCACACTTTCTTTGGACAAACTGTATTATCCCCCAAAATGACTTTAAAATCAATCTTTAAACCTTGACTTTAACTGCCGGACTCATCGTGGCCTTAATCACTGCTTTTTCAATTTGTTTAATTCCGCCAAAGGCCTTGAATATTGCTTCCAAGTTTTCTTTCAATTCTTTTTCATCTTGGCTTACTTTACCTATAACAGTGTGAATTAAAGGTGCTTCTTTTTCGGTTTTTAAAGTAACTGTACCTGTAGAAAAAGCTTTTGCTTTCTTTTCATCAGGCACCAAGGTTCCGTTTTTTGGATTTGGCATTAAGCCTTTTGGCCCCAAAATTCGGGCAAAAGGAACCAATTTTGGCATCATGGCGGCAGTAGCTACCAATATATCAAAATCAACTTTGCCGGTTTTTAGTTTTTCGATAGTAGCATCAGTTGCGATTTCGACTTTCTTTTGTTTGCCTGCCTGAAATGGAAGTGTGATTTGGGCCGATAAACCGGTCTTTTTGACACTCATATGGACTTCAACTGTGCCGTCAAATTTTGAATAAGAAGTATCCTTAACATGATTAATTGCTTCACTAATGGAATAGGTTTTAGTTAAATCAAATTTTTTCTTGGAATCAATATACTTTTTGCCACGAGCTCTCTCTACTGTCTTTTTTTCTTTTTTAACTTCTGTTTTGACTTCGTTTGTGTCGTTTCCCATGTGTTTATTCTGTTTTAACCCCCATGCTTCTGGCGGTTCCTGCTACTATCTTCATAGCTGAATCGATATTTGTTGTATTTAAGTCAACCATTTTTTCTTCGGCTATTTGTTTAATTTGTTCTTTAGTAAGCGTTCCAACCATTACTTTTGGCATTGTTCCCGATCCCTTTTCTAGGCCCAAAACCTTTTTGATCATGTCAGCTACAGGAGCTTTTTTGATGATAAATTCAAAAGTGCGGTCTTCGTAAATTGTGATTACAGCAGGTACAACCTGACCTTTCATATCTTTGGTCTTGTCGTTGTATTGCTTAACAAAGTCCATAATAGCTACACCGTGTTGACCCAAAGCGGTTCCAACCGGAGGCGCGGGTGTGGCTTCGGCTGCTTTAAGATTGATTTTAACGATAACTTTTACTTTTTTGGCCATGTTTTTAAAAAATAGTACCTAGTACAAAAGTACTTAGTAAAGACACAGGAAGAAACTTGAATTGAAGTTTCGACCCTTCGACATGGCTCAGGGCTATGTCTTATGTGTCTGCCTCAGACCTCCCGAGGTGGGTTTATTATACGTTAAAACCTATTTTAAGTAAAGAGGAAGCCTAAAACTTGACAAATAGGCAAAAGTATCCTATAATTATCACTTGAAGGTGCCACTGCGGCTCTTTCAATGTTTTATTCGGTTCTTTAAAATCAGGTAGAAAAAGGAGTATGGAAATGGAAAAAATTTTTATTTTATTAATTGTTGTATTGGCTATCTTGTTCGTGTTTTACGGGGTCAGTTGCGATCCCACAGGGGGAGTTTCGTCCGTGGCGAGGGCCTGTGTAGATGGGAATGGCTATATTGTCTACGGATGGGACGGGTTTTTTTACTTTATCACCCACCTGTAGGTGCGGATGTGTCCATCAAGTGTATCCCTCGTTGATGGACATCATTACATTTTTACACACACTCTTTATTTTCTACCTGATTTATTTTTTTAACTTTAAACCTTCTGTATCTGAAGAAAATCTAACTCAACTGGGGTCTCACGGCCAAATATAGACACCAAAACTTTTACTCTGCCTTTTTCCTCATCAATTTCGTGAATTGTTCCCAAAAAGTCGGTAAACGGTCCGTCAACAATTTTAACAGCCTCATTAACGGAAAACTTGGTCTTAAATCTTGGAGCCGGAGAGCTGACGAATTTCTGAATATTAACTACCTCAGTTTCTGACAATGGTGTCGGTTTATTGCCTGTGCCCACAAAGCCTGTGATTCCGGCGGTGGTTCTGACTGCCAGCCAAGTTGGATCGTCCAAAATCATTTTAACCAAAAGATATCCCGGGAAAATTTTTTCTTTGATTGTGGCTTTTTTACCGCTTCTAATGATTACTCTGTCTTGAGTTGGAACCAGCATTTCAAAAACTCTGCCAACCAAATTCATGGTTTCTACTCTTTGTCTTAAAGTTTCCATAACCCTGACTTCGTGTCCGGAAGAAGTATGAACAACATACCATTTGGCATTAGGGTCTTCGGTTGCTGAAATCACAATGTGGCCCGGAATTTTTTTACTTCCGGTTCCGCGCTCTGCAACTGCGGCACTTTGGGTGTTTTGATTTGTGTCTTGGTTCATTTTATTTAGCAAAAATTGTGGCTAGGATTTTGGTAAACATAAAATCCAGGCCTCCAACGTAAAATCCAATACTGCCTGAAATCAGAAATACTATCAAAGTCAACCTAATAACCTCGGCTCTTTTTGGCCAGGTAACTTTTGTAAGCTCACTTTTGACTTCCGAGAAAAAAGTAATGACAGATTTCACGCTAGCCGTAAATTGTAGCAGAAATATTTTGTAAAGAAAAGTGGAGATTGACTAGAGCTGATATAATCAATTTTAAGATGAAAGAAACATTAACTCCCGGGCAGGAAAAATCAAAAAGTATCTTAAGAGAAGCAAAAAGACAAAGGAAACTAGCTATAAATGTTTCATTTGCACTTGCCGCCCTAAAACCTGTTTTGGAGGAATTAGCTACCTCGGCTAACGAATGGCAGGACACACCCGAATATTACGCCCAGAAAAAAAACGCAGGCCAAAAAGACACCAATCCATTTATTATAGATGGCGACAATGAGGCTACCTACAAAAAAGCTATTGATTTTTTACTTCAGCGCAAAACCGTCGGAATTTACCAGATTGCCGAAACTCTTTTGGCCGACAGGAGATCTGAATCCGATTACCCCATAGGAATAGCTAGAGTTTGCGATAAACTTAAAGAAATTAGAGGGGAAAAATAGAAAATAAACTTACTTAGTAGCTTCGTTTTTTCTCTAATTCAATAGAATGGGCAATTCTATATTTGGCTTCTTTTCTTCTTTCGGCTGGTTTTTTGTAGTGTTCGCGATCACGATATTCTTGCATAACACCCTCTGCAATGGTTTTTTTTCTAAACCTTGCAATAAGTTTATCGTCGCTTTCGCCTTTACCTTTTCTTAAAATAAACATTTATATATAAGTCGCCTCCTTTCAATATTTCCTAGACTGTAATTTTAACATATGGTACAATTTCTTGGAATGGCAAAAAAGAAAGCTTTCATTACCGGAATTACAGGCCAAGACGGCAGTTATCTGGCCGAGTTTCTTCTAAAAAAGGATTACAGCGTATCCGGAATTGTCAGAAAAACCAGTAATCTTGAATACGAAAATATCTCTCATATTCAGGAAGAATTAACTTTAATTCAAGCCGATCTTTTGGATCCAATTTCTATCCGCGAAGCTTTGCAAAAGACAAAACCTGATGAGGTTTACAATTTAGCCTCTCAAAGCCATCCTGCGGAAAGTTTCCGCCAGCCAATTCATACAGCAGAAATTACAGCAATCGGTGCCCATAGAGTTTTGGACGCCACTCTTGATGTTGTCCCGAATGCAAAATTTTATCAAGCCAGCTCTTCGGAAATGTTCGGCTGGGTTAGAGAAATTCCACAAAATGAGGTGACTCCTTTTAATCCTGCAAATCCATACGCGGCGGCCAAACTTTATGCTCATGCAATTACATCAATTTATAGAAAAAGCTACAAAATGTTTGCAGCAAATGGAATTTTATTTAATCACGAATCCCCCCGAAGGCATTTGGGTTTTGTAACTCAAAAAGTTTCCTATGCCGCGGCTTGTGCAAAATTGGGAATTAGGACCTCGGAACATTTAAACGAAGAAGGCGAGCCGATTGTAAAAAATAATAAAGTTGCCTTGGGCAACTTGGAGGCCAAAAGGGATTGGGGATTTGCCGGGGATTACGTGGAGGCTATGTGGATGATGATGCAAAGAGAAGAACCGGAAGATTTTGTAATCGGAACAGGGGAAACACATACAATTCAAGAACTTTGTGAGGAAGCTTTTGATTATGTAAATTTGGACTGGAAAGATTTTGTGGAAGTTGACCAAAGGTTTGTGCGTCCAACAGAAACTGGCCCGTTGGTAGCTAATCCCAAAAAAGCCAAAGAAGTATTGGGTTGGACCCCAAAGACAACCTTCAAGGATTTGGTCCACATTATGGTTGATGCGCACTTGGCAAGATTGAAGTAGTTCAGGGGCGTATCAAATCGGTTTTTTATTATTTATATTTATCGAGAATACTCGAAAATATCCGACTTAACACGCCCCTACTTAAAACCCACACCCTTGGAAAAAAAATGATTACATCCCAAATGCTTTTGGGGTGGCTTTGTAACGGCCAGGAAGCGGATTTTCATCATAACGGGCAAACCCATTATCGATCAATACCTTGACCCCGCTAAATGGCGTATTGATATCATTATCCAAACATTTCCGGACGAACTGTGTGTGTGTCAGTCCGCAATCACTACCTTTAAGAATTTTCAAAATAGCGAGCTGCGTATCAGTAAATTTAACAGACATTTCATCTCCTCTAATTGATAGATAGGACAAAGTGGGTGCGAGCTACAGTGGTGGTATTTTATCAAAATCTATATTTTTTTGCAAAAAAGGCTTTTATGCTTGGATTGTGCGACTACCGTCAAGACCACGACTTAACCTTTGTATAGTGGCTTTTTATTAACGTCAAGGCTTCTTCCACTGACTCGTCCAATTTTTGATCTAAATTATTAATGACATAAGATTTTTCCGACAATATTTTTAGGTGAGGGGAGTCTTGAATATCTCGTACTTCAAATTCCTTTGGATCAAATTTGTCTTTATCTCTTTTAATTCTTCTTTGAATAATTTCATTTTTTGGCGCTGTAACACAAATTATGATTGTGTTTTTTTGAATTAATTTGGCCTCTTTTCCAAAAATATTTTCAAAAAAATTCCCTTGAGCTATTTCTGCGGCTCGGGATGGGTCAATCCGCCAAATTAAATCCTCTCCAGCTAGCAATCTTTCTATTTCTTTTTTGGATGTGGCTTTGTTGGAAGTTCCGGTTGAAGTTATTTTTTCTACCAATAAACCTTGTTTACACATTCCATCTAGTTCATTTGGACTCACAAAATGATAATGAACCCCATCAACCTCTCCGGGTCTAATTGTCCTGTCTGTACAAGTAACTATTTTTTTAAAACACATTGGCGCAAATTCAGGATGTTTGATGAGGGCTTCCATGACGGCATCTTTTCCGGCACCCGAAGCGCCCGTTATTACTAATAAAATTCCCGGCATATTAGCATTGTATCAAATTAACTCTTTACCTTTTGGTAATTACCTTTTACCATATAAATATGCCCAATGTAGTTATTCCTCAAAATTTAACTGAAAAAACTAAAACTACGGAAGAATCTATTCCCGTTAAGAAAAAAACCAGTACAAACGAAAAAATAAAACTTGCTATTAATCGAGATCTACTCAAAAAATTCCGATTGGTGGTGGTTGCTTATTCAAGTATTCAACGCGAACATTTTGCCACAAAATCAGCCTATGAAGCTGAAATTGAAGTGGAAGAAAGGGCAGTTGAAGTTTCTGAAGAAATCAGAAAACTTGGAATTCAGGTTAGGACCCTTCCTGGAGACCAATATTTTTACACTAATTTGTTGGTGGATAAGCCGGACTTGGTTGTTAATTTGGTCGACACACTAAAAGGCCGTGATCAACTTCAACCATCCGTTCCCGCAGCATTAGAACTTGCCGGTATTCCATACACAGGTGCGGGGATGGAAGGACTTATTATTGGCAATAATAGGAATTTAACCAAAAGACTTCTAATGGCCTACGATGTGCCAACTCCGCCTTTCCAGTTCATCCGTCGCGGCGGGACTTTGATTGATGAAGATTTGGGGCTTCCTTTGATTGTAAAACTTAACGAGGGCGGGGGAAGTGTGGGAATAGATAATCATGCTGTTAAGGAATCCTACCGCGCCGCGCGCCTTCGGGTTAATAAAATGATCTCAACATATCACTATCCTGTAATTGTTGAAAAATTTATCGGAGGCCCGGAAATAACAGTTGTGGTTTTTGACGATGGCAGCAAACGCCATGTTTTTATGGCCCAAAAAGTATTTAGAACCAAGGCTGATGGCAAGCACTTTTTTACCAGTTTTGAGTCGTATGACGATGCCAAAGCCTACAAATATGTGCCTGTAGGGGATGAGCTTAGGTATGAAATCACCAAACTGGCCGTGCGGGCGTTTGGAGGCTTACAACATAATGACTATGCCAAATTTGACGTTCGTGTGGATGATGAATCCGGCACGCCGTATTTTACTGACAGTAATCCCAACACGGCTTTTGGACCGGACATGGGGCTGCCTATGACCGAAGTTGTTGCTATGCATGGCATTGAATTTTCGGAAATTATGGCTTCACTTCTTTCCAAATACGCCAAAAATTTATAAAACCTCGACAAACCAAAAAATGTGCCGTACAATAGGGCAATTATGGAACTCGAGAAAAACAAGGCTACACGAGAACTATTTAGGCACGTTTTAAGGCTATCTGACCGTATTTTAGGCATGCCTTTTCCCAAAATGAAGCGTGTAAAGCAAATCACTTATTCCCATTGCGGACCGGCAGTCTTGGAGGAACTTTTTTCCTTTTTGGGCAAAAAAATTTCCCAAAAATCTGTTGTCAAAACACTCCATGCCGAGGCAAAAATCAAAAAGTCAGGACTAAATGTTGCCGATTTGGCAAAGGCGGCAAATGCTTTGGGAGGAAAAGAATTTGCCTTTTGGTCAAAGAAAAACTCAAAAATTTCGGATTTGGATAAAATTATTAACAAATTTGAATATCCGGTTGGAGTTGAATGGCAGGGTATTTTTTATGAGGATGAAGATGAAGATTCTGGTCATTATGCCGTTATTACCAAAATCAATCCAAAGACAAATTATATTAGGATTTGTGATTCTTATGCCAGATTTGCAGGGGTGGATAGAAGGTTTGCCTTAAAAGATTTTACCAAAAGATGGTGGGATGTAAACTTTATTAAAGGACGAAATATTACAGACAAAAAAATGATGTTTATAATTACCCCCAAAGACTCCACTTGGCCCAAAAAATTAGGGATGAAAAGGATGTAAGATTAACTTTCCAAAACGTAAATAGGAAGCCATTTTTGAAGCTACTCCACCCCCGGCGTGGAAGAAGTGTGTTAGGTTATTTTTTTCTTAATATCAAACAAACAAGAATTGAAATTACACTCGATGTGATTGCGGCTGTTGCTACAATTAGTTGTTGATTGCAGGAGCAAGCTGGAGTGGGAATAGGGGTAATTGGTTGGTTAGTTACCGGAGTTGGCGAAGGAGTCGCAATTACTGTGGATGAAGGCGTGGCAATAGGGGCAACTAAGCTTTCAACTTGCGCAATTGTCTCACTCGAATAAAGCCTAATTGCTCCAGTTCCGTTTGGCTTTAGACATTGTCTGGCATTTGGAATTTGTGTAGTGTATTTTCCTTTTGGTAAAACTTTATTAATTGCAAAGTCAGCATTACACCATTGTCTTTGATATGGATCGCAACCGTTTCTCCCTGCATTAAATTCAGCAAATATCACTCCGTCTTTGTATAATTTTACAGGAATAGAAACTTCTCCCTGATTCCAGTTGTACCAAACCTGAAAAGTGGTGACGTTTATATCGTTTGTTAGCGTCCATTCGGATTTATCCGTCAATTGGCAAGCCCCAAGGTAGTTGTCTGTTGAGTCAAAAACTAAAGTATCAGCGGCTTTTGTTGGAGAACTGGCAAATATCAAAATGGCAAATAAAAAAAGAAAAAGCAAAAATCCTCTTGGCATATGTTTAGCGGGGAGTGCTAACATTCTTTAATACGGCATTTACTGGTAGTGATTTGTCAAATCTGCTATCTTTTGTGTAAATCCTACCCGAAGAGGCATGAATTACATTGCCTTTGTCGTCTGCAGTTATTGAGCCGACCGTTTCATCGGTAAAATGCTCGTTAATTTCAATAGCCATTTTTTCTTGCCCGCGGTTTAGTTGAAGATAGCAATCTTTATCATTTGACATAACTAACACATCCCCATTTACAGGGACATATCTTCCTCCAATTTCAATTATGGGTGCCATGGTGTGAAATATATACTTTTATTGAATGTGAGTCAATATGTCGGTGGCTAAATAGAGATATATTGTAAATAAAGAAGAATTAAGGAATGATATCAATTTTTCAGACTAGTATCCAAAATTTCCATTGTCTTTTTTATGAACGGTTCCATTCGCTCTCATTTCATCAAGTTTATTACGAACACCACCCAAACCAATAGTATCTATAATTCCATTGCCACCAATTTCCCTAACTAATTCTTGGTGTAAATTATTCGGACTTATACCATTAACTTTAGAAAGATTTGTATTAAAAATACCAGCTATTTGTAACAACTGTCTTTGACGTTCATTTAACATGATTATAAACATAATTGTATCACACCACCAAAACCTTAACAAATTTCTGTATAAATTATGGACTTGTACAGGAACTTTTATTTAAAATAAAAAGGTGTTATGATCACAGCAAGTATGAAAGAAAATATTTTTCATATTCTTGACGGTTCTTTGCAAGCCATTAAAAAAAGGGTGGCATGTCTATTATCACCACCAAGCACAGGAACCACACAGACAGATGGTCCAAAAACGGTTTACAGTGGACTGAATCTGCCTATCGAGATTTAAAATCAGGCAAACTACGTAGTCCTGACGGAAGACATCCAGAACACAATAATTATTAAATGACTGAGAGAATTTCACAATTAGATAATCCAACCCTTCGTACAATAACAGAATCAGGTGGCAATGATGGAAAATTGGCGCTTAATGAACTTTCAGGGAGAGCGTTTGGAGGAAATAGTGGGCTTGTTTATAAACAATACTAGAAACTTTTATCCCAAGTGAAGTACTTTAAGCACTTTATTTGTTACTTTACGGGAGACCTCGTCTATCAAAGGATCACAGTTTCCAAATTCTGTAAGTTGAATCATGGATGCTTGGAAAACCTGGCTTTCATTTCGATTTGATGCTTGTAATTTGGCGAGTCTGCCAACATCTGTGATCATACCGATCATGGTGGCACTATTGTCTAATAAACCCAATTTGGGGGCACATTGGGTTAATACTATGTGTTGGTTATCACATTTTCCACTTCTTCTCAAATTAGCTTCCGCTTGTTTAACCAAGTCGCAGTTTTTGCAACCTGGGTATCTCTTGATTTGATTCTCAAATTCCATGGGAGAAGTATATAGTGAAGGTGTTGAAATGTCAAAGTTATAGGATAATTTAGCAGGCCTTAGTAGCTAGACTTAGAACAGTTTGGTATAAAGTTACCTCATTTGAAATAGAGAAAATTGGCCAATTCTTAAATCCCCAGCCAGCGTTCGCAGGAATCAATTAGTATTATTTGATAGAATGTGTGTATGTCTGAAGCAGATTCAACAAATAGGGGTAAATTTCGTTCGGTTGAGATGGATTTGTTATCTGAATCCGCAAAACTTGATATTTGGGGTAAAGAAATATCTATAAATACATATCTTTATCCTGTTTTGATAGAAAAACCTGAAAGGCTAATGGCTCAGGCACGAAAACTTGCTAAAGTAAATCCTCCGATACCAGATGAAGAATTGACAATGATGGGCCTATTTTTAACCACCACGAGTCCAGAGTCGCATATTGGCCCATTTAAGACAGCCATAGATTTCTTAGTTCCTGATAGTAGTGTAGTTGTAGCTACTAGGTCAGGAAGAATTATAGAAGTTCAAGAACATTCAAAAAAACACGGTGCAGGCCCTCAATTTAGAGATTACTTGAACTATGTGACTTTGGCACACGATAATGGTGAGTATTCTCAATACTGTCATCTCAAACAAAATAGTGTGGCGAGGTTTAATCTTTCAGTGGGGAGTGTGGTTGAGGCAGGTCAACCAATTGCTAAAACTGGAAAAACGGGTTGGACAGACAGAGACCATCTCCATTTCATTGTATTTAGGTCAAGAAAAGAAACTGAATCACAAAATCCATTCGGTTTTTTGGGTTTAATACCTCGTTTTGAAAGTTAGACCAATTTAACCCAACCTCAGCTATAATTTGAAACAGAGCCTTAACAATTTGGCAGAGGTGGAGAGAACCGAACATTTATTATTCTAGTTTCATGGTTATACAGATGATTAAATGGAGACAGACTCCAAATTTAGATGTTCTTCAATTCTCTCAACTCTATGAAGTAATTTTAAATAATCTCTATCAAGAAAATTAATTGCATAATCCATTTTTCTTTCTAATTTATCAATTCGTTTGTTGATTCTCTTCTCGGTAGAATCAAGTCTATTCGTGACTACTTTTTCGACAATTCTATCAATTTCTTTCAAATCTGTCTTTGTTAGCATAATTAGACTATAAATCTTAGTTACTGCTTTTGCAATAACTTAAAAAAATGAGCAGGGGAGGAATGAATACTCCTTCGCCTAGGCTTCGGAAGCACACAGACAAACTCCGCCGCAGCCTTGGATGGAAGCTATGAGTAACCATTATTTTTAAAAAAATAATGTCGAACTTTTAATATATAAAAAACTTATTGAAATCTGTCCAAATTAGTTATTTGATATACTACTACTGTGGAAAACAAAGGGGTTGATAAAGGTGTAATACCAAGTTCTCCTGAATCTCCAGATAAATGGGGTTACGAAAGTCAATTCAAAGCATATTTATTGTTACTAGCCGCAAAAGGGTCTATTGCACTCGAAAAGACTAGACAGTTTCCTGAAAAAATTGAATTGGGTGTTACGTGGCATGAGATGCTAAACAATATGAGGGAAAGCACAGCCTCAGATGGTACAGAGAAATGGGCATTTGCTGGAGTAAAAACTGAAAGAAGAGGAATATTTCTTCCCACAGTTCCTATAAAAGGGACAAGTGATTATGTTCCCGGTGAAACGATTAAAAAGATGAAGGATTGGGCGAGGAATAAGGCGGGAATAGTCGACTTTTTAGGAAATATACATTCGCATCCTGGCAACTTTGCAGAAAGTTTGTCTCAAAGAATTTCATCTTTAGTAATGAACAAGCACGATTTAGTTGAAGTGTTTTCGGCAGGAGATTTATATAGTTTTATTACCCGGCCAGGTATGTGGTTTATGGGGGTAGTTGCACGAGAATATAATATTTTTGCTTTCAAGGCCAAGGAAAGCATTGGGCTCGGAGTTAGTCGGGACGGTTTTAGTCAAGATGATTTTGAAAAGTATTGGTACGAAAAGTTCGGTTTCAAATATTTAGGTTCAGCTAAAGATTTTGGAGCTTCAAGGGCGATTTCTGTTTCACCCGATGCGAATCAGAAGAAGATGAATATTGGGATAGCCCGAAGACATGGATTTCTAATATATCAAGGAAAAGCAAACAAAGATTTAATAAAAATATTTCCAAAGTAAAGTACGGATAACTATATCGAAAAGTTCTAATTTTTTTCAGCCACTCAAGTTTTTGAAGCTAAATTACGTTAGCAGGGGTGGTAGGAATCGAACCTACGTTGCAAGTTTTGGAGACTCGCGGCCTGCCACTGACCGACACCCCTTTGTCGAATACAATTTTACCCTTTTTGGCTTGGGTTTGCTAATCCTTTATAGCTTTAATCCAAATTATTGTGTGTTAAAATGATTTTTATGGAAAACACGGCCGGTATTAAACATTTAGTAGAGGCTACCGCAGATTTTGAAAAACAATTGACTGGTAAAGTTTTTAATTTATTTCCCTTTATTGACTCTAATAATTTACAGAGTTTTAGGCAGGAAGAATCTTCCCGACATATATCATTTTCACTACAAGAAACAGATCCTGCTGTTGTAAAGGAAGTACTGTCTATTGGCTGTAAAAGAGCTTCGGTTAAAGATACACCGGAATTTAGTGCTCACGGAGCAAAACATAAAGTTTACGAAGAAGCTTTAAAAAAGGTAGAAAAAGTGAAGGAAAAGCCACCTTTGAAGTACAAACTTTAGTAAAAGACGGGCATCAAATCGAGGCTTTGGCATTTTATGGTGAAAGTTATGAAAGAATAACCATAGTTCCAAAAGCTCAAGTTACTGCCGAAGAATTTAAGTCAACTAATTTTAAAGAAATCAAGAAAAAAGCTAGAGAATTGGCGGTGGATGAAAATTATGGTTACGGCCACGCTATATTATTTTTAATTTACAAAGGTTTGGATATTAATAATATAAAAGCTTGTTTGTCAGACAAAAACTGGATAGATACAACTCTTGCTAATATCAAAGGCAAAGCCATAAAGCCTTCGAATGAAGAAGCGTTTGTCGCAATTGATATTGCCAGATCAAAAATGATGACTACTGATAATAATAATTCTCCCGTTCCGGTGCTTGATCCTGATGGTTACAGAAATGGGCTTTTGATATTGCAAAGATTGGGTGTATTTACTGGTGTAAAAGAAAATTCAACCAAATTTGTAGAAAACAGTGATTTGGTAACTCCAGTTGTAATAAATTTAGGTTTAGTTGAGGTAGCCCAAAAGAATGCGGATCCCAGGTATCTTGATCCCAAGCGTCAATACTTTATTACTCAAAAATTTGGGGGAAAATTTACTACTTTGGTTAAAACTGCATATTTAAAATTCAAGTAATTCCTGATATACTCCACTATAGGTTGCAAGCCTAATCATTGCTCATAAACAAAGGAGAAAAAAGTATGACATCAGGTCTAGTTGTAGAACTTGGGGGCAATACCTGTCCACCCGTCAAGGCCCCTGATGGGACAACTGTAAAAGATAGACAGTTTTGGAGAAACACAACAACTGGTGATTTGTTCCAAAACCAATGCGGCCAGTTGGTGCTCATTGAGTCGTGCGACGTTAAGCGTAGGCCCCTACCTGGGAGTACGCTTTCTCAAAGAGGAACGCATCACAAAATATCGGGAACTTAATCTGATTTAATATCTTGCAGCCTGGGGAGGGTGGATACATTGATGTTACTTATTTATTAAGCATATATAATGCAATCTGCGCAGATGCTTAATAATTTGTAAATAAAATCATTGAAGCCCTTCCCGAAATACCTTTGTAATTTATCTTTTTATTATTTTAATTTTGAAGACTCTTTATGCCCCTGTACTTTTCTGCACTCTTTGCAGTATTTTTGTAATTGGAGTTTGCCTTTGCCTTTTGTGTCCATGTTAACCTTGTTCCTTTGTGTAATGTAATTTTGATTTTTACACACAGAACAAATCATTGAAACTATTTCGCGAGCGCCCTTTTTTGCCATGTGTCTATTTTACTACGATGTGAAGTGAACAATCAAGCCTAAAACTATTTGATTGTTGTATATCCTTTTCTTAGTCCTTCGTCGTCTCTTAATTTTTCCACTATTTTTGATAAAAACTCATCCTTATTCATATCGATAGCCATGGCGGGTGGTACACGTCTTGGTGATGGCAAAGTTACACAATAAAATTCGCTGTAATTTCCGTCTGCAATTTCTGAGGTGAAGGAAACCGTCAATGTTTCCATTTCTGTTCCTTGTAAATTGAGGGTTATAAGCGATACTATTTCTGTGTTTATTGTTCTTCCTTCACTATTTTGATATGCAATAGGAACAGTGCGTTTTGTCGGTTCACCTGGCTTAATATCGGATATCATGGAGCATAAAAGACTGTACATGTCACGGTATTTACCATACTCCTCATTGTGTTTTGCGACTTCCTCCATTTGATTGTCAAAAGCAGTTTTTTCCTTTGCCATGGGTATAAATTAACATTTGATTGTAGGTTTGTCAAACAACTTTGATATAATTGGCTTTTGGAAGTGCCTAGGTAGTTCATCGGTAGAACGCTTTCTTGGTAAGAAAGAAGTAGTGAGTCCAATTCTCACCCTGGGCTCAAATAGAGATTCAGGTGATCAGGCATGCATCCCCAAATGAATAAAAGCGATATTTTTGACCAATTGCTTCAAAATATGCTTTTCCGATTAGAGAATTTTCAAAATCAGTAAATCTCTTTTTGGTGTTTGGTATGGTTACAAGTGCCGAAACCAAGGCTAATAGGGTGGACTTTGGCAAGTGAAAATTGGTAATTAGTCCATCAATAAATTTATATTTGTAAGGTGGATAAATAAAGAGGTTTGTTTTTCCCGTCTGTGGAATCAATTGACAAGGTCCGTCCTTGTCAGACGCACAGGTTTCCAAAACACGGGTGGTTGTTGTGCCTACGGCAATTATTCTTTTACCAATTTTTTTGGCTTCATTTAGCCTTTGGGCTACCTCCTTTTCTACCTCAAAATTCTCATAGTGCATCTGGTGACCTTCCAAAGTGGTAGTTTTGACAGGGAGGAAGGTCCCCAAACCAACGTGTAGGGTTACGTACTCTATTTGGACGCCTTTATCCTGTAATTTGGCAATTAGACCAGGTGTAAAATGAAAGCCCGCTGTAGGGGCGGCTACAGAGCCCACATTCTTGGCATAAACGGTTTGGTAACTCGTGCGAAGCTCAAGCTCGGAATCTTCATTCTTGATATATGGTGGTAGTGGGGTATGCCCGTATTTTTGAAGGAACACAAAAAGCTCATCCTTTACCATTTCAGTATATATATTTCGTGTTTCACCATCTTTTGCGACGATGGTAAAGACACGGTCTTGTACGTAAAGCTTTTGACCAATCTCAAGACCTGGTTTTGTCAAAGCTTTCCAGACTTTGGTTTTTACTTCCTCAACCAACAAAACTTCTATCTTGCCACCGCCTTCTAGGCGCCCTGAACTTGTTTTCAGGACCTGCCTTCTTCCATAAAACCGTGCCGGAAAGACTTTGGTTTTATTCAAAACCAAAACATCGTTTTTAGTCAATAAATCAGGCAAATCAAAAAAGTGTTTATGACTAATCTTGCCGGTTTTCCTTTCAATTACCATTAATCTCGAGTGATCCCGCGGTAAGATAGGGGAATTGGCGATTAGATTTTTTGGTAAAAGGTAATCAAATTTGGAGATATCCATACTATTTTGTGCTGAGGTCAGGATTCGCCGTGCAAAGTATAATATTCCCGTGCACTATCGAATAATGACAAAGTACGAACGCTAGTGAGTGCTGAGGTCAGGATTCGAACCTGAGTAGCCCTTTCGGACGCGAGATTTACAGTCTCGTACGTTTGACCGCTCCGTCACCTCAGCTAACAAAGAGCCGAGGAAAGGATTTGAACCTTCAACCTTCGCTTTACAAAAGCGTTGCTCAACCGTTGAGCTACCCCGGCAACAGCCAATTATATCAAATTTATTTAAAGCTAAATATTTTTCCCAAAAAATGACCCTATTTTCAGAAGCTCGGCAGCATTCCTGGAAAATCCAGGTGGGTTAGCTGTCCAGAGGTCCAATGGACCGGTGGAACTTCGCAATCCCAAGCTATATTAACTTGATCAGGAAATTTAAACCGACCTTCCTTTGATAGGGTCATAATAATTATACAACTAAGTTGCAAGTGTTAGTAAGCGGGTAAAAGAATTTTTAGGAGAAAATTTATTAAGGGACTGGTAATCATTGAAATAATCGAACTTCCTCCAAATGTAGGGAAAATCAAAAAAATTAAAATTATATTTCCGTATCTATTCAAAAAAAGCTCAATTTTTCGGGCTTCTTCTGGATTTACTAGGCCTACTAGAATATGTCCGCCATCCAGTGGGTGAATCGGAACGAGATTAAATATTGCTAAAGAAACATTAAGTAGAATTATTGCGTAAGCTAAATCAACAACAAATCCGCCTGGAAATAATCTTGCCAGAATAGAAAAAAATATTGCGATTATTAAATTTGAAAGCGGGCCTGCAAAAGAAACCAAGGCAGAGTCTTTTTGGGGATTTTTAAAGTTAAAAGGGTCAACCGGAACCGGTTTTGCCCAGCCAAACGGAATTATCGGAATTCCCACAGCTCTGGCAATTACTAAAACCAAAAGAAGAGTTGTTCCAACAGGGTCATAGTGTTTGATTGGATTTAAACTTAGTCTACCTGATAGTCTGGCTGTTGGGTCACCAAGCTTGTCAGCCGCAAAAGCGTGAGCCGCTTCATGAATGGTGATGGCCAAGGCAAATGCTATTATCCAAATTAGTATTGTCATATATGCCTAAAGAATAGTATAATTCACAACTGACTGTTAGTCACTAACAGCTTAAATAACTTAAAATGGCAAACATTTGCGATAACTGTGCAAAAGGAAAAGTTTATGGAAGGCAATCCACTCATGGCAGGGGAGTTGCCGGAAAACGCTGGAGGAAACGTGCTCAAACAACCTTAAGGACTTTTATGCCAAATTTACAAAAAATTGCCGGTCAAAAACTTTGCGCGGATTGTATTAGTAAACTCAAAAAAGAAGGTAAAATTACCAAGCCTCAAATATTTAAATCAGTATAGTTGTAAGCCTCTTTAAATTGTCGGTAACTCACAGGTTCCTTGCCCTCCAATTGAACCTCATCCAAAACTAATTTATCTATTTCAATGTGAGCCTTTAGAATTTTGAGTCTTTTTGTATTTGATTTTTCATTTGTAGATTTGTCTATTTGTAGATTAATTTGGGTCCAAATTCCAGGCCAGGGATAATAGGCTCTTAATTTTCGTTCAATAATAATTGGATCGTCTTTGGCAAGATCAACAAATCCATCCTCCCGCTTAATTATTTTTGTAAAAGTTGCCTCGTCATGATTTTGCGGTCTTGGTTTTATTTTTCCTCTAAAATAAGGCTCCAAAGTTTCGACAATTACGCTTGCTGATTTTTCAAAAAGTCTATCTCTCAAACTTTCTCCCGTGTCGGTTGGCAACACATCCTCATTAAATTTAGTAATAATTGGCCCATGATCCATTTTTTCATCCATTCTAAAAATCGTGCAACCTGTGACAGTATCACCATCAATTATAGAATTAGGGACAGGGGATGATCCGCGATATTTTGGCAAAAGTGATGGATGAATTACCAAAATCCCTTGTGGAAATAATTTAATTACATCTTTATTTATTATTTCACCATAAGAAGCCAATATTCCAATATCCCCCCCGGGGGGATGCTCTAACAATTCACCCGCTGAATAATAGACTGGAACTTTGTGTTCGTGCGCCCATTTATCAATCGGTGAATAAGTATTAATTTGTTTTCTACCCACAGGTTTTGGGGGTTGTGTAACCACGGCAGTAATCGGGGATTTACCCGGACCGGTGACAAACTTTTTGTGTATTGCCGTTAAAATCGGCAAAACATAATATGGTGTACCAAAAAAAATGAGTTTCAGACGAGTTCCACCTCCTCCCATTCATCTCCTTCAACTTTGTATAACGGTTTTTTTTCTTTCAAAAGATGGTCCATAAATAATATACCGTTAAGATGGTCTATTTCGTGCATAATAATTTGGGCATAAAAACCCTCAAAAGTTTCGGTGATACTTTTCCCTGACTCATTTAAATATTTAATTGTAATTTTGGGTGCTCGTTTTAACGGCCCGTAATAATAAGGAAGTGAAAGGCAACCCTCCAAAATCTCCTTATGTGATTTTTTCTTAACTTCCACCCCGCGGGTGGAAGTTATAATATTGACTATCTTCGGATTTATCACAATTCTTTGGAAATTTTTATAACTGGCCGCAAAAACTCTTAGATTTTTGCCAATCTGGGGAGCAGCCAAACCGACACCCTCGGGATCTAATTGGACTGCCAAAGTGTCTTTTAGGTCTTGAATTAAATTCTTAATCTTTTTATCCACTTTTATGACAGGCTTGGAAGTTTGTCTTAAAATCGGATCACCGGATTGTAATATTTTTTGGATCATACTTAAATTATACCAAAAATTCGGCCTACTTAATACTTTCTAGGGTCTTTTTGGCGGTTGGATCGTTGGGGTCAATTTTATCCAAAATATAGTTTAATTCTTCTTTGGCTTTACTGTTTTCTTTTTTGTCCAAAAGAAGTAAAGCTTTGGCAATTCTTGCTTCTTTGTAATTATTTTTTAGAGTAATTGCTTTATTAATAGACTCAAGAGCTAGGTCTGGTTGACCGATTCTTGCATAAGTAAGTCCTAAATAGTAAATAATTTTTGCGTCGGTTGGGGCAATTTTGGTTAGTTCCAACAAAGTATCCTTGGCGTTTATTATGTAATTTGGATTAATATTGGTAAGTGTAATAAAAGTTCCAAATTGAATTCTTCTTAAATTTATATTAACAGGCGAAATTGCAATTGCTCTTTGACTGTAATTAATAGCTTCTTCCATATACTCCTTTGCTTGAACCGTATTTTTACCTTGATTAGCCGCAATTGCCAGGTAGGTGTAGGCTGTTGAAATTCCTCCATCTCCACCCATATAAATTGACTGATAAGGTTCGAATTTAATCGCTGTTGCTAAAGGAATTAGTGCCAAGTCGGGCCTACCTTGGGTAATAAATGATTTACCTTTGGCATAGAGGGTGTCGGAATACCAATATTTACAGATAGTACTTAGTACATAGTACGTAGTACATAGCAACAAAGCGACAAAAATTTTTTGAGTATTGTTTATTATCTGTTTTTTCTCACTTGGCGCTACATATTCCGTACTAAGTACTATTGCCATGGCCGGAAAAAGGAAAAATAAAAGATCGGTTGGAACCACCGAAAATCCCCAGAAATTAGTAACCAAAAGAGAAACATAACCTGCAAGTAAGGCTAGATTAAATGGATTGTCTAATTTTTTGATAAATAAATAGACGGTAAATCCAATTAAAATAATATAAGCAGTTAATCCAAATATTCCTGAATTGGCCAAAAAATTTAGATATTCATTGTGGGCTTTATTGTAAATAAAATCCCATTCGGAAGTTAAATTGTGTGCCGGCGGGCGGAAAAAATAATAAGAATAGGCAAAAGTTTCCACACCGCTTCCAAAAATAGGATAATTTAAAAAAACATCAATAGCTCCCTGCCAAACTATTTTACGGATTGCGCCGGATTCGGTTCCGCCAACCTCCAACGCAGGGCCAGCCGGTTGGGTAGTCGGATTTGGTTTCTCTATGAAATCCTTTAAACTAGGGGTAAATTGAGTACCGATTAATAGGCCCAAGATGAGAAATAAGAAATGAGAAATGAGAAATATCTTTAAAACATTCCTCTTTAGTTTCAAAAAAGCCAAAATCCAGAAAATTGCGTCAGCTACTACAAATCCCAAAAGTCCCGAGCGGGATTTGGTAAACAATAAAGTTATAAAAAGAAGAAGTGAAAATAATAAAAAAAATAAAGATTTATGTTTTTGATTACCTATTGAATAACTGAATGTTAAAGGAATAAGTGCAACCAACCAAGCGGCCAGCCAATTTGGTTGTCCGAGTGTTGAAAAAACACGGGAGGCAACATCCTGAACCCAAATATTTTTGTCAATTCCAAAATGTTCGAGTATGCCGTAGATCGAAACGATTACGGCAGTACCTAGTACACAGTACATAGTACGCAGTGCAACCTTTCGATCGAGATTTGAAACGAATGCCCAGTAGAGGAGAGAATAGCAAATCACAGAAAACATACCGCCGTTAAATCTGGAATAATATCCAAACCAGGAAGTAGTTGGGTCAATAGAAATAATTGTGGAAATTAATTGCGATCCCAAAAATATTAATAACGGAATATCTAATATTGTCCGGCGGAATATAAATTTTTTCTCTATTATCATTTCTGTAATCCACGCTCCGCTAATTAAAGTTGTCAATAGATACATCAAAACAATTTTGTTAAATTCAAAAACTTCCGAGGTTCCCGGCCAAAGAATTAGGGGAATAAGAAAAAACAATATTACAAAAAGCCAATAAATAATTTTTTTGGTAAATCCCATTATTTTACATCATAACACAAGGAAACCCTTGAAAGTTTTTTTACCAAAGCTATACTGGGCTACTTAGATGAAATTAAAATTATATAACCCCATTGATCGTTTTTTAGGACTTTTTTCACACGATATTGGGATAGATTTGGGGACAGCCAACACCTTGGTTTTTGTCCGTGGCAAAGGAGTTGTTGTCCGCGAACCATCAATTGTGGCAAGACACAAAAAAACAAAAGAAATTTTGGCGATTGGGACTTCGGCCAAAAAAATGATGGGTAGAGTTCCGGGTACGATTGAAGTAATACGCCCTTTGCGTGACGGAGTGATATCTGATTTTGACGGGGCCGCGGCAATGCTTGCCCATTATATTAAAAAGGTTCACGAAACAGGCAGTTCAATTCCCAAAATACCCCGTCCAAAGGTGGTTATTGGAATTCCGTCCGGAGTAACGGAAGTTGAAAGACGTGCTGTGGCTGATGCCGCAATTGATTCAGGAGCGCGGGAAGCGCATTTAATTGAAGAGCCAATGGCTGCTGCAATTGGGGCTAAATTAGGAATTGAAGGTCCTGAGGGGAATTTTATTGTTGATATAGGCGGGGGAACAAGTGAAATTGCTGTAATTTCTTTGGGTGGTTTGGTAATTGGAAGATCAATTAGAGTTGCCGGAGATGAAATGGATGAGGCAATTATAAATTATGTACGCCTAAAATATTCATTACTTTTGGGTCAACCAAGCGCAGAAAAAGTTAAAATGGAAATTGGTGCGGCGGTTGCAGTAAAGGATAAGTTTATGGTTGTACGCGGACGGGACCTAGAAACCGGACTTCCCAAGTCGGTTAAATTAAATAGTAGTGAAATTCAAGAAGCATTAAGCCCCATAATTCAAGAAATTGTTGGGAATATTGTTGATACCCTGGAAGAAACACCACCTGAATTAACCAGCGATATTATGGAAAAAGGAATTACATTAGCAGGCGGCGGAGCTTTAATTTCGGGAATTGATAAAGTAATTTCCGAAGCTACAAAAATGCCGGTCTGGATTGCGGAGGATCCTTTAACCTGTGTTGTTAGGGGGTGTGGAATTTGTTTGGAGGAAAATGGTCTACTAAAAAGAATAAGAATAACAAAGGGGCTATAATATTTTAGCAATATGGATAACCAATCATGGCTTTCTTGGTTTTTACGCGGAGTTTTAATTCTCCTTTTTTTGATATTAATAGCGAAACTTGTTGAAGTCCAAATAATTAAAGGAAACTATTACAGAAAACTTTCTGAAGGAAACCGCATCCGTCATATAATTTTGCCGGCCCCCAGAGGTAAAATATTAGCCAAGAATAAAGAAGAAATGGCAACTAATATTCCGATTAAAAAAAGAATTAAGTTTTTAGAAAACGGAAGTATTTTGATTAGTGATGACCTGACCAATCTAAAAGATGAAGAAATTGTAACCGATTATAAAAGAGTTTATCCAACAGGATCTATTTTTTCTCATGCTTTGGGATATCTGACAAAACCGGGGGAAACGGAAGTGGGGAAAATTAATCCTAAATGTCCCGAAAAAGGGCCGGTGGGAATGGAGGATTTGATTGGCAAATCCGGACTTGAAGAATATTATGAATGTGAGTTAAAAGGAACTCCCGGAGAGGAATTAATTGAAGTTAATACTACTGGCGATTGGGTTAGAATTTTGGGTAAAAAGGATCCAATTCCGGGTAATGATATATCTATCACACTTGACTTGGGTCTTCAAAAAGAAGTTGCAGGTCAAATGGAAGGCAAAAATGGCGCGGCAATTGTAACTGATGCAACCGGCGCAATTCTTGCTTTTTATTCATACCCCAGTTTTGATCCAAATTTATTTATAAACAAAGGTGACGGAAATGAGCTTACAAAATTATTTAATGATAAAAATCTGCCGTTTTTTAATCGTGTAACAAGCGGCACGTTTCACCCTGGATCGGTTTTTAAGCCGTTAGTTTCCTTGGCTGCATTGGAGGAAAACGCAATCACAAAAAGTTTTACATATACCGACACAGGTTCAATTACAGTAAACGGGTTTACTTACAATAACTGGTTTTTAACAGAGCAAGGAAGGACCGAAGGGACAATTGATTTACCCCGAGCTTTGGCTCGTTCAACAGACACATTTTTTTATAAAATCGCCGAAATGACGGGACCAAACGCTATTGCCAAGTGGTCAAACATTTTTGGATTAAATAAAAAAACCGGAATTGATTTGTCAAGTGAAACGAGTGGTTTAATCCCCACCACAGATTGGAAGAAAAAAACAATTGGAGAGGGTTGGTGGTTGGGAGACACTTATCATATGGGAATTGGCCAAGGGTATGTTGCCCTAACCCCAATTGAAATAAATAACTATATTACGGCAATTGCCAATGGGGGAAATCTTTGTAACCCTCATTTTAACCAATCATCAACAGCCAATAGAGAATGCAAAAAAATAAATGTCAAACAAAAAAATTTTGATTTAGTAAAAGAGGGGATGATAGATGCTTGCACAGAAGGGGGAACAGCCTACACATTTTTTGATTTTGCCGCTAAACATAATGGCCAAAAAGTGGCTTGTAAGACTGGAACGGCTGAGGTTGGAACAGACGGAACACCACATGCGTGGTTCGTGTTTTTTAGTGAGGGACCTCGTCAAATCATTGCCACCGTTTTGGTAGAAAAAGGCGGCCAAGGCTCTAGTATTGCCGGTCCAATTGCCCGCAAAATCGCCGATTACTATTTTGCCTCAAATTATTAAGACACGCCAAGACGTGGTCTTTACGTTGTATATAGTATTTGAATTCCACCCCGCGGGTGGAAGTCTTGACTAGTTTCAATTTCATATATACTTTAGATAATGCCTATAAAATATTCTGAAGAAACTAAGTTTTTAACTGCCGTTTGTGCTTTTGAAGGTTTTGGCCCGGCAAGAATCAAACTTCTTCTAAATTATTTCAAATCCTCACAAAAAATCTGGGAAGCCCCAACTGGTGAATTTAAGAATATTGGTCTTAAAGAAGAATTAGCCAATAAATTTGATATTTTTCGGAAAAATTTTGATATCGATAAATACTTTGAAAAATTAAAGACATTGTCAATTTGGGTTTTATCAATAAACGACAAAAATTACCCTGAAAATCTTAAAGATATTGACGATGCGCCTGTAATTCTTTATATCCGTGGAACCTTAATAAAAGGCGATTCTAGGGCAATAGCTATTGTTGGCAGTAGGATGATGACTTCTTACGGCCGTGAAGTGGCCAATAAATTTGCCGCGGAACTTTCTAATTTTGGAATAACAATTATTTCAGGGCTAGCTCTTGGAGTGGATGCCGAGGCGCAAAAATCTGCATTAAATTCCGGCGGACGGACAATTTCGGTATTGGCTTCCGGATTAAATAATATTACTCCTTACACAAATCAAAAATTAGGTGAGGAAATTGTCAAAAGTGGGGGAGCTTTGATTTCGGAATATCCACTTTCTCATTCGCCAGCTCCGTATGACTTTCCGGTTCGCGATAGAATTATTGCAGGCCTAGCCAAAGGGGTGATTGTGATTGAGGCCAGAATGAAAAGTGGAACATTTTATACAGTCAAAGCGGCCTTGAATATTGGCCGTCCTGTTTTTGCAGTGCCGGGGCAAATTACGTCTCCGTCTTCTGAGGGGACTAATTATCTAATCCAAAACGGCGCAAAACTGGTTACTTCCACAAAAGAAATTATGGATGAACTTAATCTTCAGACTGTTGTGGACCGTGAAATAGTAGAAAAGATATTGCCTAGTGATGATTTTGAAGCTAAAATTTATAAATCGTTAGAAATTGAGCCCTTACACCTTGACGAGCTTGTTAGAATATCGGGTAGCAAAACCAGTAATGTTTCTGCTAGACTGACGATTATGGAAATGAAAGGAATGGTAAAACATATTGGAAACAGTGTTTATAGAAAAATATAAATGAATCTTATTATTGTTGAGTCACCAACCAAAGCCAGAACTCTGGGAAAATTTTTGGGAAAAGATTATTCCGTTGAGGCAACAATGGGACATATTTTGGATTTGCCCAAGAGTAAACTTGGTGTGGATATTGAAAATAATTTTAAACCTGATTTTGTTGAAGTAGAAAAACAAAAAGGGACTATCAAAAAACTTCAAACTATTGCCAAGAAAGCCAGTCAAATTTTTATCGCCTCCGATCCTGACCGTGAAGGGGAAGCCATCGCTCAGCACGTCGTCGACGTGCTTCGCTCAAATAACAAATCACAAATGACAAATGCTAAATTAAAACGGATTACATTCCACGAAATTACCAAAGATGCGGTGGAATTGGCAATCAAAAGTCCAACTGACATTGATACAAATTTGGTTGATGCCCAAATTGCCAGAAGAGTATTAGACCGGCTTGTGGGTTATCAGCTTTCTCCTCTTTTATGGAAAAAAGTTCGTCGAGGATTGTCGGCGGGCCGAGTCCAATCAGTTGCTGTACGTTTGATTGTGGAAAAAGAAAGGGAAATTGAGAAATTCAAATCGGAAGAATATTGGGAGCTGTTCGCTCAGGTAAAAGGCAAGAGGCAAGAGGTAAAAGATTTCACGACTCAACTTGTCAAAATTGACGGTAAAACCGCGGAGGTAAAAAATAAAGAAACGGCAGACAAAATTATTTCTGATTTGGAAAAATCAAATTATAAAGTTTTGGACGTTCGTAAAAAAGAAGTTAAAAAATCTCCGTATCCACCATTTACAACTTCCACCATGACTCAGGCAGGAGCCAGGCTTTTTGGTTGGTCCAGTAAAAAAACAATGAGTGTGGCTCAAAAACTTTATGAAGAAGGGCTAATAACTTATCACAGAACGGATTCCTTGAATTTAAACATAAATGCTGTTAATTCCGCCCGCAGTTTAATTCAAAAAGAATATGGTGAAAAATATTTACCACAAAAACCACACTTTTATAAAACTCATTCAAAATCTGCTCAAGAAGCTCATGAAGCCATTCGTCCTACTGATGTAAATTCAAAATTTGAAATATCAAATTCAAAATACGGACATGATGAAGAGAAACTTTACGAATTAATTTGGAAAAGATTTATTGCTTGCCAAATGAACCCGGCAGTTTATTCCGAAACTGCAATTGATGTGGAGGCCAAAGGCCGACATCCTGAGCTTGCCGAAGGATGGAGTAATTATCTATTACGAGCTAGTGGTCAAATTATGATTTTTGACGGATGGCGCAAAGTCATTCAGGCATCTGGACAGTCGGACGACTTGGTAGAATTACCAAATGTTTCCGTTGGTGAGGATTTGGAAAAACAAAAAATTTGGGGAGATCAAAAATTCACACAGCCTCCGGCAAGATATAACGAAGCCTCACTTATTAAAACATTAGAAAAACTTGGAATTGGCAGACCTTCAACCTATGCTCCAACTATTTCTACTATTCAAATTAGGGCGTATGTAGAAAAAAACGATAGTAAACAATTTATCCCAACATCGATTGGAATTGCGGTTAATGATTTTCTGATTGGAAATTTTTCTGATACTTTTGATTATCAATTTACAGCGAATATGGAGGAGAGTCTTGATGAGATTGCAGACGGAAAAACAAAATGGCAAAAACCTATTAAAGATTTTTATAAACCATTGGAAGTTAAAATTAAAGATGTCGAAAAAAATGCCAAAAGAGTAAAAATCGAAGTAGAAAAACTTGGGCTAAAATGCCCTGATTGTAAGGATGGGGACTTGGTTATCCGCACAGGGAGGTTTGGAAAATTTATTTCCTGTTCAAAGTTTCCCGACTGTAAACATACCGAAAGATATTTAGAAAAAATTGGCATTACTTGTCCGGAATGTAAAAAAGGAGAAATTATAATTAAAAAAACAGGTAAAGGCAGAAAGTTTTTTGGTTGTACAAAATATCCCAAGTGTAAATTTGCAAGTTGGGAAAATCCTAAACTGCAAAAACAAACATAATGACAGAGCGTCTTGAAGCTATTTCCGGCTCAATGTTTTCGGGCAAAACCAGAGAATTAATGCGACTTGTGGAAAGACAAAAAATTGCCGGAATTAATACCCAAATATTTAAACCGATTATTGACGATAGATGGGGAAGACTTCAAAAAGTTCGTTCTCATTCAAGCCAGGAAATGGATGCTACACCTGTTAAAGATTCTAGAGAGTTACTAACAAAAATTGATCCAAAAACAAAATTTATAGCCATTGATGAGGTTCAATTTTTTGATGGGGGGATAACTAAAGCGATTGATGAATTATTGGATCGCAATATAAAAGTTTTAGTGGCAGGCTTACCTTTGGATTTTCGTGGTGAGCCTTTTGGATCTATGCCGATTTTGTTGGCAAAAGCCGATAACATCATTAAAGTAACGGCAATTTGCACTCAAAGTCTTCCGAACGACGGTATTTGTGGAGGGGAAGCTACCCGTACTCAAAGATTGGTAAATGGTCAGCCTGCAAATTATAACGATCCAATTGTGTTAATTGGAGCCTCGGAAAATTATGCAGCCAGATGTCCAAGTCACCATATTGTTCCCGGAAAACCAAAATAAGTTAAACAGATAGTTTGATATAATTCACCTATATGCAAAAAATTGTTGAATGTGTACCCAACTTTTCGGAAGGAAAAAATATTGAAACGATAAATGCAATATTCGATGCGGCATCGAAGGTAAATGGCAAGAGGCAAGAGGTGAAAGTGTTTGAACTGGAATACAACTCTGACCACAATCGCATGCTTTTTACAATTGTCGGTGAGCCGGAAGCTGTATTGCTTTCTGTTTTTGAAGCCATAAAAGTTGCAACCAGACTGATTGATATGAATAACCACAAAGGCGAACACCCCAGAATTGGGGCAACAGACGTTGTTCCTTTTGTTCCAGTTTCAGGCGTTTCAATGAAGGAATGTGTAGAATTGGCCGAAAGATTGGGCAAAAAAGTGGGTGAGGAGTTAAAAATTCCGGTTTATCTTTATGAAGAAGCATCCACCAAACCACAAAATAAAAATTTAGCTGATGTCAGAAAAGGGGAATTTGAAGGATTGAAAGAAAAGATGAAAACTCCGGACTTTGGACCAGACAAAATTCACCCAACAGCCGGTGCGGTTGTGATTGGCGCTCGTAAATATCTTGTTGCTTATAACGTAAACTTAGACACGTCTGACGTTCAAATTGCCAAAGATATTGCTAAAAAGATTAGAGAAAAAGACGGGGGCTTACCCGGAGTTAAAGCTTTGGGCTTTTTAGTTAACGGCGTGGCACAAGTTTCCATGAATTTGGTTGATTACGAAAAGACCAATTTTGACGAGGCGTTTCGCGCCATTGAGGAAGAAGGTAAAAGGTTAAAGGTAAATGTTAAAAGTAGCGAAATATATGGAATGATCCCCCTCGAATCGTTGGTCAAAGCAGTCAAATCAACTTTTAAAACCG
>Ga0172371_10002101_pt1 | contig 31792 bp, 27 predicted proteins | sample Lak12m_FD_114543 | JGI IMG/M metagenome (GOLD analysis project Ga0172371, IMG submission 114543) | Freshwater microbial communities from Kabuno Bay, South-Kivu, Congo - kab_022012_12m | ecosystem: Environmental > Aquatic > Freshwater > Lake | place: Democratic Republic of the Congo: South-Kivu...
GGACAATATTATCGGGTTGTGATACTGTTTTCTTGTGATTAAGTCTTTCGCATCTAAGGAGACAGAAAGGATATTTTATGGAACTTTCTCGAGAAAATTGCCGAGAGATATCCAAAAGACAGTACGGCGAAAGACCCTTTATCTAAATGAGGCTGGTAATATTAATGATTTACAAGCTCCACCAGGGAATCGTCTGGAAAAACTTGCTGGAGATCGATCAGGTCAATATTGCATGCGAGTTAATGATTAATGGCGAATTTGTTTTGTGTGGGTTAATGATAATGCCCAGAATGTAGAAGTTACAGATTAACATTCTTAAGAGATTAATCATGTCAGAAAAAATTCCTCCCATCCACCCCGGCGAAATCCTTTTCGAGGATTTCATGAAACCATTAGGTCTCAGTCAATATCGCTTAGCAAAAGACCTAGGTGTCACGCCGATCCGCATTAGTCAAATCCTACGCGGCAAACGCTCGATAACGGTCGACACTGCTATGCGGCTGGCGCGCTATTTCAGAACTAGCCCCGGTATCTGGCTGCGCCTGCAGGTGCAGTACGATCTGGAGTTCGGGCAGCGCGAATTGCAAGAGAAGATCAACCGCCAAGTCAAGCAGTATCAGCATCAGGTGACCAATTAACGTAGTGATCAGATAGTACAGGGGCAATTAGTTCTTCCATTCTTTTTTGCGTACTTCCCTTACCTACTCCATGCTGTCCTGCAGTTTTTCCCGCTATCGCCACATGCCGAAGAATTGCTAGGTATGAAGATTTCGTGTACTTCGTTTTCTCATTCCTTGCATAGGAACAAAAGGTATGAGGTTGATTATTTCTGCGATCTGATGCTGTATTTCTTTCAGGAGAATTTTTAAATCAAAACTCTTTTTCATGCTGATCAAGAGTTCTTAGAATCATAGAGCACGATCCCTTTCGAAGTCACTTCCTATAGGAAGGAATCACCTAATTGAATACGCATGATCAGCACATCCGGTTTATAAACCAGGATATCAACGCCGAACATGGGTTTAATATGCTGCAGAATCTTCAGCGCTTGCTGGCTTTCTCGCATGGGGGTCTCCATCACCACCAGCAGCAGGTCGATATCACTCTCCGGACGCGGTCTGCCTTCTGCTATCTTTGTGAATTATCCTAGAAAAAACTGCAGCTTTCTCCCCGCTTCCCACGCTCACTGCGCTTAAATATGATAAACTTGCACCCATGATGACAGCAGGCAGGACTAAACGCATTGTGGTCAAACTAGGCACTTCCACGCTCACCGCCGGAACTCCCTACCTCTCTCCGCCGCATATCGTCGAATTAGTGCGTCAGATGTCGAATCTCTATCACCAGGGACATGAGATCGTCTTGGTCTCCTCCGGCGCTATGGCAGCCGGACGTGAGCGACTCTCTTTCCCAAAATTACCCAAAGAGATTCCCGCGAAGCAAATGCTCTCTGCAGTCGGTCAGCCGCGCTTGATGGCGCTCTATGAGCAGCTCTTTGGACTCTACAGCCTGACTGTCGCACAAGTACTTTTAACGCGCTATGATCTCGCCAACCGGCGCAGCTACCTCAACTCGCGCAACACTATAGCAGCGCTCCTGCAGCAGGGCGTTGTACCGGTCGTCAACGAGAACGACACCATCACCACTGAGGAGATCCGTCTGGGCGATAACGACAATCTTTCCGCGCTGGTTGCCAACTTGATCGAATCCGACCTGTTGGTCATCCTTACCGATCAACCTGGTTTGTATACCTCTGACCCACATCAGGATTGCGATGCAAAGTTGGTTGATGAAGTAAAAGATAGCGCTATCCCAGATTGGCTGTGGGAAGCGGCTGGTGGTACAGTTAACGATCTTGGCACGGGAGGAATGGTGACTAAGCTGGGCGCCGCTGATCTGGCGCGTCGAGCCGGCACGGAGGTCGTTATTGGCGATGGTAGGCATCCTGATATCCTGCTAAAGCTGATCAAAGGGGAAGCGCTGGGAACGCGTTTCACGCCGGTGGTCAGTTCACTAGAAGGGCGCAAACGCTATATCCTAGCTGGTAGCAATGCACAGGGTAAACTGGTTGTTGATGCTGGTGCGGCGCGTGCGCTCAAGAAAGGCGGCAGTCTGCTTCCAGTTGGCGTCGCTCAGGTCTTGGGTGAATTCGAACGCGGCGATACGGTCTGTGTGATCGACCCCGATCAGCAGGAGATCGCGCGCGGTCTGGCGAATTATTCGGCAACCCATCTGGCGCAGATCCAGGGACAGCAGTCCGAGGCCATCGAAGCCATCCTGGGATTTGCCTACGGCGATTGGGTCATCCATCATAATGATATGGTGATTTTGTAATTATTAATTTTACATACTGATCTTGTGATTGTAAAAGAGAGAATATGAGGAGAGATTCATGCTGGTAAATATGGGAAAGAAGGCACGTGTCGCGGCGCGTGAATTAGCGCAAGTGAATACGAGTCATAAGAATGAGCTCTTGGAGAGCATTGCGAAAAAACTGATCACAGAACAAGAACGGATTCTGCAAGCAAATGCGCTCGATATAGCTGATGGCGAACAGGCAGGCTTAAACCCTGCGCTGATCGAACGCTTGACATTAAACGAAGCTCGCTTGCAGGGTATGACTAACGAGCAGCGCCAAGTGATGCTACTACCGAACCCAGTCGGCGAGGTCTTTGAAGAGTGTGAGACTCTGAACGGTTTGCGAATCAAAAAAGTGCGTGTCCCGCTGGGCGTGCTGGGAGTTATTTATGAATCACGACCAAATGTGACCGTCGATATCGCTGGTCTGGCTCTCAAATCGGGCAATGCGGTTATCTTACGCGGCGGTAAGGAGACATTACGAACCAACCGAGCGCTGGTGTCGTTGATCCGAGACAGCCTGTGTGAGCAAGGACTGCCCGCTGATGCCGTGCAGTTCATCGATGACCCCGACCGCGCTTTAGTGCTGGAAATGCTCAAACTGCACAATTATATCGATATGCTTATCCCGCGCGGCGGACAGGCGCTGCACACCTTCTGCCGCGAGAACAGCAGCATCCCCGTCATCACTGGCGGCATTGGCATCTGTCATCTATATGTTGATGAGAGCGCCGACCTTGCGTCCAGCCTACCCTTGATCGAAAACGCCAAAGTGCAGCGCCCGACGGTCTGTAATGCTCTCGATACGGTGCTGGTGCATAAATCGGTGGCGGCATATTTCCTGCCCATGCTTGCAGATCATTTAGCCAAGCAGCATGTCAGTCTGCGCGCTGAGCCTCGTGCGATGCAAATCCTGACCGCAGCAGGAGATCTTCCAGAGAATGTGGAACCAGCTGGGAAAGATGATTTTGACACCGAATGGCTGTCGCTGGTTTTGGGGATCAAAGTCGTATCTGAATTAAATGAAGCCATCGAGCATATTCACGAACACAGCACAGCCCATTCAGACGGCATCCTGACCGAGAATGCTGAGAATGCGGCGCGCTTTACTGCTTTGGTCGATTCGGCGGTGGTTTATGTCAATGTCAGCACGCGTTTTACGGATGGCAGTCAGCTCGGTCTGGGCGCCGAGGTCGCCATTTCCACACAGCGCCTGCATGCGCGTGGACCGATGGCGCTGCGTGAGCTGACGACCTATAAATGGGTTGTTCAAGGTGATTATCAGATCCGGTTGTAAGAGTTGATCTGTTTCCCTTTGAAATGAGGGTAGTTTATATGCAGAATTCACTGACTACCTCCCACAACGCAGGTAAACCACTGCGCAAGTAGGAGATCGGTAGGCGTTCATCGTGACCATGCGCCATCTTGATGAGCGGAAAATCTTCGGGAACGATCCCCGGAGTGAAACCATAGACAATAATCCCGGCACGTTGGTATTCGGCAGCATCTGATGCGCCAGGCATAAGCATAGGCGAAACGATAGCATTCGGATCCATATTTTTTAATGCTTTGGTCATCAAGTGATAAAGCGGTGTATCAGTGGGGAATTCTGCACCCGAGGATGTGTAAAGTGTTTCTAGGGTGACCCCTTTACCGGTGACTGCTAGGATCTCTGCCATTGCGTCCGCTGGTGATTGCCCTGGAAGAGTGCGGCAATCTATATCCGCTTGTGCTATCGAAGGGATTACATTCGTCTTGGTACCAGCGGACAAGATGGTTGGACTGACGGTATTCGTGAGCATAGCATTGAATAGACGTCTGGCTTCATCGGGTAAGAGGTTAAGCACTTGATTAGCAAGACGGGGATTACGTAATTGTCCAATAATATTGCCATTTGGGAATGGTAAGTGCTCTGAGAGGATGGTTAACATTTTATGAACGGTAGGGGTTATATGCACTGGTAACCTACCTTTAAGTCGCAATCGATCAAGCGCCTTTGCTAGATGCAATACGGCATTATCACCATGCGGCATGGAAGCATGCCCTGGTTCACCTTTTGCGGTCATCCGCATCCAGGCAACTCCTTTTTCAGCAACCTGAATAGGATAGACGGGTAAGCCATTCATATAAAAAGTATTTCCGCCGATCTCGTTGAATGCATATTCGGCGTCGATCAGTTCACGATGTTGATCAACTAGGTAGCGTGAACCATAATCAAATCCCGCTTCTTCATCAGCGATGGCTGCAAGAATGATATCGCGCTTGAGAGGCAACCCTTGCTGCTTAGCCATGATGAAAACCTGTATGAACATTGCCAAGAAGCCTTTCATATCGACGGCTCCACGTCCCCAAATATAACCATCTACTACATCACCACTGAATGGATCACGCGACCAATATTCACGTTCTATAGGTACAACATCCACGTGACCAGTCAGTAGCAGTGGTCGCTCTGAACTATCTCCCTTCAGACGCGCTACGAGGTTTCCGCGTCCAGCCGCAGGTTCCAGGATTTGAAAAGATTCGCGTTCGAAACCCTCTGCTTCTAATATCTCTTTGACAACTTGGATAGCAGGCATCTCGTTACCAGGCGGGTTTACGCTTTCAACTTTGATCAGTCGAGAGAGATTTTTAACGGTCTGTTCCAGGTTTTGTTCCCAGTTAATCATTTTTATTTCCTTTCATTATGTGCTGTCTGTTATTTAAAAGAACGCGAGGTCTTTTGGATAAATTTCCAGATCTTTACCGGAATGAACCTCGCCAGAATAAATCTGTCGAATTTCTGATATTAAACTTTCAAAAGATTGTCTCCAGGTCAGTTGATGATAAAGTACAAGCTGAGTGGGTTTGGTTTGATCCGCAACATCTGCTAATTCTTTAGTGGAGGTATGCATTGTGGCATGATATATCTGCCAATCAACGGGTAGATGTTGATATCCTGCAGATGAATAAACCTCATGGATGAGGATATCACAATCAGCGTATTTTTCGATCATCAAGTCATGTGGCGCGGTATCCCCAGAGATCACCACGTTTAGATCTTCGCTCTCCACACGATAGCTGAAGGCATGTAATTTGCCATGTCGCGCTGGAAATGCTTCCACAATGATGTTTTCATCCTGAAAGATGATACCCGATTGAATCTGAACGACTTGAACTTGATAGCCTGAACTATTACCTGGTTGCAAGCCCTCAATTCTCTCTCGAATATCTTCTTGGTAAGCTTGGAGCAAGTGTTCGGTCATCTGCTGTGTGCCTTGCGGGCCAAAAACTTGTAAAGGCTCTTCGCGTTCCAAAATCCATGGTGTCAAAATCAGATCAGCCAAGCCAAGCGTATGGTCTGCATGTAAGTGCGTCAAGAAAAGAGTCTTAAGGTTGCGTGGTTCGAGTGCATGGATTCCCTTTTGATAGGCTGCATTCGCGCGCTGCATCACACCCGCGCCGCAGTCGAAAAGATAAGATTGATCCTTCACGATTAATGCTACACTAGGACCGGCGCGGTCAGGCTCGGCATTGGGAGTGCCGGTGCCTAGAAGGATAAGTTTAGTGTGTGAACAGGTTCCCATGCGTAATTCAGTAAAACTAGGATTTGGATTGGATTAAGTATACATGAAATTTTAAGTAGAGTGAGTGATCTTTACTTTGTTTAATTGGGTGACAATGACTCGAGGTGGTGGCTCTTCCAAATAGTCTGTATCGTGTCTAATGATATCCAGTAGAACTTGATGTACTTTACGGATATCTTCATTGACACCAATTTTTATGGTAATATCCAGGTGTAGCGTAGGAAAATTGGTATAAGATGTTACAGTTTTATTGATGATCTCGGTAATGGGTACTGCTAACTTTTTTCCATCACAGGTGATTATACGTTTTTATTGTAGGGTGATACGATCGACATTTCCATAGTTATCGCCTACTTCAACCAGGGCGCCGATCACAAAAGGTCGCTCGATAAAGATCAAGATCCCCGAGATCAAGTTCGAGAATGCATCTCTAGCAGTAAAGCCGATTGTTGTACCAATTATTCCTAATGATGACAGTAATCTAGCGGTATCCACTCCTAGTGTCGTCAGTGCATGGTTACAATCGATATTAATCCATTATCTAATATTTATCATTATCTAATTGATATTGGGTTTTACTCAGCTGTTCCATGTCCAGCGCCAGTGCGATAATCGTATTCAGATCCGAATAAACTATGTGGGATAAAATAGACAATTAATGTAACGATACCTGCTAAGTATTCTGAGCCCCGGTTGCGTTGACCACCGCGGTTTAGATACAATGCTATTAACCAAAAAATTTATTCTATCAAGACTTTGTTATCTGTCTAATCGTAACCGAATGGAACACCTGACCACCATACACCAAAGGCATACCATTGTACCATTGGACCCATCAAGAAGCCGCCAATTAACAAGGAAATAATCGTTGCCCATAGCAATTCATAATATCTTCCATTAATTATCGCTTCAAAAGTTGTACGTAGCGCAATAGTCATTGACGCAAAGATTGCTAGGATATGTAGGATCAATACGAAAGTAGGCGCTTCTGCTTTATATCTAGCATAAATTGGTTTTTAATATATTTTTGAATCATCATTCGACGAATCACCGAAAAAGAGATATCAGAGCTTAGAAAGGATTTTGTTGTTAATTAGAATAGGATGAATAACTCACAACACGAATTCTTGTACAATTTACTCAGTGAATCCACTGAATAATCGGTAAAACAAAATCAGTTTAAATTATACCCTCATCAAAACGAATGTCGCATATGCTATTAGATATAGATGAGTTTATTATACAACTTGGCGTTACAAGTTGACTTGGTTTTCAACTATTTCTTTATGAAACTTGGATCAGTGGTATGATTATCAGAAAATAATTAGAATATTGTAAAGGTATTTTTATTAAATAATTGTCGGTTAAGAAGATAAAAAATTAGACAAAGAGTATATAGAGTGGAGAAATCAACATGACAGAGAATAAATCAGAGACAATTATTCGTACTCTTCTTGAGAGAGCAGAAATTCAGATTAACGGATCAAATCCTTGGGACATACAAATACATGACAATCGCGTATACGATCGTATTTTAAACGAGGTCGAAATGGGGTTAGGCGAATCCTATATGGATGGTTGGTGGGATTGCCAATCCCTAGATCAGTTTATAGCGCGTGTATTAGATGCTGATTTGGATTCTCAGATTAACGGGAATTGGAGGTTAAAACTTGATGTTCTCAAAGCTAGGCTTTTTAATCTTCAATCTCCTAATAGGGCTTTTAAGGTTGGGGAGCAGCATTACGATCTAGGAAATGATCTTTACCAAGCAATGCTTGACAAGCGATTAAATTACACATGCGGATACTGGAAAGATGCAACCACGCTAGATGAAGCCCAAGAAGCTAAACTCGAATTGGTTTGTCGCAAGATAGGTATTAAACCTGGTATGAAAGTGCTTGAATTGGGTTGCGGATGGGGAGCATTTGCTAAATACGCAGCGGAAAGATATGGCGCACATGTTTTGGGTATCACGGTTTCTAAAGAGCAAGTTGAATTAGGCCAAAAGCTTTGCCAAGGTTTGCCAGTGGAATTGCGGTTGCAAGACTATCGTGAAGTAGAAGGGCAGTACGATGCTGTCATCTCCATAGGCATTTTGGAGCATGTTGGATATAAAAACTACCATACCTATATGCAGGTAGTCAATCGTACTCTAAAGGATGATGGGGTCGCATTCATCCATACTATTGGGCAAAACATAAGCGGTGTTAATACAAATCCCTGGACGAATAAATACATCTTCCCCAATGGGATGTTACCATCTATTGCACAGATCGGAGCGGCTATGGAAGATTTTTTCGTGATGGAAGATTGGCACAATTTTGGACCGGATTATGATAAGACACTCATGGTTTGGTATTCCAATTTCGAAGGGGCTTGGCATGAGCTAAAAAATAATTATAGTGAACGCTTCCGCCGAATGTGGCATTTTTATTTACTTGGTAGCGCGGGTGGTTTTCGTTCACGTAGGTCACAATTATGGCAGATCGTTATGACCAAAACGGGTTCCACACAACCAAATTCCCGGATAAGCTAAACATTTATCATGAAATATTATGATGTGATCATCGTAGGAGCGGGTCCAGCTGGCTCTTCAAGCGCCTGGAAACTCAAACAGCTAGGTGCAAAATGCCTCATTCTGGATAAAAAATTCTTTCCGCGTAACAAACCTTGTGCAGGTTGGATCAACCCTAATGTGTTCCAAGAGTTAAATATCGGAATATCGGATTACCCTCATGCTTTAACAATATTTCCTTCAATACATATGACATTCAATGGAATTCCCCTGATCCGTCTAGGTAGAGAATATGCCATCCGTAGATACGAATTTGATCAATGGCTATTAAATCATTCAGGTGTGCCTTTCGAGGTGCACCATGTCAAAAAGATAACGCCAAAAGATAATGGATATCTCATAGACGACACCTATTTTGGTAATTACTTGATTGGGGCGGGAGGAAGCTATTGTCCTGTTTACCATACATTATTCAAACCGGAAGAGCCACGTGATGAAAGCTCTCGGATCGTTGCTATGGAGACGGAATTTCGTTACCCTTGGAAAGATGGTCGCTGCCGTTTATGGTTTTTTGAAAACAATTTACCGGGTTATGCCTGGTATGTTCCTAAAAAGGATGGCTACTTAAATATTGGCGTAGGTGGAATAGCGGAAAAATTCGAGGAGAGAAGAGATAACATCAAATCACATTGGCGGAAACTGATCGAAAAATTACATAAATTAAAGCTAGTGCAAGGCATCGACTTTAATCCAGTTTCGCATGTATACTACTTGAATCGAAACAACCCCCACATCCGACGAGGAAACGCGTTTTTAGTTGGCGATGCAGTTGGCTTGGCTACGTTGGATATGGGTGAGGGAATCGGACCTGCTATCAAAAGCGGGCTTCTGGTAGCTGAGGCGATTATTCATAAAAGGGATTATTCTGTCAATTCAATTCCAAAGTATTCTTTGTTGCCGAGATTCCTAGAAAAATATGTTTGTTCTATCCTTGAACACAAGCAAACATAGTCAATGAAAAAAGTCGACCCCGAATAACTGAAAAAATATTTTTATCAACCAACCGATCGTGCTCGTATCTTTTACTACAAGCTTGGTAATACTTCTTTTACCAAGGAATTCAATACGCAGAAGGGCATAGATTGATCAAATCAAATCGATAAAAAACTTGTTTAATATTAATATTTCAACTATTTGACTTCTGAAGTACTTCAGGATAAACTTTACTTTATTAATTACATATTGAGGAATACATGCATAAAGAAGATCAAAATAAAGAAGAAAAGAATAAATCGTCTGTGTATAATGATTTAAATGCAGATGAAATCAAAGAAGCGATAGAAAAACTTCTGGGGGCTATAGGTGAAGATCCGAAAAGAGAAGGACTCTTAGATACGCCATCTCGTGTGGCAAGAATGTATGAAGAATTATTAGAAGGGTATTGGATAGATCCAGATACTTTGATCAATGGCGCTTTATTCGAAGAACGTTACGATGAAATGGTGCTCGTGCGTGATATCGAGTTTTACAGCTTATGTGAGCATCATATGCTGCCTTTTATTGGTCGTGCACATGTGGCATATTTACCTCGTGGTCGCGTGATCGGTTTGTCAAAAATACCCCGCGTGGTAGATATGTTTGCCAGACGCCTTCAAGTTCAAGAACGAATGACTATGCAAATAGCCGAGTTTCTTCAGGAAACTTTAAACCCTTATGGTGTTGCGGTCGTGATTGAAGGTTTGCATCTTTGTGCAACAATGCGGGGCGTCAGGAAACATGACGCGCGCATGACAACTTCTGCGATGCTAGGATATTTCCGAAAAAGTCTAGCAACTCGTCAGGAATTCTTGAATAATATCTCGCTTGGTTCCGGTCCGTTATTATAAGTTTTTTTTATTCAATTCGACTGCGTGTGATTTCAACACCCACAGCAGATGTAAACTCTACCGCGCCGGGTTTCTCTACGCGTATGGTCACTTTATCGACTCCAGGATATTGAAGACAAATCATTGCGATGTCCCCTGCTAACGCTTCAACGGTAAGTCGTTTAGCTTCTTCAGCATGTTGCTTTATTCGTTTCGCAACTTGTTCGTAGTCTATGCTGTGGCTGATATCGTCTTTTTTCGATGCTTTATAAAGGTTTGTATAAAGGATTATATTAATTAGAATCTCTTGAGGGTTTTGACGTTCCCATTCATATACGCCAATGATCCCGTTAGCGATTAAATCCTTTATCAAGATCTTATCCATAAATCCTGCTTATTAGATGTAAGAAGAATTTCGAATGAATTTTATTCATTAGACGGTCGTATCTTCTATAGTGGATGATAATATCTCATCATATCGAGAGTGTATTGTCTTAATACCAAATAAGCTTGCTATAAGTATGACCAGTGAGATAACTTGTGTGAGACGAAATCCGCCTGGCAATAAATAGCTGTCGCCGCGAAATGCTTCTAAGAAGAGGTAATAAGCTGAGGTCGATGCACTGAACAAGAGAAAATAATTACCCGATCTCAGTCGCGATATATATTTCCAGGATGGAAATAAAGCGATTAGAACAAGACTAGCTGCGAAAATCTCATAAATTTGGCTTGGATGACGTTTTGTACCCCATAATTCAATTCCCCACGGCAAATCGGTTGCCATGCCAAAAGCGCTCCCGGAGGAAAAATGCGCTGTACCTAGTGCGATCGCAAACACTGCCAGGATAGGTGTGAGGGCATCCAAGGTTGACCAGAATGGTAATTTCTTCCTCTGTCCATAGATTAGACAGCTTATTGCAGCTGTGATGATTCCACCAAATGGATCTAACATCGCATAATTCAAAGATACAATACTTGTCAGATTTCCCGTGAACATTTCTGGAGAACGGAAAATATAAAAAAGTCGTGCTCCAAGGATACCGAAAATTAGGGCGATAAATACGATATTATATAGAGCATTTGGTTGTATTCTATAACGCATGGAATATCGTTCAGCCAACCATAAACCAAGATATAAACCAACAATAAGCAACAAGCCTGGTAACTGAATAGCTAGAGGTCCAATATTGAGAATCGGCATCATGGTGATTTTGATTCCTTTTGTTTTACTAGGAGTTTCTCAATTTCGATTTTGAGCAATGCTTCAGACATTGGTCCACCTATAACGACTTTTTGTATCACCCCTGCTTGGTCGATGAAAAAAGAAGTTGGTAAAGCTCGTACCTGATATTTTCTGGATATCTCTCCTGTTTCATCGAATACGATTGGAAAAGTTAAGCCGATTTCATTGGCGAAATTTATTGCGGATACTTGGTCATCTTGGTTGGTGGCGTTAACTGCCAAAACGATTAAACCTTGAGACTCCTTTTCCTTGAAAATTCGTTGCATTGCAGGCATCTCTGCTCGGCAAGGAGTACACCAGCTTGCCCAAATATTTAATATTACGATTTGTCCACGTAACTCGGATAGAGTAATAATTTCACCGTTTGTATCTGGTAAACTAAGATCAGGCGCTAAGAATCCCTTCTGAGGCGCAGTAATTTTCACTGGATCATTAACTGAGTCTGGGTTGCGGCTAATCCATATCCAACCAGACCCAAATAAGAATGTGAATAGAATGATCAGATTTCCATACTTAGAAAAGACTTGTTTCATATTTTCGCAAGTGTAAAATGTATTGAGACGAATGTCAAGAAACTTTTCTTCTCTGTTAGCATAACCTATTCTTGACAAACCATTTTTCTTTGATATCATGGCTTCATGGATTTGGAATGTTGATGTTTCTATGTGAATTTTAATTTCCATGAATACTAATTTTTTCAAAATTACTTTTTTGTTTCTTTCGATTAGCGTTGTATTAGCTTGTCAGTTGCCGACATTACTGCTGAATAAAATCATGACAGATCAAATTACAACAGAAGTGGGAGTGAACGCTACCATAATTCCAGCAACTAATTTTCCTTTGTTTACCGATACACTGGAGCCTTATCCTGGAGCGCTCGGAAATACTCCTACAGAAGATTTGGATGAGAGTTTTACATACACGCCAGAAAAAAATCCAACAAACACCCTCGTTCAAATTACACTTACTCCTGAAGAAAGTGAATCTACCGAGACGGATACGCTCACACCAGAAATTCAAAATCCAACCGAAACATCTTCAACTACATCAAAAGAAACGTTATCAACCCTTTCATCTACCAATACCTCTGTAGATGCTTACCCGAATCCAGTGTCCACGCAATCGCCCCAATCTACTTCAGATGCTTATCCAGGGGTATCGACGACTATTCCAGCCGCTACCTCCCAAAATGCATATCCAATCGACAGCGCAACGCCTCATCAGCCAACATTACAGAATAATATAACTTCATCTCCATCAGTTACAGCTTCTGAATTATCAACCACCATTGCTACTATTACCAATACACCTTTAGTTACATCTAATCTCTCACCTAGTCCAACAGCAATCTTGTATCACACTCCTACACCCAGTCCTACAGCGATTGATTATTTCACACCGACACCATCATTACCGCGCTACACGTTACCACCTTGGATGAGTTCAGAATTAAGGGCAACTGATCCAAGCGCTGTAAAATTGGCATCTGGTAAAATTCAGTTAATTGAATTCTTCGCGTTTTGGAGTGGACCTAGTAAAGCAATGGCGCCATTGGTGCACTCATTGGAAAAGGATTATCAAAAGTACATTCAATTTATTTATCTCGATATTGATGATCCAGCTACAGATATTTTCAAAAAGAGTCTTGGCTATAAAAAGGAACCGCATTTCTTCCTGATAGACGAAAAGGGGAAGATCATCAAGGAGTGGTCAGGTTATGTGACATTGAAAGAATTTATGGACGCATTTACACCATATATTTCCGAGCCATTGTCTACAATTTCAGAATGAATATCCAGAAAAAGCATTGATTTATAAAATTATTATATTCTTCTAACGATAATATTAGATAAATTAGAGTAAATTTATTATAATATATCCTTGCATAGGATTAATGTTTTTTTGAAACTAGAAAAAGATAATCATTCATCCTTCTGTTCAATATTAATGATATTTGATCGTGATTAAATTGGAGAAATGAAATGACTGAAGTAGTGTATACAATTCCAAATATATCATGCCAACATTGTACGCATACAATAGAAATGGAGTTATTGGAGGTTGAAGGTGTTAAGAGTGTCGAAGCAAGTTTAGATGCAAAACAGGTCAGGATTATTTTTGAACCACCTGCTGATGAAGGTATACTCAAAGATTTATTGGTGGATATTAACTATCCAGTTACTGAATAATTGTTAACATATTTGTCGAAGTTTTTTTCGAACAAGTTGTTTTTTGTTGCTTAGCAAAAGCCAGGTTATTTATGCGCTATGATTGAGGTATTAATTCAATGACTGAAAGTAAGCAAGTCTCATTACCAATTACTGGAATGACCTGTGCTAATTGTGTCGCGACGGTTGAACGTAATTTAAGAAAGGTCAATGGGGTGCAGGTTGCATTGGTTAATCTTAGTTCCGAACGAGCAAGCGTTGAATTCAATCCCAATAATGCAACTTTAACTGACTTGATTGAACGAATTGAACGATCTGGTTATGGAGTGGCTAGCGCTGAAGCAGATATGTTGGTAAAAGGCTTGAGTGATGATAATGATGCTCGTTTTTTGGAGAAGATCTTACGAGAAATGGAGGGTATTCTATCAGCTCAAGTAAATTATGCCAGTGAAAGAGCACGATTAAGTTATGTTCCCACAATAGTAAACCAAGCAGATATTCGTCGTAGTATTGTCAAGGCAGGTTACGAAACGGTGGATCTAGGTGGCGATGCTATTGATGCAGAACAAGAAGCGCGCCAAAAGGAGATCAATCAGCAACGACATTTTTTGATAGTGGGTCTCTTTTTTACAATTCCACTATTTATCTTTTCAATGAGTTTAGATATGGGTTTTCTGCCTGCTCATATTACTCATCAAGCATGGGCTAAATGGCTCATGTTCTTTTTAGCTACTCCGGTTCAATTCTATGTTGGTTGGCAGTACTATGTTGGCGCGTTTAAATCTTTGCGCAATCGATCCGCAAATATGGACGTATTAGTTGCAATGGGGTCGACTGCCGCTTATCTGTATTCATTACCGGTGTTATTTGGTTGGATCAATGGGCATGTCTACTTTGAGACATCTGCGGTTATCATTACCCTGATTAAACTAGGGAAATTCCTAGAAGCGCGCGCAAAGGGACGTACAAGCGCTGCGATCAAGAAATTAATAGGATTGCAACCAAAAACAGCTCATATTACACGCGGTGGTGAAGAAATTGAAATCCCCGTTGATGAGGTACAGATTGGTGATCAAATCATCGTCCGTCCTGGGGAAAAGATACCGGTGGATGGTGTCATTGTAGACGGACGTTCCACTATCGATGAATCAATGTTAACGGGAGAATCCTTGCCCGTTGAAAAAAGCATGGGTGATACAGTTATTGGCGCAACGATGAATAAATTAGGATGGTTTAGGTTTGAAGCTACTCGAGTTGGAAAAGAAACAGCATTATCGCAAATCATCCGTTTGGTTGAGGATGCACAGGGGAGTAAAGCGCCTATCCAAAAAATAGCTGATCAAGTTTCAGCAGTCTTTGTTCCAACCGTTATTGCTATTGCGTTAATAACTTTTTTGATGTGGTATTTCTTTGTTCCAATACCTACCGGGATGGACCAAAGCGCTTTTACGCGTGCATTAATCAATATGGTGGCAGTTTTAGTGATCGCTTGCCCATGTGCAATGGGATTGGCGACACCCACTGCAGTAATGGTTGGAATGGGAAAAGGCGCTGAGATAGGGGTGCTGTTTAAATCTAGTGAAGCTTTAGAACGAGCTGGAAAGATCACAACCGTCGTTTTAGATAAGACGGGGACAATTACACGTGGTCAACCTGCCGTAACGGATATTTTGATTACCAATCCATCGTTACAAGTTTTATCTAATAACGCGCAAAAAGATTTGTTGCGTATTGCAGCTTCTGCAGAGAGAGGAAGTGAACATCCGATTGGTGAGGCGATTTTGGTTGAAGCAAATGAGCAAGGACTGCTGCTTAGTGAGCTTCAGAATTTTCGGGCGCTGGCAGGTCATGGAGTAAAAGCTGAAGTGGATGGGCATAATGTGTTAATGGGGAATAGCAGCTTGTTCGATATTGATCAATATAAGAATGAAGAGCTATTTGATCAGCTTGTGAATCTGCAAAAACAAGCAAAAACAGTGATCATCGTTAGCATTGATGATGAGATTTGGGGGTTGATCGCTGTGGCAGATACTTTGAAGGAGGGTTCCAAAGAAGCGATAAAAGAATTACATACCAAAGGGTTGGAGGTGGTAATGCTTACTGGAGATAATGAGGAGACTGCACAAGCGATTGGGAAACAGGTTGCGGTTGATCAAATCCTAGCAGAAGTCTTACCTGGTGAGAAATCTGAACAGGTAAAAAGTTTACAAGTTGCTTCGAAAGTAGTAGCCATGGTTGGAGATGGGATTAATGACGCGCCAGCATTGGCACAATCTGATGTCGGTATCGCGATCGGTACCGGCGCTGATATTGCAATGGCAACTGCGCCGGTTGTCTTGGTGAGTGGCGATTTGCGCGGGGTGTCAAAAGCGATTGAGCTTTCCCGAAGTACGTTAAACACGATAAAGCAGAATCTATTTTGGGCATTTATTTACAATATCATCTTGATACCCGCGGCTGCCATGGGTTTCTTGAATCCAATGCTTGCTGCAGGAGCGATGGCATTTAGCAGTGTTTTTGTGGTCAGTAATAGCCTCCGCTTACGGCGTACACGGATAACTTGATTGAGCGATTAAATCCGTATTCGTTCATGATGTTTCTGGATGAGACGATTCTAACTTTGAGAATCCAAACACTAAGAAAAGAAAGCCGGCAAGCATAATAAAGCCACCGGAGAGATAAGGTAAATTCAGATTAATATCAAATAGGAAGCCAGCTAATAGTGGTCCAAATATCCTTCCTAGGCTCATAAAAGAATTGTTTAATCCCATCGCTACGCCTTGACCAACGGTTGCCTTTTGAGAGGTTAGCGAGGAAACCGAGGGGCGCAATAAGGAGTTGGATAGGATAAAAAGGCATATTGTGATAACAACTGTGAAGGTATTAAAAGCCAATAACATAAGCGGAAATGCGATAGCGCTGCTCAAAAGAGAGATTTTAATGACTGCTTCCTCTCCCCATCGGCGGGTAAGCGGTCCAGTCATTGCTCCCTGTGCTATAGCAGATACCAAACCAATCACTGTAAGAAGTATTCCGACCTCTTGTGGTCCATAACCAAAGCGCTCTAATGAGAAGAGGCCAAAGACTGCTTCGAAATTGGTCATCCCAAAGCTTAACAAGAAAGCCATTATTAATAGTAAACCAATCGGGCTAAAAAGCGCTTCCCACATTTGCCGAAATTGGGGACCTTTGATTGATCTATCCTCGCGAAATTCTACCTCTAATGATTCAGGTAGAAATATCCAAACTAAGATAAAGGCGAAACTGGATAAAGCTGCTGCAAAGAAAAATGGTATCGCTAATGCCCGATCACCCAACCATCCAGCAATACCCGGACCTAAAACCATCCCGATACCCATCGCAGCGCCTAATAACCCCATGCCGCCTCCACGATTTTTTTCTTCTGTGCTATCCCCGATATATGCCATGGCGGTTGGTAAAGTAGCAGAAGATAAAACACCCGCCATAATTCTAGCAACAAAAAGCATCCAAAGTGCGGTTGATAATCCAAAAAACAATTGTGAAATGGCATTTCCCAGTATTCCTAATAGAAGCATTGGTTTTCTACCATAACGGTCCGATAAACTACCCCAAATAGGTGCAAAGATAAATTGGCTGATTGCATAGGATGCCATCAAGGCGCCTAAAGCGCCGCCACTGGCGCCGAAACTTTTCACATAAAAAGGTAAGATTGGGATCACCATTCCAAATCCCATCATGACAACGACAAGTGTGAAGAATAGAATGACTATATTGCGCTTATTATCTTTCATGTTTTTCCTTTTGATGCTTCTCATTTGATTTTAATCATCATTGAGGATTTCCCTATTGACCCGACTTTTATTTACGGGTAGGATTAGAATCATTTTTAATTCGTACTTAAGTGCATTCTATTGATGAAGTATCTGATTCTACAATAAGATTTGATCATCAACCAATTTTACTAGAGAAATGTTTTCATTAGAAATGAATAAGATTCCAAATTCGAAAATTGAAAAGAAACAAATCCTTTCGAGGAGAGATTTTCTCAAGCTATCTGCGATAGGGATCGGTAGCCTCTATTTTCATCCCCAAAATATTCTTCGGGGTTTGCCAGATTTTCCGGATGCTAAACGGTTGGGTAGGGTTACGGTTGGGATGGTTGAGTTGAAAGCGCAACCTGATCCAAACAGTCAAACACTTGGTGTTCTCTATGAAGACGCCGTTTTACCATGGTTACAAGAAGTTAGCGGGATATCACCCGCATATATTTTTAATAATCAGCGTTGGGTAGAAACACCCGAAGGCTATATCTATGGTCCTTATTATCAACCAGTTTACAATCGACCAAATCAAGCTGTTGAAAGTTTGCCAGATTCTAGTCGGGGTGCAGGCATGTGGGCTGAAGTTACTGTTCCATATGCTGACGCAGTCTTAGATCGGGAACCTTCTTCGAATTCGTGGGTTGAAGCCAAATTAGAAGAAGGTATGCCATTGCGAGTGTATTATAGTCAAGTATTTTGGATTGATCAGATCAAAACAAATAATCAAGGGGAAACGATTTATCGGATTAACCCCAACTATTACGGTGGCGTTGATATGCTTTGGGTAGATGCACGCGCCTTTCGTCCAATAGTTTACGATGAATTGACACCAATTCACCCTGAAGTGACGGATAAATCGATCGTTATAGATGTTTTACATCAAGTTCTTTCATGTTATGAAGGGGATACAGAGGTACATTTTTGCCGCGTCTCAACCGGGGCGAAATTTGATATGTATGGAAATCAAGTTGATAAGTGGGCAACCCCTATTGGTACTCATCGGATAACCCGGAAATATATTTCTTTACAGATGAGTGGTGGAACCACTGGCGCTGGTTATGATCTACCTGGAATAGGATGGACATCGATCTTTGCTTCGGGTGGCGTCGCGATCCATTCTACATTCTGGCATAATAATTATGGAGATCCGGTTTCACATGGTTGTGTGAATGTCAGTCCTGAAGATGCAAAGTGGATCTTTAGATGGAGCGCTCCTGAAGTAGTTTATGATCCTGGTTCACTGGATGTCACTCAAACAGGGGATGACAGTACAATTGTAAAGGTTGTTGAAGGATAATTGTAAATTGATGATGCTTTCACGCCGTGGTTTTCTTCAATCAACTGCAATAGGACTAGGGAGTATTGCAGTTCCTACGTGGTTATTCAATCATTCTAGCGCCAGTAAATCTTATACAGCGAATTTCCCTGAGGTTGAACGCCTAGGTCGTGTAATAAGCGGAATGGTTGAGGTAAAAGCAAAAGCATCAGAAGATAGTCAAACAGTACAGGTTCTATATGAAGATGATATCGTTGAGTGGTATCGGGAAACAGTAGGTTCACGTCCGCTTTGGTATAACCAAAATTATGTAGAAACGCCGTCTGGTTATATTTATGCACCTAATTTACAATTAGTTGAAAATAAACCTAATCAACCTCTAACAGAACTGCCTATTGCAGGAGGGACGTGGGTAGAAGTAAGTGTCCCATATGTTGACCTAGTGTTGGCAAATCCTCCAGCTCGATCGCTTTGGTTAGAATATACATCTCGACCGAGGTTGTATTATAGCCAGATTATGTGGGTTGATCAAATCAGACAGGATGATGATGGACAAGTTTGGTATCAGACATCCGATCGTTATGGTTCATTTGGTGATGTCTTTTGGGTACCAGCAGAAGCTTTACGACCACTTTCTCAGGATGAGCTTGCTCCGATTCATCCTGATGTGGAAGATAAGTTGGTTGTCGTTGATCTAACCTATCAAACCTTGTCTTGTTTCGAAGGCGACACGGAAGTATACTTTTGTAAAATTTCATCTGGACCAAAGATCGTATCAGCTGAAACACCGAACGGTGAATGGGCAACACCGCTTGGAAAACATACCATCTGGCGAAAAATGATTTCTGTACATATGACCGGTGGTACAACTGGTGGTGGATATGATATCCCTGGTATCGGATGGACAGTCTTATTCTCTGGCAAGGGTATGGCGATTCACTCCACCTTTTGGCATAATAGTTTCGGTATTCCACAATCACATGGCTGTGTTAATGCTCGTCCTGAAGATGCAAAATGGATTTTCCGTTGGACACTTCCGGTTACCCCTTTTGACAGCGGAGATGTAACAGTTTCTGGAGATGTGAGTACGAAAGTACTCGTAGAAGAAACCTAATTATACTTTTTTGCATCTAATTACTGGCTTCATCTTTGTTCGAAAGTCATGAATATATAAAAGAATATTAACCTATTCGTAGGACTCTTGATATTAACTCGAGTAGTTTAGGAGATAGATATATGGATTTTTCAAATATTGGTATTGGGTTAGCATTTATCGCTGGTTTAGCTTCCTTTTTTTCCCCCTGTGTGTTTTCTCTTGTACCCGCCTATATTGGTTATTTAGGAGGTCGCACAGTAGCTTCTGCACGAGGCGGAAAAACAGACAACTGGGTTAGTTTGTCTCATGGACTAGCTTTTGTCTTAGGGTTTAGTTTGGTTTTCATTTCATTAGGGATTGCCACTTCAGCTTTAGGAGGATTGCTCTATGACCTACGGGTATGGTTGGCACGCATCGGTGGTATTGTGGTGATCTTTTTTGGTTTGCATATGACGGGGATATTCCGAATCACTTTCCTCGAATATGATCTTCGCCCTCAATCAGTACCGGATCGAAATCGTGGTTATGTTGCATCATTTTTAATGGGGATATTCTTTTCAGCGGGTTGGTCGCCATGCGTAGGACCAATTTTGGGAACAATTCTTACTTTTTCGATCAGTGGAGGTTCAATTTCTCAAGGGTTTTTATTATTAACCACATATTCAGCTGGTCTTGCTATTCCATTTTTGGTAGCTTCGGTGCAAATCGGTTTGGTGACTACTGCTATTAGAAAATATGGGAAGGCAATGCATTATATTGAAGTCGGAATGGGAATTCTGCTGATTATTGTCGGTATCCTTTTATTTTCTGGTCGCTTTGAACAATTGGCTTCACTTGGATCCTTTTTTGGTGATTATGACGAAGTTTTGTTAGGGCGCATACTTTTAATTGGGCTTTTCGTTTTGGCATTGATTGGGCTGATCCCTGGATTTATCGCAAGAAGTAAGGGAAGGAGTTTCCTTACGTGGTGGTTCTTTGGAGCGACACTCTTTCCTGTAGCTTTACCGATGATTTGGTTGAAAGATCCATTGAAAGATGATCTGTCTGATGAAATGACATCTACTGAAGCGGTTGAAGCTTAAATATTTATTGATCAAGCTTTATTCCTGAAATATCACTAGACAATATGGTTCATTATTCAGAGGAGAATTAATTTTGGCAGAAGAAACGAAAAAAAAGAATTCACTCAAATCGTTAGTTATTGCGATTTGGATCGTTGTTGGTTTATTAATTATTTTAGTGGTAGGTTTTATATCATATAATAGTAGTCTTCGGAATACCCCCTCAGAAGATTCGTTGCAAGTTGAGGTTGAAGAAGAAGCGCCAGATTTTACTTTGCAAGATCTACAGGGAAACTCTATTACGCTTTCAGAGTTGCGTGGAAAGATAGTGGTGTTGAATTTCTGGGCAACATGGTGTGGACCATGTGTGGAAGAGATGCCAATGTTGACACGCTATCAAGCACAACACCCAGAAATCATCCTAATTGGTATCAATGAAGAAGAAGGGGCAGACAAAGTACAGGCTTTTATTGATCAAAGCGCATTTAATTACTTGATGCTGTTAGACCTGCACACGGATGTTGCTGAAAAATATCGAATAATGACTTTACCTACGACGATCATCATCGATGAATATGGATTTCAGCGTTTTCAACATATTGGTATAATCACTGAAAAACAGCTGGATGCCTATCTAGAAGGAATGATCGTAAGCGAATGATGAAAATCACTCTTTACAACCGAGATAATTGTTCTCTATGTGATCAGGCGATCGCTGACCTGAAAGACTTGCAAGAGCATTATCCTCATAATATCGATATTATCAATGTGGATCATCATCCGAAGTTGAAAAAAGAATATGGGGATATGATTCCGGTTGTAGAGATAGGACCCTATATTCTCAAAGCCCCTTTTAGTGTACAGACCCTACAAATGACTTTGGCTGCTGCTCAAGATCGAATAGAACATATTGAGAAAATTGATTCTTCACCGATGCCCAATGGTTCACGGTCAAGTTATACTTGGAATGGAGCAGACCGATTTACTTATTGGATATCTCATCATTACATGCTTTTATTTAATAGTTTTGTGGCAATCTATCTCGGTTTAGCGTTGTTAGCGCCGATTTTTATGAAGACTGGTTTCCAGACACCAGCGAATATTATCTATCGCCTTTATAATCATATGTGCCATCAACTAGCATATCGTTCGATTTTTATTTTTGGAGAACAACCTTTTTATCCACGTACTGCAGCAGGTGTAGATGGTTATCTTACTTATGGACAAGCAACGGGATTAAGTGAAGGGAATTCCTTTGATGAGGTGATGACTGCCAGGGATTATCGTGGCAGTGAAACACTTGGTTACAAATTAGCTTTATGTCAACGAGATCTAGCGATCTATGGAGGTATCTTGCTTTTTGGTTTATTATTTGCGCTATCAGGCAATAATTTCCCAGTGATACCTTGGTATATCTGGTTGCTCATTGGAATAATACCGATTGGTTTAGACGGTCTAAGTCAACTTCTTAGTCAACCGCCTTTAAATTTCTTTCCCTATCGAGAAAGCACACCCGCTTTACGGATCATTACAGGTTCTCTTTTTGGTTTTTTTACCGCTTGGTTTGGATATCCTTTGGTCGAGGAAACAATGCTAGAGACCCGTCAAATAATGCGAGCTAAATGGGAACGCACTCATCGAGAAACAAGATAATATGTCTTTCCAACAGTCTGGAAATATTCGTTACTACAAATTTGAATCACTAGCGGAAGCGGGAGCACATAATGCAGTTGTTACTCGCCATGGAGGAGTCAGTTCTCATCCTTGGGCATCGCTCAATCTTGGGGGAACAGTTGGTGACTCTCCTTCGTGTGTCACTGAGAATCGTACGCGATTATTTAAAGCGCTGAATCGATCGGTCAATAGCGTTTTTGATGTATGGCAAGTGCATGGCGTAGAAGTCGTTTGTAGCGATCATCCACGCCCATTGGATCAAACTCATCAAAAAGCTGATGCGATACTTACGGATAATCCGGATGTAACCTTGTTCATGCGTTTTGCAGATTGTGTTCCGATTTTCTTGCATGATCCACATAAAAAGGTGGTTGGATTAGTACATGCAGGTTGGAAAGGGACCATGAAAGGAGTGATCAGTCGATCTGTGGAAGTAATGATTGAACAATATGGATCTAACCCCGCAGAAATATTAGCTGCTATAGGTCCTTCGATCGGTCCTGATCACTACGAGATTGGTGAGGATGTCGTTGCACAAGTACAAGCTGCATTTGGAAAGGCATCTCAGCAATTTATGAGAAAAATCCAAGGTGTGCCAAGTCCTGAAGCGCAGGGTATACAAAGTAATGGAGAAGACCGATTTAAATTAGATCTTTGGCAGGCAAATTATTATCTATTACAGCAAGCTGGCGTGAAAAAGATTATTTTTTCTGGTATCTGTACCGCTTGCCATTTAGAGGATTGGTATTCTCATCGCGCTGAAAATGGGAAAACTGGTCGTTTCGGGGCAGTTATATGGTTGCAACAATGAAATTACTTACCATATGATATTTTATAAGGTTCTATGATTGTTTTTTAGTGCTATAATGCCTTTGATTTTGAAAATCAATAATCATTTTCAGATATATACGTATAATTGATTTGTTGATAAAAACTCATTTTTAGGTAATTATTGATACAGTTTTACTGTTTGTCGATTGATATCAAGAGTGTTACATTAAGGAATTGAAATGGTCTTTATTGCTGAAGTTATTCACCGAGTGATTCAATTATTTACATTTGTAATTATTGTTCAAGCGATTTTATCTTATTTTATGTCTCCCTTTGACCCTATCCGTAGCGCAATTGATCGGTTTGTCGATCCATTTTTAGCGCCTATTCGAAGGTATCTACCACCCTTAGGTGGATTTGATTTTAGCCCGCTTGTATTGATAATTTTATTACAGTTATTGGGTGATATTCTATATCGATTATTGATTTCATTAGCGTAATCTAGTGAGTTAAAGAAAAATTTTGAACTCTTAGTCTAATAAATCATTCTTAACCATACTGGTAGGGACGGGGATATCGATGCCTTTGTTTTTTAATCGCACCAGATTTTCAAAAGCTGCCTCACGAAGATCACCAGAACTACTCATATATGTTTTTAAGATTGGTAATGCCGTGCTTTGATCACTTTGCAAAGAGAGATAATAGAGGGCTGCTAGTCGTCGGTCTTCATCTCCTTTGAGCAGTGCATTATAAACTAAATCAATCGATGCCTTTCCTGGCGCCACCCCCATACCTCGTTCTCCGGCAAATTCGATTAACCATGGCGTCATCGTAAGATCTGGATGAGGATGAGGTGTCCGTGGGTGTCTCTCGGTGATTAATTGAATTGCTTGAGAGGCTGCATCTTTTACAATCCATTGCGTATCTTCGGTCTGTAATTCTTTTAAAATTTCTAATGACCAGGATTCGTAGATGCGTGCTAATCCAAAAACAACCGCTCTACGTATATTGGGGTCTTCTAATTTGCTACCATCTTTAAGTGTGGGGTATCCTTCTTCTATATTGTTCGATAACCCTTCCGCAGCTGCTCGCTGAATACTTTCTGAACCATGTAGTAGGTGATAGGCGACCAATTCCAAGCTGGTAGGTGTGCCGATAGCAACCAATGCCAAAATAGCAGAGCGCATCAGACCGGGAGATTGATGATTAACGAATGCATCAATTATCTCAATAGATTTTTCATCTTGAATTACTCCACATCCCAAACAAGCGATTTGCTTCAAGATCGGGTCGTCTGATTGAAGCCATTGTCGGAAAAGGATCGCAATCTCGCGTTTACCAGAGAAAATTAGAGCAGAAAGAGCTCTTGTTTTTAAACCTAGCGGAACGTTTTTATTCTGAATCACTTTTGCCAATTGTCTCATGATCTCAGAAGCCCAAGTTGATTTTTGTGGGGTATCGCGTAACCATTGTGCACATGCAAGTAATTCATGTAAGATGGGATCAATTTCAATTGGTTTTAGGTTATCCTTTATCCAGTATGCTTTTTGATCTTGAGCAGTTAAGTAACGAAGGCTCTCTCGCTTACCCGCCCAGTCTGATTGAGATACGATATTCGAGATTTCTGTGGATAAATTTATTTGTTGACTTGCGAGATAAGCACTCAAGATGATATGTGAAAATTTTACATTTCCATTTGGATAGATGGTAATAATACCACTCTGAAGCAGTTCGGGAAAATTTAACGCAGCCAGATATTTCTCGGATAGATTCCTGGGTAGAAATGAGTGTGCGCTAAGCGCCATTTGTAGCGCTAATTCTTGTAGACCAAGGCGATTATTAGGGTCTTGGTTGAAGAGGAAGCGCTGGATATATGCTTCAATATAATCAACTGTTTCATTCCCGCTGGAATCACCAACATAAACCGACCATACTCTTAGAGTTAGCTCAAAAGGGGATAAGTTTGAAATTTGGTTTGAGATCCAACCAGTGATTAGAAGGGAAGTCTTGTCAGGTTCTTCATCAGGAATTGGTTCAGCAATATAATTTTGCCATAATGTCCCCCAATTATTTAGAAATTGTTGTCTTTCACCAGGTGTCCAGCTTTTCAAAGCCAGAGGATAAAAACCTAAGTTGAGTAATCCTGCGAGATGATAAGGGGAAGCGCATGCAACCATACGAAGTTTGGGATATTGGAAGGATAGATCATTCAAAAAACTGATTGCACCATCCATTTCTTCTGGAGAAACTTCGTCTAACCCATCTAATAAGAGAATGGCATCATTTTGTGAAAGGGCAATTTGTAATGCGTTGGGAAGGCGTTTTGGGGGAATTGACTTAATATAGGGGGTGATTGCATTTACTATTATATCGAAAGGAGTAGCGCTATCTTCTGTGGATAAGTTCAAATCCGCGATATGCAAAAGTAAGGGGATTTTATTTGCCAATTCACCTAACGCTTGATCTCCTCGAATGAATTGAGTTGCTAGATGAGCTAGACAGGTTGTTTTTCCTTGTCCTGGTTCAGCAACAATCAGGATATTTGCATTTCCTTGTAGAGCTTCAACGCAGGTTATTGAAGGGGAGTTGTAGAATGATGCTAATTCAGGAGAATCAAGCGTATTGGGTATGACACAGTCTGTGACATCTTCAAAAGGTGTGGGATGATAAGCCATTGGTAGCGTAGGAGGCGCTAAGAGTCGTGGAGGAATCAAGATCTCATCAAGGGAGAAAAGTGAGGCAGCCAGATGCATTCCTTGACATCGAATAAGCGTATCGTTCCCTATCCTCACACTATCATTGTGGAGTTTATCTTGTTTTGATTTTTCGAGTTGTCTTTTCCAATTGTCGGAAATTTGTTTGAGTAAATGGCGTAATTTCCCTAGTAAATAAAACAAAATGAAGCCAGTAATAACGCCTATCCAAAAAGAAAAAGCTTCAAAATCCAGAAAGAAGTCTGCCATTCTTATCCCGTATACAGGATACGTCCACAGACATCACAGGTGGTGATCTCTGAAGGAGAGCGAGCAGCATGAAGAAGGGAAGCATTGATTGTTGATCCACAGGAAGAGCAGGTTTTTTCAACCACCTTCGAAACTGCTATCCCTCGGTGAGTTTTTCGTAGTTTTATATAAAGTTCAATATCCTCAGATGGAATATTGTTCGCAGCGGCTTGATGTTCCCCTTGAAAACGTATCATATCAGCATTGAGTTTTTCGCGTTCAGCGATCAGCTCTTTTAATTTTTCTTCGGACTCCGATTGAACTCTTCCTAGATTTCCCTGCGCGGTTTTCAATTGGATAGCCGCTTCTTCATCTTCAAGCATTATTTCTAATTGTCTTTCTTCCAGTACATCCAGATAACGCTTCAATGATGCGACCTCATTTTGAATATCTTGAAGTTCTTTTGGGTTATGTACTTTGCCACTATAGAGTGTGGACTCACTCTGTTCAATTTTTATGTGTTGTTGTTTAACGTTATCTTCAGCCGTATATAAATTTTTCTGAGCTTTCTCTTTTAATTGCTCGGCTTCAAATACGGATTCTTTTGCCTGATTTAGAGCGCGGTCATTTTCAAGTATTGCTTGGATTTCCTTCAGGCGTTTATTGATCTTGTCCATTTGACTGTCTATCTGTTGTAATCGGTAAAGTTTGAATGTCCGGCTCATCTTATTTTATTTTTTCCCTGGTTATCTGAATAAGGTATTTATTATTAAATTCCGTTTGATCAAATTCGTATTCATTGATTATAGAGGCGGTTTCTTCTTATGACAAGGGCATGCTAATAAAACGAACAAAAAAGAAAGGTGTGCCCATAATTTTCTTGACATCTCGATAAGCAGGTTTTATAGTAACTTTAGTAAGTCAACATAAATTTTTGAGAAGGAGAATTCTCGCTGAGTGAAAAAAGCGTTCGTTCATATCTTCTTTTGATTAGTATTGTTTTTTTATGTCTGATCAGCTTACCGTTCATTTTCGCTCAGAGCTTTGCTGGCGCTGATTATGTGTTTGGCGGTCTCCTCTTTAATCCAATCGATGGTAATACTTATTTAGCGAAAATGGTTCAAGGATGGCGAGGTGATTGGATCTTCAAATTGCCGTATACTGCCGAGCCAGGCGATGGTGCATATCTCAACCTATTTTATATATCCTTAGGACATTTAGCTCGAATTACAAATATCCCTTTATTATTAGTTTTCCATATTGCGCGAATTATTTCAGCCATCCTTTTATATATTGCGTTATGGCGTTTTATAATTGAATTTCGTGTACCGAAAGAATGGCAAATACTAGTATTGATCGTATCGCTATTTGGATCTGGCATGGGATGGATTTTGTTTCCATTTGGAGTTTTAACCTCTGATTTTGCAGTCCCAGAAACCTATCCATTTTTCTCTTCTTTAGTGAATGTGCATTTTCCATTAGGTTTGGCATTAATGTTATTCTTATTATTGGGATTACATCCAGAAAGGGATCATACAAGTCGACACTTTATAGCTGATTGGTGGGCTGGTCTTTATGCTCTTTTACTGGCATTTATAGATCCATTTGGTTTACTGATATTGATTAGTGTGCTGATGGGTTTAATATGTTTTTTGGCCTTCAGGTCTTTGGTTCAAAGGAAAAGATTTCTCTCTATAATATCTAAAGGAAAATCTGAAAACAATGATCAAATTTTCCTTACATCCCTTATTTTTCGTTTATTTTGGATCATTATTTTTGGGATGCCGTTAATCATCTATGATCTTTGGGTGACTTATACCGATCCAATTCTCGCTGGATGGAATACACAAAATATCACTCCTTCACCGCCAATCTGGGATTTAATCTTATCCCTTTCTCCGGCATTATTCGTTGGTATTGTGGGAGGGAATTGGTTGGTCAAGAATAAAAGTCAGGTAGGCTGGCTTTTAATATCTTGGGTGTTTGTTGCGATTTTACTGATATATTTCCCTGTTAATCTACAACGTCGACTAATGAAGGGATTATTCGTACCTGTAATTTTATTAATGGGTTTTGGTTTAGATAATTTGAAATTTGAAAAGAAAAGTCATCTCAAATTATTTTCATTTGGGATTATTATAAGTTCATTCATCACCAATTTATTAATTTTATCTGTAACTTTCTTTGGCATACAAACCCATGCTGAAGAGCTATACTTGAGAAAAAGTGAAGCGCGAGCATTATTGTGGATCAAGGAAAACACACCGTCTAAGGCTTTGATCCTGTCAAGTCCCCAAATTGGTTTATTTATCCCGGCTCATACTGGGAGACGCGTTATTTATGGTCATCCCTTTGAAACAGTCAATGCTGTTCAGGAAGGATCATCTGTTGTGAATTTCTTCGCTAGTGATGATGACCTTGAGCGTGAAACATTCTTGCAAGAACGGCAAGTGGACTATGTATTCTATGGACCACGTGAAGCCAAGTTAGGTATGCTTCCGGAAGTAACTCAATTGCAAATAGTCTTTGATCAAGAAGATGTAAAGATCTACCAGATGTTGCATGAAGATTCACCATAAGATTTAGATGTCGATTCTAAAGCGAGTCAATTATTTTCTGCACAATATGCGCGAGCAAAAAGAGAACAGAGATTATTTCTTTTTACTGTTTTGGCGATTGTCCCCATTGTTGATTCCATTATTATTTCTTATTCCGGGTATGAATGGGTTCCCATATCCTTCAAGTGAAGCAAACTTCTCTGATATATCGATCACTCATTATCCATATATCCATTATCTGCGTCAAACAATCATTGAGGAGCATAGAATTCCTTTGTGGAATTCATTGATTTTAAGTGGACATCCCTTTGCAGCTAATCCACTTTCTGGTTTATGGTATCCGCCTGGCTGGTTAGCATTGATCATTCCACTGCCATTCGCATTTAATTTATTGGTTGCTTTACATCTTTTATGGGGTGGGTTAGGAATATATGGTTTATTGCGTTCGGAGGGGTTAACTCATCAATCGGCTCTTTTTGCTGCGGTTATCTTTGAGGCGCTGCCGAAATTTTTTGCACACTTTGGGGCTGGACATTTGACATTATTATTTGCGATACCCTGGACTCCTTGGTTGTTGTGGGCGAGTCGTGTATCACATTTATCAACGAAAAGCAAATTTTGCTGGAAAGAAGCAGTTATTTTAGGTCTGATCTTTGTGGCGGATGTTCGTTGGATTGTCTTTGCTGGATTATTATGGCTTTTTTATACGCTTGGGTTAATGGATTTTGCTAATAACAAGCTTATAGTGGAAAGAATAGTCCTCAAGATTATCCATGTCTTAATGCAAAGTCTGATCGCGGTTTTCTTGACTGCACCTTTCTTGTTTCTGTTTATAGAGTTTACTCAATATAGTAGTAGAGCTCAGATGTCTTTCATGGATATTAGCAGCTATTCTTTGCCGCTTAGCCAATTATTAGGTTTGATTTTTCCTAACTTTGGTGGTTTTCATGAATGGATGCTATATACAGGCGCGTTTGGTTTTATATCTTTTGTTTTGATAATGGCATATGGAATTTCTTTACCTGGCTCACGATTCTGGATTTGGTGTTTTTTTATCTCATTGCTATTTTCTTTAGAACTAATGCAACCGTTCTTTGAATTTATTGAATTTGTGCCGGTTCTGAATTTATTACGAATTCCAACACGAGCTTTGTTCTTAAGTGGACTCTGTATCGCTATTCTCTCAGGGTATAACTTTCAAATTTTAACCAGATCTCTCTCAAATGACATAAAAAGTAGAGCTAGATTAACATTATTTGGTTTATTAGCCTTTGTAATAAGTATTTCATACGCAATCTGGCTATATAAGAAAGAATTATCGATCAATTTTATTTGGGGTACGATCTTTTTTTCCCTTGTGGTTTTATGGATACTTATTAGGCTGAATACTAGATTGAAAACAGAATATTGGACGCTCGGGTTATTTATTATTGTTTTGCTTGATCTTTGTGTTGTTGATCGATCTTTATTCTATTCACGTTCTGTAAAACAAACTTTTTCAAAAGGACAAGCTGTTGCTAATTGGTTGGCGTCAGAACCGGGCTTGTTCCGAATCTATTCTCCTTCCTATAGCATACCGCAGCAGACAGCAGCTAATTATCATTTACAGTTATCTGATGGCGTTGACCCGATGCAGCTTGCATCCTATGTCGAATATTTGGAATCAGCAAGTGGCGTTCCCATTAAAGCTTATTCAGTTACGCTACCACCTTTCGAAAATGGTGAACCATCGACAGCTAACGAAAACTATAAACCGGATTTAGTAAAGTTAGGGATACTCAATATAGGCTATTTGACTTCAGCCTATGAACTAGATTTAGATGGGTTAGTATTGATCAAACAATTTGGAGATACATATCTGTATCGGAATGAATATGTATATCCTCGAGCATGGATGGATATGACGAACTCACATAATTTAGACGAGATAATTCCCCTAGATATTCAATACTGGAGTTCTGATCGGATCGTTATAGAAGTTGAAGGTTCAGGGGTTTTGACGCTTTCTGAACTGGATTATCCGGGTTGGGGTGTTTTGGTAGATGGCAAAAAACATCAAATAGAGACTGTCTTAGGTGTATTGCGCTCTGTTCCACTGCACGGATCGGGAAATCATCTGGTTGAATTTTCTTATCAACCAAGTTGGTTATATATTGGATTGTTCCTTTCTGCTCTTACCATAATAACGTTATCTAATTATTCCCTTATGCAGAAAAAAGGTGACGATGTTCGATGATGAAATACCGATAGAAAATTTTCATACTGATAAAAACACTGTTGATAAATCTGAGCGAAAATGGTTGCTGGTTTTTGCTTGTTTGGTAATGCTGATCACCACCATTCCTTATATTCAAGCCTATACAGTCGAAGGGGATGATTATCATTTCACTGGATTTTTCTTTGGCGTTCAAGATGGTAATTCTTATATTGCAAAAATGCTGAGTGGAACGTATGGTAGTTGGTTGTTTCGCACACCTTATACCATTCAAAGCCAAGATGGCGCGTTAATGTATTTCCCATATATTCTATTGGGGAAACTCGCTTCTCCTCCTGGTTTACATATCCAATTAGTGATGATTTTTCACTTCTTCCGTTTTGCTACGGGTATATTGATGATTATTGCGAGTTATGATTTCCTGGCATATTTTGTGAAAATGATTTCCTTGCGACGGATTGGGATTGTTTTAATATCTCTTGGTGGTGGATTGGGGTGGGTCTTGCTTTTATTAGGGCAAGAAGAATTCCTTGGTTCGCTTCCGCTTGAATTTTATTCACCAGAATCTTTTGGATTTTTAAGCCTCTTAGGCCTTCCTCATTTATCTTTAGCGCGTGCTTTTATGCTATGGGCATTCTTGGTTTACTTGCGTAGATTGTCGAAGGATCAAGCTGGTCAAAA